>Ga0105239_10010777_pt1 | contig 10214 bp, 8 predicted proteins | sample KBSC44metaG_FD_92761 | JGI IMG/M metagenome (GOLD analysis project Ga0105239, IMG submission 92761) | Corn rhizosphere microbial communities from Kellogg Biological Station, Michigan, USA - KBS C4-4 metaG | ecosystem: Host-associated > Plants > Roots > Rhizosphere > Soil | place: Michigan, USA...
ACGGCCAGCAGAGCGCCCATCAAGCCACCAGCGACCAGCGCGAAGACGATGCCGACGCCGAGGTTCTTCGCGACGCTCGAACCGAACGCGCCGGCGAAGGCGCCCACCAACATCTGGCCCTCGATGGCCACGTTGATCACACCGGTGCGCTCGCACAGCACGCCGGACATCGAGCCGAGGACGAGCGGCACCGCCAGGAACACCGTGTTCTCCAACAGGCCGACGACGTCGATCGGACTGCCCTTGGAGGCCGACCCGGCCCAGCAGAGGAACGCGATCACGAACAGTGCGACGACCGCGGCCAGCACCCACTTCATGTGACGGCGACGGAACGGGCGCACCAGATGCCAGACGCCCAGCGCGCAGATGACCGCGCCCAGGATGATCCCGGCGCCGTGGGCGAAGATCCGCACGACCGGGATCGAGATGCTCTCGTCGGATTCTGACAAGCCGAAGGCCGCGTCACCGGACTTCGCGCCGACTCCCCAGCCCAGGATGGTGATGACACCGACGATCACGATGGCGGCGGCAGCCGCGACTCGCCGCCGCATCGGGACGGGCGGCTCGACGACCGCATGCGTGATGACGAGCTCTTCGCTGTCGATGGCGGTCATCCGTTCCACCCCTTCGCGAGCGCTCCGCCGCCGCCACCTCTGGAGGCGCGCAACCGGAAGATCAGCCTGATGAGCCCGGGCGCCGCGATGAAAAGAACGATCACCGCCTGCATGATGTGCACGAGATCCTGCGGCGTGCTGGTGTGCGAGAGCAACTGGACGCTGCCGGCGTTCAGCGCCCCGAACAGCAAGGCCGCGAGGACCGTCCCGCCGGGCGAGGCGAAGCCGAGCAACGCGACGGTGATCGCGTCGAAGCCGATGTTGGCGTCAATGGACTGGTTCAGCGAGGTGTTCACGCCCATCACCTGGCTGGCCCCGGCCAGCCCCATCAGCGATCCGGCGATCAACATCACGACGATGTAGCTCCCGGCGATACTCATGCCCGCCGTCCGGGCGGCGAACGCGTTGGCGCCGACGGCCCGCAGTCGAAAGCCCAGCGTGGAACGGCTGAGCAACCACCAGCACACCAGCGCCGCGGCGAGGGCGATGATCAACCCGAAGTTGACGCGCAGCTTCGGGTTCGAGCCGAACAGGTGCGGCAGCAACGCCGTCGAACGCATCGTCCGGGAGATCGCCTCGTTCGAGTGCGGCTTCTGGAACCCGTTCACCGAAAGCAGGTAGCCGAGCAGGTACAGCGCGACATAGTTGAGCATGATCGTGGTGATCACCTCGTGGGCGCCTGTCTTGGCTTTCAGGGCGCCGGCGATGCCACCCCACACGGCGCCGCCGACCGCCCCCGCGATCACGCAGACAATGACGTGCAGTCCCGCGGGCAGGTTCCAGGCGAACCCCACGTACCCGGCGCAGATGGCGCCTGCGATGAGCTGGCCCTGGCCACCGATGTTGAACAGCCCGGCCCTGAACGCCAACCCGACCGACAAGCCGCCGAGCATCAACGGCGTCGCGTTCGTCAACGTGTCCGAGATCGGGTTGAGGACCGGCACCCCGCCATCGGAGTAGAACGAATCGGTGTTGATGACCGATCCCTGGAACAGCTGGGAGTAGGCCAGCGAGATCGCGTGCCACCCGCGCGAGAAGGTGTCGCTCGGGTGCTGGGTGAAATACCCCATCGCGGTGCGGGTCGGGTCGTCAGAGATGACGATCAGGATCGCGCCGATGATCAAGGCGCTGACGAAGGAGAGCAGCACCAGGACCGGCGTGCTGCCGTAGAGGTAGGCGTTGAACAGGCGACGGCCGAAGGACGGCTTGCGCTCGTCGCCAGCCTCCGGCGCGGGCGCTTCGGCCACCGTGGTCACGACGCCGCCTCGCTGCTCGAGCCGGCCTCTCCCGAGCCGGCCGAACCCCCGGAGCCGGCCTCTCCCGAGCCGGCCATCAGCAGGCCGATCACCTCCGGACTCGTCGACGAATCGACTTCCCCGGCGATCCTCCCGCGGTACATCACGCCGATACGGTCGGCCAGGCCGAGAACTTCGTCAAGCTCCGTGGACACGAGAACGACCGCGGCTCCACGGTCGCGTTCGGCGACGATCCGACGGTGCACGAACTCCATCGAGCCGACGTCAAGCCCGCGGGTCGGTTGGGCGACGATGAGCAGTTTCAGCGGACGCGACATCTCCCGGGCGAGCACCACCTTTTGCTGGTTGCCGCCGGAAAGGGTCGAGACCGGCGCGGTCGTCGACGACGTGCGGACGTCGAACTCCTTGACGCGAGCGTCCGCGTTACGCGAGATGGCGCCGAGTTTCAAGGCTGGCCCGGTGGAGAACGACGGGGTGTCGTAGAGGTCGAGCACGAGGTTCTCAGCCACGGAGAACGAGCCGATGAGGCCGTCGTGCAAGCGGTCCTCAGGCACGTAGCCGACGCCGAGCCCTAGCGTGTCGTCGGTGCCGAGGTCGGTGGCCGATTTGCCGTCGATCCGGATGGATCCCCGAGTGAGCGGCACGAGGCCGATGAGCGCCTCGGTGAGTTCGGTCTGGCCGTTGCCCTGCACTCCGGCCAAGGCGTAGATCTCGCCGCCGCGGACCGTGAACGACACGTCGTCGACCAGAACTGTCCCGGCCGCGTCGGTCACCGACACGCCCTTGACCTCGAGCACTGCCCCCCTTGGCTCCGCCGCCCCCTTCTCGACGGTCAGCTGCACCGGGCGGCCGACCATCATCGACGCGAGCTCGTTCGCCGAATCCGTCGGCTTCGCCGCGCCGACCACCTTGCCGCGCCGGATGACGGTGATCCGGTCCGCCACCTCGCGCACTTCGCGGAGCTTGTGGGTGATGAAGACGATCGAGGTGCCCGAATCGCGCAGCTCGCGCATGACGCGGATGAGCTCGTCCGTCTCCTGGGGGGTCAGCACGGCGGTCGGCTCGTCCAGAATGAGCATCCGGGCGTTCTGGCTCAGCGCCTTGATGATCTCGACCCGCTGCTGGACGCCGACGGGCAGATCGGCGACCTTGGCGTCGGCTGGCACGTCGAGCTTGTAGCGGCGCGAGATCTCGGCGACGTCGCGGCGCGCTTTGCGGCGGTCGAGGAATCCGCCGTGCGTCTCCTCGTGGCCGAGCATGACATTCTCGGCGACCGTGAAGACGGGGATGAGCATGAAGTGCTGATGCACCATGCCGATTCCGGCTCGGATCGCGTCACCGGGACCCTTGAACGAGACGGGCTGATCATCGACCAGGATCGCGCCCTCGTCCGGCTGGTACAAGCCGTAGAGCACGTTCATCAGCGTGCTCTTGCCGGCGCCGTTCTCACCGAGCAACGCGTGGATCTCGCCCGGTTCGACCACCAGATCGATCGCGTCGTTGGCCACCAACTGGCCGAACCGCTTGGTGATGCCGCGTAGCTCCAGCTTCACGTCGTTCCTCCCGATTGTGCGCCGCCCTATCGGTACGGAAAAGCCATCGGCGAGGGAGAGTCTGTCAGACATCTCCCCCGCCGACGACGGGTGCTTTGACGGGCTAGCTGGCCGGCTGGCTCGGCGAGGTGATCTTGATCTTGCCCGAGACGATGTCGGCCTTCACACCGGCGATCTCGGTCTGCAGCGCCTGCGGCACCGACGAGTCGTACGGGGCCAGGCCGGTCCCGCCGTTCGCCAACGTCCCGATGTACGACCCAGTCGGGTACGTGCCGGTGGCGGCCTGCTTGAGGTAGGTCTGCACCGCGCTGGCCAGACCCTTGGTGACGCTGCTCAGGAAGTCCTTGCAGTACTGCGCGGCCGACTGGCAGCCGTCGGTGTCGACCCAGATGACCTTGGCTTTGCCACCGGAGGCGTCCGCCGCGGCGCCCGCGCCGAGACCCGAGCCGCCGGCGACCGGGAAGATCACGTCGGCGCCCTGGTTGATGAACGTCTGGCTGATCTGCTGGCCGCCGTTCTGATCACCGAACGGGTTGCTGCCCGGAACGAAAGTGCCGCCCTTCTGGTTGTTCTCGTCCCAACCGAGGACCTGGACGTTCGCGTTCTTCACCTTGTTGTAGTACTGCACGCCCTCCCAGTAACCGTCCATGTAGATGGTCACCGGCGGGATGTCGGCGCCGCCGAACGTGGCGACCTTGCCGGTCTTGCTCATCCCCGCTGCGAGATACCCGCCGAGGAAGCCGCCCTGGGCGGTGTTGAACTGCATCCCGTACTGGTTCGGCGCCTGTGAAGGCGCGTCCACCTCGGCGAAGTGCACGGTCGGGTTGGCGGTCGCCGCGGCCTTGACGTTGTCGGCCATCAGACCGCCGACCGCGATGATCGCGTCGCACTTCTTCTGCACTTCAGCGTTCAGGTTCGGCGTGTAGTCGTTGCTTGAGTTCGACGGCACGTAGGAGATCTTGAGGTTCGGGTTGTCCTTGGCCGCCGCCGTCATGCCCGCATATGAGGACTGGTTGAACGACTTGTCGTCGACACCGCCGGTGTCGAGCACCATGCACGCGCTTAGGGCCTTGCCGGACGCCGAGCTACTACCGCCGCCGCTGCTGGAGCCGCCGCCCGAAGACTTGCTGCCGCAGGCGGTGAGGGCGAGGACGCCGCTGAGCGCCACGACTCCGATCGTCATTGAACGCGATATGCGCAACGCATTTCTCCTATCGAAGGAACGTGAGAGCCACTGAAGTGGACTTCTATCCGCCACACGGTAAAGCAGCGAGATGACCAACGGGGCGCCAAAAGGTCTGTCGTCATCTGATCGTTGCCGAGCTGCGATCAGCATGCGCCGGCTGACCTGCGAGGAGCGTGATCACCCGACCGGCGAGCGCATTCGGCGCGCGGATGTGATGTCCGATTGCTCACATCATCCGGGGACGCGATGTCCGTATTCCGGGGACTAGAGTCATCCGATGGGCCAGCGGCGGACGCCCCGCCCAACCCGGCCCCGAACGCGCCGCACCGCATCCGACCTGACGGGAGTATCACCTTTGTCCAGCGTCCCGGTAACCGCCGGCTCGCCACCGCCGGCGAAGCCTTCCCAGGAGCGGACGAAGCCGGTCGGCACCGTCTACCGCGGCCGCGAAGGCATGTGGTCGTGGGTAGCGCACCGGATCACCGGTGTTTTGACCTTTTTCTTCCTGTTCGCGCATGTCCTCGACACTGCCCTGGTCCGAGTGTCGCCCGAGTCCTACGACAAGGTGATCGACACCTACAAGAACCCGTTCGTCAACCTGATGGAGATCGGTCTGGTCGGCGCGGTGCTTTACCACGCGCTGAATGGCCTCCGGATCATCGCGATCGACTTCTGGAGCAAGGGTCCGCGGCTACAGCGACAGATGCTTTGGATCATCGTCGCCGTCTGGGTCGTCGTGATGGTGCCCGGCGCGTTCTTCATGTTCAAACACACGGTCGAGGTTTGGACGGGCTCGAAATGAGCATGAACTCCCCGATCCCCCCGGTCATCGAGGCGCCGCGATCGTCCCCGCGCCGTGGGCGTTCTCGGACCAACACCGAGCTCTACGCGTGGATGTTCATGCGCGTCTCGGGGATCTTCCTGGTGGTCCTGGTCCTCGGCCACCTGTTCATCATGAACATCCTCGACGGCGGCGTGCAGCGCATCAACTGGGCGTTCGTCGCCGGCCGCTGGGCGTCGCCCTTCTGGCAGGTTTGGGACCTGCTCATGCTCTGGCTCGCGATGATCCACGGCAGCAACGGCCTGCGCGTGATCATCAACGACTACACGCGGCGCGACGCCGTCCGTTTCTGGCTCAAGGCGCTGCTGTACTCGGCGGCCACGATCACGATCGCGCTCGGCACGCTTGTGATCTTCACTTTCGACCCGAACCTGAACTGAGGCACTTGTGGCTGTCCATGAGCACTCCTACGACGTCGTCATCGTCGGGGCCGGCGGAGCCGGCATGCGCGCGGCTCTCGAGGCGTCCTCGCGCGTTCGCACGGCCGTCCTGACCAAGCTCTATCCCACCCGCTCGCACACCGGCGCCGCTCAGGGCGGCATGTGCGCGGCGCTGGCCAACGTCGAAGAAGACAACTGGGAGTGGCACACCTTCGACACTGTCAAGGGCGGCGACTACCTCGTCGACCAGGACGCCGCCGAGGTCATGTGCAAGGAGGCGATCGACGCCGTACTCGACCTCGAGAAGATGGGGCTGCCGTTCAACCGGACGCCCGAGGGCCGAATCGACCAGCGACGCTTCGGCGGGCACACGCGCAACCACGGCGAGGCGGCCGTGCGGCGATCGTGCTACGCGGCCGACCGCACCGGTCACATGATCTTGCAGACGCTCTATCAGAACTGCGTCAAGCAGGGCGTCGAGTTCTTCAACGAGTTCTACGTCCTCGACCTGATCCTGAACGACGGGCGCGCCGCCGGCGTCGTCGCGTACGAGCTGGCGACCGGAGACATCCACGTGGTGTCGGCCAAGGCGGTGGTGTTCGCCACTGGTGGTGTCGGCAAGGTGTTCAAGACGACCACCAACGCGCACACGCTCACCGGCGACGGCATGGGCGTGATCTGGCGCAAGAGCCTGCCGCTGGAGGACATGGAGTTCTACCAGTTCCACCCGACGGGTCTGGCCGGCCTCGGCATCCTGCTGTCCGAGGCCGCGCGAGGGGAGGGCGCGATCCTGCGCAACGCGCAGGGCGAGCGGTTCATGGAGCGCTACGCGCCGACGATCAAGGACCTCGCCCCGCGCGACATCGTGGCCCGCTCGATGGCCAATGAGGTGCGCGAGGGCCGTGGAGCCGGCCCGAACCAGGACTACGTCTATCTCGACCTGACCCACCTCGAGCCTGCGCATATCGACGCCAAGCTGCCGGACATCACCGAGTTCGCGCGAACCTACCTCGGCGTCGAGCCATACACCGAACCGGTCCCGGTCTACCCCAGCGCGCACTACGCGATGGGCGGCATCCCGACCAACATCCGGGCCGAGGTGCTGGCCGACAACGACACCGTGGTGCCGGGTCTCTACGCCGCGGGCGAATGCGCGTGCGTGTCGGTGCACGGCTCGAACCGGCTCGGCACGAACTCCCTGCTTGACATCAACGTCTTCGGACGGCGGGCGGGTATCGCTGCCGCCGAGTTCGCGTCGACCAACAGCCACACCGACGTGCCGGACGGATCCGAAACCGGCGTGCTCGACCTGGTCCAGGGCCTGCTGGCCTCAACCGGCTCGGAGCGGGTCGCCGCCATTAGAGCGGATCTACAGGCGACGATGGACCTCAACGCGCAGGTTTATCGCACCGACGAGTCGCTCAAGCAGGCTCTGGAAGACATCACCGCGCTGAAGCAGCGCTACCAGCACATCGCGGTCGGCGACAAGGGCAAGCGATTCAACTCCGACTTGCTCGAAGCGGTCGAGCTCGGATTCCTGCTCGAACTGGCCGAAGTGATGGTGGTGGGGGCGCGCGCCCGCAACGAGTCGCGCGGCGCCCACTTCCGCGAGGACTACCCGAACCGCGACGACGTGAACTTCATGCGGCACACGATGGCCTACCGCGCCCCCGACGGCGACGTCCGGCTCGACTACAAGCCGGTCGTGCAGACCCGCTACCAGCCGATGGAGAGAAAGTACTGATGACCGCAGTCTCTGAGACGCCGAGCGCGAACATGGCGGAGCCGCACATCAGCGAAGCTCCGCAGGCGCGGACCGTGCAGGTGAAGATCCGCCGCTACAACCCCGAGATCGCGGCCGAGCCGTTCTGGCAGACGTTCACGGTCGAGGCGTTCAACTCCGACCGGGTGCTCAACCTGCTCCACAAGATCAAGTGGGAGCAGGACGGCACGTTGACGTTCCGGCGTTCCTGCGCGCACGGCGTCTGCGGCTCCGACGCGATGCGCATCAACGGCGTCAACCGGCTGGCCTGCAAGGTGCTGGTGCGTGACATGCCCGACGAGATCACTGTCGAGGCGATCAAGGGTCTGCCGCTCGAGAAGGACCTCGTCGTCGACATGGAGCCCTTCTTCGAGGCGTACCGCTCGATCAAGCCGTTCCTGATCACCTATGGGAATCAGCCGACGCGCGAGCACATCCAGTCCCAGAACGACCGCGACCGCTTCGACGACACCACCAAGTGCATCCTGTGCGCCGCGTGCACGACGTCCTGCCCGGTCTACTGGACCGACGGCTCGTACTTCGGACCCGCCGCGATCGTCAACGCGCACCGCTTCATCTTCGACAGCCGTGACCAGGGCGCCGAGGAGCGGCTCGAGATTTTGAACGACCGCGAGGGCGTCTGGCGGTGCCGGACCACGTTCAACTGCACCGAGGCGTGCCCGCGTGGCATCGAGATCACCAAGGCGATCGCCGAGGTCAAGCGCGCTCTGTTGTACCGGCGCGTCTGAGCGTGCCTCTCGGCGATCTTCATGCGCCAGCGTCGTCATAGCGACGTCGTCGCATCAGAGTCGGAGCGCCCGACGCAGCTGATCGGCCACCAGTGTCGACTCATGGCGGACGACGACGCTCGGGAACCGCAGCACGGTCGAACCTGACAGGGTCAGCTCGTTCTGGCGATGCTGGTCGTCGAACCACCGTCGCGGGGCCAGATGAACCGCCCCGTCGACCTCGGCGACGACCCGCCTTCCGTCCGCCAGGATCCACTCGGCGTCGAGGTAGCGACGCCGTCCGGAGCGGTCCATGCGGATCGACTGCTGTCGGGGAGCCGGCAGCCGATGACGGCGGCAGAGTCTGACGAAGTCGATCTCACTGAGCGCCTGGGCGCCCATGGCGATGTCCTCGATCGCGGCCAACAGGGCCGACCGGTGCCTGGTCCGGCTGGCGTCGAGCGCCGCGTCCCGAAGCGCGGCTACCCGAACGATCCGTTGCTGCACGGCCGCCGCCAGCAAGCCGGCGCCGGGACGCGGACCAGGGAATGAACTGGCCGCCAGCACCAGGGCCGCCGGCAGCAGTCGGCGCCGACCAGCAACGGTAATCCAGGACGGGCCCCATCGCGACGTGCGGTGCAACTTCAGCGGCAGGTCCGTTGCCGGCCGGCGGGCGCCGGCCGGCACCAGGACGTGTATCTCGTCACGGAGCCAGCCGCTCAGCCCGGCCTGCTCGGCGGCGGTGAAGGACGTCAGCACCGCGCGCGGACCGCAGCTGATCAGCGCCACGTCCCAGGCTTCGCTACGGCTGAGCGTTCCATTGTGGGCCACCACGGCACGGCCGTGGAGCCGCCAGCGTCCGGCTGCGAGCTGTGCGCGCAACATCGACTGGGTGACACCGGCCCGGGTCAATCGAGCACGACTGAAGACCCTCGACGACCCCTCCGCAATCAGCAGCTCCGAGCGCCGCGCCGCGTTGGTGAGCATCGCTCAATCCTGGGGGCGCCGACGGCTGCTGGCGGCCGCTTGTGGAAAACCGCCCGGAGCCGGCGATCTTGATGCGGCGGTGTCGTGATGACGACCGAGACGCATGAAGATCCGCGGGAGGGCGGGCGCGTTGCCCGGGGATAGAGGCACGCCGACCTAGCCTGAACGCCGTGCGCAGACAGATCCTCGCGGCGGTCCTCGCGGTGAGCGCCGTCCTGGTCACGTCGGCCCAGGCCCGGGCGGTCGTGGTTCCGCCGCCGGCGCCGTCGCCCACGTCGTCGGGCCCGTCACCGACCGCTCCGGATCCCAACCCGCCCGCCGGGGGGATCGGCCCGAACGGCGAGCTGGTCGGCGGCTCGCAACTAGCAAGCCGCGCTCTGCTGGTTCCCGCCGGGGCGTCCGCTCCCCCGGCCACCGTCGACGCGGCCGCCTGGTCCCTCGTGGACCTCGACACCGGGGACGTGCTCGCGGGCCGGGATGTGCACGGCCGCTACCCTCCGGCGAGCATCCTGAAGCTGTTGACCGCGGTGACCCTGATTCCCGCTCTGCCTGGCAATGAGACAGTGATCGCGAGTCAGGGGGCTGTGCACACCGAGTGCGCCTGCACCGGGCTGCTCGCGGGCGGTACGTACACCGTCGACAACCTGTTCAGCGGGCTGCTGCTCGTGTCCGGCAACGACTCAGCCGTCGCGCTGGCCGAAGCGTTCGGAGGCGTCGACAAGGCGGTCGCCGCGATGAACTCCGAGGCGATCAAACTGGGCGCGTACGACACGTACGCGCAGACTCCCAGCGGGCTGGACGGCTGGCAACAACTGACCAGCGCCTACGACATGGCCATCTTTCTGCGAGCCGCGGTCGACGATCCCCGGTTCCTGGCCTACGACGCCCAGCCGAAGGCGATCATCGC
>Ga0105239_10010779_pt1 | contig 10212 bp, 10 predicted proteins | sample KBSC44metaG_FD_92761 | JGI IMG/M metagenome (GOLD analysis project Ga0105239, IMG submission 92761) | Corn rhizosphere microbial communities from Kellogg Biological Station, Michigan, USA - KBS C4-4 metaG | ecosystem: Host-associated > Plants > Roots > Rhizosphere > Soil | place: Michigan, USA...
CGGCTTCGCTCCCTTGCGGCCCGCCGTCTGCCGCGCCCGTCCCGACACCGCCCACTCGTGCTCCGCGATCTCGAACCACGGCTGCATGTCGGCGTAGCTCCACGGCCAGTCCGGCATGTCGATGACCTCGTTGTTCGGGATCGACGCGACGTCGAGGTACTGCGAGATCGACATGTCCTCGTCGGCGTAGCGCGGGAAGTTCGCGTCCCACACCATCGTCGAGCCGCCGGCCATCTCGATCTCCCACCACCGCTCGCTCGGCAACGACTGCTTGTCGTCGAGGCCGGCGTAGGTCATCGGATCGGTGTCGACTTTCGGGATGAGCGCCTTGTGCTCGCGGAAGTGCAGCTCGTCGAACGGGAGGAAGTCGTCGGCGCGCCAGAGCTTCCCCTTCTCCAGGACGACGACGTTCCAGCCGCGATCGGTCAGCACGCGCGCGGCCGTGCCGCCGCCGGCGCCGCTGCCGATGATGATGGCGTCGAGTTTGTTGGCAGTCATGGGCGCTTTCTCCCCTTCGCCGAGCTCCTCCCCTCGCCCCGCTTGGCGGGGACAGGGGCCGGAGGTGCGGGACGCCTCGCCTTCCCTTTGATCGGCAACTTCGCCGGCGCGAGCGTCGTCCGCTGGAACCGCTCCGGCGGAACGATCCAGCCGTACCAGCGCCACATCACGCCGTTCTTGTTGCCGCCCCAGCGCGGGTCGCCGAAGCAGCCTTCGAGGCATTGCGCGCGGACGTTGTTGAAGAACTTCGTCTGATCGCCCGCCGGCATCGAGCCGGGCAGCGTCCCCGCTTTCATCTGGCCCAGGAGCGTTGCCACCTGCTCCGTCGCGATCTCGGTGACGCCGGCGCCGTACGCCGTCTTCGCCGCCGCATCGATCGCGGCCAGTCCCGCCGGATACAGCTTCTGCAGGTTCGGGATGTCGAAGTACGTCTCGCGCGTCATCGTCAGGAGCGAGTCGATGTACTCGACCGCTTCCGCGTCGCGCGCGCCCGGGTTCGTCTCCGATCCCGGGAGGATCGCCTCGAACAGCGCCTCGCATTGCGCGCGCTGCTCGGGCGTGAAGAAGTGCTGGCCGCTCTTCACCAGGTCCCACATCGCGTCACCTCGACGCGCGGGGACGGGCGTTGGGCTTGGCTTTTTTCGGTCTGACGCCGGTCTGACCCTTGATCGGAATCCGGGCCACGCCTGCCACGACAGCCGGCGTGATCGACAGCGCCGTCTCCATCTGTCCGACCATCTCGGCGAACGGCCCGATGTCGCGCCATCCGAACTCGCCGAGGAGGGTCATGATCCGGGTGTCGTCGCCGTCGTCGAGGTACGCGCCGACGTTCGGATAGAGCTCGTTGTTCTCGAGCACCGCGTGCGCCTCGAAGAGGATCACGAACGCTTCGGTGAGACGCCAGAAGTCGGAGTACGCGAGCGCGCGGTCGTCGCCCGAGCCGGTGAGGATGCGCTTGAATGCGAGCGTGATCCCGGCCCAGTAGTTCCGGGCCTGCTCGTGATGGTTGTAGACGAACTCCGCCTTCTTCGGATCCATCCCCCGCGCGATCGCAATCGGGATCACCGCCTCCTCGGCGCGCAGATGCGCCTGATCGGCGAAGTTGTTGATGAGATAGACGAAGAGGCCCATCGCCGTCCGGAGGTTCTCGGGCGGCGCTTTCTTCACGTCCTGTTTCTTGAGGCCGTCGACGATCGCGCGTCCGCACGCGAAGATCCGCTCGCCGAGGAGATGCTCGTGCTCGAAGAGCGCTTCGAAGGCGCGGCCGCTGTCGTACTTCGACGCGCCGAGCTTCGTGATCAGGCTCGGGAGGAACTCGTGGCCCGGCGGATACGGCTTCAGCTCGGCGCGGAGTCCGGCGGCCTGCGCGCCCATGCATTCGATGAGGTTCTCGCCGACGAAGAGCGCTTCCGACGGCTGGATGCCGAGCTTCGCGGCGGCGGCGGCGTAGATGCGCGGATCGGGCTTGTCGGCGCCGGCGTCATGGTTCGTGACGATGTTCGCGGCCGGGATGAACTCCCCGATCGTCCGCCGCTTCCCCTTCGCATCCTCCGACAGCACCGCCTCGGTGATCATCTTCCGGCCGTCGGCCGCGGAGACGTTGTCGGGCAGATTCGTGATGACGCCGATCTTCAGGCCGATGGCCTGCACCGCTTCGAGAAGCCGCTCGGTCGTGGGCCGGAAGGGCACCAAATGGCCCGGCCGGTCGACTTCGCCGAGGGTGTCGCGTGCATCGAAGAAAACAGCCTTCAGAGAGAGACCCTGTCCCATAACGCCTCCACGTTTTATTGGCGGTCAAAAATGTCGTTATTAACTAAGGAGTGCCATGGGTGACACTTTCCCTACCCACCAAAAGAAATAATTGGTTTTGGAGTGCGGGCGGGAGGGATGGCTACCGGGCGCCGAAGCGCTGGATGACGGTCGTCTCGCCATTTCCGGCGGCGACGCGCGCCCACTCGTTGCCGCGCTTGTCGAGGGTCAGCTCGTAAAGACCGGCGGGCATCTTCGGCAGGAGGAGCTCGCCCGCGGCGTCGGTGGCGAGCTGGATCCCCAGGTGCTGCGCGTACAGGCGCAGGACGGCGTCGGGAATCAGCTCGCCGTTGAGCCGGATGCGCGGTTCGAGTCCGCTCAGCGGCTCGCCCGACTGGAGGAGGGCGCGGAGGCGGAGCGCGCTCGCACCGGCGGGGACGACCAGCTTGACCTCGTGCGGATCGCGCAGCAGGAATGAGGCGATCGAGCCGTCGCGCGGGAGGACATAGACCATCTTCTGCGTGCCGTTCGCCAGCGGGATGCGGACGTGGCCGTCGCGCTGCGTCGTGAGAAGGCGGCGCGGCTGGCGGCCGTCGTCCGTGACGCCATCGACGACGATGGCATTGGCGACGGGTGCGCCGGCCGCGTCGACGACAGCAACGTCGACGTTCGTGCCGCGCACGAGGGCGAAGTCGAGCGTGCGGCTGCTGTCGCTGTCCGCGAGCCGAACGGTGATGGGATCGGACACGCAGAAGTCGCGCGCTTTCGCGACGAGCGTGTGGTCGCCATCGATCGCGCCGTAGATCGCGTAGACGCCGTGGGCGTCGCTCTCGACGACGCGGGCGAAGTGCGTCTCGGTTCCGGTCGACTCGATGTTGATCGTGGCGCCGCCGATCGGCGTGCCGTTGCTCTCACCGCCGCCTCACCTGCGGGCTGAACGGCGATCAAAAAGCTTTGTCCTGAGTCGTGCGCGAACCTAATGAGCCGTGGCTTGTCGCTCACCGGCACCTTTACATTGCGAAGGCTGCTCAACTCGATGCACCTGTCGGGCTTGTCGAAATTGCCGTCGATCGCGATACAGATCTGTTCCGCGGAGACAACGGGCGCGATCAAGAGCAGGCAAGATATGAAGAATTGCCGCATGTCAGTTCTTCGGTGCCGGCTGGCGCACGATTTCGGTGCACGACACGCAGTCGCCGGAGGCCGCGGCCGAGATCAGGAGCGAACCGAGTAGCACGATCATCCTCAACTTCACATCCGCCTCCCGCCGAAATCGTAATGCCGTATTTATGGCCGAATCAAGAAACGGATGCGCGTCGTCTCCTTCCGACCCCGCCGCTATACTCGCCGCACATGACGCAATCATTTCCCGCGCTCGCTTTCCGCAGTGGGGTGATTCCCGGCAATCTCATCCCGGCGATCTCATTCGACACGACGTCGTTCACCGCCGCGGCGGACGGGAGCGTCTGGACTCTCGCCGACGGCGCCCTCAATACCTGGGATGCGCAGAAAGGGTCCTGGGACGCGGTCGGCACCGTGGCCAGCCCCGCCAGCATCGGCCCATACGTGGCGGCGGTCTCGAACGGCCTGGTCTACGTGATCAGCACCAGCGGCGTGGTGAAGTGGACGACCGACGGCGGCGTGACCTCCGTCGCGGCGCTGCCGAACGGCGAGAGCGCCTCGGTCATCGCCGCGGCGCCGGATGGAACGCTGGTCGTCGCCTCCTCCGCGAACCATGTCTACTCGCTGAGCTCCACCGGCTCGTGGACGCAGCTTCCCACACCGGGCGGAGGAACGATCGTGTTCCTCTCCGCCGGCAACGCCTCGTTCATCCTCGCGCAGATCCAGCCGCAGGGCGACATCGCGTACTACGTTCAATACGACGGCAGCGAGTGGAGCTCCTCGGAGGCAATGGGCGTCGTCGCGTTCGCGTGCCCCGACGGGTCGCTCTGGGCCTCGCTCGGCGAAAACTTGCTTCTCCTGCCGCCGAATGGCCCGCCGCAGGGCTTTCAAGTCACCGACATGCTCAACCCGGCCGCGCCGTTGTGCGCCGCTCCGACCACGATGGGCTTCTACTACGTCAGCGGCTCGCTCGCCGTCCGCGGCGTCGCGTGGGGCATTGCCGATCAGCCGGCCGTGTCGTGGCCGGCGATGACCGGCACGCAACAAGTGGGCTACGACGCGATCTCGAACGAAGTCGGCGCGACCGGCGACGGCGGCATCCGCGATCAGTACTCGAACATCAACGCGCCGTTCGCCGACTGGTACACCGACGTCAAGACGATGACCTGTCCCTCCGGCGTCACCGCCGCCGATTGGACCGTGATCCAGAACCAGGTGCTCGACGAGCTGAACGACGTCGTCGCCGTCAACGCCTTCTTCGTCAGCATGGCGATCCTGGCCACGAACGTCAGCGCCATCCAGACCGACACCTACAACGAAGTCGTCCAGATGGTCGGTCTTCCCGCCGACCCGACCAAGCAGCCCCAGACCACCATCGACATCATCCTCGGCAAGATCTTCGATCAGATGATCTCGTCGGCCATCAGCGCGGCGCCCGCGGAGGTGGCGAAGACTCTGAACGCCGGGGTGCAGATTCTGAAGTTCGCGGCCGACAAAATCGCGCAGCAGAACGGCGCGACCAACTGCGACCAGGCCATGCACCTCGCCTGCGCGAAGCTGGCGGCGCAGCTCGCCGCGATCATCACCGCGAACTCGCAGACGTCGGGCGATCTGCAGACGGCGATTCTCACCGACTGGGGCAAGCTCTCCGGCTGCGGCACCGCGATCAAGTCCGGCGTCTGGTACTGGCCGCCGAAGTTCGACTATTCAGTCCTCTCCGGGATCGGCGATTCGACCCACACGACGTTCTATCAGGCGCTGATGCCGGCCATGTGGCAGATCAGCCTGCTCGAGTCGTTCGACTCCGCCCCTGAGTACGCGCCGCTGTACACGCTGATGTCGAAGAGCGTACGCGACGGGTCGGGCAACGTGCTGGCGTGGTGGTGGGTCTGCGAGCAACAGGGCGCCGACGTCTCGATCTGGTCGAAGGGACCGTGGCCGAACCAGAACCTGATCGAGGCCATCAACGCGGTCGGCTCGATCCAGGACTTCTTCACCGGCGCGAACGGTTGGAATCTGCCCGTGGCGACGATGGATGGTTATCTCCCTCCCGACCCGTCGATTCCCTTCAATCCCTGGGTCGATAACGGCTGATGTTCGCGCTTCTGCTCGCGCTCCAAGTTCACGCCGCGGCGTCGCTGACCGACGTCATGCGCGACATTGGCAAGGCCTTCGAGCGCAACACCGGCATCGCCGTCACGTTCAACTTTGCCGGCTCGAACACGATCGTGCGGCAGATCGAGAACGGCGCGCCGGGCGACGTCTTCGTCTCGGCCGACGAGGCGCAGATGAACGTGCTCCAGTCGAAGGGCCTGATCGACCCGGCGTCGCGGCGCGACATCGTCAGCAACAAGCTCGTGCTCCTCGGCGTGAGGCGGATCGAGGATCTGACGAAGGTCAAACGGATCGCGCTGGCCGATCCACGCGCCGTCCCCGCCGGCGTGTACGCGAAGCAGTACCTCGAGCGCACCGGCCTCTGGAAGCAGGTCGAGAAGAAGATCATCCCGACCGAGAACGTGCGCGCCGCGCTCGCCGCGGTGAAGGCGGGCAACGCCGACGCGGCGATCGTCTATCGCACCGATGCGCCGGGCGTCGTGCTCGATGGGCCGCCGGAGATCGCGTATCCCGCCGCGGTGCTGCGCGAGTCGGCCCATCGGGATCAGGCCCGCCGCTTCGTCGACTTTCTCCGCGGTGCCGAGGCGCGGCGCATCTTCGCCAAGTACGGATTCACGCCGAAGTGATCGCCTTCACGATCGAGATGGCGCTGGCCGCGACCATCCTGCTGCTCGTGCCCGGAACGCTCATCGCGTGGCTGCTGGCGCGGCGCGGCTGGCGCGGCAAGACGCTCGTCGAGACGATCGTAATGCTGCCGCTGGTGATGCCGCCCGTGGCCACGGGTCTGATCCTTCTCCAGCTCTTCGGACGCCGCGGCCCGATCGGCTCGCGCCTCGGCTTCGACGTGATCTTCACTTGGCGCGCCGTCGTCCTGGCCATGAGCGTGATGGCCTTCCCACTCTTCGTGCGCACGGCGCGCGTGGCGTTCGAGCAAGTCAACCGCCGCTACGAAGACATCGCCCGCACCCTCGGCGCGAGCGAGGCGCGCGTCTTCTTCACCATCACCTTGCCGCTCGCCGCGCGCGGCCTCATCGCCGGCGCCGTGATCGCGTTCGCCCGCGCCCTCGGCGAATTCGGCGCGACGATCCTCATCGCCGGCAACATCCCCGGCCAGACGTCGACGATCGCGGTGTCGATCTACACGTTCGTGCAGCTCGGCGAAGATCGCGCGGCGATGTCGCTGCTCGCCATTTCCGTCGGAATCGCGTTCGCGGCCATCCTCGCGAGCGAACTGCTGCTCAGGAAGGCGCGAGCATGAGATTCGTCTTCGATGACGTGACGCTCGCGCTGACCGACTTCACGCTGCACGCGAGCTTCGACGTCACGACCGACGCCCTCGGCATCTTCGGCCCGTCCGGCGCGGGGAAGACGACGATGCTGGAGATGCTCGCCGGCGTGCGGCAGCCGGATCGGGGGCGGATTCTGATCGACGATGTCGACATCACGCGAATGCCGGCGCGCGAACGCAGAATCGGATACGTCCCGCAGGACGACACGCTGTTTCCGCACATGTCGGTGAGGGGCAATGTGATGTATGGAGCGCCGGGCGGACGAGGGCGTCCGCCCCTCCATTGGGTTGATGATCTGATTGAAAGAGATGTGAAGAAGCTGTCGGGCGGGGAGCGGCGGCGCGTGGCGTTAGCGCGCGCGATGACGACCGAGCCGCGGCTGCTGCTCCTCGACGAGCTGCTGGCGGGGCTCGACGCCGAGCGCAAGCAGCAGCTCATCGACATCCTCCCCCGCCCGCACGTCTTCGTCTCGCACGAGCGCGACGAGATCGCCGCGCTCTGCGATGCCGTGGTCACGATCGACCGCGGTCAGTGTCCCGCTTCCGATCCCCAGATCTCCCTGAGACGCGCGTCGCGGCCGCAGTTGAGCCGGTAGAAGTGGTACCGCACCGGATTCTTCTTGTAGTAATCCTGGTGGTAGTCCTCCGCGTTCCAGAACTGCGACGCCGGCAGGATGTCGGTGGCGACCTTCTTCCCGAACCGCTTCTCCACCGCCGCCTTCGAAGCCTCGGCGAGCCGCTTCTGCTCCGCGTCGTGGTAGAAGATCGCGCCGCGATACTGCGGACCGTGGTCGCAGAACTGGCCGCTGTTGTCGAACGGATCGACGTTGTGCCAGAAGATGGCGAGCAGCCTCTGATAGCTGATCACGCGGGGGTCGTAGACGACTTCGACCGACTCGCGATGCCCCGTTTCATGATCCGAGACCTGCTCGTAAGTCGGGTTCTTCTCGGTGCCGCCGGTGTAGCCGGACGTCGCCGAGATCACGCCCTTCTCGTCCTGGAACGCCGACTCCTCGCACCAGAAGCAGCCGCCGGCGAACGTCGCCACGGCGCGATTCGGCTGCGCGGCAGGCGCGGGCGCGGGTGACGCCGCGCCGAACATCAGCAACGCCGTCGCCGCGACCATGACGCGCCGCGCGCGCCAGCGCTCGAGCAGCGCATCGAACGAGTAGAGCCCCGGCCCGAAAGCCAGGACGATCAGCGAGACGAGCAGGAAGAGGAACGGCTCCGCCTGGGTGAATCCATCCGGATTAGTAAACATATTGACCACAGCCTCCCTATCGGCCGTCAGATATGCCACGATCATGTTGAGCGTCAGCGGCACGGCGATGAGCCGCGCGAACAGCCCTGCCAATAGGAGAAGTCCGCCGACCGTCTCCAGTGTTCCCACGAAGATCGCGTTGAGGTGCGGCATCGGGATGTGCAGCGACTCGAAGAACGTCGTGACGCGGTCGAGGTGCTCCAGCTTCCCTTTGCCGGTGATGAAGAACTGCCACCCGATGAACAGGCGCAGGACGAGCAGAAGCGGACTCCGCAGGTGATCGAAAACCTTCATTGTCTATTCTCCAAAGGATTGAAAGAGGCCGGCCGCGCTCCAGTCGCGGAACCATTCGAATAGCTCGTGCTGCGACGGCTTGACGCTGACGATCGCATCGCCGAGCGTCTTGCCCGCGCCGAGCTCGCGCAGGAAGTCGTGCGCCTTCTTCGTCAGCCGCGTGCGATGGACCGAGTAGTCCTTCCGATGCACGAGCAGGTAATTCTTCGTGCGCCGCGGCCGCATCGGCGCCTCGTCGCGGAATGCCTGGAAGCATTCGTTGGAGTTGTAGTTGAGCGACAGCACGCGGCACGCCCGGATCGGCACGAGGCGCATCGACTCCGCGCGGTCGGCCGGAAGCTGCGTCAGATCGGCGACGGGCGTCTCCTCTTCGTCGAACACGAGCGTCATCGCCAGCTCGAGCCGCGCGAGATCGCGCTCGAATCCGGTCAGAAACTCCGGCAGTGCGTCGCCGAGGCGGTTGAGCGTGTAGCTCGTCGAGGGATGCTTCTCGATGTAGCGCGCGACCAGATCGTTGAACTGCTCTTCGCCGAGGTAATGCGCGAGCGCCGGATAGTCCGCGGCGAGCGCCTCGGCGAAGCGCGAGACATACATGCCGGTGTAGATGAGGACGCGGTCCGCGGCGGAGAGCGTCCGCGACGGCAGAATGTGCCGCTCCGCTTCGCGCGCGGCAATCGCGGGGCCGCTCGGATCGGCGATCACGCTGTACATCCACCGCTGGGTACGATCAAGCATGGATGGACTCCGCCGGCGAGGGCGCCGGCGCTCCGCTCGCTTTCATGGCCTCGGCGTGGACGGTGGCGAAGTCGGGGATTTCGGCGTCCCACTCGAGGAGCGTCCACGGGTCGTTGCCGAGGCGCTCAAGCGTGTAGGCGTAGAGTGACCACACTTCGTCGATCACCGGACCGACGTGCGTGTCGATGATGTGAGTGCCGTAGTTCGTGTGTCCGGCCAGGTGATACTGCGCGACCGAGCCGCGCGGAATCGCATCGATGTACCTCTTCGGATCGAAGCCGTGGTTGTACGCGCTGACGTAGACGTTGTTGACGTCGAGCAGGAGCCGGCAACCGGTCAGCTCCACGGGACGCGCCAGGAACTCCCACTCCGGCATCGACGACGACGTGAACTCCGCGTATGACGACGCGTTCTCGAGCACGAGCGGCGCGCCGAGGAAGTCGGAGACGGCCAGGACGCGGTTCGCGACGTGGTGCAGCGTCTCCTCGTTGTAAGGGAGCGGCAGCAGATCGTGCGTGTTGCGGCCGCCCACGCCGGTCCAGCAGAGATGATCGGACAGCCACCGCGCATTCACCCGCTTCGATAGCGACTTCAGTTTGCGCAGGTAGTCGAAATCGAGCGGATCGGTGCTGCCGATGTTCATCGACACGCCGTGCAGCACGATCGGATAGCGCTCCGCGATCTTGTCGAGCATGAAGGACGGACGCCCGCCGCTGTCCATGAAGTTCTCCGAGATCGCCTCGAAGAAGTCGATCTCCGGCTCATCGCGAAGGATGTCCGTGAAGTGGGTGGTGCGTAGGCCGATGCCGATCATGATGGAACCTGGTTACGTGGTTGCGGAGGGTTGCGTGGTTGCGCGGTGAGGTCAACCTCGGAACCGCGCAACCTCGCAACCTCGGAACCGTTTTAGCTCGCCTTCGGCGGAACCGCGCAGCCGCCCTTGCCCTTGCAGTCGTTCTTGCCGCCCGGGCCCTGGCCCTTGCAGGCGTTCTTGCCGGCGCAGTCGTGCTTGACGTCGGCGGAGGCGCAGCCGCCCTTGCCCTTGCACGAGTTCTTGCCCGCGCAGCCGTTGTCGCCGCCCTTGCAGTTGCCGTGGCCCTTGCACGAGTTGAGGCCTTTACAGGCGTGTTTGTCGGGCGCGGGCTTGTTC
>Ga0105239_10010781_pt1 | contig 10211 bp, 11 predicted proteins | sample KBSC44metaG_FD_92761 | JGI IMG/M metagenome (GOLD analysis project Ga0105239, IMG submission 92761) | Corn rhizosphere microbial communities from Kellogg Biological Station, Michigan, USA - KBS C4-4 metaG | ecosystem: Host-associated > Plants > Roots > Rhizosphere > Soil | place: Michigan, USA...
CATGTGGCTGGGCGAATTGATCACTGAACGCGGCATCGGTAACGGTTCAAGCTTGATCATCTTCACAGGTATCGCAGCTGGTCTTCCGAGCGGCGCGATTCGTTTGTGGCAGATGGTGAACAACAATGAGATGAGCGGTTTTATTGCGCTTGGGATCGTCTTAGCGATGGTTGCTGTTATCGGCGTGATCGTATTCTTGGAAGTCGGCCAGCGCCGAATTCCAATTCAATACTCGCAACGAACAAGCACGCAAAGTGGAATGACTCAGGCACCCAGCAGTCACTTGCCTTTGAAAATTAACTTTTCAAACGTGATTCCGCCGATCTTTGCTTCGTCTTTGTTGATGTTTCCTGCGACGATGGCTCAATTCATTCAGACGCCATGGATGCAAAAGCTCAATCAGCAATTGCAGCCAAGCGGTTCAGTTTATGAATTGTTGTTTGTCGCTTTGATTGTGTTCTTCAGCTTTTTCTACACTGAGATCGTGTTCAACCCGACTGAAGTGGCTGATAACTTGAAAAAGTACGGCGGCTTCGTTCCAGGTGTTCGCGCCGGTAAGAGCACAGCTGATTATATTAAACGTGTTTTGGATCGTTTGACTGTGAGTGGAGCTATCTACTTGAGTGCAATCTGCGTATTGCCAACGATCGCTTCTCACTACTTGAAAGTTCCGTTCTACTTCGGTGGAACGAGCCTTTTGATCTTGGTGGGTGTTGCGCTAGATACAAGCCAACAAATTCAGTCACATCTTTTGACAGCCAAATATGATGGCTTGCTCAAAGGTGTGAAAGTGAAGAGCCGGAGGGTTCAATATTGAACATCCTGCTTTTCGGACCTCCTGGCGCCGGCAAAGGAACGCAGTCCTCTTTGCTAATTGAGCGCAAAGGAATGAAACACATCAGCACGGGTGATTTGTTTCGAGCGGCGATTAAGAATAAAACGCCGCTCGGTCTTAAGGTGAAAGAAGTTTTGGACCGTGGTCAGCTTGTCTCAGATGACCTAACGGTGAGTTTAGTAGAAGAGGCGTTAGCATCGTTGGGTGGCAAATCCTTTATTTTGGATGGCTTCCCAAGAACGGTGGCACAAGCCGATGCATTGGCGGGGTTGCTAAAGCGTCGGAACTTGAGCCTAGATCGAGTGATCTCTTTGAAAGTTCCAAATGAACTTTTGATGGGTCGATTGACTGGCCGACGCGTCTGTAAGAATTGCGGCACGACTTACCACGTTGACGCGAAGCCACCAAAAGTGGATGGCGTTTGCGATGTCTGCGGTGGAGAAGTGGTGCAGCGAGCGGATGATCGCCCGGAGGCAATTTCAACGCGGCTTGAAGCGTATGATTCGAGCACGCGGCCTTTGAAGGCGTATTATGAAGAGCGCAAACTGCTCCGTGAAATCGACGGAACAGGCGAGACAGAAGATGTCTTTAAGCGAGTTCTAAAAGAGCTAACTTAAAGATTTAAATTGGGTTGTAAAAGCTGTATGTGAGTGCTACTTTTCGGGGTCGCATTTACCGCAGTCTTCATTTTTGTAGAAAAGCTGATTGATTCCGCTGATTTATCGGAATCAAGCACGGCGAAATGACGGAGAGTCCGATGAAGGTCAGAGCTTCAGTAAAAAGAATTTGCAACAAATGTAAAGTCATTCGGAGACGTGGCGTTATCCGTGTGATCTGCGAAAACCGTAAGCACAAACAAAGGCAAGGGTAGAAAATGGCTCGTATAGCGGGTGTCGACCTCCCAAGAAATAAGCGGGTCGAAATTGCTCTTCAGTACATTTATGGCATTGGTAAAACTCGCGCGAAAGACGTTGTCGAGGAAGCCGGTTTTGACAAAGCTATGCGTACAGATGCTCTTACTGACGAACAAGTTGCGAAACTGCGTTCGATCATTGAGGGAAGTTTCAAAGTAGAAGGTGATCTTCGTCGTGAAGTCGGTCTTTCGATTAAACGTTTGATGGATCTCGGTTGCTATCGCGGAACTCGTCACAAAAAAGGTTTACCTGTTCGTGGTCAGAACACTCGTTCGAACTCGCGTACTCGTAAAGGTCCTCGTAAAACAATCGCGAACAAGAAAAAATTGGTCTAAGGGGTAATTAAGAATGTCAGACGCAAAACCAGCAGCTGAAGCAGCCGCACCAGCAGCTGAAGGAAAACCGGCCGCATCAGCTCCTAAGAGAAAAATGAAACGTAACGTTCCGACCGGCAAATGCTTTGTACAAGCTGGCTTCGGTAACACGATTGTGACTTTCGCCGATTTGAACGGCAACACAGTTTGCTGGTCTTCGGCCGGCATGCTCGGTTTCAAAGGAAGCCGCAAAGGAACTCCATTCGCAGCACAAGTTGCAGCTGAAGATGCTGGTAAAAAGGCACTAGAAGCTGGAATGAAATCTGTCGACGTGATCATCCGCGGACCAGGTTCAGGTCGTGAACCCGCGATTCGTGCTTTGGCGGCGCTCGGTATGCGCGTGAACTCGCTTCGCGATTTGACTCCGGTTCCACATAACGGATGTCGCCCGCCAAAACGTCGTCGTATCTAGTTTTCGACGTTACGAGCGGTTTGGGTGTTTTGAATTGTTGATGTCGCCTCGGGCGACGAGCTGATGTTAGATGAAACTTTAGTCCATAGGGAGTGTCTTGGATGGGCCAATTGGTGATGCAACCTCATTATTACAAATTCTGGCGTGATCTCATTAAGCCGAAAGGCTTTGAGGTTGAGCGTGAAACGCTCACGCCGACATTTGGAAAATTCCATATCCGCCCGTTAGAGCGCGGTTATGGTGTGACGCTGGGAAATTCTCTTCGTCGCGTTTTGTTGAGCTCAATGATGGGTTCTGCCGTCACTGCTGTGAAATTTGAAGGCGTTCTTCATGAGTTCAGCACGATCCCTGATGTTCTTGAAGATGTGACAGACATTATCTTGAACTTGAAAGATGTTCGTTTCAAACAACACGATCCTGAAACGAAAACTCTTCGTATTTCGAAACAAGGTCCGGGCAAAGTTTTGGCTTCTGATATTCAGATGGTCGAAGGCATTGAAGTTTTAAATCCGGATCAGCCGATTGCCACTCTTGGCAAAGACGGCAAGTTTGAAGCTGAAATTATCGTTTCTTACGGTCGTGGCTACATCGAAGCTGAAGGCCGTTCGAAAGAATTGCCAGTTGGTTACATCGCGGTTGACGCTCTTCACAGCCCAATCCGTCGTGTGAACTACACTGTTTCAGCAGCACGTGTTGGTCAGCGCACTGACTACGACGCTTTGTCTTTGGAAGTTTGGACTGATGGTTCACTCAAGCCAGAAGAAGCGGTTGCATTGGGTTCGAAGATCTTGAAAGAGCAACTCCAAATTTTCCTCACTTTTGATGAAACTATGGAGCCAATCACTGAGGAAGAAGAAACACGCACTCCTGCGTTTAACGAAAATCTTTTCCGCTCAGTCGATGATCTTGAACTTTCAGTTCGTTCAGCAAACTGTTTGAAAAATGCTAACATCCGTTACATCGGTGAATTGGTATCTCGCACAGAAGCTGAAATGCTGAAAACGAAAAATTTCGGTCGTAAATCGTTGAATGAGATCAAAGAAATACTGTCAAACATGGGTCTTTCTTTGGGAATGAAAATTGATGGTTGGCCACCTCCAGGTTGGGATCCGAACAATCCGCCAAAAGTAGCGGGTGCGGCTCCTCGTAACCCAGCTGGAAATGGTGCACCTCCTTCTAACGGTCCTGGAGGACTGTCATGAGCAGACATCGTACAAAACGCCATTCTTTCCACCGTCGTCATGGACCACGTATCGCGTTGATTCGTGGCCTTGTGATCAACATTGTTGAACACGGACGCATTAAAACTACTTTGGCAAAAGCTAAAGAACTTCGCCGTCATGTTGAAAAAGCGATCACTGTTGCAAAAGGTGATGACGCTCTTCACGCACGTCGCTTGCTCTTGTCTCGTTATCCAAACGAGAAAGCCGTCGATATTTTGACTGGTGACTTGAAAAAGCGCTTCGAAAAACGTGAAGGTGGTTACACTCGCATCATTAAAATTGGTGCTCGTAGTGGAGACCAAGCTGACGTCGCTTATCTGGAATTTGTTGATTACACTCCAAAAGCTGAAAAAGCTGAGGAAGTAAAAGGCGACAAAGGCCTCAAAAAACGTCAGCGCGCGAAAGTAGCAGCAACGGCTCGTCACCGCAAAAATGTTCGCGGTTTGCAGTCGGATGCTCGTCGCTACAGCCGTTTGCACGCATAGTTGATCGCTTAATACCGCGCAAGATTGAACCCCAGTTGTTTCCAACTGGGGTTTTTCATTATAGGCTTACGCATGCTTCATCTTAGAGCCATTGTCGTTGTCATTCTTCTTCTCTGTCTTTTGTCATTCCCGCTTTATAAATACTGGTCGTTTCTCTCAAAAGGGATGAGTCCTTCATCATCCACGCAATTGCTCGATCAGATGGAAAAGTCGGGCGTACCAGATTTTTCGTTGCCGGATCTAGAAGGCAAGATCGTGACGCTTTCGCAACTGAATCGCGATTCAATCGTAATTGTGAATTTCTGGGCATCATGGTGTGCGCCGTGTGTAAAAGAGTTCCCGTCGCTGAAAGCCCTCGTTGAGAAGATGAATCACAAGGTGAAAGTCATTGCGGTCTCGAATGACAATGAGAGAGCGGATTTAGAGAGCTTTTTAAAAGCGTTTGGAAAGGTGCCAGACGATTTTGTGGTGGTTTGGGATAAAGATCGTAAGGTCTCCGAACTCTACGGCACACAGGTGCTGCCAGAGAGTTATATCCTTCGACCTGGAATGAAGCTCGTTCGTAAAGTTGCAGGCATCGACGAATGGGATTCGCCGATGGCCCTGCAGTTCTTCACTGATATTACAGCTGGCAAATAATTCTACTGCTGTGCTGCGGATCCGCCATTGAGATCTATTGTAATAAATCCCGTTTAGGGACCCGAATCTCCATGTTAATCGGCTCAACATGAAAACTATTTTTGTTTGCTCGCTCGCGATTCTATTTCTTGGCAATGGAAAACTCGCATTCGCTCAAGCTTGTCTCAGCGACACCGGATACAACGCAAATCAAGCTTATCGAAATTGTGAAGATAAATACTGCGATCCGGGCAATGAGAAAGAGTGCATGACCAAAGACACTGCGGGTTATCTTGCTTGCACCCAAAAGGCTGTTGAGGCCTATAGCGCCGCGGTCGACTCATGTCATGAAGAGGTTCAAAAAGACATAACGGCCGCAGAGGAGGCTCGTAAGAAGCACTACAATCAAATTTGCGGTCATGACTCCGAGTGCGCCAAAGGTCTGCGTTGTCGGTTTGCTGGCTGGGAAGGCGTTCCCTCGGCTTGCTTGCCATAAGACAAACCGGCGACAGTGCATCCCTACTTTACACGTATCAAAATCGATTGATAAACATCAGCAGCAGGGGGAGTAAATGAAATCTCTATTGATTGTATTAGCAGTGTTTTCGTTTTGCGCGTATGCGGGAGAAGCCTTTAGCATAGACGGTTGGTCTCCCGGCGGATTCTCGCAAGCTCGCGTCGATGCCCAAGATCAAGCCGATAGAAACTGCGGTGGCCCTGGGCGTGCGATTCGCGTGGGCCGCTGGGTTCAGAGTTCGCATGAACGCACGGTCGAGCGATGTTCAGGTCGCGCCGATGATCGAGATTGCACGACCCTCCACCTCGGCACGGACTACATCGCGACAGCAAGTTTCCGCTGTCGTTGAATCTTGACAGATAATCTTGGGCTTCAGCGAAAGCGTTCGTTACATGCTTTCGCTGAAGATCGTGATGACCGCTTTGTGACCGGCTGCTGTTTCGATGGTGTACTGGCATTTGTCGCCACTATCGACTTTGACGTCGTCGGTGTCGAAATCGACCGAAATTTGGCTTTCGTTGTTTTCTAAAGATTTAACTACGAGATGGTTGTAAGGGCAGATTCCATTTGCATTCGAAGCAGAGATGAAATCGCTTGAAATCTTGAACTGTTCGCCCTGGGCCACTTTAAATATTGCGCTGTAGCCAACAAATCTATAGCCCTCGGCAATATCAACTCCGTCGCCGGTCAAGTTAAGGTCGTCGTAGTACGTGTCTTTTTGAAATTCGATGTGTTCGTAGATACGAAAATCTTTTGCCGCCGGCTTTTTTGAATCGCGGGCAAAAGCTGAAAAACCAATCAAGCCAACAGCGGCGAATGCGAGCAATTTCATGATATCCCCCAAAGGACAAAGTAAACTCTGTTACTTCTAGATGGGGAAAAGTAGCAGTGGAGTATGGAATCTTGTTAGTTCCATCCTGCGATTGTAGTTTTTCCAGATCGCAAAGCCGCATGTTAGTGCTATTGCTTCGCTATGCGTTTAATTTCTAATTCCATCGCTTCAGCCGTTTTGGCTATGTTCGGTCACCCGCAAATGGACAAGGTTGCTTCGTGTGATGTCTTGCTTAACGGGCCAGACGCGTTATGGGAGCAGGTTTCAGTCGAAGTTTTCTTCGGCAATGTCGGCGGCGAATCCATTTTTATTCAGATTCCTGTGAGTCAGTTTGAAAAGCCGGAGATGAACGGCTCGGGTTCTGGCGTTCATGGAACACTTAAAGCTTTTCCTTACGTAATGGTGATGGGTGGTCGGCTTTATGCGAGTTCGGCATCGGGCGAAGGAAACTTTGTGCCTCTAACAATCAAGGAGCTCTCGGCCGGCAAACACAGAAACAAGACGGACGAAGAATTGAAAAGCACGTTGCATTCAATGTCAGATGGAATCCCAGGGATTCGAGTTTTCACACAACCTAAAGGCGAAGCGCGATGAAGATATTTTTGATCATTCTTTTGTCGGCCGGATTCAACGTTACGGCCGCGACGATTCATTGTTGGGAGTGCTACTTTTCATACTCGGGACCGAATGGTCAGCGCATATCGACAGACGACATATATTCATGTCACCGAGGTTCCAAAAAAGCGGCTGTCCGGGCTACTCTGCAAACTTGCAAGGATATCGCGGATAGAGACCACAACTCCTCTCCCGCCTGCCATGTTGATAGCTGCCTGTTATTTGCGCTCGACGACGTCGGTTCTGGAGGAGGCGGATCGGGTGGCGGTCGATCGGGAATGTGCAATGACGGTTCAGTCTGTGGAGCCGGCGGTGTGTGCAATGACGGCGGCCCCTGTTATCCGCGTTAATACTCTTTCGCTGACGTTGTGTCCGAAGGAATGGCGAACTCTGTTTTTCAGAGTTCCCTTTTCCCGAGAAGCTTAAAGTGACGGGACCTAAGAGCAGGTCTTCCCTTTGAATTTACCATTCTTTTAGGCGATCAATTAAAATCAAATGGTATGAGATTTTGTCTCACCTCTCTTGTTTATCTAGCGCTATTTTCTCAGCCTCTGTTGGCGGAAAATGGATTCAGCTGTGGCTCAGTTCCGCCGGTGTCACCTCTGCTGCGGCCAATGCCGGAGTGGGACCTGGTTGAGAAGAAAGCCGAACCCATTGATGCTAAAAAAACTGAATATGAATTCAGTGTTAAAGGCGATGGCAAAAATGCTTTTCAGCTGAAGGTAAATAAAATTAGTTCTTCTGTTCGTCCGTCGCGAGGGACTGTGGTCTATTTATGTGGCGGGCCAGATCAATGCATGAACGATGATTTTGAAAACGTTCCCCCAAATATGGATGTCGTCGTCTTTGATCATATCGGGCTGGGTAAAAATGCGTCGCCGAGTCTTACGCCAGAGCAGATGTCGGTCGATTCAGAGGCGAGCATTGTTGGACAAGTTGTCGACAAACTAAAGCTCAAAAACTACGTGATTTATGGCCAATCGTTTGGAACAACGGTTGCGGCAAAAGCGACTTCGATACTTTCACAACAGTCAAAAATTCCAAAGCCGAGTGCGGTGATTTTAGAGGGCGTTATTGGCTCTCGTAATTATATGCATTCGGCCGATGGCTACGCGCGAACGGCCGAGAAGACGTGGAGTCTCTTGAATGACTCTGAGAAAACTGCGTTTAGGAATGCCTATAAAGCGGTGCTATCTAAGCTTCCTGCTGGCAAACAGGATGAGTTGGCCGGAACTTTATTTGCGCATCTTTGGTACGGTCCAAAGCATATGGCTGATGTGCTAAGGCGATTTCCAGGCCAACAAGATGAGTATTTGGCCGACCAAAACACGACTCCATCGAATACGACTTTGAATCCCGGTGATCAGAGGGAGTACCAGTCGGCTGGATGTGAAACTCTGAATGAGAATTGGTCCAACAATGCGCGATTTTTCTTCGATGGAATCGTTAAGAACTTAATGTACAAAAATGGCGATAGTGCAAAAGTCTGCGGCTGTCGAACGACATCACGGAACTATGATTCCAAAGATTTTCAAATCAATTCCATTCCGATTCTTGTCATTCAAGGAGAATTTGATCCGGCCATTCCGATCGAGCAAGCTGACTATTTTTATGATCACCAGACATCCGCGACTAAGCGTTTTTTGAAAATACAAAATGACGGGCACTTCCCGACTTTTACGAGTCTATCGAGCTGTGTGCCCCAGATTTACGATGCAGCATTGGCGGGTGATTGGACTCGCCTACCGACAGATCAAAGCGGTTATTTTAAATGCCCTTCCGCGGAAGCGTCCGTGAACGATCCGCGGGCGGTTCATTAGAAGCCCAAACCTTTAAGTAATTTCTTGCCTTGTTCTCCTAAGTTTTTATTCGGATTGCTGCCGCCTTGCGCGGATTGAATCGCTTTGTCCAATTGTGCTTTGCTGTCGGCCATTCCTTTGCCTTCGCCGCCGAAGCTTGCCAACTGCGACTGTAGATCTTTTTTGCTGCCGCCGATTTGACCGTCGATCAAGCCCTGCAGCTTTCCTTTGGCTTCATCGATGCGCGCTTGCACTTGGCGCTGCAAACCTTTGCTCAGCTCATCGCCCAAATTGGAGTTGATGCCGATGTCGAGATGACTCCATGAACCCGAAACGTTCGCGTTCATCGTTACATTCGGAATGCCTTTCATGATCGATTCAACGAGCTGCTTTACGAGTGGCGTTTTCGAATCGATCGCGTACTTCACGTCATTAAACTGATTGTGCATCGACATCGTAATGTTATCGCCGACGTGAGTCGCTTCCATTTGCGAGCTGCCGTGCGCTTCATCGATACCGAATTTTAAATCCGGTGAGTTGGAAAAACTTTGCGCGCCAGTTGGGAATGCCGCCACTTTTGCGATCATCGATTCTTTCGCTTGATCTGTTGTATGATCGAGGGTGATTTTAACATCGACACCTTTGACGTTTTGTTTCGGGAAGTCGCCATTCAAAAGAATGCGTGTTGGGTGACCGATGTAGGCTTGATCGGTTGTCACATCGAGGACTTCACCTTTTACGTTGCCGCTCAAGTCCGACGAATTCAATTCAGAGCTGATCGCCGCTTTCTTAAGCCAGAACAGCGGGTAACCTGTTGTCACAGGATAACGGAATGTTTTGCCCGCACTGCGCTTTGGCGGCACGAGCGGTTCTTCTTTTTTCTGCTCTTCTGGTTTTGCAGCCGTTTTCGTTGGCATGTAATGACGAGCCATTTCGATGTACTTGCGCATACCAGTGAGACGATTTTCAAGCATCGTCAAAAAAAGCTGAGTCGAAAATTCTTTTGCATCGATGCTTGGAATTTTGAAACGTGTCTGAAGGTTTTTGACGTCTTCCTGCACGAGTTTTTCAAGCTCTTTGTATTGTTGGGTAGAAGTGGCCAAATCCGCTGTGAACGCTTTTTGTGTTTCGTCGATCACTTTGGCTTTTGCCTGCGCGACCTTCAAAAGCTCGCTCGCTTTGCCAACGCTCTGAGCGATTTCCATCGCATTGCCGTTGAACTTCAAAGCTTTGATCTGCTTTTGAATATCATCGATGTCTTTTTGATTCGGTAAATCTTTGAGTCGCTTATCCCACTGCGCTTTTTTCTCGTTGATCTCTTTTTGTAATTGTTTAATGCGCTCGCTGGATTTGAGCGAGCCTTCGATGTTTTTTACTTGCGACGCCGGATCAGCTCCACCGAGTAGTGCTGCGACATCGCCGAGCATGTTGCCACGAAATTGCTTTTGCGTTTGATCGAGAACTTCTTTTTCAGCCTTCGCAAGAGCTCCGGGCTCTTTGCTTGGTTTCGGTGGCGGTGCAACCCAGCCCGCATATTTGCGGGGTGAGAAAACTTCGATGTTAAGAACAGACGCCTCATCGATCACG
>Ga0105239_10010782_pt1 | contig 10209 bp, 8 predicted proteins | sample KBSC44metaG_FD_92761 | JGI IMG/M metagenome (GOLD analysis project Ga0105239, IMG submission 92761) | Corn rhizosphere microbial communities from Kellogg Biological Station, Michigan, USA - KBS C4-4 metaG | ecosystem: Host-associated > Plants > Roots > Rhizosphere > Soil | place: Michigan, USA...
CGGAGCGCGCGTGTTCATGCGCAGCCTCGCGACCCGTGACTTCGGCAGCGAGATCAGCCAGGCGCTGCCCGACGTGCTCGCCGCGTGCAAGGTGACTGGCTTCGACCTCATCGTCGTCGAAACCTCTGGCATCGGCCAGGGCGACGCAGCCATCGTGCCGCTCGTCGACGTGCCGATGTACGTGATGACGCCGGAGTTCGGCGCCGCGAGCCAGCTCGAGAAGATCGACATGCTGGACTTCGCCGAGTTCGTCGCGATCAACAAGTTCGACCGCAAGGGCGCGGCCGACGCCTTGCGCGACGTCGCCAAGCAGGTGCAGCGCAACCGCGAAGCCTTCGGCCAGCGCGCCGAGCAGATGCCGGTCTTCGGCACGATGGCCAGCCGCTTCAACGACGACGGCGTGACCGCGCTGTACCAGGCGCTGAAGCTGCGCCTCGGCGAGCTCGGCCTGCCGCTGAAGGAAGGCCGGCTGCCGCAGGTCGATACGCGCCACAGCACGCACCAGACCCCCGTCGTGCCGGGCGCCCGCGTGCGCTACCTGGCCGAGATCGCCGACACCGTGCGCGGCTACAAGCGCCGCGCGATCGAACAATCGCGCCTGGCGCGCGAAGTGCAGCAGCTGCGCGCCTCGGCGCGCATGCTGGCCGAGGACCGCCCCGACCGCGCGAACGCCGCCGACGCCATCAGCGACCTGGCGGCGAAACGCGAAGCGAAGCTCGACCCCGCCGCCCGCCACCTGCTCGCCCAGTGGCCGGCGATGCAGCAGGCCTACGCCGGCGACGAGTACGTCGTGAAGATCCGCGACAAGGAGATCCGCACCCAGCTGACGCACACCACGCTCTCGGGGAGCAAGATCCGCAAGGTCGCGCTGCCGCAGTACGAGGACCACGGCGAGCTGCTGAAATGGCTGATGCTCGACAACGTGCCGGGCAGCTTCCCCTACGCCGCCGGCACCTTCGCGTTCAAGCGCGAAGGCGAAGATCCGACGCGCATGTTCGCCGGCGAAGGCGATGCCTTCCGCACCAACCGCCGCTTCAAGCTGGTTTCCGAAGGCATGCCGGCGAAGCGCCTGTCGACCGCCTTCGACTCGGTCACCTTGTACGGCAACGATCCCGACCTGCGCCCCGACATCTACGGCAAGGTCGGCAACTCCGGCGTCAGCATCGCGACGCTGGACGACATGAAGGTGCTGTACGGCGGCTTCGACCTGTGCAACCCGTCGACCTCGGTCAGCATGACGATCAACGGCCCCGCGCCGACCATCCTCGCGATGTTCATGAACACCGCGATTGATCAGCAGCTGGCGAAGTTCGAGGCCGACAACGGCCGTGCGCCGACCGCAACCGAAGCCGCGAAGATCCGCGAATGGGCCCAGGCCAACGTGCGCGGCACGGTGCAGGCCGACATCCTGAAAGAAGACCAGGGCCAGAACACCTGCATCTTCTCGACCGAGTTCAGCCTGAAGGTGATGGGCGACATCGCCGAATACTTCGTGCACCACCAGGTGCGCAACTTCTATTCGGTCAGCATCAGCGGCTACCACATCGCCGAAGCGGGTGCGAACCCGATCAGCCAGCTCGCGTTCACCTTGAGCAACGGCTTCACCTTCGTCGAAGCCTATCTGGCGCGCGGCATGCACATCGACGACTTCGCGCCCAACCTGAGCTTCTTCTTCAGCAACGGCATGGACCCGGAATACACGGTGCTCGGCCGCGTCGCGCGACGCATCTGGGCGGTGGCGCTGCGCGACAAGTACGGCGCCAACGAGCGCTCGCAGAAGCTCAAGTACCACGTGCAGACCTCGGGCCGCTCGCTGCATGCGCAGGAGATCCAGTTCAACGACATCCGCACCACCTTGCAGGCCTTGATCGCGGTCTACGACAACTGCAACTCGCTGCACACCAATGCCTTCGACGAAGCCATCACGACGCCGACCGAGGACAGCGTGCGCCGCGCGATGGCGATCCAGATGATCATCAACCGCGAATGGGGCCTGGCGAAGAACGAGAACCCGAACCAGGGCGCCTTCATCATCGACGAGCTGACCGAGCTGGTCGAGGAGGCGGTGCTCGGCGAGTTCGAGAAGATCGCCGAACGCGGCGGCGTGCTCGGCGCGATGGAGACCGGCTACCAGCGCGGCAAGATCCAGGAAGAGTCGATGCACTACGAGATGCTGAAGCACACCGGCGAATACCCGATCGTCGGCGTCAACACCTTCCGCAACCCGCATGGCGACACGGTCTCGGAGACGATCGAACTCGCGCGCTCGACCAGCGACGAGAAGGAAAGCCAGTTGACGCGCCTGCGGGACTTCCACGCACGCCATGCCGACGAGTCCCCGGCGATGCTGCAGCGCCTGCAGCAGGCGGTGATCGACAACAGGAACGTGTTCGAGGTGCTGATGGATGCGGTGCGCGTCTGCTCGCTCGGGCAGATCACGACGGCGCTGTTCGAAGTCGGCGGGCAGTACCGCCGCAGCATGTGAAATGTCGGGCGGCAGCTGAGTGTCCGCGTACCCCGAGCGCATCGTCTGCATGACCGAGGAGCCGACCGAGGTCCTGTACGCGCTCGGAGAAGAGCAGCGCATCGTCGGCATCTCCGGGTTCACGGTAAGACCGGCCCGAGCGCGGCAGGAGAAGCCGCGCGTCTCGGCCTTCACCAGCGCGAAGATCGACCAGATCCTCGCGCTGAAGCCCGACCTGGCGATCGGCTTCTCCGACATGCAGGCCGACATCGCGCAGGCGCTGATCAAGAGCGGGGTCGAGGTCTGGATCAGCAACCACCGTTCGGTCGAAGGCATCGTCGGCTACGTGCGGCGGCTCGGCGCGATGGTCGGCGCGGGCGAGAAGGCGCAGGCCTATGCCGATGAGCTGCAGTCGCGCCTGGATCGCACGCGCGAGGCAGCGGCCAGGCTGCCGCGCCGGCCGCGGGTGTACTTCGAGGAATGGGACGAGCCGCAGATCAGCGCGATCCGCTGGGTCAGCGAGCTGATCGGCCTGGCCGGCGGCGACGACATCTTCCCCGAGCTGGCCGCCGCGAGCCTGGGCCGCGACCGCATCATCGCAGCGCCGCTGGAGGTCGTCGCGCGCGGGCCGGACATCATCATCGGCTCGTGGTGCGGCAAGAAGTTCCGCCCCGAGCGCGTCGCCGCCCGGCCCGGCTGGGCCGAGGTGCCGGCGGTGCGCGACGGCGAACTGCACGAGATCAAGTCGCCGCTGATCCTGCAGCCCGGCCCGGCGGCGCTGACCGACGGGCTCGAGGCGCTGCACGCCATCGTGCGGCGCTGGTCGGCCCGGAAGACAGACGCCGGCTGATCGATCCGCGGGCTGTGCGCGACCGGCCCGACAATGCCCGGCCGCGGCCGTTGACGTGGCGCACAATCGTCCATACACTGGCCCTGTGAACATCGAGTGGGATCCGGCCAAGGCCGCCGCCAATCTCAGGGAGCACAAGGTGGGTTTCGCGGAAGGCGCAACTGTGCTGACCGATGACTTCGCACTGACCCGCGAAGACCCCGATTCCCTCGGCGAACAGCGGTTCGTCACTCTGGGGATGAGTGCCACGGGTGCCTTGCTCGTCCTTGTCTACACGCATCGGGAACCCGACGCCTACCGCATCATTTCATGTTGGAAGGCCAACAAACCTCAGAGAGCCCAGTATGAAAAAGCCCGCCGCTGAACCGCATCGCGACATCGATTTCTCGAACGCCAGGCGCGGCGCCGTGATCGCGCTCGAACCAGGCAAAACCAAGATCTCGATCCGCCTGGACAACACGGTCATCGAGCACTTCCGCGCCGCCGTCGACAAGGCGGGATCCGGCAACTACCAGACCCTGATCAACGACGCGCTGCTCGCCTACATCCAGCAGCGCAACGTACTCGAAGCCGTTCGGCAAGTCGTCCGCGAGGAACTGGCACCGGCTCGAGAGAAGGCGCGCCCGGCACGGACCCGCCAGGCAGTTGCCCCCACCGCCGGCTGAACGCCCGACCAAAACATCGCCGACCATGGACAACACCCTCACCGCCATCCCGTCCCCGGCGCGCCCGGCCCTGCATTACCCGTTCGACACGCCGCCCTCGCGCGGCGAGACGATGGAGGTCGCGCCCGGCGTGTTGTGGATCCGCATGCCGCTGCCCTTCAAGCTCGATCACATCAATCTCTGGGCGATTGACGATGGCGACGGCTGGGCGGTGGTCGACACCGGCATCCGCAACGAGGAGACCATCGCCACCTGGCGCACGCTCTTCGACAAGTCGCCCGACGACCGCCCGATCACGCGGGTCATCGTCACCCACATGCACCCCGATCACATCGGCATGGCCGGCTGGCTGACGCGCAAGTTCAATTGCCGGCTGTGGATGACGCGGCTCGAGTACCTGAGCTGCCGTGCACTGGTCGCCGATACCGGGCGCGAAGCCCCCGCCGACGCGCTGAACTTCTACCGCCGCGCCGGCTGGAGCGAGGCCGCGGCCGAAGGCTACAAGACCCGCTTCGGCGACTTCGGCAAGGTGATCTACGCGATGCCCGACAGCTACCGCCGGCTGCAGGACGGCCAGGTGCTGCGCATCGGGGCGCACGACTGGAAGGTCATCGTCGGCAGCGGCCACTGCCCGGAACACGCCTGCCTGTACTGCGAGGAGCTGAAGCTCTTCATCTCCGGCGACCAGGTGCTGCCGCGCATCTCTTCCAACGTCTCGGTCTATCCGCTCGACCCGGATGCGAACCCGATGGCCGAATGGCTGGCTTCGCTCGACAAGATCCAGCGCGAAGTGCCCGACGACGTGCTGGTGCTGCCGGCGCACAACGAGTGTTTCCGCGGCCTGCATGCGCGCCTCGATCATCTGCGCCAGGGCCAGCACGTGGCGCTGGAGCGGCTGCGCCGCCGGCTGCAGGAGCCGCGTCGGGCGGTCGACGTCTTCGTCGCGCTGTTCGGCCGGCCGATCGATGAAAAGAGCGTCTCGCTGCTCGGCATGGCCACCGGCGAGGCGCTGGCCTGCCTGGCCTGGCTGGTGGCGCGCGGGGAGGCGAGCTGCGAAGCCGACGCGCAAGGCGTGGCCTGGTATCGGCTGGCGCAACCCGCCACTGCATGAGCGGCTCGGCGTCGACCTGGCAACCGCTGCGCCGCGCCGAGTTCCGCGCGGTCTTCTCCGGCGTGCTGTGCATGCACACCGCGACCTGGGTGAATCAGGTCGGCGGCGCCACCTTGATGACGGCGCTGACGCCCTCGCCGCTGATGACCGCGCTGGTGCAGACCGCGGCCAGCCTGCCGGTGGTGCTGCTGGGCCTGCCCGCCGGCGCGGTCGCCGACCTGATCGACCGGCGCCGCTGGATGATGGGCATCCAGTTCGGCATGCTCGCCGCGGCGTTGCTGGCCGCGCTCGTCGTCGCGTTCGGCGGCCTCTCGCCCGCGGTGCTGCTGATGCTGACCGGGCTGATCGGCATCGGCCTGGCGCTGCAGGCACCGGCGGCGCAGGCGGTCTACGGCGAGGTCGTGCCGCGCGACGAGCTGGCCGTCGCGATGGCGCTCGGCAGCATGAGCTTCAACCTCTCGCGCGTCGTCGGCCCGGCGCTCGCCGGCGCGGTCATCGGCCTGGCCGGCGGCATGGGTCTTTATGCGACCCTGGCCTTGTGCAGCGGCCTGGTGATCGTCAGCCTGACGCGCTGGCGCTCACGCGGCGAACGCAGCCGCGTGCCGCCCGAGCGGCTGTGGAGCGCGCTGCGCGGCGGCATGCGCTACGTGCGGCACTCGCCGGACTGTCATCGCCCGCTGCTCTACACCCTCGCCTACATGAGCTGCGGCAGCGCCGCCTGGGCGCTGCTGCCGGTGCTGGCGCGCGATGTCTATCACCTCGGCTCCGGCGGCTACGGGCTGCTGCTTGGCTCCTTCGGCGTCGGCGGGCTGGCCGGCGTGTTCCTGATGCCGTTGGTGCGCGAGCGGCTCTCGCTGCCCCGCATCGTCGTCGCCTCGACCGCGGTGTTCGCCGCCGTCACCGGCGTGCTCGCGCTGGCGGCGCCGCTGCCGCTGACCCTGCTCGCGCTGCTGATCGGCGGCGCTTCGTGGATGATCGGCGCGACCTTGATGTACGCCGCGCTGCAGGAGACCTTGCCCGACTGGGTGCGCGCCCGCGGCCTCTCGATCTACAACCTGATCTACTTCGCCGCGATGGCCGGCGGCGCGGCGCTGTGGGGCGTGCTGACGGCGCCGGTCGGCACGCGCGGCGCGCTCGGCGCCGCGGCGGCCTGCATGCTCGGCGCCGCCTGGGCTTTCACGCGCTGGCCGCTGCACCCGTCGACCGCGAGCCATGAACGCGCCAGGACCCTGCTGTACGGCGGCGAGGCGCCGATCAGCCTGGTCGAGCCCGGCGCGGAGGATCGCAGCCCGTTGATCGTGCAGATCAGCTACCGCGTGCAGCCGCAGCACACCGCCGAGTTCCTGCGCGTCGCGCACGAGGTGGGCCGCTCCTGCCGCCGCAACGGCGCGGTCTTCTGGCGCCTGTTCCGCGAGATCGACACGCCCCATCTCTACGTCGAGCGCTACATGCTCGACTCGTGGCTGGACCACACCCGGCATCTCGACCGCACCACCGCCGCGGACCGGGCGCTGCGCGAGCGGCTGGCGTGTTTCCTCGAAGCCGGCAGCGAGCCGGCGCTGCGCCATCAACTGGTCGAGGAGCTGAGCAGCGCACCTTGAGCGGAAGGCCGGGCCGCTGTGCGACACCTCAGTGAAAGGCACCGCTGTCTCACTTCAGGCGTTTCAGGGGCGCTTCCCAGCGATGGCCGTCTTCATTGACGACCTGGCACACCGTTTCACCTTGGGCATCCACTCGGCACTCGAACTTGTTGCGCATCATGGTCGAGTCATCGCCGCCCTCGCTGAAGCACTTGGACGTCTCGACATAGAGAACCACGCCGTCGGTTCGAGCGCGCGCAGCACCTCGACAATCAGGGATGCGATGACCGTACTCTTCGCGCTGCACGTCGCGGCGCGTCCCGACGCCGTTCGCTTCGAAGTGCAAGGTCCCGCGATAGGACCCGATGGAATTGTCCGGGTCCGTGTCGTAGATATCCAGTCGATCCGGGCCGAGTTGCCAATCGCCTTCGAGAAAGGACAGGTCATGGCGCTCGAGTGCGCCTGGCGGAATCACTATCTTGCGACCGGCTGTCCTGTCCTGCGCTCGAGGCTCGGCGGCGCTCGCGATCGCCGCAGGCGGCTTCGCAGCGGGCCGCTTGACCGCCGGAGCCGAGGCCTTGGCGGCGGGCGCAGGGGCCGAGGCCGGGACGCGAGCTTCGGGGGCTGACGCCGCCGGCGCTGGCTCGGAGGCCGCGACCTCAGGTGCGGGAGCCGACGCCGGAACTTGCGGCGCAGGCGCCGACGCCACGGACGCCGGCGGATCGGGCACGCATTGGAAGCGCGCCGCGAGCGACGCCTTGTTCGCCAGCTCGGCTTCGAGCTCCTTGTTGTGCGATTCGGCTTCGGCGATCCGCAGGTCCAGCCCGCTAGCGGCGGACCGTGCTGCGGACCATTGCTTCACGCCCCACAGCGCCGCCAATGCCACAGCCGCCAGCAGCAGCCACGGGATGAATCTTCGCGCGCTCGTTGCGGTTACCGGCGCCGAACGTCGAGCGGCGGATGCAGGAAGGGCCGAATCGATCGTCGACTGGACCACTGGGGCCACCGCCTCGGCCGGCGAGGCTGCCGAAGTCGGCAGCGGCATCCCTGGCGCGGCGTGACCCCAGAGCACGATGACCGGCTTGCCATCGACCCCGAACAGCCACTCTCCCGGCGGCTGCGACAGGGCGAGTTCGAGCGTCCGCGCGACCACCTGCGACGAGCCCGCTGCTTCGCGGCGCAACTGGTCTGCGAGTCCGCGGATGTCGTCGCGGATGGCGGCAGCGCGCCGCTCCAGCTTCCGGCTTGCCTCTTCAGGCAGTTCGGTGGCACGAGTGACCGGGCCGGCAAGCCGCGTCGTCCATGTGATCGAGCCGTCGGGCTCTGCTTTCGGCTTGGCCAGCAGGTCGCCGTGGCCGACGCCCAAGCGGCTGCTCAGGACATCAACGATCTGTTCATGCAAGCCTGACAGCTTGCCGCCATCCAAGTCGAGTTCGCGTGCCGCATCGCTCGGCGTTCGTATCAGTACTTGCGGCATCCGATCTTCCCCGAGTCGATTGACCACCCCGGACCGGGCTGCGCCTGCCCGGAGGGCGATCCATTCGGCATTGTCCCGGCTTCGACCGGATTCATCGACGGCGATTCGTTCGGCCAGTCCGTTACGCGCCATTCGCCGCTCGCCCGGTCCGATATTTCGATCGCTGCGAATCGGCGCGCGGCCTGCGTCTGGCAACGCCGCCAACCGGGTTTGCGGCGCGATTCGCCGATGGCATGATGCAATTCAGGACTTCCGCTCGCGGACCGGAGGAATCGTGCAAGAACATCGATCGGGCTTCTTGGCGATCCCGAGAGGCATCCCTCGGGGCGGAATGCTCCTGGCGCTCGCCGGCCTCGTCGCAATGGGCGGGTGCGCCTCGGGTTCATACAGGCAGCCGTTGCCGCGGCCTCTGCAAGCGGTCCTGGGCCCTCCGGCGCCGCCGTACAAACTCAGCGGCTCGACCGCCACCTTCACGGTCAGAATCAATGACCGGATGAACGACGGGACTTCATGGCGCGGCAGCGGGGCTGTCTTCCTGGGTCTTCCGGGTGGCATCACGCCACAGGTCGAAGTCGCGAATGCGCCGTCGCCGCTGCTCTTCATGGTGGCTTCGGACGGCACCTGGTCCTTCATCGGAAACCTGAACGACCGCGATTCCGTGGGCCACCCAAAATCGCCCTGCCATTTGTCCTATGACTGCGAATTCATGGACGTGCCACTGCCGCAAGGGGAGCTCTTTGCCATCGTCCTGGCTTCCACCGGGATCATTGCGGGCGACCTGGTCGATGCGGCCATCTTCTCGCACAAGAAGACCGGCACGCGGGATCCGGCCTATCAAGCGTTCAATGCGACGCTGCACCAGACGGTGGAACAGATCGTGCCGTCGAACACCAGCGACGAACGAAGGCGGCGGCAGCGGCCGTTCCCGATCGTGACCATGGAAGACTGCATCGGCGTTTCATGCACCCTGCGGCAATCGATCGTGAAGCTGGAGATGCCGTGACGAGATGAAGATCGTCGCGTGGCTGATCAGCCTCTTGCTGGCGCTGGCGGCGGCGGCCGCGGAGCCGGTCGAACGCGATTCGCGCCGGGATTCCGAACGGCGGCAAACGACGGAGAAGCCCCGGGATCGCGAGAGCTACCGCGAACGATTCTTCAACGAGAAAAGCCTGCCGGCCGAGTGGCAGCGGAGCTCGCTCTTCAAGTACGAGGGCAAGGACGCGCGCACCGGCGAAGAGCGCGGCATGACACTGCGGCGCTACGTCGCGGAACGTCCCACGGTCGAGGTGTGCCGGGAGCAGATGCTGGCGCAAGAGCTGATCTCGGAGCGACAGCGCAGCGGCGACGAGCCTGCAGAGAAGCGACAGTATCGGTCGCTGTATCTGGACATCGAGAGGACGGAAAGGGCGACTCGGAAGACGATCGAAGAAAACCAGGCGAAGATTGCCGAATGGCTGTCGAACAGCGCGGACAAGGACATCGAGATCCGCTACGACAACTTCGATGACCCGGTGGGCAAGGGTGTCTCGCGGGACGGAGACGGAAGGCTGGATCTCGGACGGATGTGGACCTCCTATAGCAGTGCGGTCCGGCTGCGCAAGGAGGGAAGCGGCAAATACTACGTGCGGGAGTCATTCCCGACGGACGAAAATACCCGCGGAAAAGCCGTCGCGGACATCGCGGGCGGCACGCTGTTCCGAGGTGGAGAGAGGCTGAATGCCAGGCTGGGCATCGATGTTCATCCTGACAAGTTGGACGGCCTGATACACCCGTCGAGAAACGGAAAGCCCGAAGGGCTCTCTCTCAATGCGGACCCGAAGGACCCGTTCGTCCAGAAGTTCGGCGGCGCGTTTCCCGTCATCAGCTTGCCTGAGGGCTTGCAGGTGCTGCCGGCCGGGCGGGAGGGACACTATGTCATCGCTCCGGTGGAGCCGATGCCCTTCGAGAAATATCAGCAACTGCTGCACCGCATTCAACTTGGCAATTCAAATGTCCCCCGATAAGAGTCACGAGCCCCGAATCGATCGTCTCATCGAACGCATCGTCGCTGGCGCCTCGGCGA
>Ga0105239_10010785_pt1 | contig 10208 bp, 9 predicted proteins | sample KBSC44metaG_FD_92761 | JGI IMG/M metagenome (GOLD analysis project Ga0105239, IMG submission 92761) | Corn rhizosphere microbial communities from Kellogg Biological Station, Michigan, USA - KBS C4-4 metaG | ecosystem: Host-associated > Plants > Roots > Rhizosphere > Soil | place: Michigan, USA...
GCAAACGCCGGCCCGGCAAGCAGGTCGTCGGGCTTAGCATCAAGATACCGTTGCGCCGACGACTGCCATCCCTCGGCGACGACCGGGGCGACCGGGTGCCCCCGCTCCGCATAGCCGATCGCCGGTGCGAAGAGGTCCGCAAAAGGAAGCCGTCCAAACCGCTGGTGCAGGTCCCGCCAGGCCGCCGGAGCACCCGGCACCGTCACCGGAAGCCAGCCCTGCGCCGGTACTCCATCATGCCCGCGCGCCCGTACCGCCTCGATCGTCAGCGCCGCGGGCGCCCGCCCGGAGCCGTTCAGCCCGTGCAACCGCTCCCCATCCCAGACCAGCGCGAAGGCGTCGCCCCCGATCCCGTTCGATGTCGGCTCGACCACCGTCAAGGCGACCGCCGCCGCGATCGCCGCATCGATCGCATTCCCGCCGCGCAGCAGCATCGAAAGCCCGGCCTGCGCCGCCAGCGGCTGGCTCGTCGCCACCACCCCGTTCGGCGCGAACACGGGCCGCCGCGTTGATCGATAGGGGTTATCGCCGAATCGCAGATCCATCGCATCCTCTCCTGGAAGCATCCGGAAACGCCGTCAGCTACTGACGATGTACGTTGCCTTTCAACCTTAATCCATAAATGGACCAAAGCTGGAGTATAACGCTCAGGCACAAACGAAACTTTCCCAAATGATAGTACTTCACACACAATGTGAAAGAGGAACAAATCCTGGAAACGTCTAAATGATTTTGGAACCTGTCCTCAATAAACCGGAGATTGATAGCTCGTGATCGTCCAAAGCAAGACACTTGAAGAAACGCTGAACCAGCCCCTGCGCTATGTAATTCCTGTTTTTCAGCGCTTTTATTCGTGGCAAAGGACCGAATGGGAAAGAGCTTGGGAGGATATCACGGAACTTACCGATGTAAAGGACCACACACGTCACCACTTTATGGGGCCATTAGTATTTTCGGCAGAACAAAGTATCCCGGGCAGAACTACAGCTTATCGTGTGATTGATGGCCAGCAACGGTTAATAACGTTATCGCTTCTGCTATGTGCTCTGCGTGATTTAGCGTTAGAGCGGAACTTACAGAAATTGGCTGATGAAATTCAGGCAAGCTACCTGGTGCATACATACAAAGATGGAATTGAGAAGTTTCGTGTATACCCTCGCCAGCGCGACCGAGATCAGTATATTGCAGCAGTGACACAGTGCAAAATCGAAGAAGGTAATATTAATAATGCGCTATCTTACTTTAAGAAAGAGATGTCTGAGGCAACATCTAATGAAGATGAGATGCGTTCTTTAAAAGATGTTGTATGTTCAAGAATCGATTTTGTACATGTGATATTGAATCAGGAGAACCCGTTCCAGATATTTAAGAGCCTGAATTCTACTGGTGTAGATCTCAGTGAAAGTGATTTAATACGAAACTTTGTTTTTATGAGCGTTGGTGAAAGTATGCAAGACGAGTTTGATGATAAATATTGGCAGCCTCTCGAGAAACATTTCGAAACACAGGACGCAAAGCAAAAAGGTGGGTTGAACGCTAAGGAGTTTACATCTTTTCTACGTGACGTGCTTATGCGTGAAGGGACATACGTTGGCGTTAACAATGTGTTCGAAGAATTTGAAGCAAAATATAAAGACAACTTCAATGCCTACGAGTTGATACGTGAGCTTGATACTCAAGTGGCTTTATATGATGTTATTAGAGGGCGGTCTAGCTACCCGCTAAACAACCCTAAAATAGATGTGGCTTTGTTACAGCTTCGAGGCTTAGAGAGTTCTACTGCTTATCCTCTCGTTTTGAACCTTCTGAACCGGTTTCGCGATAACTCCGTTTCGGACGTAGATGTTGTGCACTGCCTGAGGCTTATATCTGGTTTTGTTATGCGCCGTTATATATGTAATGACACCTCTCGTACTTATGGGAAATGGTTTGTTGCTGCCTGCACGTTATTAAAGAGTTCGCCGCTGGAAAACCTACGTGAATTCTTAATTTCAAAGAAATTCCCGGATGATGCTGAGTTCCAAGAAGCCTTTTTGAAATTCCCTGTGTATACAGGGAATTATAGACTCACTATCTTAAAGGAACTCGAATTGTCGTTGCCCTTTAAGGAGAGGGGGTCATTGGCGCAAGTTCAGGTCGAACATATAATGCCACAAACGTTGACTGGTGATTGGCGTAGCTATTTAGGGGCGAGATCTGACGATATACATAAGATGTGGCTGCACACTGTAGGGAATTTGACAATCACCAAGTATAATCAGGAACTTGGAAATAAGTCTTTCTTTGATAAGAGGAAGGAGTATGGTAAGAGCGGTTATGAATTGACGCGTTCTTTATACCGCTACACGATCTGGGGAGAAAAACAAATCAGCGAGCGTGGAAAATTGCTGGCTGAAGCCGCTACTAAAATCTGGATTGGCCCTAATTCTTAAGCGTGTGAGGTCTGAATGCTGTTGGGCTTTTCTGTAGAGCGTCTAATACCTCTGGGGAGAGGTCGCTTAATATTACAGCCGCCCCGAAGCAGAGCTTCGGGGCGGCTGTATCGTGTTACGGGCGCTAACTACTCCTCGGTGATCGTGACGCTTTCGATCTTGTCGCCCTGGCGGATCGCGTTGACGACATCCTGGCCGCTCACGACCTGGCCGAAGACAGTGTGCTTGCCATCCAGATGCGGCTGCGGCGCATGGGTGATGAAGAACTGCGAGCCGTTCGTGTTCGGCCCCGCGTTCGCCATCGAGAGCGTTCCGGTCTTGTGGCGGTTCGGGTTGCCGACTGTCTCGTCGCGGAACCGGTAGCCCGGGCCGCCGGCGCCGGTCCCGGTCGGGTCGCCGCCCTGGATCATGAAGTTCGAGATGACCCGATGGAACGCGATCCCGTTGTAGAATCCATCGCGTGAAAGAAAGACGAAGTTATTGACGGTCAGAGGCGCATCCGCCGCAAACAGGTCGAGGACGATGTTACCCCTGGTCGTTGCGATCGTCGCCTGGTACTTCTTCGACGGATCGATCGTCATTTCGGGCGCTGCGCTATACTTGTTCGCTGCCATAACGGCTAAAAATCCTTTCGGGGCGCGAAATAGGGAGCCCTGCCGGACCGCATCCGCGCTGCTCCGCGCATCGCTCCACCCCGAGACACTGTACCCCACGGCGCGCGTCGGCGCGCGCCGTGTAGGACCGCTTCGGACGCGAAATCGCTGCAAATCGATCGCTTCAGGTCGCTGGGATCGCCGTCGCCTCCCGTGAAAGCGGGTTCGTTTGTGGAGCGGGTGTCGCCATCGCCGCAAGGCTGGCCTGCAGCGCTAGCCGATACTGCGCGAAGGCGGAGCGTCCTTCGGCAGTAAGGCGGCACAGAGTCATCTGGATCTTGCCGCGGTAGGTCTTCGTCACCTCGACATACCCGGCCGCCTCAAGGCGAGACAGGTGGCTGGACAGATTTCCCTTGCTCATTCCGGTCTCGCGCAGAAGATAGAGAAAGTCGACCTCTTCCACCTCGGAAAGCAGGGCGACCAGCATCAGCCGCGCAGGCTCGTGGATCGTACGGTCTAAATCGGCGATCTGCTTGATCTGTGCGTTCATTCTGTCTCCTGCTCCGTGGCGAGAGGGGTGCGCAGCAATTGCACAAAGGGGATCACCCCGGCGATGATCAGACTCACACTGAGAGTGACGGTAAACAGACCACAGGACAACTGCCATTCCAGGTGCGGTAAGAACAACAGCAGCGCCGTGAGGAAGGAGATCCCGGCGATAACAAGGTGGCGGGCAAAGCCCATCGTCGCGAAATGCCATAGATAACCGATGCTGAAAATCAGCCCCAGGAGCAACACGGTCATTTCGCTGGGCCAGACGGGCAGCGCCTTCCTGGCCGCCACGATGAGCAGCGAGAGAAGCAAGGCGGTTGCGCCAAGGATGATCTTGCGCCGTTGGGCAGGAGCGACACGAAGCGCCACATAACCCAGGCGAGGATAGACAAATCGCTGTCGTAGGAACGCGGCGTAACGAGTGCAGAGAAGCACCACACCGTACATTGCAATAAGGGCAATGGTAAAGTACTGTTGCCCCTCCTGGTACGCTCGGGTCTCCCCGAAGTTGTGCCCATGGATCGTCGCCTGCGCCCGCACGCCGGCGTACTGCATAAACGTGATGGCAAGAAGGATGACGCCGCCTATCACGTCGTTCAGTCCATCCGCCTCCGCCGTGCGCTGAGGCCGCCGTGCGTATTCCGCCATTGTCGTCGACATTTATCTCTCCCATACTGGTTTGTGATACAAACCAGTATGGGGCATGATCTATGGTTTGTCAATGGTCGGCGTGAAATAGGGAGACGGTCCCTAGAACGTGCCGTTCTTCAGGAAGGATGCCCAGTTTGGGGCGTCCTTCGCGAAGGAGAGCGACGGATACGGCTGGCCGAAGCCGCTCGCCTGATCCAGCTCCACGGACTGGTACTGCGACGGGGAGGGGATATAGAGCGAGAGGCCGTGTGAGTTAGGGTGCTGGCTGCCGTGGACATTGAACAGGATCGCATTCCCCAGCGCGTTGCGGACCGATGCCACCGCCGTGAGGACACCCGGATCGTTGACAAACGGAGAGCCCGTCGAGTGCGTCTGCGTCAGCTCGTCCAGGTAGTCCGTCAGATCCTTGTACGCGGTGTACAGCGAATCGCCGTGTCCGTAGAACTCGGACTGCGAACGCGCCGTCGCGATCTGCGTCCCCCAGGCCGGCTCCGCCGCGAGCAGGGCGCTGCCGAGCTGATCGATCGACGACCGCACCGAATCCAGCTGCGACATATCCAGCACGGACTGTGTGGTATCCGCATTCGGACCGTAACGGTCGAGCATATCCTGCGCGAACTGCTGACCGAGCGCGCGGCCGTCCTCGGTCGGGGCGCCGGTCAGATCGGCGAGGATCGTATCGTACGGGTAGCCGGCGCCCGGCGGGCTCTCCTCGGAGCCGACCAGGAAGCGGGTCTTCGCCCGCATCTCGTACGTCACCTCCGCCATCTGCATCAGGGACGCATCCATCGCGACCAGGTCCCATTTCAGACCGGCGCTGCTGATATCGATCGCCCCCGGGATCTCGATCGTCTCGATATGCGAACCCGTCGCCGTATCGTAGGAGATCCCCCGCGTCGGCGAGGTCAGGGCGCTGCGGGTGGCGGCGCGCCAGCCGGCGCCATGGTTCCATAAGACCAGGCAGTAGTGCTCCGCCGGAAACGCCGCGACACCCCACTGCACGAACTCCTGCAGGCTCTGCGGCTTGCCCATGTCGACCGAGCCGTTCTGGGAGATCAGCGGGGAGTTGACCTTACCGGTCTCGACATCATGGGTGATATAGTAGCGCCGCGTATCCGTCCAGCTTCCGCCCGCCGGATCGAAGGTGCCCCCGAGCCGCTTCCACTGGACCACCACGTTGACATCGTTCGTCGAGCCGACCTGCTCCATCTGGTTGACGTTTTGCGTCCCGAACGGCTCCAGGTTATTGGCCGCATTCAGATAGACCAGCACCGTCCACTTACGCGGGGCAAGGGTGCGGGTCGGAAAGTTCACCGTCCAGCCCGGCTGCGCGACCAGAAGACCCGTGCCCACCGGTGGAGTGGCGGCCGTTATCGGAATAGTGACCGTATGCCCGCCACCGCCACAGCCGGAAAGCGGTAATAGCAGCGCCAGCGCGCAGACAACGAGGGCGAGAGAACGCCAAAACGGGGAGGGACGCAGCAGCATCAGCGCCAGGATTCCTTTAACAGCACCACACGGGCGCCCCGGATAAGGGGCGCCCGTGTCCTACGGATTTCTACTTCTCTTGTTTGGATGCCGCCGGCCCGGCGACGGTTCGGCTTCTTTTGGCGCCGCCGGACGCGTCAGTCCAGAAGCTCGGTGATCCGCTGGATGCGCGGGTCGGTGAAGATGTCGTACTCGTCGTACGAGTGGGTGGAGAACTCGGTCACCACCGCGCCCTCATCGCCGGCCTGGAACCAGTGCAGCGTGTCCGGCGGGATCGTCACCTGCTCGCCGGCCTCCAGCACGTACTCATGGAAGACGGTAAAATACGCCTCATCGCCCGCCGGAACGGACGCCCCGATGAACTCGGTCACCGGTCCCGGCAGATAGAGGTAGACCACCCCCCAGCGGCAGCGGAAGGTCTCCTCCTTGCCGGCATAACCCAGATCCGCGATCGGCGGATGCCGATGCTCCGGGCACGTCTGCCGCGGAAACAGGACCAGCTCTTTGGCGCAGACACGCTCCGTGTTCACGTAGGTGAACAGCTCCAGGCCGTAGCGAGAGAGGTTAGAGAGGCCGAAATCCGCGACCTCGATCCGATCTCCCTCTTCCGGCCGCAGGACGATACCTGCCTCCTGCAGATGATGCCGGGCGCGTTCCCGCGCCCCGTTGTAAACGACTCGGGTAATCATGGCAAGGGTGTTATACCCGAAAGAGAAGCGAGTGAACGCAGGGGAGCTCGCTCCCCGTCAGGCCGGACAACCGTCCGGCGGAGAAGAGACGTGAGCGTTTTTATCCCGGCTTTCCTGCAACAACATATCGTCGAGTTTGGCGCCGAAGGCGCCCAATGGCTCGGACGCCTGCCCCGGCGCGTCGCGGAACTGGAACAGGCGTGGGGCTTTCGGGTCGGCCCCGCCTTCGATCATAGCGGGGCCGTCTCCTGGGTCGCCCCCGTCGAATGCGCCGACGGCACCGACGCCATCCTCAAGATCGGTATGCCCCACGACGAAGCGCGCTTTGAGAGCCAGGCCCTCCGTTTCCTGGAGGGGCACGGGGCGGTGCGCGTTCTGCAAGCATCCGATGATGGCTTCTCCCTCCTGCTGGAGCGCTGCCTGCCGGGAACGGACCTCTGGCCCCTGAGTGAAGAGGAGGGCAACGCCATCGCCGCCCGCATATTAACCTGTCTGTGGCGAGAACCCGAACCGGGCGCTCCCTTCCTCTCTCTCGCGACCTACGTCGCCTCCTGGTGGGACGATCCTGCCAGCCTCGCCATCGCCGCCCCCTGCGGGGAAGACGTCCTCGCCGAGGTGATTGCCCGGGGAAAAGAGCTCACCGCCAGCCAGCCGCGCCACGTGCTGCTGCACGGCGATTTCCATCCCGGTAACGTCCTCGCCGCACAGCGAGAACCCTGGCTGTTCATCGATCCCAAACCGCTCATCGGCGACCCCGCCTACGATCTGGCCCAGTGGCTGTACAACCGCGCCCGTTTTCTGATCCAGCTTCCGCCCGACGAGGCCGTCACCCTGCTGCGACAACAGATCGACCGCTTCGCCACCGACCTCCACCTGGACCCTGCGCGCATCGCCGGCTGGGCCCTCGTGAAGACCTTCGGCTGGGAATGCGGCCCGGAGTTCGTCACCCTCTTTCACAAGGTAGCGCAGACGTTTTCGTAGCCAACGGCATTCCCGGCATTCCTGCTCGCGAGGACGGTTGGCGAAGCCACGAAGCGAGGGACTTTGGTCCCTCGGAACACGTACCGTGGGGATATAATGTACCGTGCCAGTTTCTACTAACTCTTCGCCGGCGACGACGATGCCGGATACATCCAGCGCACCGCGGCGCATCGTGCTTCTTGGTTCCACCGGGTCGATCGGGACACAGACGCTCGATGTGATCCGGCGGCTCGGGCCGGAGCGGGCGCGCGTCGTCGGACTTGCCGCGAACCGCAATGTCGATCTGCTTGCCGCGCAGGCGCGCGAGTTCGGCGCGACCTACGCCGCCGTGGCGGATGCCGGGCAGGGCGCGGCGCTGGAAAATGCGCTGGCCGGGAGCGGGATCGCCGCCGGTTGGGGCGCCGGGACGCTCGCCTCGCTGGCGGAGCTGCCGGAGGCCGATACGGTCGTTGTCTCGGTCGCCGGGGCGGCCGGACTGGCGGCGACCCTGGCGGCGTGCCGGACCGGGAAGCGCGTCTGTATCGCCACCAAGGAGGTGCTGGTCGCCGCCGGGGAGCTGGTCCTGCGGGCGGCGCAGGAGGGCGGCGCCGAGATACTGCCGATCGACTCCGAGCACTCCGCCATCTTTCAGTGCGTCCGCGGCTACCAGCCGGCGGATATCGCGCGCATCCACCTCACCGCCTCGGGTGGGCCGTTCCGTACCTGGACACGCGAACAGATCGCGGCCGCGACCCCCGAAGATGCGCTCAAACACCCGACCTGGCGGATGGGGGGCAAGATCACGATCGACTCCGCCACCCTGATGAATAAGGGACTGGAAGTGATCGAGGCGCGCTGGCTGTTCGGCGTGCCGCTGGAGCGGGTCGGCGTGGTCGTCCATCCCCAGAGCGTCATCCACTCCTTCGTGGAGATGCAGGACGGCGCCCTGCTCGCGCAGCTGGGACTGCCGGATATGCGACTGCCTATCCAGATCACGCTCCTGCACCCCGAAAAATGGGATAGTGGTCTGCCGCGCATCACCCCCACCCAGCTCTCCGCGCTGACTTTCGAGGCCCCCGACGAAGACCGGTTCCCGGCGCTGCGGCTGGCGCGGGAGGCAGGGGAGGCCGGCGGAGTCGCTCCGGCGGTACTCAATGCGGCCAACGAAGCCGCGGTCGGGTACTTTCTGGAGGGGCGGATCGGCTTCGGCGCGATCTGCGACCGAGTCGCCGCCGCGCTGGCGGCGATCGATGCGACCGCCGGAGGGAGCGCCCTTACCCTGGAAGCGATCCTGGAAGCCGATGCCGCCGCGCGGCGATTTGTCGCCCAGAGCGTCACGGGCACTACCGCAGCGACGTCTGCGTACTAACTAATGCGTACTCGTAAATTGATTGCATATTCGACGATCGGACTAGTGTAAATGGATTTGGTGCTGAGCATTCTGGCGCGGGTAGGTACCTTCGTCCTCTTTTTTGCCGTGCTCGTCTTCTGCCACGAGCTCGGGCACTTCCTGTTCGCCAAGCTGTTCGGCATGCGGGTCGAAGAGTTCGCGCTCGGCATGGGCAAGCCCAAGCTGCGGGTCTGGTTCGACGGCGTCACCGAGTACACGCTGCGCGCCATTCCGATCGGCGGCTTTGTCCGGATCGCCGGCATGGAGATCGAGGACGCCTACGAGCGCAAGCTTACCGGCGCCGATGATGCGCGCGAGTCTCTTCAGACCACCAATGTCTCGACGATGTCGCAGGAGGCGGAGGAGGTCAGCGGGATCGATCCTAACGGTTTCAACGCCCGGCCGATCTTCCAGCGCTTCCTGGTCATCCTTGCCGGTCCGGTCTTCAGCCTCTTCTTCGGCTACCTGGCCTTCTGCTTCTGCTACCTCTTCTTTGGTATCCGCGATGCCCCGGCCACTAACCAGGTCATGGAAGTGACGCCGAAGAGCCCGGCCATGGTGGCCGGTATCCGCGCTGGCGACACGATCCTGGCGATCAACGGACAGAGCGTGAAGGACGGCGACGAACTCGTGACCCGGATCCGCTCGACCGACGGCAAGCCGATCGTCGTCACGATCCGGCCGGCCGATGCCGCCGCAACGGTTCAGAAGCCGATCACGGTCACTCCGGAGATGGTCGGAGACGGCGCCAAAAAGTATCCGCGTATCGGCGTCGCCGCGAAGCCGTCAGAGCCCCGCCGGGTCTCCATGGGCGAGTCCTTCGTGCTCGGCGGCAAGGCGGTCGGTATCTACTTCAGCGCGCTCGGCGATATCGTCCGCAAGGGCCAGCTGAAGTCCGCTGTCGGCGGCCCGATCAAGACCTTCAGCTATGTCAACGAGGCGCGGCAACAGGCCGGCGGCGAGGGGGTCCTGCTGATGTTCGGGCAGATCTCCCTCTCTCTCGGACTCTTCAACCTGTTCCCCATCCCGATCCTCGACGGCGGCCACCTGGCCCTGATGGCCCTGGAGGCGATCCGCCGCCGCAAGCTAAACGCCGGCCAGACACAAGCTGTCTTCGCGACCGGCTTCGCCATCCTCGTCGTGCTCTTCCTCTACGTCTCCTTCAAAGACGTCTTCCTGCACTGAGCCTCACTTAGGCTGCCCTTCCGCCGCCTCGGGGCGTCGGGTTCCCCCTCTCCGTTGCGGAGAGGGGGCTAGGGGGAGAGGTTTCTTACGCCCGCGCCTCCGCGGCCACACGGGCCGCGATACGTTGCGGGTCGTTGTGGCGGCCGGAGTTGACATAGGCGCCCAGCGCGATCGCGCCGAACGTCGCATAGGTGAACTTCGCCCAGGCCGGAAGCGCGGTCGGACTGACAAACGATTCGGTGAAGCCGGCGATCACCAGCAGCATCGC
>Ga0105239_10010787_pt1 | contig 10206 bp, 7 predicted proteins | sample KBSC44metaG_FD_92761 | JGI IMG/M metagenome (GOLD analysis project Ga0105239, IMG submission 92761) | Corn rhizosphere microbial communities from Kellogg Biological Station, Michigan, USA - KBS C4-4 metaG | ecosystem: Host-associated > Plants > Roots > Rhizosphere > Soil | place: Michigan, USA...
CCGCCCTGCTGGCCTTCGCCGCCGGCATTGTTGCCGTCGGCGCCGGAAGCCTCGGGCGCATCCTGGCGGGCGCGCTTGGAATCAGCACGCACTTCATCGTTGGGTTGGCTTTCGCCGGAATCTTTGTTATCGGGTTCAGTCACGGACGGACCTCGCACGGGCGCCGTAGAAGTTACGGATTGGAAGGATCGGGGAAGGGCGGGCGGGGCAGATCGCCCCGGCAGGCTCGATTAACTTAGCACTATGGATCGCGAGCGTCTAGCCGCGCGATCAATGTCTATTCTTCGCTTTTTTGCGGAATTCGGCAAGTCCGGCGTTGCGTCAGGCCTGCTTCACGCTCGCTGCGGTCGAGATCGTCTTGTCGATGAGCTGGGTCAGCTGGGTCCTGCTTACCGCGCCGATCTGCGTGGCCTGCACCTTGCCGTCCTTGAAGATCATCAGGGTCGGAATGCCGCGTACGTTGTAGTTGCGCGGCGTCTTCTGGTTATGGTCGATGTTGACTTTCGCGACCTTCAGCTTGCCGGCGTAACTCTGCGCCACCTCATCGAGGATCGGCGCGATCATCTTGCACGGGCCGCACCATTCCGCCCAGAAATCCACCAGCACGGGTTCGCTGGATTTAAGCACCTGTTCTTCGAATTGGTCGTCGCCGACATGGGCAATCGCTGCACTCACTTGTCTTCTCCAGGGTTTTTGCAAGTCCGCTGCGGCGCTGCGGCCGCGCTTCGGCTACACTGTGCGCCTCAGACCGGGCTGTTGGTCAGCCCATTTCAGCCCAAGCGCCGGACTTAATCAAGTTAGGCCGCGGCATGCGCGATTCAAGTCTCGACACAATTCGCGCTTTCCAAATCATGGCCTGGAGCGGCCATCTTGCATGTCAGATCTACAACCTCTCACCGACACCTTTTTTGACAGCTTCGAGCTGCAACCCAATGTGCTTTCGGGCTTGCACGCCGCCGGGTTCACGCGCTGCACGCCGATCCAGGCGCTGACGCTGCCGCTCGCGCTCGCCGGCCGCGACGTCGCCGGCCAGGCGCAGACCGGCACCGGCAAGACCGGCGCGTTTCTGGTCGCGGTGATGAACCGCCTGCTGACCCAGCCGGCATTCACCGAGCGCGGCGCGAGCGATCCGCGCGCACTGATCATTGCGCCGACGCGCGAGCTGGCGATCCAGATCGAGAAGGATTTCCGCAGTCTCGGCCGCGATACCGGCCTGAAGTCGGCGCTGATCTACGGCGGCGTCGACTACGACAAGCAGCGCGACCAGCTGCGCGCCGGCGTCGACATCGTCATCGCCACGCCGGGCCGTCTGCTCGATTACTACAAGCAGCATGTGTTCTCGTTCAACGCCGTCGAAGTGATGGTGATCGACGAGGCCGACCGCATGTTCGACCTGGGCTTCATCGCCGACGTGCGCTACATCCTGCGCCGCCTGCCGTCGCGCGACCGCCGCCAGTGTCTGCTGTTTTCGGCCACGCTTTCGCATCGTGTGCTCGAGCTTGCCTACGAACATATGAACGAGGCGCAGAAGCTCACGGTCGAAAGCGAGAACATCACCGCCGACCGCGTGCGCCAGGTCGTCTACTTCCCGGCCACCGAGGAAAAACTGCCGCTGCTGATCGGCCTGCTCTCGCGCATCGACGCGCACCGCAGCATGGTCTTCGTCAACATGAAGGTCGCCGCGGAAAAAGTTGCGCGGCGTCTGGAACGGCAGGGATTTGCCGTCGGCATGCTGTCCGGCGACGTGCCGCAGAAGAAGCGCCAGAGCCTGCTCGGCAAATTCCAGCGCGGCGAAATCGAGATCCTGATCGCCACCGATGTCGCCGCACGCGGCCTGCACATCGCCGACGTCAGCCACGTGTTCAACTACGACTTGCCTCAGGATGCCGAGGATTACGTGCATCGCATCGGGCGCACTGCGCGTCTCGGCGCCGAGGGCGACGCGATCAGCTTCGCCTGCGACATGTACGCGCAAGGCCTGCCGGACATCGAGGAATACATCGGCCAGAAGATCCCCGTGGAACGCGTCGATCCGCAGCTGCTGGTGGCGCCGCCGCCGCGCGTGCGCGCGACGCCGCTGCCGGTCAGCGTCGAAGAAGACGACGGGTCGATCGAGACTGCGCCGCCGCCAAAGCAGCGTGCGCGCTCCGCTCAACGCCCGCCGCGTCGCGATGCGCCGCGGCCTGCACGCACGCATGCACCCAGGCATGCCGCGACGCCAGCGCCGGTTGCCGCGTCGGCGCCTGTGCGCGAGTCCACCGCTCCGCCCGAGCGCAAACGTCGCCGTCGTGGCGGCCGCGGTCGCAGCAATGGGGGCGAAGCGCCGGCAGTGCGCAGCAGCGAAATGTCGGCAAGCCAGCCCGTCGCGCGGCCGCATGGTCACCAGGCCGTGGTGACGACGGCGCCGGCGCCAGGCGCGCCGCTGCCGTCGCAAAAGAAGCCCGGCTTCTTCCGTCGCCTCGGAAGTCTGTTCAGGCGCAGCTGAAAACCGTACGCGTCAAACGGTGGCGCGGCGAATGAACTCGCAATGCCCCACGGTCTGCCAACGGCGACTCTGCTAAAGTTCGCGCGATGCTCGCTTCGTTGTCCGCCGCCGAACAAGCCCGTGCTTCGCGCCTCGCTGCGCTGATCGTCTGCGGCGTTGCCGCAGCGGTCTGCCTGTGGCTGCTCGTGCGCCTGGCCTGGCTGCTCGTGCCGCAGGATGACGAAGCCGCCGCCGCCCCCGCGGCGGCCACCCCGGCCGTGGCGCCGGCGCAATCGGTCGCCAAATGGCATTTGTTCGGCAACCCGCAGAGCGTCCGGCTTGCCCAGGCCACGCATGCGCCGGCGACCACGCTCAAGCTCACGTTGCGTGGCACGCTCGCGCTGGCCGAGGCGAAGCTGGGCATCGCGATGATCGAAGACGAACACGGTCTCGAGCGCGCCTACAAGGTTGGCGAGGACGTCGGCGACGGCGCGAAACTCGTCGAGGTCTATACCGATCACGTCGTACTGAATCATGAGGGCGCGAGCGAGACGTTGAATCTGCTGCTGCCCGAAGCGCATGCGCCGGCGCCGGATGCGGCGGCGCCGCGCCGGACGGCGGCGAATGCCGCAAGCACGGCCAAGGGGACGGCCACCCCGATCTTCGTGCCGCCGCAGGTCGCGCATGGCGCGGTCGACTGGACCCGAACGCAGCAGAACCTGCGCCTGGATCCCGCCGCGCTGGCCAAGCAGGTGCATGTCGAGCCCGTGTTCGTGAACGGTGCGATCAGCGGCGCGCGCCTGTCCGGCGGCGGCGACGTGATGGCGCTGATGAATCAGGCCGGGTTGAAGCCGACCGACACGATCACCGCGGTCAACGGCACGACCATCACCGGCCTGCCCAATCCGCAGCAATTCATGGACAATCTGAAGAACGCATCGAGCCTGCAGGTGACGGTGATCCGCGACGGCAAGCCGGCGACGCTGACGCTGAATCTGCGATAAGTATACTTTCGGGGAAAGAGATGATCCGCTACTGCCTTGCCGCCGTTCTGGCGCTGTGTGCCGCACCGGCCGGAGCGCAACCCAATTCGCCGGCATCCGCGCCGGCGGTGAATCCGGCCGGAACGCACACCTTGAACCTGCAGGACGCCGACATCGCCGCGCTGGTCAAGACCGTGTCGGACATTACCGGCAAGAATTTCATCCTTGCCCCGAACGTGCAGGGCAAGGTCACGGTGATCTCGTCCAAGCCCATGAAGCCCGACGAGATCTACGACGTGTTCCTGTCGGTGTTGCGCGTGCACGGCTACGCGGCGATTCCATCCGGCAGCATGATCAAGATCGTGCCGGAGGCGATGGCGCAGCAGGACGGCTCCGGCGGACTCAACGGCACGCACGGCCACGAGCCGGACGAACTGGTCACGCAGATCGTGCCGGTGAAGCACGTCTCGGCCACGGAACTGGTGCCGATCCTGCGTCCGCTGCTGCCGCAGGGCGCACAGCTGATCGCGCATCCAGGATCCAATTCGCTGGTGATTTCCGACCGCGCCGGCAATGTCGGCCGTGTCGTCAGCATCATCGACCGCATCGATACCGTGTCGGATGCCGGCGTGGAAGTGATTCCGCTGCAGCACGCCAGCGCCGCCGAAGTGTCGCGCACGCTGACGCAGCTTGCGGGCGACAAGACCGCCGAGGCGCTCGGCGATGCGCCGAGAGTGTTTGCCGACGAACGCACGAATTCGATCCTGCTGTCCGGCGGCAAAAGCGGGCGCCTGCGCATGCGCGCGCTGGTCACGCACCTGGACACGCCGATCACCGACGGCGGCGAAACCCAGGTTGTGTACCTCAATTACACGAATGCCAAGGACCTCGTGCCGATCCTGCAGGGCATAGCGTCGACGCTGACCGGCGACGCGCAGCCGGGCAAGGCCGCCGCGGCGGGCGCCGCACCGACGGCGGGTTCCTCCAGTACCGGTTCGACGGCGACGATCCAGGCCCACGAAGGCGACAATGCGCTCGTCATCAGCGCGCCGCCGGCGGTGTTCCGCTCGCTCGCCGCGGTGATCCGCCAGCTCGACATCCGCCGCGCGCAGGTGTTGATCGAAGCGGTGATCGCCGAGGTCTCCGACGAAACCGCAAACGAGCTCGGCATCCAGTGGCAGCTGCCGTTCAAGAGCGGCACGAGCCTGAACAACACCGTCATCGGCGGCACCAACTTCACCGGCAACTCGCCGGGCAACAACATCTTCAACGCTTCACAGAACCCGCTCGGCGTCGGCAACGGCTTCAATCTCGGTTACGTCAACGGCGCGGTCACGATCGCCGGCACGAAAATCTTCGAACTTGGCGCGCTGGTGACGGCGCTGCGCAGCAACGGCAAGAACAACATCCTTTCCACGCCGTCGGTGATGACGCTCGACAACCAGGAAGCGATGATCAAGGTCGCGCAGGAAGTGCCGTTCCTGACCGGCTCCTACACCACGAACACCGGCGGCTCGACGACGACGAACGCGAACGGCACGAGCAACACCAGCGGCATCGGCAACCCGTTCCAGACCATCCAGCGCAAGGACGTCGGCCTCACGCTCACGGTCACGCCGCACATCAATTCCGGCGACGCCGTGCGTCTGGAACTGCATCAGGAGGTGTCGAACCTGCTGCCGCCGGTGCAGGGCGCGGTCGATCTGGTCACCAACAAGCGCGAAGTGAAGACGACCGTGCTGGTCAAGAACGACTCGCTGCTCGTGCTCGGCGGGCTGATTTCCGACAACGTCAAGGACAGCGTGCAGAAAGTGCCGGGGCTCGGCGAGATCCCGCTGATCGGCAACCTGTTCCGCTACCGCAGCAACGATCACGCGAAACAGGACCTGATGGTGTTCCTGCATCCGCGCATTCTCAAGGACGCGCAGAACGAGGCCGAGTTGTCCGGCGAGAAATACAACTTCATCCGCACCGAACAGCTGCGCATGCGCGAAAACATCGAAACGATCACGCCGCGCAGCCAGCAGCCGATGCTGCCGGAAGTACACGATTTTCTCGCCAGTCCGGCGCTGGATATCGCGCCGAAGGATGCCGGGGTAAAACAGCAGTGAGCGCCACTGCGCGCCCGCCGCGCCCGAGTTTCGGTTTCGCCAAGCGCAACGGCGCGACGCTGATCGCCTGGCGCGACGACCGCGCGGAAGTGGCGTGGCGCGATGGCGTCAAGCCCGAGGTGATCAGTGAATTGCGCCGCTATCTCGGCGCACCACTGCGCCTCGTGCGCCACGACGCCGGCGCCTACGAGCGCCTGCTGCGCACACTCTACGAGCAGGGCGACGATGCGCGGGCGATGGTTGCCGATTTCGACGACGAACTGGATCTGAAAACCCTCGCCGACGAATTGCCGGAACCGCAGGACCTGCTCGAATCCGAAGACGACGCACCGATCATCCGCCTGATCAATGCGCTGCTTACGGAGGCGGTGAAGGAAGGCGCCAGCGACATCCACATCGAGCCGTTCGAGAATCGCCTCGTCGTGCGCTTCCGCATCGATGGTGTGCTGCGCGAGGTGCTGAGCCCGCAAAAAGCGATCGCGAACGCGGTGGTGTCGCGCATCAAGGTGATGGCCCGGCTCGACATTGCCGAGAAACGCCTGCCGCAGGACGGCCGCATCGGCCTGAAGATCGCCGGGCGTCCGGTCGACGTGCGCGTCTCGACGATTCCGGCCGGCCACGGCGAACGCGTCGTGCTGCGTCTGCTCGACAAGCAGGCCGGCAAGCTCGACCTCGTGCAGCTCGGCATGGCGCCGGACACGCTGGCGCTGCTGGCCGACACGATCGAGCGGCCGCACGGGATCCTTCTGGTCACCGGCCCGACCGGTTCGGGCAAGACCACCACGCTGTACGCTTCGCTGCTCAAGCTCAACGATGCGAGCCGCAACATCATGACCGTGGAAGATCCGATCGAGTACTACATCGACGGCGTCGGCCAGACCCAGGTCAACACGAAAGTCGACATGAGTTTCGCGCGCGGGCTGCGCGCGATCCTGCGCCAGGATCCCGACGTGGTCATGGTCGGCGAAATCCGCGACCTGGAAACCGCGCAGATCGCCGTGCAGGCGTCGCTGACCGGCCATCTGGTGCTGTCGACGCTGCACACCAATTCCGCGGTCGGTGCGGTGACGCGCCTGCGCGACATGGGCGTGGAACCGTTCCTGCTGTCCTCGTCGCTGATCGGCGTGCTCGCGCAGCGTCTGGTGCGCGTGCTCGATCCGGAACAACGCGAAATGTATGCCGCAACGCCGCGCGAACTCGCGGCATTCGGCAAGCCGGCCGACACGCGCGCGAACCTGACGCGGCCGTCGGCACAGGCGGCCGGCCGTCACGCCGGCTACCGCGGCCGCACCGGCATTTACGAATTCGTCCATGTCGACGAGGAATTGCGCCGGCTCATTCACGCCAGTGCCGCCGAAGCCGATCTGGAACGCCACGCGCGCACGCGCACGCCGAGCATCCTCGACGACGGCTGGAACAAGTGCGTCGCCGGCATCACCTCGGCCGAGGAAGTGCTGCGCGTGACGCGCGAAGAATGATGTGATCCGCGCCGCCGCGCCTGCCGATTTTCCGGCGCTCCTCGCGTTGAATGCCGAGTCCGTGCATTTCCTGAGTCCGCTCGATCCGGCGCGCCTGCAGCACCTGCATGCGCAGGCGGCATATCATCGAGTACTCGAAGTCGATGGTCGCGTCAGCGCGTTCCTGCTGGCCTTGCGCGAAGGCGCCGATTACGACAGTCCGAACTATCGCTGGTTCGCGCAGCGCTACGGCGAGTTTCTCTACATCGATCGGGTCGTCGTCGGCGCGACGCAGCAGGGCCGTGGTCTGGGCGCGCAGCTGTACGCGGATTTGTTTGCGTTCGCACGTGCGCGCGGCGTGGCGCAAGTGACTTGCGAGTTCGACCTCGATCCGCCGAACCCGGCGTCCGCGGCTTTTCACGCGCGCTTCGGTTTTCGCGAAGTCGGCACGCAATGGCTTGATGGCGGCAGGAAACAGGTCTCATTGCAGGCGCGCGTGCTGTAGTCGCCTTGGCGAACTCCGGTATGATCGCCGCGCCGACCAACCGGGGACCCGCATGAGTCTGACCAGCCAGCTGCTGCGCCACAAATCCGTCGAACAACTGCAGGCCGACGTCGGCGAGCGCCGCGATTTCCGCCGCGTGCTCGGTCTGTGGCAGCTCACCGCGATCGGTATCGGCGGCATCATCGGCGTCGGCATCTTCGTGCTGGCCGGACAGCAGGCCGCCGCGAACGCCGGTCCGGCGGTTGCGCTGTCGTTCCTGATCGCCGGCGTCGGCAGCGCCGCCGCGGCACTGTGCTACGCCGAATTCGCCGGCATGATCCCGGTGACCGGCAGCGCGTACACGTACGGTTATGCGGTGCTCGGCGAATTCGCCGCGTGGATCATCGGCTGGGACCTGCTGCTCGAGTACGCGCTCGTCGTCGCCGTCGTCGCGATCGGCTGGTCCGGTTACGTGCAGGTGCTGCTGTCGTCCGCCGGCATCCACCTGCCGGCGTGGATGCAAGGCGCTCTCGGCACCGGCGAAGGTCACGTCTTCAATGTGATCGCCGCCGCGATCACGCTGATCGTTGCCGGCCTGCTCACGGTGCGCACCGAATGGGGCGCGCGCTTCAATACCGTGATCGTGGTGATCAAGGTGATCGGCGCGTTGCTGGTCATCGCGATCGGCGCGTTCATGGTCGATCCGGCAAACTGGCATCCGTTCGTTCCGCCCGAAATCCGCGATGCGAACGGGCAGGCGCATTTCGGCTGGGGCGGCGTGCTGACCGCGGCGAGCGTCGTGTTCTTCGCGGTGTTCGGCTACGACACGCTGACCACCGCGGCCGAGGAAGCAAAGAATCCGCAACGCGACCTGCCGCTCGCGGTCATCGCCTCGCTGGCGATTTCGATGACGCTGTACGTGGCGATTTCATTCGTGCTGACCGGCATGGTGCCGTACGCGCAGCTCGGTGGCGCGGCGCCGGTTTCCGATGCGTTCGCGATGCGCGGCTTCGGCTGGATCGGCGTGACCGTCGCTGCCGTCGTCGTGGTCGGCGTGATGAGCGTGCTGTTCGCGTTCATGCTCGGCACCGCGCGCATCTGGTTCGCGCTCGCGCGCGACGGCTTGCTGCCGGCGTGGTTCGCGAAGGTACATCCGAGCTACGGCACGCCGTACCGGCCGACGCTGATCGCCGGCGTCGTCACCGCGCTCGTCGCCGGACTGTTGCCGATCACCCAGGTCGCCGAGCTGATCAATATCGGCACGCTCGCCGCATTCATCATCATCTGCGCATCGGTGCTGGTGCTGCGCACGCGTCAACCAGGCCTGACGCGCGGCTTCCGCGTGCCGGCGGCGTGGCTTGTCGCGCCGGTTGGTATACTTTTTTCCCTCGCCCTGATCTGGGGCCTGCCGGTGGTCACCTGGGAGCGTTTCGCGATCTGGATGGTGATCGGCTTTGCCGTCTATTTCGGTTACGGCATCCGCCACAGCAAACTCGCGAACTGATGCGACAGCCGCGCTAAACTCGCTGCATGCCCGCGTTCGCGTACCAGGCCCTCGATCAAGTCGGCAAGACCCGGCGCGGCGTGCTGCAGGGCGATAACGCGCGCGCGGTGCGCGCGAACCTGCGCGAGCAGGGGCTCAATCCGCTCGAAGTCAGCGAGGTTGCGCAAACGCCGCAGCGCGCGACGCTGTTCCGGCGTGGCTTGAGCGGCATGCAGCTCGCGCTGCTGACGCGGCAACTGGCGACGCTGCTCAAGGCCGGCTTGCCGGTGGAAGAGGCGCTCGCCGCGCTCGCCGAACAGAACGACGACAGCATGATGCGCACGCTCGTCGTGTCGTTGCGCTCGCGCGTGATGGAGGGCTCCAGTCTCGCCGCGGGGCTGGCCGATCAGCCCGACAGTTTTCCCGAAATCTACCGCGCCTCGATCGCGGCCGGCGAGCAATCCGGCCGGCTCGACCAGGTGCTCGCGCGGCTGGCCGATTACTCCGAGGCGCGCGACGCGCTGAACCAGAAGATCTGGGCCGCGCTCGCCTATCCGGTCCTGCTCACCCTGGTGGCGGTCGCCGTGGTCAGCGGCTTGCTGGTTTACGTCGTGCCGCAGATCGTTGGCGTGTTCACGCAGATGCATCAGGTGCTGCCGTTGCCGACGCGCGCGCTGCTCGCGCTGAGCGCGTTCGTCAAGGCCTGGGGTTGGCTGCTGCTGATCGCGCTGGCGCTTGCCGCTGTCGGTGGCCGCTTCGCGCTGCGCGTGGAAGCGCTGCGCTATCGCTGGCACGAATTCCTGCTGCGCGTGCCGTTGGTCGGATCGCTGCTGCGCGCCGCGAACACCGCGCGCTGCACGCGCACGCTGGCGCTGCTCACCGCCAGCGCCGTGCCGCTGCTGGAGTCATTGCAGATCGGCGCACAGGTGATACCGAACCTGCCGATGCGCGCGGCGATTCGCCGTGCGGCGGTCAAGGTGCGCGAGGGCGGCAGCTTTTCGCGCAGTCTGGGCGAGAGCGGCTATTTCCCGCCGGTGGCACTGCGCCTGATCGCCAGCGGCGAGCGCGCCGGGGAACTCGAACGCATGCTCGATGAAGCCGCGAACCACCAGCAGCGCGAGCTGGACCGATGGGTCACCGCGCTGACAGCAATCCTCGGCCCGCTCGTGATCCTGGCCGTCGGCGCGATGGTGCTGTTCATCGTGCTGGCGATATTGCTGCCGA
>Ga0105239_10010788_pt1 | contig 10206 bp, 5 predicted proteins | sample KBSC44metaG_FD_92761 | JGI IMG/M metagenome (GOLD analysis project Ga0105239, IMG submission 92761) | Corn rhizosphere microbial communities from Kellogg Biological Station, Michigan, USA - KBS C4-4 metaG | ecosystem: Host-associated > Plants > Roots > Rhizosphere > Soil | place: Michigan, USA...
GGCGAACTCATCTATCTTTCCCAAAGGGCAATGTTACGCATGTTCTCTGGCCTCGTTTCCAGCTTGAAGGATGCGCTTTCATTCTACCATAACTGGAGTTGTTAAGATAGTGGTCTGGATAGTACACCAAGCCCAAGGGGTAAATGCATATTTAACGTCAATCTCATAATAAATGAGCGCTAGAGGTAAGCCTGGGCTTGCAGATTAAAAAGTTCCGCATATTCTCCTCCCAGGTTGAGCAGTTCTTGATGTAATCCTGATATGTTTTAACGCAGGTTCGCTCTTGCCAGGATAGATGAAGCTGACATTGCGAAAAAGGTAGAGTGGCGGCTACTTGTCTACCTCACGCAAACAGTGCTGAGCCATCCTAATGACTTTGGAAGTGGCTCTGCCTTTTGCTAACCGAAACTTTGTCCTTCAAATCAGCTCTCAAATGAAACCTGGCAATCGTTCCAGCCGTGAATCAAGTACCAGCCAGAAGAAGCCATGCCCTGTAGTCATCCCTGGCACGGATAGACAAAGAGATGCTAGCAAGAGAGAAGTTACTCATGGCAGAAGATCCGCAAGTAGTAGAAGAAGCTGTTGAGAAAGCACAAAAGGAAATAGCTCCTCTGTGGGTTTTTTTTACCAAATTTACCAATGACTGGTCCATGACATTTGCAGGTGCATTGGCCTATAGCTTGCTTACAGCCGTCGTTCCTATTATTATAGCAATGTTCTCTATTCTAGGATTTGCCTTGGGACCACGCCAGATTCAGGTTATTCTGCAAACTACTATAAAAATAGTGCCAGCACTTTCGTCACAGCAAGAAGTGATCCAATATAGTCTCAATCAACTCTCAAATCAAGCTGGTTTCTTGGCTATTATCGCTATTCTGCTTGCACTCTTCGGTGGGTCACGACTCTTTATCGGGCTTGAAGGGTTTCTGGATATTGTGTATCGTGTCCGTCCACGCACTTTTATCCCTCAAAATATCATGGCAATTATCATGATGCTGGTATTTATTATTCTCGTTCCAATTATGTTCTTTGCTGCGACATTACCATCTTTCATTCTACAATTTGTATCTACAGTACCAGCACTGAAAATACTACCTTTTATCTCTGTAATTATAAGTAATTCAGTGATAACATTTTTAGCAGGTGCAATAGGAGGCTTACTAGCTGCACTTATCTTATTCTTCACAATTTATATTGTTGTGCCCAACCAACGCATTAGCCTGCATAATAGTTGGCTAGGTGCAATTGTATCAGCGGTTGCACTAGAACTTTTTATTTCCATTGTTTTTCCATTTTATACCGCGTACTTTATGAGAAACTATGTTGGGCAAGCAGGCTTTGCCGTTGTTCTTCTCGTTTTCTTCTATTATTTTGCTATTATCCTCATCCTGGGTGCAGAGATTAATGCCTTCTTCCTTGAGCACGTGCGTCCTCTTCCTAATGATCTTGCAACATTCGTTAGTACGATGGGGGGCAAGCTTAACCGCGATATTCCTGAAACTGAAGCCCCATCACATGTCAATCCTCAGCCTACTGACTGGGCAGACAAAGCCAATATTGCATTAACACGAGAGCGTGAGGAAGAAAATCAAGAGGCTAACATACAGGAGCAAAAGCAGATAATAGCGAAAAAACGCACTAAATCTGTACCACCAGCTCGTAAGAGCCAGACAAAACAACCTGGAAAAATCCCCACAGTTGTGAGCGTTATCATAGGATCAATTCTCACGGTGGTAATTGAGCTGCTCCGAGAACGCCGGTGGGGGAAATAGTCCCGCTGAGCTAGCGGCAGCCACTGCAAGGTCCTATTCGTTCAAATGACTTCTCAGAACGACCAGCCCTCATTCTTTAGCGCTTCCTTGACTGTACCTCAGCAGATCTGCTACACTTTGACTCAATTAGAGCAAATTTAATTTGTCAACAGTCAAAAGAGTAGGAATAGAGTTCCTAAAAGGCATTTTAGTTTCCCAAGCTCACATTCAAAAACGTTCCCCTCAAGGGGTATTAAGCGTTAAAACGGCAAGTGAAGGGAATATAAGGAGGAGATGCGGTACTCCTGCCAATTCTATCTGGGATGGGTCTCCGCATCGTAAAATACTGATGAGTAGCCAGGAACACTCCCAACTGCTGAAAGCCCTGCGCGAAAGCGAGCTTTTACGTGAACTATCAGAATTATTGGCCTCTTCGCTTGATCCCACTCATATTTTGCGGGTTCTTGTGAGGCGGACGGCTGAGGCTTGTGAGGTTGAACGCTGCGCTGTCTGGCTGCTCGATGAGTCTCAAGCTCGCTTTCATCCCTCTGCCTACCACCTTTGCACGCAATATATGCAGGACAAATTTGTCCAGATTACGGATCGTATGTGGCACCGCAGTTCAGTGCCATTTGATGATCCGATCATTGATCGCCTCCTGCAGAACAATGGTATGCTCTTTTTAGAAGATGCATTAAAAGAGCCAAGTATTTGCCTAATAGCAGAAAAGCTTATAGTACGATCGGTATTACTTGTTGCACTAGTACGTGAAGATCGACCTGTCGGCATGATGTCGTTGGACAATCCAAGCAAGACGAGCACGTTTACACGAGAGCAGCAGCAGCTCGCTCGCGCTATTGGACAACAAGCCGCTGTAGCTATCGATAATGCACGATTGTACCAGCAAGCTCAATCTGAACGGAGACGGGTAGAGCAGCTCGTTGAGCACTCTCAATCTATTTATCAGGTTGCCATGGCTGTCAATTCTGGCGAAGATCTCCCACGGGTCCTTGAAATTGCCACGCAACAGTTAGCACAAGGCACCAATGCACTCAATGCAGTCATTACTCTTCTAGATGATGATATCCTGAGCTTGGAGAATACTTTTCCATCGCCTGCAACACCCATCATGACGAATATAACCCTCATGCCATGTCTCAGTTCGCTACCATACTGTCAAGCAGCTATAAAGAGTGAATATCCACTTTTTGCTTTGAAAGAACAGCTGGATAAAATAGAGCAGCAGTGGTTCCAGCAACTAGAGATAGGAAATGTCATGATTGTTCCGCTCATTCTCGGTAGCCAGCATAAGCAGGAACGGGCGAGAGCCGAACAAGATGAACGACAGCCTCTGCAGACAAAGCGTTGCATTGGTTTTGCCTTCGTCAATTACCCATGCTCGGCTTTTATACCGAGTCAGGTAAAATGTACCTTCGCGCGTGATATTGCTGCCCAGTGCGCACTAGCCATCGAAAAAGACCGGATCTTGACCGAAGCCCGGCAGGCGGTTGCACTAGCCACCGAGCGAGCAAATACATTGGACGCAGTTTTTAACGCCATGACTGAGGGTATCCTCGTCATGGATATGCAGGGACAAGTTATCCTCAATAATAATATGGCCTCCCGCTTCGTCAATTTATCCCCCAATATGGTCCAGCGTCTCGGCACCTACCTCAAGCACAATCCAGCCTATACCTTCTATGGACAACTTATCCAGGCAGAAGATTTTCCTCTTATGCGTGCATTACAGGGTGAACGTATTCGCGGAGAACGCTTTATCCGTAAGCGCAAGGATGGGTCCGAGTTTGCCATTGAAGTCAATATTGCCTCCTTACTCGATAGTCAAGACAAACAAATGGGGATTGTCAGTGCATTTCGTGATATTACAGAGCAGGCACGTGCTGAGCAACGCATACGACGTGCGCTTGATACTATGCTTCATGCTGCTGAGGAGGTATCTGGTATTAGTGATATCCGAGAAATTTTATACCGCGTGCTGGCAATGACACTGACCGCACTGAACTGTGAGCGTGGAGTTGTGCAACTTTACAACCAGACAACCCAAAGCTTTCAACCTCTGCTCTCAATTGGCTTCTCTCTTGAGGAGGTTGATCAATGGTTAGCTGAACAAAATTGCTGGCCTTCCCCTGAAAAAAGCCAGGATGCTAGCTTTTTTGCCCAACTCCTAGAAGGCCATGCCATTATGGTAAACGTGAGACCATATCATGATCAATTACAGGCCAATCCATATCTGATGGTTTTGGCAGCACCCATCATGCATAATAATCATTTATTAGGGGTGATGTTACTTGATCGTACAGCCAAGATGAAGAAAGAGGTCGAACGATACGAACAGGGAGCCACTCATTCTTTGCCCACACTTGGATTTAGTGTCTGGGATATGGCTGTGGTAGAGGGCATCGGGCAATTTGCGGGATTGGCTATTGAGCAAACACGCTGGCGACAAGAGGCAGAGATAGCTCGGACCAATGAGGCTTCCATGCGCGAATCGAACGAACTCAAAGACGAATTTCTGGCGATTACCGCGCATGAATTTCGTACTCCGCTCACCGTGATCCTCACCAACAGTCAGCTGATGAGCCGCCATCTGCAAAAAGCTATTTCTATGATCCCGGAATTAAAGGCAAAACTGGATGAAAGCCTCTCTTCTATAGAAGAGCAAACACACCATTTAACTAACATCGTCAACACATTCCTAGAGGTCACGAGGCTTAACCGAGGACAAATCATTATTGCTCAAGAAGAGATTCCGCTGGAAGAAGTGCTAAAAGAGACGATTACTCACTACAAGCCCACACTGACCAATCATACAATCCACTCTCACATTGAACCGAGTAGTCACCCCTATATTCTCAGAGGCGATAAGGCCCGCCTCTTACAGATCTTTGCCAATCTTGTCCAAAACGCCATTAAATACAGTCCCTTCGGCGGTCCCATTACTATCACTATGGCACAATCTAGCACGAGCGAAGGACCCATGATTACTGTCTGTGTGGAAGATAAAGGTATTGGAGTTCCAAAAGATGCACAACCTCACCTCTTCGAACGGTTCTACCGCGCCCCCAATATTGGAGGGAGCAAGGTAAGGGGTGTTGGACTGGGTCTGTACTTGGTTGCCGAATTCCTGAGCTTGCACGGAGGTTCCATTCGTATAGAAAGTGACGGGATTGTAGGCGAAGGAAGTCGTTTCATCTTTACACTCCCCCTCCTCGAAAGAGAACTTGTCTCTAGTGAGACAAGTTCTGAAGGCGTTCGCTAAATGCTCGCTTATACTGAGATAAGATTTTGGGCACTAAGTATACTCCCTTATAGCCTTGCCGCCCAATCATCCTCTAGATTATTCCTGCCCAAGCAATAGATAGTTAAACCTTGCATACGCTGTTGTGGGAGCTGTCAGGTGAACCGTAAAGCTTTCATAAGGTAGCAACGACACATAGTGCACTACAACTGGGCCGGGATTGGATGTCAGAGTTACGAGAATCACACTTGAGGCCCTGACAGCAGGATTCTTGACAACAACGTCGCGCTGCCCACAACTGAATTCCCCTGATCCCCATAGAGGATTGCGTGTGGCTACTCTCACATTTCCTTTGAACATATGTCCAATTGGCAAGTGCTTTTGCGTTCCAACTTCCGTTTTGTGGCGATCATTGCTGGTGAGCAGGTAAGAAGACTCAATCTGCTTGCTCGTAAGCTGAGCATTCGCCATGGGGAAACGAATATCTGTCTCTGTCCTGGCTGGAGCGACCGGGAATGATGAGAGGGAAGAGATATCCAGTAGCTCTCGGGGAGTGTCTGATATCTGTTGTCTGACCATGAGGCTTGGCGTCTCTGGAACAGGCGGAGTTTCCAGACGAATCTTGGCGAGATGACCTGCCAGACGTTGCCTGCTCTGTCCCATGGAGGATCCCATCTGGGATGCTTGCGGCATAGGGAATGGCATGCTAGACCCATCTTTTATACGGGACTCATTACTACCATTTCCAGAGAGGAAAACTTCGCAGTTATCTGGCAACACCGAAGGTGGTATAAAAGTCTTATGAGGATAAAATAACTGCCGAGGCTCCTCTGGCAAAGAGGACACAGGAGAGGAACTTCCAGACCCTTTCCCCGCACCAAAACGAGCAAGAGAGGAACTCAGCCCCCCAGTAAAACGAGCAAGCCAATTACGTTGTGTTTGTCCATTACGCTCTTCATTCAGAACCATCACATCACCCACCATCTTATTCATTTTAGCAGTACACTACATGTTGAAACACACAAAATCATTATAGCACAGATTTAAAAAAATTAGCCGAAGATAGCATCTCTTGATCATCTCATCAAAATAATCAAGATCATCAACCTAGTCTATTAGCATGATTTTATGGAATATATTGCGTATCTATTTGCTTATTTGCTGCTATTTCTCCTATTCTTGCGGTTTGGATTTAGTGTGGTTGCACGCCCGGTTGCGGCCTTTAAACATTAGTATCATCCGTGCCCGGCCTGTGTCGGAGGAGATGTATCTGGAGATTGCAAATGGTCTTTCAGGCAGGTAAAAAATTGTGCGGTTTGCTTCTCTGCGGTACTAGTCATCATGCGCGTTCCTACACCAGCTAACATCCCTTCCACAACAGCCTTGGCATTCCAGTCCATTCGTGTCTGGCCAATATTTAGAGCTATGAGGTGCATCTCTGCAACAACCTCGATAGCACTCCCATGTGCCTTGGCATGAGCCTTGACAACCATATGGTCTGGCTCATGTTTCTCCGGTCTCGTGACGTCCAGTATGATCTTGGTCCTTATCAGCCCGATGCGAGCAGAGACGAGCACTTCCCAATGTTCTGGTTCTAACTCTTTGATGCTCTGGAAACCAGGACCGCATGCTATCACTTTGTGCACATCCATCAAATAGGTCCAGACGTCCTCGATTGAGGCTGAGATGATCTCAGTGCCAGCAAACTCCATCATATGTTATTGCCTTTCGTTTTGCTCATTACCGTTAGTGTCTAAGCTTGATAGGTAGACGAATGGTGCCTACTTCTTCCATCATAACAACCTCTGCCAATTGCTTATCAAAGCGGTTGGCATTAGTTTTTGAGAAGAGGCCTGCATTTCAAAAGTGCTAATCAGCTTACGCGGCAGAAGACACTTTTCAAATATACTGTCTCAGGCATTGCCAGATGGGTAGGATGATCAACACCGTGCGTATATGACTCCAGTAACTGCACGCTACGATGAAATCGCTGAGCGCTCTGCGAAATCACCCCTAGCAGGTCATCCATGCCGATTGTAGCTGAGCATGAGCAGGAGAGGAGCAGACCTCCAGGACGCAGTATTTGCATACCCAGAGTGTTCAGACGACGATAGGCTTTGAGAGCCTGTGAACGTGCACCCTGCGTTTTTGCAAAGGCTGGTGGATCGAGCACAATCACATCAAATCGCTCTCCTTTGAGTTGTACTTCCTCTAGATAGTCGAAAACATCTGCTACAACAAAGGCGTGTCGGTCTGGTTCGAGGCCATTGAGAATGAAGTGTTGGTGTGCCATTTCGATTGCAGCAGCAGAAACATCGACACTCGTCACACGGGTCGCTTCGCTGCTAAGCGCAGCATAGACAGAGAAACCGCCTGTATAGCTAAAGCAGTTGAGTACACGTTTGCCGCGAGCATACTTGCGCAAAGCTTCGCGCTTGTCACGCTGGTCAAGGAAAAAGCCTGTTTTCTGCCCTTGCCAACAATCAATGAAGAATTGCACACCATTTTCATGTACAGTCACTTGAGAGGGAACTTCGCCTGCGGCAACCATCGGCTCTTCAAGTTCCAGACCTTCACGACGGCGGGATTGGCTATCGTTACGCAAGAGGAGACCACGTGCTCCTGTTTCCTGCATGAGGGCGTCAATGATGAGGGGGCGCAGCTTTTCCATACCAGCGGTATGGATCTGTGCAACAAGGATGTCTGCATACTGATCTACCACGAGGCCGGGCAAACCATCCCCTTCGGAGTGCACTAAACGATAGGTATTGGTTTGAGCAGGATCAAATACCCGGCGCAAATCCCGTGCGTTACGGATACGCTGACGAAGAAAAGAAGCATCGATTGCCTCTTCAGGATTATGCGTCAGAATACGAATGGCAATATCGGTATTGGGATTATAGTAACCACGAGCAACAAATTGGCCCATGGCAGACTTCACATCAACAAGGCCTCCCACCTCTATCCAGCGAGGAGGCTGTTGCAATGCACCAGAGAAAATCCACTGATGTCCACCAAGCAGACTTTCTTCTCGGTGCGGTTTGAGACTAGCAGTAGGATAGCGGACAGATAACACAATACCACGTTCCTTTTTCTTAGTTTTTTTACGTTCGTGGCAACATTCTATAGGGACAAGAGGTAAAATGTCAATGCAATGTGATGGTCACCGTGCCCTGACCAGCTTTGACGCGCTGTTGCCAGCAATGACCATCTATATGTACAACAATGTCGTAAGCTTCACGCTGTGACTTGTAATCCCCGTGGTCTTCCTGGATCTTGACAGAGGTCACGCCCTCCTCGACATGGCAACTGACCGTAGTCCTGGCAAAGTCACCATGGTGATAAGCCTGGGTATTGCCGTCATCCTCATAGAGTGTGTAGACAGCTTGCCCATTCGTTGTCATGTAACAGGTGAAGGTGAGCGGGTCAGTTGTATGCTGATCAACGTATTGCATGACAGGTCCAGTAGGGATGATGCTATTGCTTTGAACAAATAGGGGCCAGCAGTCCAGAGGCGCAGCAATATTATAGGTCATTTGGCCTGTATATACTGTACCGTCCCAGTAGTTAAACCACACGTCCCCGGGTAAGTATACGCTCCGGCTGGTGGCTCCAGGTTCTGAGATAGGGGCTGAGAGAAGAGAGTCACCTATCAGGAACTCAGTCTGGATGTCATAGGCTTGCTGATCCTGAGGATAGTGAAAGAAGAGTGGTCGCATGACTGGTGTGCCATCACTAGAGGCTTGCTGAAACAGCGTGTAAATATGAGGTAAGAGCGTATAGCGTGTTTCAATTGCTTTACGACAGGCACTCTCATAAGGCTCACCAAATGCCCACGGCTCTTGGCCGGGATTGCCGGTAGCATTGTGGTTACGACAGAATGGCATTAATGCTCCTAGTTGAGTAAAGCGAACAAGTAACTCGCCGTCGCAAGGATTATGAAAGCCACCTAGATCAGCACCAACAAAGGCAACGCCGCTCATACCAATATTGAGGCACATTCTGATTGCCAGTCGAATATGTTCCCATTTACTGGTATTGTCACCCGTCCATAAGGCTGCATAGCGCTGCATGCCTGCGGTACCAGAGCGGGTCAGCACAAATGGGCGGGAGTTGGGACGCAACTTCAAGAGACCTTCATAGGTTGCACGTGCCATCTGCATACCAAAGGCATTGTGAAAGAAGCGGTGACTCGTTGCTGGCCCATCGGGACCCGTTGGATGATCTCCACCAGCACGGTGAAATACATCTGGGTCCATGGTGTCGCGCCACAAGAAGGGATTATCATCTTTGCTCTCGCTGGGCGATTTGGTCACAGTTGGTACAGGCCATACCGTCAGGGCTGGTTCATCCATATCGTTCCAGATACCATCCACACCCTGATCAAGCAGGCGTTTATAGAGACTCCCCCACCACACACGCACTTCGCTCCTGGAAAAATCGGGGAAGACGCAAGTCCCTGGCCAAACACTACCAGTGAAAGGCTTCCCATCAGCATAGCTACAGAAATAGTCGTGTTCCATGCCTTGCTGGTACACATCATACTCGTCATCAACTTTTGCGCCGGGATCAAGAATTGTTATGAGATGAAAACCCTGCTCATGCAGCCTGCTCGCCATTTGAGCTGGATGAGGAAATCTATCAGGATCGAAGGTAAAGTCTTTGTAGCCGTCCATATAATCGATATCAAGCCAGATAGCATCGCAGGGATGCTTGCCTACGCGTAGGCGGTTGGCAACTTGCTCCACTTGCTGTTCAGAGATATAGCCCCAACGGCATTGATGGTAGCCCAGGGTCCAGCGAGCTGGCAAAGGCATATGACCAGTCAATTCAGTGTATTGACGTAAAACCTCTACTGGTGTCGGTCCGGCAAAGAAATAGACGATCAAGCTATCGCCTTCGATAGTCATGCTGGCGACCTGCTGCTCCGTCTTGCCCATATCCATATCAACCTTTGTGGTGTGATCAATCAATATGCCATAGGCTCTACCTGTCTCAACTTGTATGCCTGTAAAGAAGGGGATAGAGGTATACATTGAGATGACCATATCATCGTGATGGCTTGGGAAATCCATATTCCAGACAGGGAAGGCTTGACCTCGCTTATTCATATTGCCTGTTCGTTCGCCAAAGCCATAAATGTGTTCATTTGTCATGAGTGGACGGCTCAAGCGCAGTTCTGTGGGGGAGCATGCA
>Ga0105239_10010795_pt1 | contig 10205 bp, 6 predicted proteins | sample KBSC44metaG_FD_92761 | JGI IMG/M metagenome (GOLD analysis project Ga0105239, IMG submission 92761) | Corn rhizosphere microbial communities from Kellogg Biological Station, Michigan, USA - KBS C4-4 metaG | ecosystem: Host-associated > Plants > Roots > Rhizosphere > Soil | place: Michigan, USA...
AGCGCCAGTGCGGAGGCACCTTCCCGGGTCGGCCATGGCGGCGCAGCGAGGTGCGGATGCCGGCTCTCGTCGCTCTCATTGCTATCGATGACGACGATGTCGGACTTGGCGAGATCGTGCTCCAGCCACTCCGCGATGATCCGCGAGCGCCGCTCTGGCGCCTCGAAGTCTAGAGTGGGGGCAATCATGGCCGCAAAGGCGGCGGCCTGCCGCGATGTCAGGCGATCCTGCACCGGCAGGTTCCGCCACAGCCGTATCGCTTCCCGTTCTGCCGCCGCCCGATCCATGCATGGTACTTAACCCGACGCCGCGGATTGGCCCACTAGATTTCGCGAAACCCTGGTGGGCGAAGTAAGGGGTTGACCCTGCTACCGTTTCTGCCTGGCGACAGCGGCCGCGACAAGCGGCGCCGTCGACTGGCGGACCAGCAGGCCCGGTTGGTAGACCTCCCAGTTGCCTACCGTCGTCTGTTTGCCGCCGAGCTGCGCCAGCAGCTTCTGGATCGACCGGCGCGCCATGGCGAGGATCGGAGTGGTCACCGCGGTCGGCTTGGGCTCGAGCAGCTCGGCAAACTCGAGGTCGTCGATACCCACCACCGAGAGATCGTCCGGGACCCGCAGGCCAAGCTCGCGGATCGCAAAGAGCAGGCCCACCGTCATCATGTTCGAGATGGTGACGATTGCTGTGGGGCGATCCTTGCGCCTCAGCAGCTTCAGCGCCGCCGCGTGGGCGACGTCGCGGTCGAACTCGCCGCGCAGCATCAGGCTCTTGTCCGGTTCGAGCCCGAGGTCGGCGAAGGCCTTGAGATAGCCGCCATAGCGGTCGTCGCTGGTGGCGAGGCCGGGGATGCCGACGATGATCGCGATCCGGCGATGCCCGAGTTCGAGCAGGTGCGCCGTGGCGAGCCGGCCAGCCTCGATATTGTCGGTCTTGATCACATCGTAGGGGAGGCCCTCGACATACATGTCGAGCAGCACGGTCGGTACATGGATCTGGTTGACCAGTGCCGCCCCATGCGCCGCGTCCGAGCGGGTCGGGATAACGATGAGCCCGGCGACGCGCTGCTGACGCATCATCCTCAGCACCTGGCTCTCGCGCTCGGCGTCCTGGCCGGTGGAATACACCACCGTCGTGTAGCCGGCGCTGAGGCAGACGTTCTCGACCTCGCGGGCCACCGCGGCGAAGTGCGGGTTGGCGATGTTGGGGACGACCAGGCCGATCAGGCGGGAGCGGCCGGAGCGCAGGCTCTGTGCAGCGCCATGCGGCGTGTAGCCGATCTGGGCAATGGCGGCCTCGACCTTGGCGATGGTCTCCTCGCTCACCGGCGCCGAGCGGTTGATCACCGCCGAAACCGTCGAGATGGCGACGCCTGCGCGCTTGGCCACGTCCTTGATGGTCGACACCGCACCCCCTTGCGAGCCTATTTCTATCGTGCAATATACGAAACGTTTCGTCTTTGCAAAACCGTGTGCGACAGCCGAAGAAGCTCCCGCGCAGCAAGTTTGTCGCGAAATACGAAACGTTTCGACACGGCGAAGCCGACGAAGCCAACGGCGCTTGGGAGAGCGCGCATAGGGAGGAATTCGATGTTCAAACTGAACCGTCGCAGCTTCGTGCTGTCGACTGCGGCGCTCGCCGCGACGTCCGGCCTCACGGGCCGCGCGATTTCCGCTGACAGCGGCAGCATCCGCATCCTGATGGCCGGCGGTGATGCCGACCTCGCCAACACCAACAACGCCATCGCTCGCTTCAACAAGAAGTTCCCCAACTTCCAGGTCAGCGTCGACATGGACCCGATCGCGACCGGCTGGGGCGACTTCGTGACCAAGGTCATCGGCGAGTTCGCCGCCAACACCCAGCATGACATCTTCGGCACCGCCATCGAGACGTTCCAGACCTTCGCCTCGCGCGGCCTGGTCGAACCGATCGACGATTTCGTCGCCAAGAACCCGAACTACTCCGACTTCGCCCCCGCGCTGTTCGAGGACTGCAAGTACAAGGGCAAGACCTATTTCGTCCCGACGTCGTGGAACAACATCATGATCCACTACAACCGCGACCACTTCGACAAGGCGGGGATCGCCTATCCCAAGGCGGGGTGGACGTGGGACGAGTTCCGCGAGATCGCCAAGAAGCTGACCATCAAGGACTCCTCGGGCACCGTCACGCAGTGGGGCTACGAGGTCCCGAACCAGAACTTCTTCATCCAGCCCTGGCTGTTCTCCAACGGCACCGGCGCGCTCAACGACGACTGGTCCGCCTCCAACATGCTCGACCCGAAGGTGGCAGAGTCGCTGCAGTTCCTGCACGACATGATCCACGTCGACGGTTCGGCGCCGATCCCCGGCAGCGCCACGATGGACAACGAGTATCTCGCCGGCCAGGTGTCGATGATCAACCGTGGCCACTGGGTCATTCCCAACATCCGGAACGCCAAGCTCAATTCCGACGTGGCGATCCCCCCGACCAAGGTCAACGACTACACGGTGGTGGGCTTTGGCGCTGTGTGCATTGCCAAGGGCGCGCAGAACATGGATGCGGTTCAGGCCATGGTCGCTGAACTGACCGGCCCCGAGGCCGAGGCGGACGTGGCCAAGACTGGCAGCGCCGTCCCCGGCTCGAAAGCCGCAGCCCAGCTGCCTGAATATCTTGCCTTTCCGCCGAGCGCGCCGTTGTTCTACCAGACGCTGCCGCACACCAAGGCGGTGCCGTCGCCGGCCAACTTCCAGGAGGTCGAGAAGATCTTCATCCGGTACTACACCGCTGTCATGGCGGATGAGATGCCGGTCGCCGACGCCTGCAAGCAGGCCGACGCCGAGCTCAACGACTCGTTCGCCCGCCTCAAGGCGTCGCTGAGCTAGTTCAAGCGCTCCTCCCGGACCGCTAAGGTGGGGCGCGCGCCCACGACGACGTGCGCGCCTCGACCGGCGATGGTGACCCGATGACCACAACTGCAGAGCGACGCTCCGACCTGCGTTCCAGCCAGGCGAAGGCGGGCTATCTGTTCATCTTCCCGTCGATGCTGCTGTATCTGGCATTCGTGCTGGTGCCGGTGATCATCACGGTCATCTTGAGTTTTGCCTATTACGACCCGCAGTTCGGTTCGCACTGGGTCGGCTTCGACAATTTCAAGCGCTTCTTCACCGATCCGCGCTCGGTCCAGATCTTCTGGAACACCCTTCGCTTCACGGCGATGGCGGTGACCGGAAACGTCACCGTCGGTCTCTTGCTGGCACTGGCCCTCAACCGGGCGATGCCGGGCTGGCTGCTCTACTTCTTCCGTCTCGCCTTCTTCCTGCCGGTGATCATCGCGGCGGCGTTCGTTGCCATCGTCTGGAGCTACTTCTTCAAGGACAACGGCATCTTCAACTATTACCTGGCGCACCTCGGCCTGCCCACCGTGCACTGGCTGAGTTCGGCGCAGACTGCCATGCCCTCGATCGTCTTCATGGACGTGTGGAAGAACACCGGCTTCTTCATGGTGATCTTCATCGCCGCCCTGCAGGGGGTGCCGAAAGCCATTATGGAAGCGGCAATCATGGACGGCACGCCGCCCTGGCGCCGGTTCTGGCGGATCACCCTTCCATGGATTTCGCCGGTGGTGTTCTTCGCGGTGGTCTACGCCTCGATCGGCGCCCTTCAGGTCTATGAATCGATCTGGATCCTGACCAATGGCGGACCGGGCGATGCGACGCGCTCGATGTCGATCAACATCGTCGAGCAGGCCTTCGGCAGCTTCCAGATCGGCTACGGCGCCTCGGTCGCCGTGGTGATGACCGTCGTCATCCTCATCATCACCGGCGCGCAGCTGCTGATCTCGCGCCGGCTGGTCCGGTACTGAGCGGCGCGATGGGTATCACCACCAGACAAGCCGCACGCTGGGTCGACTGGGCGATCATCGCCGTCATGGCGGTGCTCGGCATCTTCATGCTGCTGCCGTTCGCCTGGCTGATCTCGATGTCCTTCCGTCCGGTGGTCGACTCCTACAAGATGCCCCCGAGCTTCTTTCCGACGACATTCGATTTCGCCAACTACGCCGCGGTGCTGAAGGCGAACGTTCCGTTCCTGCAGATCTACATCAATTCGGTGGAGATCGCCGTCATCGTCACCGTTGGCCAGCTCGTCACCTGTACGTTGGCGGCCTTCGCCTTCTCGCGGCTCAACTTCAGGTTCCGCGACGCGCTGTTCTTCATCCTGCTCGTCGGGCTGATGTTTCCCGCGCAGGTGACGATCCTGCCGATCTATCTCGGCTATGCCAAGCTGGGGCTGATCAACAAGCCCCTCGGCCTCGCGCTGATGTATCTGACCTCGAGCTTCGGGGTGTTCCTGATGCGACAGTTCATGATGAGCCAGCCCAAGGTGCTCGAGGAAGCCGCCCTGATGGACGGCGCCGGCTACTGGAAGATCTTCTGGCGCATTAGTCTGCCGCAGCTTCGCCCAGCTCTTTCGGCCCTCGGCATCATCACGTTCACGCAGACCTGGAACTACTACTTCCAGGCCAAGGTCCTGCTCGGCCAGCAGACCGCGATGACGCTGCCGCTCGCGATGGACATCCTCCGCGGCTACATGGCGTCGGGCAATTTGTCAGTGGTGATGGCCGCCATGAGCATGTCGGTGCTCCCGGTCATCCTGCTTTTCCTCCTCGCCCAGAAGTTCGTCATCGAAGGCGTGACGATGTCGGGTATTAGAAACTAGTTCCAGGACCAGGATTGATGTGGGATGATTTGAGCGCCGTCGACCGCCATTTTGCCTATCTGGGCGAGCGCTCGCGCTATGTGCGGTTCCCTTTGGGTGGCATCGGCTCGGGGGGCTTTTCGATTTCGGGCTCCGGCCGGCTGCTCGATTGGTCTATCCGCAACCGACCCTCGCTGCAGGGCTACAACGGCTACTCGCATTTTGCCGTGAAGGCGGAGCAGGGTGGCAAGCTGCTCGACGCACGGGTCCTCAATGGCCCCTATGACGACAATCCTTCCGGTGGACCGGGCCTGCGGCCGATGTTCGATGGTTTCGGGCATGGCGCCATGCGTCAGAGCCTGGTCGGCCTGCCGCACTTCAAGGACGTGCGGTTCTATGGTCGCTTCCCGACCGCCGACCTGACCTTCAATGACGATCGCTTTCCCGGCGCTGTCCGGGTCACCGCTCTCTCGCCCTTTATTCCACACAACGATCGCGACAGCTCGATGCCGGCGGCAATGCTGGTGTTCGAGCTGCATAATCCGACCGACAAGCCGATCGACTACACCTTGGCCGGAACGCTCGGAAACTACGGCAGCAACTCCGGTACGCACAGCTTCAAAACGGCCAGCGGCGTTTCGGTCCTCCATATGGTGGGGGCCGACCCGGAGCAGCGTGAAGCCGATCGCGGCGACCTCAGCATCGCCACCGATGCCGCGGACGTTCAGCATCAGGACTATCACTATCGCGGCCAGTGGTTTGATGACCTGACCGTCTTCTGGAAGGATTTCGCCAAAGCCGGACCGCTTCCCGAGCGGCACTACGATGGCCCGCGGGCAACCCGTCACATGCAGGTCTTTCCCGAGCACGGGACGCTGGCGGCCAGGGTTACGGTCCCGGCGGGCGTCAGCAAGATCGTGCGCTTCGTCATCAGCTGGAACTTCCCAAATGGCGACATCTATTGGGCCTATCGCCACAAACCCGACGCGCCCCGTCCCGATCGTGAGACGCCGCTGTGGAAGAACTACTATGCCACCCAGTGGTCGGACTCTGAGGTCACTGCGCGCGATGCCTTCACGCGCTGGGACGACCTGACCGGCAAGACGCTCGCCTTCCGCGACAGCCTGTTCGACTCGACCCTGCCGCCGCCGATCGTCGACGCCGCGTCGGCAACGCTGGCGCTGCTTCGCACGGCAACAGTGCTCCGCCTCGAAAGCGGCGATCTCTGGGGCTGGGAGGGCCAGCACCGCTGGGACGGGTCCTGCGAGGGCTCATGCACCCATGTGTGGAACTACCAGCAGGCGTTGAGCCACCTGTTCCCCACGCTCGAGCGGAGTCTCCGCGAGACGGAGTGGACCTACAACCAGCTGCCTAACGGCGGTCTGACGTTCCGGCAGAAGCTGCCGCTCGGGTCCGGCTTCGATGTCATCGGCCCGTGCGCCGATGGGCATTTCGGCGCCATCATCAAGACTTATCGCGAATGGCGCCTGTCGGGCGACACCGAATGGCTGAAGCGCTATTGGCCGAACATCAAGAAGGCCATGGACTATGCCTGGAGTGCGGACAACCCGGACCAATGGGATCCGCAACGATCTGGTGTCCTCAGGGGCCGTCAGCACCAGACGCTCGACATGGAACTGTTCGGGCCGAACTCCTGGCTCGGGAGCATGTATGTCGCCGCCCTGATGGCGATGGGGCGCATGGCCGACGCGGTGGGCGAGGGCGATATCGCCGCCAGCTGCACCGGGATGGCGAAGGCCGGTGCCGCCTATATCGACGGCGAGCTCTACAACGGCCGCTATTTCATTCAGGAGATCGACCTCGACGACAAATCGGTGCTGACCCCGTTCGACACCGGGCGCAATGCCGGCGTGCTCGCCGACAGTCTGATGTCGGCCTACTGGTCGGACGAGCATGGCGAGATCAAATACCAGTTCGGCGAAGGCTGCATCGCCGATCAGATCCTCGGCCAATGGCATGCCGAGGTCGCAGGACTCGGTCTGTTTCTCGACGCCGCCAAGGTGACCACCGCCCTCAAAGCCGTGCACAGTGAAAACTACCTCGGGTCCATGGCCGATCATTTCAATCCCTGCCGCAACTTCGCCTTCGAGGACGAGGGTGGGTTGTTGATCGCAACCTATCCAGAGGGCACCCGGCAGCCGATGGTCGCGGCTCCCTATGCCGAGGAGGCGTGGACCGGCGTCGAGTATGCCTCGGCGTCGCACATGATCATGCACGGGCTGCTCGACGAGGGGCTCGATATAGTCCGCGCGGTTCGTGCCCGTTACGACGGCGCCCGCCGCAATCCGTTCAACGACATCGAGTGCGGTTCATACTACGCCCGCTCGATGTCCGCCTGGCAGCTCGTCAACGCGTGGACCGGTCTCCACGCCGACCAGGTCGACCGGGTCCTGAGCTTTGATCCGAAGGGGAGCGGTGACGTCAGCCTGCCGTGGTCCTCAGGCACCGCTTGGGGCAAGCTCGACCGCAGGGGCGGCAAGCTGTCGCTCAAGGTGCTGGGTGGCGCGCTCGACGTGGACAAGGTTATTGTCGACGGTGCAGCCTATGCTCCGGGGGACCTCGCCTGATGGCGAAGATCGAACTCAAGGGCGTCAAGAAGAGCTTCCAGTCGGTCGAGGTGATCCATGGCGTGGACCTCTCGATCGAGGACGGGGCATTCACCGTCTTCGTCGGGCCGTCGGGATGCGGCAAGTCTACGCTGCTGCGCATGATGGCCGGCCTCGAAGAGCTGAGTGACGGCACGATCGACATCGACGGCGTCCGCTGCGACCACCTGATGCCGGCAGCCCGCGGCATGGCGATGGTGTTTCAGTCCTACGCGCTCTACCCGCACATGTCGGTCGAGCAGAACCTGCGCTTCGGCCTCGAGAATCAGCGCACCCCCAAAAAGGAGATCGGGGAGCGCGTCGCCAGGGCGGCCGACATCCTGCAGATCTCGCACCTCCTCAAGCGCCGGCCCAATCAGCTCTCGGGCGGTCAGAGCCAGCGCGTCGCCATCGGTCGCGCCATCGTCAAGGAACCGAAAGCCTTCCTGTTCGACGAACCGCTGAGCAATCTGGACGCCGAACTGCGCGTCAAGATGCGGGGCGAACTCGTGGCCCTGCACCGGCGCCTCAAGTCCACCATGGTGTATGTGACGCACGATCAGGTGGAGGCGATGACCATGGCCGACCAGATCGTCGTGCTGCGCGATGGCGTGGTCGAGCAGACCGGGCGGCCGATCGAGCTCTACGCCCGTCCGCGCAACCAGTTCGTCGCCGGCTTTCTGGGTGCGCCACAGATGAACTTCCTGCCTGCGACCGTGCTTTCGGGCGCGCCGGAAGGTCCGACGGTCGCTCTCGACGGCGCCAATACGAACATCACCTTGCCGGGCCGCGATCGCGGGCTGGAGCAGGGAACTGCCGCCAGGATTGGGGTGCGGCCGGAGCACCTGAAATTCGACGCATCGGGCCCGCTGAGCGCCGAAGTCGAGGTTGTCGAGGTGCTCGGTGCGGACACGATCGTTCACACCAAGCTCAGTTCCGGTACACCCGCCACCCTTTCGCTCCGGGGCATCTTCGGCGCGCGAGCGGGTGATGTGGTTCGCCTGGGGTTCGACGCCCGGTTCGCTCATCTTTTCGATGCACAGGGACTGGCGCTCCAGCCGCTTCGCGATTGGCGCGACGATTACCTGATCGGTGCCGCCGGCTGACGAAAACGGCACGGTCGCGCCCGACCGTGCCGCAAGTGAAACTGCCTGACTGAAGAGCAGTTGCGCGACGACCATAGGTCATAGGACAATCGGCGCATCACCCGATTGGGTGAGACCGAGTGACCTGATCAGCCGGGCGCTTGCAGTCTCACGAGCTCGCGATAGACCCCAGGTTTGTGCATCAGGGCGTCGTGCGACCCGCGGTCGACGATTCGCCCCGCCTCCAGCACGAGGATCTCGTCGGCGGTTCGAACGGTCGACAGGCGATGGGCGATGACCAGCGTCGTCCGACCGGCGCGCAGTCGGCCGAGGGCCTCCCGGACCAGGTTCTCGCTCGCCGCATCGAGCGCGCTTGTCGCCTCGTCGAGAAGCAGGATCGGCGCATCCTTGACGATCGCCCGTCCGATGGCGATGCGCTGGCGTTGTCCACCCGACAGCCGAACGCCGCGCTCGCCCACGACCGTGTCGAGGCCGGCGGGCAGCCCATCCGTGAATTCATCGATAAGCGCGAGCCGCGCCGCCTCCGCAATCCGATCATCGCTCGCACTCGCACTGCCGAAGCGGAGGTTGTCGGCGATGGTTCCGGCAAAGATTGTCGGCTCCTGTTCCACCGCCGCAATGCGCGCGCGCAGGTCGATGGGCGAGACGCTCCGAATGTCGAGCCCGTCGACCCTGATTGAACCGGATCCCACGTCGTAGAAGCGCTGCAGCAGGGAAAAGACCGTCGACTTTCCCGCTCCAGATGCCCCCACAAGGGCATATGTGCGCCCCGCCTCCATGGAGAAGCTGACGCTGTCGGCCGCAAGCCGTCCCGCGTCGGGATAGCGAAACGACACCTCGGTGAATTCGACCGTGCCGCGCGGCGGCACAGGCAGGGCGAGAGGGCGCGCCGGCGTATGGATGAGCGGTCGCATGTTCAACAGCGCGGTCAGCCGATCGGTCGCGCCGGCGACGGTCTGCAAGGAGCCAAGCACCTCGGTGACGCTCGAGACCGACGAGGCGGCCATGAAGGCATAGACCAGAAACTGGGCAAACTGCCCGACCGTCATGGCGTTGGCGAGCACCGCGTGCGATCCCGCAGCGACCACAGCGACGAGCGCGCCGGCAGCGAGCATCGTCACCGCGGCGATCAGCGCCGCGCGTCCGGCCAGCCGATCCTGCTCCGCCGCGAGGCTGCTGGCGCTTCGCTGCCGATAGATCTGCGCCTGCGCCTGCTGCTGATTGAAGGACTTCACCGTCCGGTTGGCCCCCAGCATCTCCGTCGCCATTGCTGACAGTTCGGCGATCGCATCCTGCGCCCGGCGCGACATCCGCCTCAGTCGCCGCGTCAGGAGCACGATGGGGAGCGCCACGAGCGGGCCGCCGACAATCACGCCCAGCGCCAGCGAGGGGCTGAGGACCAGCATCATCACCAGGGCGCCGGCTACCGTGATCGCCGCGCGGATGGTGACCGTGAACGTCGTGCCGACAATGCCGCGGATCGCCGCGACGTCGCTGCCGAGCCGCGACGTCAGTTCGCCGACCCGGTGCGTGTCGTAGAACGCCACGTCCTGGCTGAGCAGATGCGCAAAGACCGCCTGACGCAGGTCGACCAGGATCCTCTCGCCCAGGCTCGCCACGAGGTAGAACCGCGCCGCACTCGCCGTGGCAATCACCGCAGCGATGCCGAGGATCCCCCACAGCCACGGCCCGACGCTCGACAGGTTGCGCTCGATGAAACCCTGCTGGATGAAGTTGCCCGCCGCCGCCGGAATGGCGAGGGCCGCCAAAGTCGACGTCACCAGGAAGGCGAGGGCCAGGCTCAGGCGAAGCTTGTAGC
>Ga0105239_10010803_pt1 | contig 10200 bp, 9 predicted proteins | sample KBSC44metaG_FD_92761 | JGI IMG/M metagenome (GOLD analysis project Ga0105239, IMG submission 92761) | Corn rhizosphere microbial communities from Kellogg Biological Station, Michigan, USA - KBS C4-4 metaG | ecosystem: Host-associated > Plants > Roots > Rhizosphere > Soil | place: Michigan, USA...
CACGCTTCGGGTCGATCATCACAAGCCGGACATCCTTCGGCGTGTTGCGCATCAGGAGGCTGGTAATGAGGGTCGCGAGACCGATCGATTTACCCGAGTTGGTCGCACCGCCAATCAATAGGTGCGGCATCTTCGTAAGGTCCGCGTACTTGTTGACGCCACTCACATCCTTGCCCAGAGCCACGTACAACCGGGACGGGTGGTTGCGGAACTGCGGGTCGTCACATAGCTCGCGCAGGGTGACCATCGTCGGAATCTCGTTCGGCACTTCGACGCCGATGGCGGCCTTGCCGGGGATCGGGGCTTCGACACGAACTTGGGAAGCCGCGAGGTCCATCGCGATGTTCTCGGCGAGCGCCGTGATTCGAGCCACTCGCACGCCGGGGCCGAGTTGAATCTCGTACCGGGTGACCGTCGGACCATTGGCGACCTCGACGACGGTGGCTTCGATGCCGAACTGTTCGAGGGTGCCTTCCAGCGTCTCGATGTTCTTCTGCATCTCGGCTTGGCCCCGCTTCGGATTGAAAAGCGCCTCGCTGAGCAAGTTGATCGGCGGGAGTTGGTAGCCCTCCTTCGGCGTCGACAGATCGGCGGCAAGGGTGGGTTCGGGCTTGACGGTGTCGCCGGTACCGCGCCGCGTCTTCTTGCCGCCCGGCGGCTCTTCGACCACGGGGGACGCCGAGGAGGCGAACATCTCCGGTTCTGGATCGGGGTCTTCCATGACAACGCCACGACCGCGGCGGGGCGTCTCAACCGCCTGTTCCGGTTCCGCCAAAGCTTCGGCGATTCCCTTTCGGATGACTTTGACTCGATCTTCCGGCGTCTGACGGGATTCGGACCTCTGCCGCGGGCGCTCGATCGTCATTTCGATCGTTTTCTGCTTGATCGCCACCGCCTTCGTGTGCCCTTCGGCGAGCATCGTTCGGATCGGGACATCGACGCTCAGGATAAGACCGACGAGGCCGACCGTGCTGAGGCCGATCACCTTCCCCGCCCCGAGCAGGGCTTCGAAGGAGCCGGCGAGGAGTGCGCCGACGTATCCGCCGCTCTCACGGCAAACCATCGTGTCGAAGTAGCTGCCCAGGTGCGTACGAGAAAGGAAACCGAGGATGGAAACGAAGACCAAGCCGAGACCCCAGGCCAAGTGGGTGAGCGTGGGTCCGCGCCCTTTCAGAAAGGTGACGCCGAGTACGACGGCGATTGGGGGGACGGTCCAGGCGCCTCTTCCGAACAGCACGGAGAAGGTCACGAACAAGGCGTGGCCGAGAAAGCCTGAGTTCGAAGTGAACAGGGAGACGAGCACCACGAGGGCGAACGCCAGCATGAGAACGCCGGCAATATCCCAAGCGCGATGCGAAGCGGGACGCGCAACCGAGCCTTTAGCTGGACTGCTGCCTCCGCCGCTATATGCCTTAGCCGACGAACGGGCCTTGCCCGTTCCGGCCGGTCGTACACTGGCCTTCATCCTGAAAACAACTCCTGATCCGATCCATGGATCGTCGTTAGTATATCAATACGGGAGGAAGGCCCAAAGGATACGGCAAATATTTAGCTCTTTAGGAGCGATTGGATGGTCTTTTCCCAGCTTGCCGGGCTGCCCGCGTCTACGCCTGTATCCACACGTTGCACCACACCCTTTCGGTCGATGAACAAAAAGACGGGGATGGCCTGGATGCCCAGCTTGGCCGCCGCCGGAGCATTGCCGGACGTGAACGGGAAGGTGTAGTTGTGCTTCTTGGCGTACTCGGCGACCTTGGCGGGAGAATCCGTGATGTTGCTGCCGACGATCACGAGACCCTGCTTGGAATACTTTTCGTAGAGCTTCTGCATGACCGGCGACGCTCCTACGCAGGGCGCGCACCAAGTGGCCCAGAAGTCGAGAACGACCACTTTGCCTTTCAGGGAAGCGGTCGATAGCGTGCCGCCACCGGACTTGGCCATGTCGAGCTTGGGCATCGGCTTCCCTTTCAGTGCGGTCGCATCCCCCGCGAACGCGGTTGCGGTGAGGGCCAACGGAAGGAATCCCGCGAGAAGAGCCGATTTCGTGATCATGTTCATGTCGTGTGATTAATGATACGGCGTTTGGCCGCTCGCCATTCCCGCCTATTGTCCGCCCGAGCTTCGAACATAATGCGAAGGTGAAACGATGGCTCGGGGCGTTTGCGATGGCGATCCTCGGCTGTTTGTTGATCCTGCGGGACCGCGCGACGTCCTCCGACCTGCTCCTTGACTCGGACACCAGTGTCCTTCTCCGGACCATTCGGGCAAAGCACTCGCCGTTTAGCTGGTTCACCTCCGACTGGCCGCTCTACAACCACTTCTACCGGCCGGTTTCCACTCTGGCTTTTGAGTTGGACAATCGGCTTTACGGCAACGCGGCATGGGGCTACGGACTGACCAATGCGCTGCTTTGCGTCGCATGTACGCTACTGCTGTTTTGGTTTCTGCGGGAGCTAACGGATCGCCCTTGGCTGACCGGGGTGGCCACGGTTATCTTTGCACTGTGGCAGGTGGGGTTGGGCTACCGGCTTTCGGATCCCTTTCTCTTGCTCGGGGCGGTGGCATTCATCGGCGGGCTGATGCGTCATCCGAAGAATTGGCGGCTCTGGTTGCCGGCGACGCTGGTCTGCTACGAAGTTTCGACCCAGGTCAGCAACGTGGCGGAAATTGGGGCGCATACGCTCCACTGGCTACCCGGCCGGACGGCGTTGGTGATGACCGTGTTCGCCCTTGCCTCTTCCGCCCTGTACTGCCGGTACGAACGCCTTTATGCCGAGCGTGTTGTTGCTAAGCCAACGCCGCTCGATCCGCCGGCAACCCGCAACACCGTGCGCTTCGAACCAAAATCAGGACCAGGCTTCATCTATCCCATTCTCGCGATCGTGGCGACCCTGCTTGCCCTGGCCTCCTACGAGCAGGCCGTGATGGTTCCCGCAATCCTCCTGGCCTGCGCGTGTACCTTCCGGTGGCAGGGGTACCGGGTTCGGTGGGGTTGGCAGGTTCCGTTTTGGGGAACGATCGCGGTGTACTGGGTAGTGCGGCACGCCTATATCCCGCCCTCGCCCTCGCACTATCAATTGCAGCAGTTCCGGACGGGACCGGGCGTCTACATCTCGCTCAGCAACTACTTGATCCCTTCCCTATTCGGGCTCGAATCGGCGTTTCAGAGTTGGGTGCCGTTGCTGCCGATCTCCCTGATTTCCTCCCTCGAACCTTTGGGGACCGTGATGAGCGTCGCGAGCGACATTGCCACCGTCATCCAAGCGCGCCGGCGATGGGTATTGACGTTTGCTGGGTTCGGCATGGCCTTCCTCGCCTTTCTACCGATGGCGTGGGTGAAGCAGTTCAACCACTATCATTACTGGCCGCTCGCGCTTAAGTCGTTGTTCGTGGCGATGCTCGGCTGGCTTGCTTTCGACCTGACGCTTAGCGCAGTATCGCCCCAAACTCAGCAAGCGCCGCCACGGCGAGATCCCGCACCTGGTTCGCTTCCTCATCGGTAAAGTTCTCTCCCGCCTTGCGGAACTGAAGACCGATGCCCAGAGAGTGCTTCCCTTCCGGAATGCCCGTCCCTTCAAAGATATCGAAAAGCCACTGCCGCTCTAACAGGTCGCCGCATGCCTTATCGATCGCTTTCTGTAGCTGGTCGTAGGGGATCGCCTTCTCCACGAGCACCGCGATGTCTCGGCGTACCGAGGGGTTGCGGCTGATGCTCTTGATCGAAAGTTCGTCGGATCCCTTTGTGAGCACGGTATCGAGGTCAATCTCCGCAAGGTAGGTGGCGGGGCTTAGCTTGAGCCCCTCGGCGAGATCGGGATGGATCTGACCGAGACGACCGGCCCAATGGCCGCCGACGCTAATTTGAGCTTGCCGCGTCGGGTGGAATCGCGGGTCTGGAACGCTGGGGTGGGCATACGTGACGCTTAGCAAAAGCGAGCCCAGTACGGAATCGACCGAGCCTTTTAGGCTGAAATAATCCGCTTGGGGGGAGGTGGCGTTCTGGCGGTCGCTCGAGAGGAGGTCGCCGGTGCTGAGGAACGCGATATGCCTTCTTTCGCCGTCCGGAGTACCGACGGCGGTGAAGATCTTGCCCATCTCGAAGAGGTGAAGGTTCTTGCTTCCGTTCCTTTGCGCCGCGTCGGCGAGGGAGGGCAGGAGAGAATTTCTTAAAATCGCGTGCTCGGGAGAGGCGATGACTCGCGGTCCGATTCGGTTTGTGGCGCTATCCAGAGGGTGGAAATCCCTCAGCGAGTGGCTGATCATCTGGATGAAGCCGGCCTTGATCGCGGCTTCACCGATGCGGTCGATGGCGAGGTAGTCGCCTTGTGGTCCGCCCAGGGTTGTGAGGCCTTCGGGCAGATCGTCCGGAATTCGCTGGTAGCCGTGGACGCGTCCGAGTTCTTCGACGAGGTCGTCTTCCCTTACGATGTCCGGCCGCCAAGCGGGCGGGGTCACGAGGTAGGTCGGTCCGGGAACTTGTCGGCCCTTGATTCGGGCTGGGGCGGCATTTACGGCTTGGAACGACATGCCGAGGCCGGTTAGATACCGCTCCGCCTCCTCCGGCTCGATCTTCATGCCGAGAAGGCTGGAGGCACGGACGAGCCTGAGTTGAACCGGCTCGGTCTTCGGAGGCCGCGGGTAGTGGTCGACGATGTTCGAGACCTCGGCCTCCGGGGCGCTCGCGAGGAGAAGTGCGGTGAATCTTTGGATCGCACCCACGACGCCGTCCGGGTCAACACTCCGCTCGAACCGGTAGGAGGCATCGGTGCTGAGGCCAAGTTGCTTCCTCGTTTTTCTTACCGTTGTGTTTTTGAAATTCGCGCTTTCCAGCAGGAGGTTTTGGGTTTTATCGGTGACCTCGGTCTCCAATCCGCCCATGACGCCGGGCACGCCGACCGGCCGCTCGGCATCGCAGATCATCATCTGCCCGCTGAGGTTGTGCTCGATACCGTTCAACGTGGTGAGTTTTTCCCCCTCTCTAGCATTCCGTACGACGATCTTGCGACCCTTCAGTTGGTCGCGGTCGAACGCGTGGAGAGGTTGGCCGAGTTCGAGCATCACATAGTTCGTGAGGTCGACGAGCAGCGAAATGGGGCGCTGACCCGCCTGCCGCAGACGCTTCTGCATCCACTCGGGAGAACTATGATTCCCGTTGATTTGGGAAAAGGCTCGGCATGCGAAGCGGTTGCAGTCCTCGCTTTCGATGGTCGCGACCTCGCTTTCAAGCTGGGTGGATTCTTTGCTCTCGACATCTGCGAATCTTGTCGCGGCATGGCGGTAGAGATCGGTCGCGGTGGCGTTCGCGTCCTTCGCCAGCACTTCCCGACTGAGCCCAAAAACAGAAAGCCCATCGCCCCGGTTGCTCATCACCTTGATGTCGAGGACTTCGTCGCCTTCAACGGTCTCAATCCCCTCAAGCTCAAACCCCGCCATCGTAAGCAAATCGCCGATCTGGAACGCATCCAAATCCGTCGTGACGAAGTCAAGCAGCATCGAGTACGGGAACTTCATTAGGCGGTTCTAGTTTACTTGGCCGAGTTCGCGCGACGCGCCGAGGACGAACCGCCGGTCCCCGATGAGGCAACCAAACTCGAGACCGTGAGACAGCCTCACGAACTCGCGGTTACACTACGAATCACCGACCGCGAAGCGTGTAGACCGAGCCTTTTCTCTCCCGAGAAAAGACTTGGGTCAGCGTCCTGGAGAAGGTGCTGACTCCAAAATGCCAAAAAGTCAAAATCACGGCGCTCCACTCCGCGACAGGACATCGAGTTGATTGAGAAGCGCTATAAACAGGCCGAAGGGAACACCAAGAATGGCAAAGGCAGCAAAGAGAAAAGATATAGTGGCGGGACCGTCTGAGGACGAGGTCATTCTAGTGACCCCGAGCAGTGGAAACGTCTTCGCTGACCTCGGTTTTGAGAACCCAGACGAGGAACTCGCGAAAGCCAAGTTGGTGAGTGCGCTGGCAGAAGTTATTGAACGACGAAAGCTGACACAAGCGAACGTGGCTGCGATCCTCGGCGTCGATCAGCCGACAATATCGAAGCTTCTACGTGGCCGGACGTCAGGGTTCACGTGCGACCGATTGATGCACCTTTTGAATCTGCTCGGCCAGGATATCGACATTTCGATACGACCTAAGAGGTCGCAGGAAGCGCGAGTTAACGTTTCTTTGGCTTGATGCACAAAAGAAAGCAGGCAAGCTCTCCGAGATAGCGAAGCGATAGCCGGAATGCCTGCCTTCGGTCTGAGAGACGCGGCGATGCGAATAGCAATACAAAAGCCAGCATCCACGGAATCAAGACCAGGTTGAGCGCAGCCCGCCAGGGTGGAGCGCCCGCGATGTAAACGAACGCCAAGTAGCCCCCGATGAACGTGGCGAAAAGAATCGCACGACCGAACGACTGACGTTTCACCATTGCGCAATGGTACTACGGTTTCGAATACATTCCTACCGCGAAAACGCCGTCCCACGCCGCAGGCCGGAGGAATCACGAGCTACTCGATCTCGAGCGACCGGAAGCGCTTTTCCGTCGCATCCATGCCTTCGGTCAAGATCGCGTAAGCCCGGTGCACGCGCCGGTGAATTTCCACCGCCTGGACCGCTTCCGGCGAGCCGTCGGGAAAATTGGCCGGGTCCGTGCGTTTCACGATTCGATCGAAAGCAAGACGGATCTCCGCGAACGTTGCGGCTTCGCCAACCCCGAGCGTCTGCCGGGCCAGAGCCTCCGACGACATGACCGTCGAATGAACCAAACCCGAATCCGAAGGATTAGACCGGCGAGGCGTAGGCTCCGTTAAGGACTGGTTGAGTTCGCGGTGGGCGTCGGTTAGGTCGTCGACGCCTTGGATGCGCTCCCACTCTCGGTTGACGTATCCGCGAAGGACGTCGTAGGCTCGCTTCGCGCTGCTCATGGGTGCCATTGTACCGATCTACTCGCTCAACACGGACTGGGCTTCGTCATAGCTCACGTTGAGGGAGCGCAGATTCGCAATGGTCGCACGCAGGTCCGATTGGGCGGCGGAGGCTTGCCGCTTTTCCGTCGCCACCACGGCCAGGCGGGAGCGGGCGTCAGTCAGGATTTCCATGGATTGGCGAACCCCAGTCTCGATTCGCATTACTGCCTCGGAAGCCAATTCGTACTGGGCGAGTTCCCGCTGGCGGAGTTCGACGCCCGCCTGGCAAGAAGCTCGCTCGCTTTCCGTAGCCGCTTCGCCAAGTCTGGTAAGCAAGGTTTGTAGTTCCGCTTCGGCCTGCGAGCGCGATTGAGCCACCTTGCGAAGCTCCGTCCGGCTCGTCAAGCTTTGCGCCACCTGCTCCTGGATACGCAATGCCTCGCGAATAACTTCGGGGCCCATCGCCTTGATCATAGGGACGTCCGGATAGTTGGCGACCTTATCCTGGATCTCGGCGACGAGCCGGCGCACGGGTAAGAACAACGCCCGGCTATCTGCATCGAGCACTTCCATCGGATCGCTCAATCGTTCGTACGAGGACGACCGCATGGAATTCAGAGCCAACGACCCGACCCACGCCACCGCGCAAATCCCCGCGAGGGGCAGATGGCCAAGCATTGCCAGCACGACCGCGATAAGGACCAACGCTACCGACACCGGGGTCAGAAGGGCTTTCATGCTCTACAGTCTCACGCGGATTTCGAAGCCGAGGTTCCACAGGCGAGCGTCTTTGAAGCGAATATACGGGTTCATCGACACGTTGTCCGTCAAAGGCACCGAACCCATCACCCGCGCAATCCGATAGCGCCGGGTCACTTCACGGGTGTAGCCGATCACGATGCTGTCGAAGGGCGCCTGCTTGAAGGTGGCCGAAAGGTCCAGCATCGAAACGTCCTTATCGAGGGGCGAAGCCCCGTTCCGTAAAAGCAGCGCCTCCGCCTTCAAGCGGGTATTGCCGACACGGCGCGAAAAATCGGCCCCAAAGGCGTCGGACCATCCCTCGCCAACTCCCGGGCTCTCCTCGGGCAAACGAATCTCCGTTAGCGACGAAGAGCTGATTCCAAAATGCTGACCGATCGCGAAGCTGGCCCCGTTCGAGCTGTTGCCTATCCGGCCGACAACTCCGCGCTGCCGCCCCGCACCGGAATCGCAGATCGCCACCGCCAGGGGCAACCCCTCGAAGATCAGCGAAGTATCGCCGCGCACCGCGATCGCGTCTTCGTGAAGCATCTGCCCCGAGCCGAACGGGAGAAGCTGCTTGCCGACCCTCCAGATTCCCTCGTCCTCCACATAGAATTGGTCCAACTGGTCCGGATCGCCATCGTGAGGCACTCGCTGGAGCCGTTGGGAAACGAAGCCGGTGAAGCCGGATTCGAAAGTAAGCCGGAGCGAGGCCACGCTCGGGATTCCAAAGAGGCTGTAGGCGCGGATTGCGCTCGTACTGTCTGCGGGCACGTACAGACTGCCCGTGGCGTCGAGCCGAATCCGAACGTCCGGGATCTGGGCGCTCGCGGCCCCCATCGCCGCGAAAGCAACAAGAACGGCGGCGCCCCGCCTCACGGCGTTTCCCTGAGCGCGGCCGCAAGTTGCGGCCATGCGCACTCGCTTTGGGTCCCGGCGGCGAGGTCCTTCATCTGAACCGTCTCCTTCGCCAACTCGTCGTCGCCAAGGATCAGGGCAAATCGTGCTCCGCTCTTATCCGCCTGCCGAAGCTGCGACTTCATGCTCTTCCCGTCGATGTCGGTAAGAACCGTGAAGCCGTCGGCTCGCAAAGAGCGCGCCAACGAGAGGCTCGGTAGATATGCCTCCTTGCTTGCCTGCACGATAAACGCATCCGCCGCCGGCGCCGCGATGACGACCTTATCGGCGTCTAATGCGAGTAGCACACGCTCCATCCCGATTCCCACACCTACGCTGGGAGTCGGGGACCCGCCTAGCTCTTGGACAAGCCGGTCATACCGTCCGCCGCCGCAGATGGAGCTTCCACCCATGCTGTCATGCAGGATCTCGAACACGGTCTCGGTGTAGTAGTCGAGGCCACGCACGATGTCCGGCCGAAGGCAGAATGGAATTTCGGCATCGGTCAGGTGGCGCTGAAGCTGGGCGTAGTTCTCGGCGCACTCGGGCTCAAGAAAGTCGGTGATCGGCGCGAGGCCCACCAACGCGGCTTGAACATCAGAGTCCTTGCTGTCCAGCAGACGCAACGGATTCCTGGCGGCCTTTGCCTGCACTTCTTCAGACTGACCGCTCAGATAATCGCCCATGTGCGCCATGATCGCGTCGCGGAAATCTTGGCGGCACTTCTCGCGTCCGATCGAGTTGAGCATTACGGTCATACCGGACAACCCCAACTCCTCGAAGTAGCGGTAGGTCACCTCGATGATTTCCGCATCCGCGGCCGGAGAGCCCGATCCGATCAACTCCATCCCGAGCTGGTGGAATTCACGCAGGCGGCCCTTCTGGGGCCGGCTATAGCGGAAGCAGGGCACCGTGTATCGGAGCCGAGTCACCGTACCGGGAGGGCAAAGCGAGTGCTCGATCACGGCACGCATCGCGGGCGCGGTTCCCTCCGGCTTCAGGGTGATGCTGCGGTCGCCCTTGTCGAGGAAGGAATACATCTCCTTCGTCACGATGTCGCTCGTCTCACCCGAGGTCCGGGTGAAGAGCTCCGTATCCTCGAAGATCGGGGTGCGGAGTTCTTGGTAGCCATGACGCCGCGTGATGTCGGCAAAGACTGCCTCGAGACGCTGCCACTTCGGCGCGTCGCTCGGCAGCACATCTTCGGTACCACGGGGAGCCTGAAATCTCATGCCAAGTATTGTGGCTTGCCCCAACGGCTTTATCCTTTTAGGGGAAGCCATAAATTATTTTTCGCGATCTCCTTCCGCCGCTTTGGAGCTTCGCCCAAAGCGGCGGAAGGTTTAGGTTGCAATTTTTGCCCGCCTTCGCTAAAGCTCCGTCGGGCAAAAATTGCGCGAGGAAAATGCGCCGCTATCGGATAATTGCCGGCGCACGTTTGAGGACCATCTCGGCGATCTGGACGGCGTTCAGTGCGGCCCCCTTCAGAAGCTGGTCGCCCGTGATGAACATCGAGATTGCGTTCGGGTTGCTCAAGTCCTGGCGGATGCGCCCCACAAGGACATCCCCTTGACCGCTGGCGTCGAGCGGGGTTGGGAATCGGTTGGCGGTTCGATCGTCGATCACCCGCACGCCGGGGGCCCGGCTAAGAACCTCTCTCAC
>Ga0105239_10010804_pt1 | contig 10199 bp, 8 predicted proteins | sample KBSC44metaG_FD_92761 | JGI IMG/M metagenome (GOLD analysis project Ga0105239, IMG submission 92761) | Corn rhizosphere microbial communities from Kellogg Biological Station, Michigan, USA - KBS C4-4 metaG | ecosystem: Host-associated > Plants > Roots > Rhizosphere > Soil | place: Michigan, USA...
TAGCCCGCTTCCGCAACCATGTCCCTGACCCGAGGAGACAGGGCACCGTAAGGATAGCAGAAGGCATCCACCGCGCAGCCGAACAAATCCTGCAATTCATGTCGACCATCGGCGATCTGGCGCCGCGCCTCGGCTGGGGCAACCGTGGTCAGGCGCGCGTGGTCCAGCGTGTGGGCACCAATCTCGTGGCCGTGTCTGATCCATTCGCATATTTCGTCTCTGGACATGCAGGCCGAATAGGGCACTCGGAGTGCTGCATCCCATTCGTTGAAGCCGCCAATCTGCCTGCTTACGATGTAGCTCGTCGCCGTGAAGCCGAACCTGTCGAGGATCGGAAGCGCGTTGCGATAGACGTTGCGAAAGCCGTCATCGAAGGTAATGCCGACCACTTTCCCCGACCTGTCGCCCCTCAAGTAAGGAAACAGATCCCGCATCGACAGGCCGGTCCAGCCCGTTCGCTTCAACCACGTCATCTGAGGGAGAAAGTTGCGCGGATCCACCGTGAGGTAGGCAAAAGGGCTGCCGTGCTCGAAGGGTTCGGCTATTTGATGGTACATCAATATCGGTATCGGCATGGCACGCTGGGATGGCTCAAGGTCGAGGCTAAGCTGAGCCACAAGCACCACGACGGTGCATGAATTCCGTCGAGGTTTTGCAAAGGAAGCGTGGAGAAGCGCGCAAGCTGCAGGCCAGGCCATCGGTCAATGATCGCGATGGCCGGACTCTGCTTGCAAAGGGGCAGGCAGAGGCCCGTGCGCCGCCAGCCAACTATCGGGACGTGGGCAAGTACAACCGGCAAAGTCGGGAGGGGCGGCCGCCTGTTCGGTTTCACTCTCGGGAAAGCGCTTCGACCGGATCGAGCCGTGCGGCATTGCGGGCCGGCAAGAAGCCGAAGGCCAGGCCGATGGCAATCGCCGAAGGCACGTAGACCTGCAAGCTTTGAGCACCTCCAGCCGCGCCGCCGGTCTTCGGTGCGAGCACTCCGGCGACGGTGGCCGGCACCTGGCGGACCGTGATCAGCCGGCCGATGGGATCTTCGCCCCTGGCAAACAGGCGGCGTCGCGTATTGTCGTCGATCACGACCGTCTGCAGCCGGCCGGCGACGCTCTCCGTGTCGAACAGTCTGCCGGAGCCGACCTTCAGGTTGTTGACCTGGAAGTAGCTCTCGCCGACACCGTTGATCGTGACGTTGACCGAGACGTTGCCGTAGCGGGCCAATCCGGATGTGGAGAGTTCGGGCGACACGCTGTCGACATAGGGCTGCCTTTCAAGCGTGCGTGCGTCCTCTGGAACGAGCGTCCTGATACTTGCAGCACGCTCGTCGCCCCAGTCCTTGCCGGGGTATATGCCGATGGCGCTGACGCCCAGATCGCTGACCTGCGCCATCACCTTGCGCCGGGATCCCTCGCCGAGCCCGACCACCGCGACGACGGCGGCTATGCCTATGACGATGCCGAGCATGGTGAGAAAGGTGCGCACGCGATGGGCGGCCATCGACCGGAAGGCCATGGGCAATGCCTCGGCGAAGCGCCGCCAAAAGCTGGACAAGGCGCCCAGCGCCGCAGTTGCCGGCATGTCGGCAGGCAGACGAGGCGCGGGTTGGAGCTTGCGGCGGTCGGCGACGATTCTGCCGTCCTTGATCTCGATGACGCGATCGGCATGTTCGGCCACGCCGGCGTCGTGCGTCACCATGATGATGGTGTGGCCTTCGGCGTGAAGTTCCTTGAGGACGGTCATGACCGTCTCACCGCTCTTGCTGTCGAGTGCGCCGGTCGGCTCGTCGGCAAGGATGATTTCGCCTCCGTTCATCAAGGCGCGGGCGATCGAAACCCGCTGCTGCTGGCCGCCCGAAAGCTGGTTGGGGCGATGCTGCAGCCGATCGCCGAGACCGAGGCGCTCAAGCAGGCTCTCGGCTCGCGCGTGGCGTGCGGCGGGAGAGGTTCCGGCATAGATTGCCGGTATCTCGACATTGCCGATGGCGCTGAGGTCACCCATCAGGTGATAGCGTTGGAAGATAAAGCCGAAATGCCCCCGGCGGAGCTCGGCCAGTTCGTCCGGTGACAGCCTCGACGTTTCGCGGCCGGCCACCCGGTAGCTGCCCGAACTCGGCTGATCCAGGCAGCCGAGGATGTTCATGAGCGTCGACTTGCCCGACCCGCTTGCGCCGACGATTGCAACCATCTCGCCGGCCGCGATCGACAGGTCGATTGCGTCGAGGGCGATGACCGTCTCGTCTCCGGCGCGGAAGACGCGCGAAAGTCCGGCAATCTCCAAAAGGCTCATCACAACAGCCCAGCCGCCGGATCGGAGAGCGGACCATCGGCCGTGATGACCACCTCTTCGCCAAGCGAAAGCCCGTCAATCACCTGCGCCTGGACTTTGTCGGTGAAGCCAATGGTGACGAGCCGGTCCTCGATCTCGCCCCGCGCCGTCTTGACCCGCACATGATAGCGGCCATCGACGTCACGGCCGGACAACGCCGACCACGAAACCAAGAGCGCATCCTTCGCGTTGCCGAGCACGATGTGAACCTGTGCGGTCATCAGCGGACGCAACTGGCCATCGCGGTTGGGGACCTCGAACAAGCCATTATAGTAGATTGCCGTGGTCCCTTGCGCGGCGGCAGAGGCCTGTACGCCCGCTTCCGTGGACATCGACGCGGGAGCAGGCTCGATCTGGCGCAGCTTGGCTTCGTGATGTGCGCGCTCGTTGCCCAGAACGGTGAACCAGGCCTTCTGGCCCGGAAGCACCCGCCCGACATCGGCCTCGGAGATCTGCACCTTGACGGTCATCACGTCGAGCTGCGCGAGAACGACGACAGTCGGCGCCGATTGGGTCGAGTTGAGCGTTTGCCCCTCCTTGGTCACGATGGCAATGACAACGCCATCCATCGGCGCGACGATGCGCGTATAGGCAAGATTGACGCGGGCGTTCTCAACTTCGACGCCGGCTTGGCCGATCTGTGCGTCGAGCGAAGCAACTTCGGCAGCCAGAGTTTGATTGGCAGCTTCCGCAGTCTCGAACGCCGAGCGCGAGGTTGCCTTGTGTTCCATCAGATATGCCTGCCGGCGGTAGGCGGCTTCAGCCTGGCCGAGCTGAATCAACCGCGCCTTGCGCTGAGCGGTAACGTTGGCGAGCGCGGCCTCGGCAATGCGCAAGGCGTTGTTCTGGGTGACGGAATCGATCTCGGCGATGAGATCGCCTTGCTTGACCGCCTGACCGAGCCTGACATGCAGCGCCTTGATCTGACCGGAGACCTGGGCTCCGACATTGACCATGCGCGCAGGCTCCAATGTCCCATTGGCAAGTACGGTCTCCTCGATCGACCCCGACGTGACCGGTGTTGTCAGCATGGCCTCTCGATGGTCGGAGGCGAAGAATCGCGTCGCGGCGCCAACGCCGCGGGCCATCGCGGCAAGCACTCCCACCAAGGCCAGAATTTTTACGATGCGCACGATGGCGTTCGACCTCATATAGGCCATTTTTCACCTGATAGGGTGTGTGTCCGGTTCGAGCGAAAGCCATCCGCTCAACGGCCGTTGGTTCAATTGAAATAATGTATCGCTTCGGCCTGGCAGCCCGCGTCAATCGGATAGGCGCAAGGGGAAAACATCAGTCGCCGCGACGCCAGCCCCTCCGACTTCGGTTGGCTGACGATTATCGAAAGCACCACTCCGAAGACGGCCGCCACCACGCAAACGAGGCCAAACCTGCGAGCGAGCATCATTCGTTATCCCGTTGAACGACGGTACCGTTGCTCGGCGCGTTTCGAGAAAGCGGGGAAGCATTGTGGAGGTTTGATGGAGGCAAGCTTGCGGGCGTTTACTTCCGTCGGGCCGGTGCTAAGCGATAGGTGCAAAATGTCGATCGGGAAGGACTGACATGGAGAATGCGCTTGTTTTGATCGTCGAGGACGAGCCGGAGATCGTCGAGATACTCGAAGCCTATCTCGGCCGCGAGGGCTTTCGTACCGTCAGCGCGGCGGATGGCAATACCGGCCTGTCCCATCATCAACGTTTGAAACCCGATCTTGTGATCCTCGACGTGAAGCTGCCCGGTATTGATGGCTATGAGGTGCTTGCCGCCATTCGAAGACAGGCCGATACGCCGATCCTCATGGCCACTGCGCTCGCAGAGGATCTCGACAAGCTCCAAGCCCTGCGGATCGGAGCCGACGACTATGTTGTCAAGCCGTTCAATCCGCTCGAGGTTGTCGCACGCGCCAAAGCCATCTTGAGGCGGACCAGAAGATCGAGCGTTGAACCGGTACTGCGAGTGGGTGAACTTAGTGTCGACATGGCTGCCCACATGGCTTACCTCGATTTGCCGGGCGGAAGGCGCGCGCTCGATCTCACGCGCACCGAGTTCAGGATTTTGGCCCACATGGCGCGCTGGCCGAATCGCGCTTTCGAGCGCAGCGAGCTCGTGGATGCCTGTCTTCCCGAAGGTGAAGCGCTGGAACGCACCGTCGACAGCCATATGAGCAACCTGCGGCGCAAGATGGCAAGCGCCGGCGCCAATGGGATATTGAGCGGCGTGCGTGGGGTTGGCTACCGGCTGGCGATGCTCTGATGGTCAGGACCAAACTGAATTGGCAGCTTGTCCTGTCCATGAGCGCGGTCACTCTGGCCGCCCTGACTGTCATGTGCCTTGGCTGGTATTTTTACATCGCCAACTATGATTGGCTGTTCCCCAATGATGCCGATACCGAGCCGTGGTTTACTGCGAAGGACTTCGTCGCCCTGTGCCTTTTGGGGACGGTCGGCCTGGCAACCGCGGGGCTGGTGGGCAGGCAGTTGGCGCGCAAGGTAGTACGACCGCTCGCCGTTGTCGCAACCGCGGCCCGCTCCATTGCCGCAGGCGATTTTAGCGCCCGCGCCGAAACGGTCGACAAAGGCTTCGGAGAAGCCGATTTGTTGATCGCGGACTTCAACACGATGGCAAGCCGTCTCGAACGCGCTGAGGCAGAGCTGCGATTTTCGAATTCGGCGATCGCTCACGAGTTGCGCACCCCTTTGACGATCCTGCGAGGCCGTTTGCAGGGGTTGGCCGATGGATTGTTCAAGCCTTCCGACGAACTCTATGGCAGCCTCATTTCCCACGTCGACGATCTTGCCCGCCTGGTGGAGGATTTGCGCACGCTTGGTCTGGTCAATGCCGGGCGGCTTGATCTGCAGCTTGAGACCGTCGACCTTTCTCGTGAGGCAGATGCTGTCATCACCGCCCTCGAACCCGAATTGCGGGACGCCGGGATAGTGGTTCAGCGAGACTTGCACTTCACGCAGGCCGACGTGGATAGTGCCCGCATTCGGCAAGCCATGCTGGCCATTCTCGACAATGTTCGTCGCTACGCGCCGCGAAGCGTCGTTCGGGTGGAGACGCGATCGGCAGATACGATCGGTCTCGTGCGGTTTTCGGACACCGGACCCGGGTTGCCGAGTGGAACACACGAAAAGGTCTTTGAGCGTTTCTGGCGCCTTGACGCCTCGCGCTCTCGAGCGGGAGGCGGCACCGGGTTGGGCCTTTCCGTCGTTCGCGGGATCGCACGAGCTCACGGCGGCGATGCGTTAGCCTGTTCCGGGCCGGAAGGCGGCACCGTCATTGAAATTCGACTGCCGCTGACGGCAGCCAGCCATAGAGATGGGCCCAACAGAGCCGAGCTCGCCGGCACAGTGCCACAGGCAGTCGACAGGTTCGCGCCGCACATCAGTCGTGCAGGCAGTGCTACCAGCGCCCGGAAGCAGACACTTTGATGCGATCGCTTAACCTTAGCCGGAAGGGCCAGCCGCGACTGCGCTAGTCACGCTGCCTGCTAAGCTGGGTCTCGTTCGACAAGAAAATTCCCGCGTTCAGCTCTCAAATAGAAAAAACTAACTCTACAGAATCAATAGACTTAGATTTAATGATCCGAACGGGACGGGAGCGCTGTCGGCGCCCGCGGTCCCTGTCAGACCAATTTGCTTTTGCCGAGAAATCACAGATATGGCTGCCGATATCCCCGATCGCATCAACGTGCTGTGGTTCCTGCCGACGCATGGCGACAGCCGCTATCTCGGCACGTCCGAAGGCGGCAGGGCGGTCGATCTCGACTATCTGACCCAGGTGGCGCAGGCAGCCGACACGCTTGGCTACTACGGCGTGCTGTTGCCGACAGGCCGATCGTGCGAGGACTCCTGGGTCGTCGCCTCTGCGCTGGCTCCGCTCACGAAGCGGCTGCGGTTCCTGGTCGCGGTGCGGCCCGGTCTGCAGTCGCCGACGCTCGCGGCGCGCATGACGGCGACGCTCGACCGTATCTCCAACGGCCGGCTGCTGATCAACGTGGTCACCGGCGGCGATCCGCTTGAGAACAAGGGCGACGGCATCTTCCTGTCGCATGCCGAGCGCTACGAGGTGACGCAGGAGTTCCTGCAGGTCTACAAGCGGCTGCTCGGCGGCGAGACCGTCGAGCACGAGGGCAGGCATTTCCACATCGAGGATGGCAGGCTCTTGTTTCCGCCGGTCCAGTCGCCCTATCCGCCGCTCTATTTCGGCGGTTCCTCTGACGCCGGGTCGACAGTGGCAGCGCAAGAGATCGACAAATACCTGACCTGGGGCGAACCGCCGGCCGATGTCGAGCGCAAGCTCGACGGCGTGCGCGAACTCGCCGAAAAGGCAGGACGCAAGCTCTCTTTCGGCATCCGCCTGCATGTCATTGCGCGCGAAACGACGGCAGAGGCCTGGGCCGCTGCCGACCGGCTGATCAGCCGGCTCGACGATGCGACCATCACCTCGGCACAGAAAGTCTTTGCGCGCATGGATTCGGTTGGCCAGGCGCGTATGAGCGCGCTGCATGGCGGCGACCGCTCGAAGCTCGAGATCGCGCCGAACCTGTGGGCCGGCGTCGGCCTGGTGCGCGGCGGCGCCGGCACCGCGCTGGTCGGCGATCCCGACACCATTGCCGAGCGGATCGACGAGTACCGGCGCCTCGGCATCGACACCTTCATCCTGTCCGGCTACCCGCATCTGGAAGAAGCCTACCGCTTCGGCGAGCTGGTGCTGCCCAATCTGCCGACCGAGCACGCGGTCAAGGCCACCGGCTCGTCCGTCAATACCGGCCCGTTCGGCGAGACCATCGCTGGCGACCGTCGTCCGAAATCGCTCGCCAGCGCCTCGTGAACGCGCTGCCGCCCCGGCCAAGAAGCCATGTCGTCATCCTCGGCGGCGGCTTTACCGGCGCTGCCGTGGCTTGGCATCTGGCGCGTCTGACTGCGGGTCCCGCCATCACCGTCATCGAGCCGCGCCCGTTCCTGGGCGGCGGGTTGGCTTATTCCAGCGAGGAGCCATCGCACCGCGTCAACGTGCCGGCCGCCAGGATGAGCCTTTTGCCGGACGAGCCCGAGCATTTTTCGCACTGGCTGGTCCACGACGGGGAAGCCGAACGTGATCCGGACTCTGTCTGGCACAATGGCGACATCTTTCCGAGGCGACGGGTCTTCGGCCGATATGTTGCCGAACAACTCGCGCCCTTCGTCGCGGCCGGCGCGGTGCGCCATCTCCGCGACCAGGTCCAGGAGCTGAGGCGCAACGGTGACAGTTGGATCGTGGGCACATCCGGTCAGCCGATCGCCGCCGACGTGGTTGTTCTCGCCATGACGCACCCGCCGCCCGATATCCCGGCGGCACTGAAACCGATCGCGGAAGACCATGGCTTCGTTGCCGATGTCTATGCCGAGAAGGCCCTCGGCTCCATCGCGCCCGAGGCATCAGTGCTAATCGTCGGCTCTGGCCTGACGTCTGCTGACACCGTCGCCGAGCTCGATCGCCACGGCCATCGCGGCCGCATCCTGGCGGTATCGCGTCACGGACTGCGCTCGCGCGGGCATCCGCAGCTGCGCGGCGAGCCCTTTGGCGACTTCACGTCCACGCCGGCCACGACCGTGCTCGGCCTGCTCGAAAATATCCGCTCGACGCTGGCGGCGGCCGATGCCGCCGGCGCCAACTGGCAGTCGGTCTTCGACCAGTTGCGGCTGCAGGGACCGACGCTGTGGTCGGCACTCGCGCCCGACGAAAGAACCCGGCTGGTGCGCCGGCTGCGCTCCTTCTGGGACGTGCACCGCTTCCGGATCGCACCGCAGGTCGAGGCCGTGCTCGAGCGTCGCCGCGCCGAAGGCGCGTTCGACAACATTGCGGCAAGCCTGACAGCTTCGAGCCGGGAAGGAGACCGCCTGGCCGTCAGCCTGCGGCGGCGTGGCCAGAGCCGGATCGAAACACTTCATTTCGACGCGGTGATCAACACGACGGGACCGGCACATGGCAAGGCGCTGAGGACCAATCCGGCGTTGCGCTCACTCGCTGATGCCGGCCTGATCCGGCTCGACCGGCATGGGCTTGGCATAGAGACAACCCTAGACAGCCGCCCCGTCGGGCCGGACGGCGAGGCGCTCAGCGGTCTGTTCGTCGCCGGACCGCTGGCACGTGGCACCTTCGGCGAGTTGATGGGCCTGCCGGAAGTGGCTCGCCATGCACAGGCGGTCGCCTCGCGGATCGAGGGCCGGCTCGGCGCCCGGGCGCCCATTCAGACCACGCACTGAAAATCCGCACCGGATGCGGACACGCGAATTGGTATTTCCGTTCGGGCAGGGTCGCGAAAACGGAAAATACTACTTTGTATATATAATCAGTAGACTAATAAATTAACGGCAGGTTCCGGCCACAACCGGACCGATCGTTGGGACAGGCCAAGCCGGGAGATCTCCATGCCACAGAATGATCGTGACGCAGTCAAATTCGCCTATTGGGTGCCGAACGTCTCGGGCGGGCTGGTCATCTCCAACATTGAGCAGCGGACCAATCATTCGGCTGAGTACAACCGCAAGCTGGCGCAGGTCGCCGAGCAGGCCGGCTTCGACTATGCGCTGAGCCAGATCCGCTTCACCGCCGGCTACGGTGCCGACGAGCAGCATGAATCGGTGACGTTCAGCCATGACCTGCTCGCCGCGACCAAGACGCTGAAGGTGATCGCCGCGATCCTGCCCGGCCCATGGAACCCGGCGCTGGCGGCCAAGCAGCTCGCCACCATCAGCTATCTGACCGAGGGTCGCGTAGCGATCAATCTGGTTTCCGGCTGGTTCCGTGGCGAATTCCATGCGATCGGCGAGCACTGGCTCGACCATGACGAACGCTACCGCCGCTCGGAAGAATTCATTCGGGCACTGCGCGGAATCTGGACCGAGGACAGCTTCACCTTCCGCGGCGATTTCTATCGCTTCAACCAGTATTCGCTGAAACCGAAGCCACTCAAGCCGCTGCCCGAGATCTTCCAAGGCGGTTCGTCCCGCGCGGCGCGCGACATGGCTTCGCGTGTCTCGGACTGGTACTTCACCAACGGCAACACGCCGGCCGAGATCGCCAAGCAGGTCGACGACATCCAGGCCAAGGCCAGGGCCAACAATCATTCGGTCAAGGTCGGCGTCAACGCCTTCGCCATCGTGCGCGAGACGGAAGAAGAGGCCAAGGCCGTGCTTGCCGAGATCATCGCCAAGGCCAACCCCGAGGCGGTCAACGCGTTCGGCCACGAGGTCAAGAACGCTGGCAAGGCCTCGCCGGAAGGCGAGGGCAACTGGGCGAAGTCGTCCTTTGACGACCTGGTACAGTACAATGACGGCTTCCGCTCGAACCTGATCGGTACGCCGCAACAGGTCGCCGAGCGCATCGTCGACCTCAAGCGCGCCGGTGCCGATCTCATCCTGCTCGGCTTCCTGCATTTTCAGGAAGAGGTCGAGTATTTTGGCAAGCATGTCATCCCGCTCGTCCGCGAGCTGGAAAACGCGGAAGCCGAAACGGTTCTCGCCGCCGAATAACAGCGCCAGCCGCTGGCCGGAGAACGTCCGGCCAGCCGACGATCATGAACCGCACGCTCGATTGAGCGCGCGGCCGGGACCGTGCGTACCTTCGCTACAGTTGGGGACGATGGAATGCCGATATCCAGCCATGCCCTGGGGGCGATCGAGGCTTCGGTCTACGCGCCGGAGATCTTCGCGCAAGCGCTGCCGGCCGCTCAGCGGCAGCAGCCTCACGATGATAAGCCTCAACGGCCTGTCGCCGAAGGCGCCGCGCCGCTTCTTTCCCTCGAAGGCATAGGCCTGTCGTTCGGTGGCGTGGTGGCGCTGGCCCATGTCGATCTTTCGGTCCAGCCGGGTGAGATACGGGCGATCATCGGA
>Ga0105239_10010805_pt1 | contig 10199 bp, 9 predicted proteins | sample KBSC44metaG_FD_92761 | JGI IMG/M metagenome (GOLD analysis project Ga0105239, IMG submission 92761) | Corn rhizosphere microbial communities from Kellogg Biological Station, Michigan, USA - KBS C4-4 metaG | ecosystem: Host-associated > Plants > Roots > Rhizosphere > Soil | place: Michigan, USA...
CAGTTTGGTTTGTTATTTTTCATTAATGATAAGTTTAATACCTCGCCACAACCGCACGGGCATTGTAATAACGCCCATTTTAACATCTCCTTGCTTCCTACAAAAGTTATTTGTTTTTCTGTAATTTTTGTAGGATTGGGTCTTGTTGCAACGATTTCGTAGCCAATATCAATTTTATAAAGCAGAAACAAAACCTTGTTCCAGCATCTTATTCCAAATTTGTGCATTCGTTAATTTATTTGATCAAGAAATGGAGTCATATCTCCCCTGCCCCAATATTCGTTTGAACAACAAACAGGGCAATCTTCGTCCGGGCTGATATGAGGCCTTCGATCAACACCTTTATCAAAAAATCTTATAATATGTTTTTCAACCCCCGTCGTTTTGAAGCCCGTTAAACGGTTAACGAATTCGTTAACAGCCATGGTAGCTACTTCACTAGTAAACGTAATAACAGCAGGGCTTGGATTATTTTCGCCAGTCACGTAAGCTTCCTCTTTTTGTCGCAAATAACCTGCCGGGTCATTACGCTTCAAATCTTCTTCGCGAGCTAATTGCCGACTCACAACATTTCGGCATAGCAGACAGGTATTTCCAGGCTGTATAATGGTCACTCTTCCCTGTAATGTTTCAAGCTGCTCGTTCCCACCTTTTGCCGGATCAATTACAATGCCCATGTCAATAACTGGAACCAGAAAAAAGTGCGCGAATCTGTTCAATAAAATGCGTCCGGAATTGTCATCAGTGCAACTAAATATGATATCACAAGCTTTTAGAGCATCGCGCACCTGTGCATCTGCTACCCATTCTTCTATTTTTCGGACCCGGCAGCCAATAGCAATATTTGCCAAAAACTCTGCTAAAACTGTTGCTTTAGATTTCCCCAGGTCGGCATCGGCCGAGGTTGCACCATGCAGTCGACTCAAATTGCTTCGTTCGACCAAGTCTTTATCGACTAATAAGATTTGGCCAACGCCGAGCCTTACGAGCAAATGTGCGGTAGCAGAACCAGTAGCACCATTACCGATAACCGCAATACGTAATTTGGATAGATCGGCGTTTAAAGTAGGGCCAAATGCAAGTTGTTGGCGGCTGAATTCTTCTTTAGTAATGGCTGTGTATTTACCCTTATAATAAAAGTTATATCGGCCGCCGATTACTCTGATAAGTTCAATCGGATAGTAAACCAAATTGCTGGTACAGGCTCTTGCTACCAACACCTCGCCGCAAGTTATAATTAAACTTATATTTGGTAATATGCCGCCATTTCGGCTGTATATTGTTTCGAATAACTCTCTTTCTTGCTTATCGTCAATTTCTGAGAATTGCTCACGGTCAATTGGATGGGAATGCACCAAGCATATACGCAGATCGTCTTCTTTCGCCCTTTTCATAGCTTTTCTAAATATCGTCGTATTCCAGTTTACCATAGCGGAAGTATGCGAATTGATTTGACTATCAGGTATGGGAATAATCTCCTTTGACAGGAAACGCGTTTCGCTTCCTCCGTCCCAAATATCGTTCGATGCTTCTGCCAATCCACACAATAAGATTGCAGGGCGTTCATAGCCATCCGATTTTAGGACTAACTGCTTTAGTGTCGCAAGGTGATGTTCTTGTAGGGTTAGCGTGTACCTCATGCTGCAATGTTTAATGCGAGATAAACTCGTTGTAAATAGGTATGGATTCCGTCCTTACCGCCCCGCCAATTTTCGGCAGGAGCATGTCTAGACCATTGCTGCCATTTTTGTGAAAAATGGGTCGGAAACTGGTCCGCCTGCGCGGGATAGACATTGGTGGCCTTTAGTTTTAGTTCCGGGAGGAAATAAAACATATCAGGTGGTACATCTGGATAACCTGTCGGTAATATAATTAATAATGAAGATTTAGCCTGATTGAATTTACCTTCTGGCACAATCGTAAAGTCATCAAGAACGAGGCCCTTAACGGCCCCGTTCTCAATTTCCCTGAACTTAATCTGTTTGGCTTTCAGATAAGCCCGGTCTTTTGATGGTAAAAATGAATTATCCATTAGTTGTATTTGGTTTGCAGCCATAAAATGATTCGATGCCAGGGCGAGCAAGGTCAACCCTAGTGTCATCTTTAATTAATTCATCTTCAAAAGGGCCATGTATAGAAAGGAAAATCTCATAATCCGTTGGGATGTTTCCTAATTTCCTAATTTCAGCACCAAGGATATACTGGCGGTCCGTTTCAAACTCTTTACCATCGATAAAAAATTTGAGTTTCTTTTTGATGTAAAAACCTTCAATTCCTGGACGAGCTATATCAACCTCTTCATCATCCTTAATCGGCTCATCCTTCCATGGACTGGAAATTGTTAGAAAAAGCTCTGATTCGGGCGGCAGACCTCCAAGTTTTTTTATCTCTTTACCGGTGATATATTGTTTTTCCCATTCGTATGGCTTGTCTTCAATCGTCAGCGATAAAACACTCTTGGCAGTTGAAAGGTCTGCCCCCTTGTTTACATTTTCCATATTATGATTATTTATTAAACTCTGCTGCAAATCTAATGCAATTGCTTGATAAAACAAGCAATTGCTAAATAAATATTTGCTGTATTTAGCAACTGCTTGAATATCAGTTAATAAATTTAGCAATTGCTTGATATATTTATTATAAATTTAGCATTTGCTTATTAAATTTAGATTATTTAGTTTTGCATACGCAAAACTTTTAAGCCATGGAAAATACAATAGGAAAGATTTTAAAGGAAGCCAGGGAATTAAGAAGGCTATCTTTAAGGGAAGTTGAAATACAATCTGGAGTGTCTAATGCTTACCTAAGTCAATTGGAGAATGACAAAATCAAGAAGCCTTCAGCAAATACTTTATATAAGTTATCAGAGCTTTTTAATATCAATTTTGACGATTTAATGGTGGCTGCCGGTATCGTTGAAAAGAAAAGGGACTCTTCGAAAACAGAAGGGCACTTTGCTTTTTCCTCTGAAAATCTAACCGAAGACGAAGAAAAGAGACTTATTGAGTATTTGAAATTTTTACGGTACCAGCAAAAAGATGATAAATGACAAAAAGAAAAAGGACATCGAAAATATAGTTTTTGATGCACTTTCCAAAAGTAAAGCGCTAGGTGTTTTTCCAACCCCTGTCGACAAGATTTTGCAATACGCAGAGTTACGTGTGAGCTCTGGTGTTGATTTAAGCCGAATACCGAATAATTTTTTTGCAAAATCTGGTTTGTTATTAAAAAGAATGGCCACCAAGGGTGTTGCTAAAGTTAGAGGTGTTTTGGATAGCAGAGAGAAGTTAATTTATCTTGATTTAACTCAATCAGAGCAAAGGAAAAAGTTTGTAAAGCTCCACGAAACTGGCCATGAACTGTGTACATGGCAAGGTAGACTTCATGATTTTCTAGATGACGACGAAACCTTAGATCCCGATATTAAAGAACAATTTGAAGCTGAAGCAAACTTTTTTGCTTCAGCTTCACTATTTCAATTAGATCTTTTTAACGATCAAATGGATATATTACCACTTGAACTGGCTTCTGCAATGCAATTAGCTAAAGTATTCGGATCGTCAATTCATGCAGCACTGAGGAGATATGTTGAACAAAGTGTCAAAAGATGCGCGCTATTAGTTTTAAATAAGGAAATTAATACCGGTTACGGATTTCCTCAATTTACAGTTCGAACCTATGTTCAGTCAAATACTTTTACAAATGACTTTGGAGTTCTTGGTTGGGGGCCTGACTTATCTCTAGAAATTCCTTTTGTTCAAGACTATTATTCCAATCGAAAGTTCTTAAAAAGTGAAATTACAATTCTTACTGACGACAATTCCATCGAATGTAATTATCACTTTTTTTGTAATGGCTACAATGCTTTCGTTTTTATTTTTCCTAGTGGAGAAAAAATAAAGACGAAGACTCGTATTATAATTAATTCATAAGATTAATTTATTCTTAAACAACTCAATACGGTTTTTTAGGTTATTAACAAGAACGTTTAAGTATTCTTCTTTAAGTGCCTTCAATTCTTCGGCAAGTTTGTCAATTTTTGACAACTGATAAGCCGGAAAATCTTCATATTCTAATTGGATGCTCAGGTGATGGAAATCTGCGAGGAATTTTAGCTTTTTATCCTTTATCTTATCCGCCTGCTGACTCGCTTCATTGTATAATCTTTCACCATTTTCGGTATATCCCAACTTATACATTAATAAACCCTTTGTAGCGGAGTAGATAACCTTTTCGCGGTCATTCAGGTTTTGAATGTTTATTCTATTTATTATGCTTTGCGCTTTTTCAGGTTCGTCTTGTTTTAGATATGAAAAAGCCATATTATTCATTAAAGTAAAATCTCCGGGCGTCGCTTTTAAACCATATTTACATATTTTTATAGCATCATCATAGTTTTCAAGAATTGAACTTGCTATAAATGAACCAAAACCCGCCGGATCTCGTGAAAATGGCTGGTCAATAAACCACTGAATAGTATTGGAGTACGCTTGATTCCATTGCTTATTGTTAAAATAAAAATAAGCTTTTGCCTCTGATATATGTGAGACCTTTTCAAATGTTGCTTGGGTCAAATTAAGATCGGAAACTTGAGGTTTTGCCCAAACGGCTTGTGCCAATGAATTGTCATTCGGACTGATAAGTGAATAATTATATAATTTGCGAGAATTTTTGACGCTACCAGCGTAAAGTTCCTGTGTTGCTAATGCAGAAAATAATTCGTTCAACTCGTACGGTGAATAATTCTTTGAATTGGTTAGTTCAAGCCCTCTTTTTATATGGAAAGAACTTTTATTATCCAAAGTGGAGATTCCAATATCAGCACTAATAAGCCAGGGGTCAAAAGAAAAGGCGGGATTAAGTTTTAAAACTTTTCTTGCCATTTTGAAATCACCGGAATGTGTAAAGTACCGCGACACTACTCTACTCACGTATCTATTATCTGGCGCTAATTGCAATCCAACGGCGATACATCGTTCAGCGGCTTGCTCTTTGCCAATAATTAAATAAAGTCTTGCTAATTCCAGCCAGCTTATTGGATTATTGGGATTATTGGATACCGACTGCCGGAATTTTTTAATTAATTGCCCTATAATTGAACCAAGCTTTTCAAAACTCGTATTGGGCTCCCCTTCGATCTTTAAAGGATTAACAATTAATATATTGTTCGAGAAATGTTTTATTGACGGTGATATATTTAGCTTTCCAGATTTCAAAAAGCTAGCCGTTTCGAATAAACTGGCGTCATCATCGACTATATAGGATGAATTTAGCAATTCAATGGCAGTACTAATTGTCTTATTTATTTTCCAATCGAATATTTTTTGCTGGTGTTGGATGGAATCAATGAAGTCTGATTGGACAATTGCTTTTTTGTTAGTAATTGGAGATAATTCCCCCAAACTCAAAGTTTCATTAAACCCTCTCCATCGAGGTATTACGTTTCGGGTTGTATTATTAAGGTTTGAACTTGACATACTTACGTTGATAAGAGCTTTATTTCAAATTTTCTTATCAATCTGTCAAAAGCAGAAATGTAGCGTTCTAAACTAATTGTACTATTTTTAGTGTCAATCGTTTTGGGATGACCTCGCTTAACAGGATTTGGGTCACAAAGTTGATAAATCAATTCGCCAAGCGCTACTCCTAATTCTTCATTATCCACATGGTTTTTAAAAAATTCGATAGCCTGCTCCAAGGAGACATATAGATATGGGAGTACTTCTCTATATGTTTGCGACCAATTATTCCAATTATGTTCTGGGTTGATAAACTGTTTCAAAACGGTTGTCATACTCATTTGCGTATATAAAAACACAATCATGCTTCCTAATTGGTAAGCGTCACTCGCGATGCGTCTAAACACCCAATCAGATTGAACCGATTTATATAATGCCTCCGGTGGCGCATAAGATAAGTCGCCCGCAAAGGCTAACATTCCAAATGGAGTTACTTCCCCTCTTACGTCCGCTCTTCCCAAATCGCCGAGTTTATGTTTTTTCTCTTTTAGTACTAAAACATTGGAGGGTTTAACATCTTGGTGGGAAATTCCGACATTATGAAGTTGGAATAAAGCAACAGCAATGCTATGTAAAATAGTTAGATTTAAAATATGATTAATTGATCCCGAAAAATCAAGTTGAGAATAAATATCTCCGTCAGCTAACTCCAAAATAATGTAAGGGACAGGCACGGAACTACCGGGTTCTGGTGGGATATTGCCGGCCTCAACAATGGTTATAATACGGCTTAGTTTTTTATTCTGGCAGATCTCAAGTATGCTCTGCTCAAAATTAAACATCTGAATAAGTTTAGCCATTGCTTTTACGGAATCTTCAGCGTGTAGAGCGCGTGAGAAATCTAACGCTTTTAAAAAAGCTTTTTCCCCAGTTTCCGTATTCAAAACATGGTACGAATATGAAAAGTTTCCGCCTGTACTCAATGGGGTCTTTTGAACTGCTTTTTGAACAATCCAATTATTTTTAAGGGTCTTCCCTTCTAAATAAAATGCTGGAGTTTGAATTTGTGATATCAAAGTTTAATATTTGGTAATCAAATTTAACGATAATATATGGGTAAGTTTACTTATATAGGGAGATTAATCAATATCTAAGCCCCTGAGCGCGTTTAGGTAACCAACATCCCATGTTGCAGTACCCCCGTTAGCGATAGCAACGGATACCAGCCTTCGCGCCCAACGCCTGCAGGCGTATGAGTGAATAGCGCGGGCCCAGGCTTCTACCAGCCGGGGCAACGGCATAATGTTTACCTTATTCCCCCCGCAACCTCACCGTATGGTTCACCGCTTTTTCTACAATCCGGTTCAGCGGGTCGCTGCTGCCGGGGATGCTAACATCCAGCGCGCCGTAGTTATTGAACACGTCGGCCGCTTCCTGCGCTTCGCGGGCGTCGAGGGCATGCACGGTTACAATGGTGGCATTTTGGGCAAGGGCAGCATGGGCTTCGGCTTCGGGCGGGTTTTCAAACAGGTGGTTAAAAAATTCGTTGATGCGTGCCGGGTCGCCGCCGGTTTGGGTGTCAACGTTTTCTGCTTTAAACAGGTTGCCCAGCAGGTAGGATGTGGCCTGTTCGGCTATTTGAGGGTCGGGGAAAATACCGATTACTGTTATCATGCCACTAAAAGAGAATGACGGGGGGATTTGTTTTAATTTAATGGTGAGTGGTTGAGTAGTGAGTGGTGAGTGGTTGTTTGCGGGTAGCTTTGAAATGGAGTTTTGGGGACTAACTTAATGTTCGCCCCGCTCAATTGCCGCGGAGGCTCTGCGGGTAGCTTCGAAATGGAGTTTATGGGGATTAACTTAATGTTCGCCCCGCTCAATTGCCGCGGGGCTTTGCGGGTAGCTTCGAAATATAGTTTATGGGATTAACTTAATGTTTGCCCCGCTCAATTGCCGCGGAAGGTTTGCGGGTAGCTTCGAAATATGGTTTATGGGATTAACTTAATGTTGGCCCCGCTCAATTGCCGCGGAGGCTCTGCGGGTAGCTTCGAAATATAGTTTATGGGGATTAACTTAATGTTGGCCCCGCTCAATTGCCGCGGAGGCTCTGCAGGTAGCTTCGAAATGGTGTTTATGGGGATTAACTTAATGTTGGCCCGGCTCAATTGCCGCGGGGGCTCTGCGGGTAGCTTCGAAATTTAGTTTATGGGATTAACTTAATGTTCGCCCCGCTCAATTGCCGCGGGGGCTTTGCGGGTAGCTTCGAAATATAGTTTATGGGATTAACTTAATGTTCACCCCCGCTCAACTGCCGCGGGGCTCTGCGGGTAGCTTCGAAATATAGTTTATGGGGATTAACTTAATGGTGGCCCCGCTCAATTGCCGCGGAGGCTGTTACTTTTTGTCTTGATACAAAAAGTAACCAAAAAAATCAAGTCAGCAGAAATGCTTCTTTGCCGCACAGGGCCTTTCACGCACAAAGCCGAAAACGTTGCGGGCTGGAATTTTTTTGCCGGACCACCCTTTCCGCTTTTATACCTTGTAATGCAAAAACTTCCTATGCCCTGCCCGGCGCACAGGCCTGCAACGTTTTCGGCTTTTGCCCGAAGCTTATCTGCTGACGGTACCCCATAAAGTATTCGTAAAAATGACGATGGGAGAGTTTTTTTTCGACCTGCTTGGCAAAACATAAAAGCGAAGCAATAACAAAATGGTTAAGGCGGGTAAAGGCCTGACAGAAAAGCGGGCCAGGGTGTTTTGCCTGTGCGGGGAAGCTTTTTTCTGTCTTGATCTTTTGGTTACTTTTGGATCAAGCCAAAAGTAACAGCCTCCGCGGCAATTGAGCGGGGTGAATTGTAAGTGCTAAGAAGAAATAAAACTTCGAAGCTACCCGTACGTCAAAAGTATTTTTTCGACACCACTACAACCTATTTCACCTTCGCCAATCGGCGGCTGATAGGTCACCATCGGTTTATGGTTCATGAATGTCCTATGTAGAGGTTGCTTCGTTCCTCGCAATGACGATCTTATCTTTACACTCTATTTCCCCTTCACCACCACCACTTTCTTACCCACTTTCCCAAAATCGTGCTTTATATTATAGTCGAGTGTGGTTGCGCTCCAGTAGCCGCAGCCCAGCAGGCGGCGGATGGTCATGATGGGATCGTTATTATCCCGGGGTGAGGTGAGCTGGAAGGCGGCTTTGAAGCCCCGCTTGTGCAGCTCGGGCAAGCCGGCGGCATTCCATTCGCCAAAGGGGAAGGCAAAATACTTTATTTCTTTGCCGGTAATTTTTTCCAGTCGTTTAGTGGGCTTATCAATTTGGGTGTACCAGTCGTTGCCCTTGTAGTGCCTGAAATTGGTATGGTCCTGCGTGTGGCAGGCGATCACATTCCCCTCGTCCGACAGCTGTTTTATCTTTTTGGCGTCCATGTAGTGTTTGTTTTTTTCTATATCCGTAGTAGTTATAAAATAAACGCCCTTAAAGCCATATTTCAATAGCTCGGGCCGGGCCACATCCCATTGGTCGCCGTCGGTATCGTCGAACGTGAGCATGATGGGTTTGGCGGGCAGCGGGGCGCCGGTGGTGAGGTAGTTATACAGTGCGTCGGGCAAAATAGGGTGGTAGCCGCTGTCGGCCAGCATTTTCATATGGGCCCGGAATGTTGCCGGGGGGATGATGTAATCTTTATCAACCTGCTTGTCGCTTGCGCGCCAGTTGCGTATCTGGTGGTAGCATAATATGGGCACCTGTTTGCGCGCCAGGATGGCCGCATTGTCTAAAGGCTGTGCCATTGAAACTAAACTAAAAAAACAAAATGAAGCGAGGGCGATGAGGGGTTTTAACACTTGGAAAGGGTGATTTTATAGGAGTAAAAATAGGGTATTTTTTGGGGGATTTGAAAGGGATTTTTTATTCCCCTTTTGAGAGGGGGCGCGGAAGGAGAGTGTAGTGGCAGGGGTGTGTTCTGCGCCATGCTCAGTTGGGGGTAGCCACATGGTTAAGTTCTGCGCTTTGCTTGCCGGGTAGCTTCGAAATTTAGTTTCAAGTATTAACCTAATATGCACCCCGCTCAATTGCCGCGGAGGCTGTTACTTTTTTCGCGTGTTGTCTGTTTTTATTGGCGCTCAAGAGGGCTACGCCGTTTGGCTTGATCCAAAAGTAACCAAAAGATCAAGACAGAAAAAAGCTTCCCCGCTGCAGGCCAGACTCCCCGGCCCGCTTTTCTGTCGTGCCTTTACCCGCCTTTGACACATTGTTGTCGTTTCCCTCTTATGTTTTTCATAGGCCGGCGGTTGTTTCGTGGCGTGTCTTCTGACGGGAGAAATCTTACAACTCCTTCTCCATATACATTGTCCCGGGCAGGGGATTAAACCGGTACGGTTCAATTTCGTAAAAGCCGGATGCGGCGTAAAGCTGCTGGGCTTTGGTCATGCTGGCAAGGGTATCGAGGCGTAGTTTTTTGTAGCCCAGCTGTTTGGCAATTTCGCACGAGCGTTGCAGCAGTGCTGCGCCAATCTGGTAGCCCCGGTATTCATTTTTAACATACATGCGTTTAAGTTCGGCCGTTTCTTCATCCAGCTTGCGAATGCCGCTGCAGCCGACAAAGGCATCGCCATCCATGGCCAGCAACAGGGCCCCGGCTGGCTTGTTGTATTGGGTGTCGATAGTCTCCAGTTCGGTTTCAAAATTCTGAAACGACAGGTCGACATTTAACGAGATCACATATTCGCGGAATA
>Ga0105239_10010808_pt1 | contig 10198 bp, 9 predicted proteins | sample KBSC44metaG_FD_92761 | JGI IMG/M metagenome (GOLD analysis project Ga0105239, IMG submission 92761) | Corn rhizosphere microbial communities from Kellogg Biological Station, Michigan, USA - KBS C4-4 metaG | ecosystem: Host-associated > Plants > Roots > Rhizosphere > Soil | place: Michigan, USA...
CCCGCACCAGGGTGCCCACATATCGACAAGCACAGGTAACGGAGCTCGTTCCACATCATCGGCGAAGGATGCATCACTCACCTCAACAGGTTTGGGGTGAGCGGTTAGTGGTTTCTTGCACCGTCCGCAAACCGGCGCCAAACCGGCCTCGAGCTTATCCGGCGGTACCCGATTCTTCGCGCCGCAATAGGTGCAGGGAATCAGCAGCGTTTCCATTCTCATCTCAGGATATCGTTTTACGGCGACTCATCCATTCAGGAAGTAAGATCGAGTACTACATGGATTGACAACGTCAGGCCCCAAAACGTAATCTCTGAGCGGAGGATCTCAGAATGGGAGGCGATACACGCGTACGATTTCCGACGCTGGAACTGTACCTAACGCAGAACCAGGGCGTGCTGGCATCCGCAGGCCGACGGCTCACGGGCCCGGAAACGCAGACACTATCCGATGTCTTCGGTTTGTCGGTGGATCTAAGCAAGCTCCGCCTCGTTGAGACCCCCGCAGCAGTGAATGGCCGCGCCTACACGCTGGGCAACACCATCCGATTTCCGGTCGGTGTTCCGGTTGATGTGCGCACCCTGGTACACGAGACGACCCATGTCTGGCAGTATCAAACCAAGGGGGCCGGTTACATTTCCGATTCGATCTGGCATCAGGCGACGGGCGGACAGGGTGCGTACACAGTGAACATTGTCCCCGGTCAATCGATTCACAGTTATCATGCGGAACAGCAGGCCATGATCGTGGAACGCTACTGGGCAGACGATCCCGCCGGATGGGCGACCAATGCCGACGTGGTACGCATGATCCAGGAGGTCCGCCGCGCGCGGCCGATCTCGGCGCTCGAGATTCAGAACGACATCGTTTATGGCCCCGGAGCCGGACGCGGAAGGAACGATCCCTTCATGACCTTGCCGGACGACCGGCGTCCCCAGCAACTGCTGCCTCTGATTCGTGTGGAATTCTAGTGGACTATTTCAAGTAGTGACCGATGGTCAAGGCGAGTTGGGTGGGTATCAACGCCTGTTAGAGCCGCCTCGGGTGGCAGGCTCTTCGGTTTGCGCCAGCTCGTTTTCTAACCAGTCCTTGGCGAATGCCCAGTAGTTCGCGGCGGTACGTGGTGAACACCCCATACGTTGTGCAATTTCCTCCACGGTCAAGCCTTCGAAAACCCGCAGTTCCACCACCATGCGAAGTTTCGGATTGATGGCCTCGAGCCGCGCGAGAGTCTCTTCCACAAATTGCAGGCTCTCTGTTTCCGGAACGATGCCAATCGGGGCTTCCTGGACATCGACTTTCGCCGCACGGCGATACAGCGGCCGGGCATGATCGATCAGCAGATGTCTCATGATGTGCCCGGCCAGCTTCAGAAATTCGATTTTCTCTTCCTGGTCGCTACGCCCTCCGACGCCCAGCGCTTTGGTTCGCAGCAGCGTAAGGTAGAGCTCGTTCACCAGGACCGTGGGTTGCCATGTATGTCCCGCGGGCTCGCTCTTCATCTTCGCAGCCGCAAGTCTCCGCAGCTCGGGATATAGTAGCTCGATCAGTTGGCTGGCGGCTTCGCGATCGCCTTTCCGAAGATCCGCCATCAGTTGGGCAATGCGATTGGTTCCCCCGGGGTCCGCCATCCAGTACGTATCATACCGAGGTTACCCCCGTACTGGAGCGGGCCGCGCCCATCATGCCTGCGACTTGCCGCTTAGCAGTTCGTAGCACTTTCCGTACGCTTTCGGATTTCGAGCGTACAGACTGCGGCGCAGATAGATCGGCCCGGTAAACATCTTCCCTTCTCCCACCTGCCGGTAACCGAAAATATGCGACCACGGGATCGACGCCGGTAATGCAATCTCCTGTTCACCGAATGTCGCCGTCCACACGTGCTTCCCTTTGTCCGGAATCAGAAAACCGCCCTGCACCAGCGTCACGTACACCCACCCTCCCGGCTTGGCGAATCCCTTCGCTACCGGAATCGCTTTGGTAGTCGAGACGAATCCTTTTAACGTCTCGTTTGCCAGCATCCGACCGACGTGATACGCCTCGTTGTCCACCATCGACTTCCAGGCGAAAAAGCCGTTCATCACCAGCCGCTCATCCCGGTTCGTGACGGTTTGCCTGTAGGCGGCATAAAACTGCGCCTTGGTCACTTCCATGCCGTACCGCTTCCGCATGTACCTTGCGAACTCCGGATAAATCGTGTCTTCCACGTAGAACTGGTCCGTTCGCGTGACCGGCGGTTGGAAACCGTCACACGCCTGGATGGCTTGCGGCGAACGTGTGTCGCCTCGGAACGTATAGGCGTTCACGCGCTCGAGCTGATTCGTGATACCCCAATCGTTGGGAATTACGGCCGTCAGGTGCGGGGCCGGATGATCCTTCACCGCGTCGTTCGGCTTGATTGGGATCACCTGCTTCATGTACGGAGCATTCCGTTCTTGCACATTCCGCGCCTCGATGATGTTTTCAGGCACACGCGACGCCTGTAGCGCGCGCACCGTAACGGGAATGTGGTTCGCGCGCGCGGCGGAAGCCCCAATCTGGAACGCGCCGCGCGGCCCGCCCGACGCCTGTGCCGCCTTCCAGCAGTGGTGCATCAACTGCCGCAGCTTTGCCGGCAGATCCACAAACGGTAAAACGGTCTCAGCCTTGATGGCCTTAATGGAGGGTCTGCTTGCCGGCCAATCCCCCGACCCCCATTCCTCCTGGCCCTCGAACTGAGGGTCGGGTGCCATTGCCATAAAGTCCTCGGTCCTCGGCGGTAATGCCGTCGTTGGCCGGATCGGTGCGGTAAAAGTTGCCATTGTGGAAGACCTCGATTTCTGTAAACTCTTGACGGCAATCTGGGCCGCCCCCTCGATGCCGCTTTCACCCCACTAGCGAGGGCAGGTGGGCAAAGTATGCAAGTAGCCACCGTATTTTTTATGGCGTTCCCTAACGCGAGCGAAAGTTACACCGGATCTCTTCTTAAAGATGAAGTTCTCGACGAACGAGGTCAGGTTTGTGTTGGTTCAGCGTGAAATGGAGCGTGGGCGCTCTCCGTTAGCGAGTACAGCGTGAGTCTCGGCGCGGCGGGTTGCAGCGGCCAAACGCACGCTGATTGTCCGGAGGAGGCAGCAGTCGGAAAGTCGGAAACTGCAACTGGTTTCCACAAGGAGATTAGGTTGGATCACAATAGGGTGGACCAGACACAGAAATCATGCGTTAGACACTGTGGCGGTGGGCATCCAGTGGCGATGGAGGGCCTTTAGTGCGAGCCGGGCTAAAGAGTCCGCAAAAATGCGATCAACTGCCGCCGCTCTTCAAGCGTCAAGTGCAATCCAAACTCATGTCCCGGCACGGCTCGCTTCGTCTTTCCTGGTGGATTCCAGCCCTTGGGCTGAAAATCCGGCCTCAGGCGCTCAGGATCAAACATCTCTTCCAGCGAGGCGAGCGAACCGTCGTGCAAAAAGCGCCCCCGGTACCACACACCCTTCAGAGACGGCACTTTGTAATAACCTGTCCCCTTCCGAGTAAGCATCGCCCCGCCAGGATCGGTTCCTACGGAGATCAGCATCACGTCCGGATTCTCCTGGTCCCGAGCTGTGGGCTGGAACCCCTTCGCCAGCGTCAGCTTGTTATTGGTGTACAGCGGTGGCGGGTGGCAAGTCACGCAGTTAGCGCTGAAGAGTTTCTGCCCCGCAGAGGCGGCCTGATCGAACTTGTTTGGGTTCGGCGGCGGTTGAAGCGAGTAAATGTACAGCGCCATCGCATACCACAATTCGTCCGGACGCCGTTCCGGAACTCGGCGATCGGAGCGCGGAAGTATGTCGTAAGGGCCGAAATGAGGAGAGTCCGCCGTGGACACTTGCGCCGCATAACGCATTAAGTCCTCGATCCCACGGTGCCGATGGGTGGCTGTGTGATCGAAGTACTTCCGGTCCTTGACTCCGATTAGGTCGATGATCTTCGTTGGGTAGTAAATGCTGCCATCCCAGCGCGCCATCATGTCCTTGCCGTTCGAGGCTGCATCCCACAGGTCCCATTCCTCCTGGGGCATGGTTTTCATGCGCTCGTGAATGTCGTCCTTGATCCAGGGCACGAAATGGCCCCGCCAGCGCGCGGTTGCCGCACTGTCGCCCTTTGGCAAATAGGAACCCGCTCCGTAGGGGAAAAGTTCGAAGTCCAAACTGGGAAACGGCATATTGTCGGACGGGCCGTAATATGGTTTTCCGCCAGCGACCGGTCCCGGAATCCATCTCAGGTGACACCCAGCGCACTCGGACTGCGAAAGGGCAACGCCTCGCTCCGTTGGCACCCAACGGAGATAAGCAATGGTTCCATTAGGCAGTGGCTCGATCTTTCTTTCTTGGGCATAGCGCGGAGACCGAATTTTCCGAATATCCTCAGTATCGTAGTGGCGGCTCTGAGCGAAATCCAGTTCGTCGAATGCCCGGCGGCCGGCCTCGATCCAATCCGCCTGCGATCTGCTCGGTCGGGAATCGACGAGGGCTTTCGGTCCCACCTTATTCAGGAATTCCCAATAGCCGTTGGGTTCCCGGCCAGGATAGTAAACGGGATACGAACGCAGATTATCAATTGGAGCTTTGTAGTACTCATCCCGGGCGAAGTGGCCGGCGGTGAAATCCTGACCTGCGATCCGCGTCTGCCATCCCTCAAACCCATGCTCATCCCAGACACGTGGAACCAGGGTTTGAGCATGAACATGAATCGCCCAAGCCAACACGCTGGCAGCAATCACCCGAAACATGGACATTAATCTATCACCGCTTTGCATGGTCAAGGAAGCCGAACTGGCCTAAGGGAGGAGCATCTTCTAGCGTGCAGTGCATGCCTCGATCCGGCCGATGAAGCAACTGCCCGCGTGGACACCATCCGGGCGACGATCATCGAGGGAAATGGGACCTGGAAACTGATAAGGCCGAAGGGTGAGTCACGGATCAACTAAGATTTAGGCAACATTTAGCCTTGCTTATTTGCCTTTCGCTGTGAGATTGGCGGGGGGAGGCAAAGTACAAATCCAGCTCCGTGAATATTTAACCAACAAAACCCTACGGCGCCAATCTACCACTCGGTTAGTGTCCGAAGGTTGTGTTGGTTTAGGTAACGTTAGTCTGAAATGGATTGATTACGCTCGGTTCAAGCGGTCAAGGTCAATTCACGCCTGGGTAGTGGGTCAGTAAACTGACCCACTACCCACGCCTGAGCTCTTTTGCCGTCCCTGGATGTCGCCAAGCGTAAGCTACCTGAGTGGCTCCGCCACTCGCCGGTGGCGAGCCCTGAGGCGGCATTATCACACCCGGATGAATTCGAAATCCAGGACGGTGCGCCTTGATAATCCTGCCCTCGGACTTGAGTTCGGCGATCAGCCTTTTTAGATCGCGAGTGTGCTGCATTCTGAGATCAGTTTACGCTGAGTTGCGGCTCTCGTCGAAGTGTGGTCGGGTTTGTGATCGCCGCATTCGCGGAAGCCCTGTTCCTTAATCCAGTGACGTGTCGGTTCAGCCCAGGCGCCACGAACGTCCGCAGACCCTCTTGCCCGCGAATTTCTGATGGGCGGTGGCAAATCACTTTGATGTGGATCGGCTTGCCTGTCCCGGTAGTGTCCTAAGGTTGTGTTGGTTTAAGTATCGTTAGTCCGAAATACTCAGTAAATGCCGCTCAGCCGAGAATTGGCTTATTGTGTCTTGGTGCTCTCAGTAACGGCACGTGCCAGACAATAGGGAATCAGCGCACAGGCGATGGCCATGACGGCGCAGTTCGCCAGCTCCTGTTCTGTCGGTGCTTTACGGAAAGCTTGGACCATTACGTATATGGCCACTACAGCGCCAAAAATCGCAAATATCCACACCGCCCGCCTGAGTGCCGCCATGATCCTGGCAACATTATCACTACTCCACATTCGCCGTCAATTGTCTTAATCCCAGGCCGTAAACAGCGAGCGCTTGCTTTTTATCGGCCGCCTTACCGTGGGATCATGGCCGACCCATTTAAGCAACGACGGCGTGAATGGACTGTTTTCGTTGGCTTAATAAAGCCAAAAAGCGGGTTAGCCATCCCGACCCGCAGCTCTCTTGCATATTTGAAACAACACCACCTGTGGGACATTACCTAACCCAGCCTTATGGTATATTTATTCATAAGAGAGAATAAACAAACATTCAATGGTCAGAGTTGGCATCGTCGGATATAGCGGGTACAGTGGCGCGGAACTCGTCCGCATCCTCTCTGCCCATTCGCATACGGAGCCTGTCCTCCTCGCGCATCGTGAAGATTCCAAAGGCGGAGCCGCTATCCGCAATCAGAAGGGACCAGCCCGCGCCGCCTGCACTCCGGAAGCAGTTAAGGCCGAGAAACTCGCCGCCGTCTTCCTGGCTACCCCGCCCAACGTCTCGATGGAACTCGCTCCCCAGATGCTCAGCGCGGGAGCCAGAGTCATCGACCTCAGCGGCGCCTTCCGCCTCCGCACCGTTGAAAACTACAGCACCTGGTACAAAGAGCCTCACACTCAGCCGGAGTTGCTCGCGGAGGCCGTCTACGGACTGCCTGAATTCTGCCGGCAAGCCATCCCGAATGCCCGCCTCCTGTCGAATCCTGGCTGCTATCCGACCGCTGCGAATCTCGCCATTCGCCCCCTGCTCGAAGCGAAGGTCGTCGATCGCTCCGCCGGAATCATCTGCGATGCCAAGTCGGGCGTGAGTGGGGCCGGACGCAAGGCCAGCCTCTCAAACAGCTTCTGCGAAGTGACCGAGAACTTTACCGCTTATTCGATCCTCAAGCACCGCCACGTGCCCGAAGTGCTCCACACTTCCGGCCTCGAGGAGCGCGAATTCAGCTTCACGGCCCAACTCATCCCCATCGACCGCGGCATCCTGGAAACCATTTACTTCCGTGCACAGGGAATTTCCAGTGCCGAAGACCTGGCCTCGCTCTACGAGAAACGCTACGCGGGTGAGCCGTTCGTTCGCATCTACAATCCCGGCAGCATGCCCGATCTGCGTGGCGTGGCCCGGACGAACTTCTGCGACATCGGCGTGGCCTTCGATGCGCCCACCGGCCGCGCCGTCATCGTCAGCGCCATCGACAACCTGGTCAAAGGCGCTGCCGGCCAGGCAGTCCAGAACATGAACCTGATGCTCGGCTTCCCGGAGACTGAGGGACTGCTGTGAAGATCCTCGTCAAACTCGGCGGCACTCTTCTCGATTCGCCGGCCTCCCGAGATACCGTTGCCGAGCAGATCGCTAGGGCATTTCGCGACTTCGAAATCGTCGTGGTCCACGGCGGCGGTAAGCAGATGACCCGCTTCCTGACGGAGCGCGGCATCGAAAGCCGCTTCGTCAACGGACAGCGTGTCACCAGCCCCGAGATCGTCGATGCCGTCCTCAAAGTCTTCGCAGGCACCGTCAATCACGAACTCGTGGCAAGCCTTAATCGTGCCGGCATGCTGGCCGTCGGGCTCAGTGGCATCGATTCGTTTCTCGTCGAGGCCGAACAGATGGATCCTTCGCTCGGCGCGGTTGGCCGTGTCACGCGAGCAAATCCGGCTCTGCTCGACCTTCTCACTTCTAACCGGTATCTGCCCGTCGTTGCCTGCGTGGCGAGCGATCGCTCCGGCCAGGTCTATAACGTGAACGCGGACATGATGGCAGTGGCCTGCGCCGCAGCTTACGGTGCTGAACAATTGATTTTCCTGACCGATGTCGATGGCGTGATGGACAGCTCGAAGCAAGTGCGCCCGCACCTCACTGTTGAAGAATGCAACAGCCTGATCGCGGACGGGATCGCCACGGGCGGGATGCAGGCTAAGTTGAACGCTTCCCTCGCCGCCCTCGAAGGTGGCGTGAAGCAGGTGCGGATCGCCCCGGGTGCGGCCGCGAACGTGCTCGAACAGATCCTGACCGGCGCTCCGGTGGGCACGCAGATTTCCCGTAGTGAGGTGATGGCATGATTAGCAGCGTCCGCGCAGATGCGTTTATCGAAATGCAGGGTTTGGAACTGCAGCTTACCGTTCGCAAAGCCGTCATGCGGGATATCCCGCACATCCTCGCCCTCATCAACGGGTACGCTGCCAAAGGTGTGATGCTCCCTCGCACTGAGTTTGAGATGTCGGAATCGATTCGCGACTTCACGGTCGTCATGCTCGGCGACCAACTCCTGGGATGTGGTGCCTTACACTTCTACAGTCCGACTCTGGCGGAGATTCGATCGCTTGCGGTGGACGAACACGCCAAGACCCACGGGGTTGGCCGCAGGCTCGTGGAAGCGCTCGTGAAGGAAGCACAGGAATTCGAATTGGACGCCACGTTTGCCTTTACTTACGTGGTGGAGTTCTTCGAGAAGGTGGGCTTCCATGTGGTCGAGCGCGGCGTGCTGCCGCTGAAGGCCTGGAAGGACTGTCTGCGCTGCTCCAAGTTCTCGGCCTGTGACGAAATCGCAGTGCTCCGAGTACTTCGGCCGGACCATTGGATGCAGTCGCAACCCGACAACTGGGGACAGCCGATCGGTTCGCCCGACGACCAGTTCATTCAGATCCCTACGCCACTGAAATTTCAACCACTACCCTCAAAGTAGGGCACCACCGAACACCCCTCAAAAGACCGAAGAAATACTCCACACATCAGCTATCACGCAGAGGTAGAATTCTATTTAAGGACATCAGAACCTTAAATAACCCGATTCTACTTGTGAGGAACAACCATGAGAGCACAGACCGTTGACGTGAAATCTTCAACCGGCAGGGTCCTTTGCACCACTGTATTCCGGGCGGGTGGTAAGAAGCTGCTGGCAAAGGGACATGTCATCAGCGACGAAGATGTCCGAGTCCTTGAGTCCGAGGGCATGGAGACCATTTGGGTCACCGAGCTTGAGGAAGGTGAGGTTGGAGAAGATGGTGCGGTTTGTGCCGTTGCCAGTGAGATGGGCTGCGGAAGCTTCGAAATTCGCCTCGCGGCGGGTGGACGGGCGAACCTCGTAGCCACCGAGAATTGCTGCGTACTGGTGGATGACGAACTGCTCAAACAGATCAATTGCACCGCCAGCGTCGTCATCGCGACCGTGTTGAACTACAGTTATGCTGTGGCAGGCCAGCGCATCGCCACCGTCAAGAGCGCTCCCTTCGCCGTCGCGAAGGAACAGCTCGACGCCTTGATTTCGATCTTGAAAGAACGCGGACCCATCCTGCAGGCGCGGCCCATCCGCACCCCGAGTGTTGGAGTTCTCTACACTGACCCGATCAGCGGCGAGCGTGCCCGCCAGTTGTTCGAGAACATCATGCGCCAGCGCCTGGAGCGCTTCGGCGTGAACGCAAATTTCGTCCTCTCGTGTACCGAAGATGAGAATTCTACCGCTCGCTGCCTACAACATCTCTTAAGGTCGAAGCCGTGCGTGATTCTGGTGGCGTCCACTACGGCACCGGCCGGACCGGAAGATGTCATCGGTCAGGCGATGTTGAAAGTGGGTTGCCAGGTGGAGCGGTTTCTGGCGCCTGTCGAACCCGGAAACCTGTTGCTGATGTCATACAAGGGCGAGGTCCCGATTATTTCTGCCCCCGGCTGTTTCCGGTCTGCGAAACCGAATGTGGTAGATTTGGTCTTACCTCCGCTGCTGGCGCGCTATCATGTTACTGGATGGGAAATCGCAGGGCTCGGACATGGCGGTCTTTTAGCCTAGTCTTTGAGCGCTGATGTAGGGCAAGCTCCTCCACGCTTGCAATCCGAACCTCCGAGCGGATTGCGAGTTTACTGGCCGGGTGTCCTTCAGGACACCCGGCTTTTTTACTTTCTGGCGAATTGCCACTCGTCGATGTAGTGCCAGGCGCCATCCGCCCCCAACTCCTCGTTCACAAACCTGAAGGAATTGTCAGACGTCTTCGTCCAGGTCATCCGCCACTCGCAGTTGATTCCGACCATCGTCATCAGCCCGGTAAAGACAATCCGATCGCCAACCCATCCCTCCGCCGATCGTAAGATGCCGAACGAGCCGTGTGCCAAAACATAGATCCATTGCCGGCTGAGCGGATCGAATGTGATGTTGCGGCGTTCCGCCCCATCTCGGGCCACCAGACAGATCCAGCCGTCCCTCTCGCAAAACGAAGAAGACCCGGCGTCTGTGTAAGCCGGACTGCAGCGCGTCTCCGGAACGCGGTTTTCGAAACTCCATTCGCCCGTCAGCCAGGCGAATTTCGCCAATTCGTCGGCCCGGA
>Ga0105239_10010812_pt1 | contig 10197 bp, 9 predicted proteins | sample KBSC44metaG_FD_92761 | JGI IMG/M metagenome (GOLD analysis project Ga0105239, IMG submission 92761) | Corn rhizosphere microbial communities from Kellogg Biological Station, Michigan, USA - KBS C4-4 metaG | ecosystem: Host-associated > Plants > Roots > Rhizosphere > Soil | place: Michigan, USA...
CCGATGCGCAGGCCGCGCCGGTGCTGATCGGCAGCCATCTCGACACGCAGCCCGAAGGCGGGCGCTTCGACGGCGTGTACGGCGTGCTCGCCGGGCTCGAAGTCGTGCGCACGCTGAACGATGCGGGCATCGTGACCGACAAGCCGCTCGAGATCGTGTCGTGGACCAACGAGGAGGGCGCGCGTTTCGCGCCGGCGATGCTCGGCTCGGCCGTGTTCACGGGCGCGCTGCCGCTCGACGACGCGCTCGCGAGGCAGGACGCCGAGGGCATCACGCTCGGCGCCGCGCTGGACGCATGCGGCTGTCGCGGCACGCGTGCACCGGGCGGCGCGGTCGACGCGTATTTCGAAGCGCATATCGAACAGGGGCCCGTGCTCGAGGCGAACGGCACGACGATCGGCATCGTCACGGGCGGGCAGGCGATCCGCTGGCTCGACGTGCGCGTGACGGGCGTGGCCGCGCATGCGGGCACGACGCCGATGCCGTATCGCAAGGACGCGTATTTCGCGAGCGCGCAGATGGCGCTCGAACTGGAACGCATCGTCGCCGGCCACGCGCCGCGCGGGCTCGCGACGATCGGGCAGGCCGGCATCCGCAACGCGTCGCGCAACACGATCGCCGGCGACGTGACGTTCACCGTCGACCTGCGCCATCACGACGATGCGCAAGTCGATGCGATGGAGCGCGCGCTGCGCGACGCATGCGCGCGCGTGGCCGCTGCGCGCGGCGTGCAGGTCGCGATCGATACCTGCTGGCGCAGCCCCGCGACGCCGTTCGACCGCGGCTGCGTCGAGCTGGTCGCGCGGGCCGCGGAGGCATTTGGTTATACGAACGAACGGATCGTCAGCGGCGCCGGTCACGATGCGATCCTGCTCGCGCGTTGCGTACCGACCGCGATGGTGTTCATCCCGTGCGTCGACGGGCTGTCGCACAACGAGGCCGAGGACGCGCTGCCCGACGACGTGACGCGCGGCACCAACGTGCTGCTCAACGCGGTGCTCGCGCGGGCGGGCGTCGCGACGCGCGTGGCGGCAGCGGCAGCCGCGCACGATGCATGACGCGACGAATCGACGAGGACCGACGATGAAAACCTATTTCCACCCCGAACAGTTGCTGCACCATCCGCGCACCTACCTGTCGCGCGGCAGGATGCGCGAGCCGCAGGAAGTGCCCGAGCGCGCGGCGCGGCTGGTGGCGGCGGTGCGTTCGCTCGACTTCGACGTGCGCGAGCCGGCCGACCGCGGCACCGCGCCGATCGCGGCCGTGCACGACATGAACTACCTGCGCTTTCTGGAGGAAGCGCACCGTGACTGGAAACGGATGCCCGACGACTGGGGCGACGAAGTGATGTCGAACGTGTTCGTGCGCGATCCGAATCCGCTGCGCGGCGTGCTCGCGAAAGCCGCGCGCTATCTCGCCGACGGCAGCTGCCCGGTCGGCGCGAACACGTGGCGCGCCGCGTACTGGTCCGCGCAGAGCGCGCTCGCGGCCGCGGCGGACGTCAACGACGGCGCGCGCGACGCGTACGCGCTGTGCCGCCCGCCCGGCCATCACGCGCGCCGCGATGCGGCCGGCGGGTTCTGCTACCTGAACAACGCGGCAATCGCCGCGCAGGCGCTGCTCGGCCGGCATCGGCGGGTCGCGATCCTCGATACCGACATGCATCACGGGCAGGGCGTGCAGGAGATCTTCTACGGCCGCGACGACGTGCTGTACGTGTCGATCCACGGCGACCCGACCAATTTCTACCCGGTCGTCGCCGGCTACGAGGAAGAGACGGGCGCGGGGCCCGGCGACGGCTACAACCTGAACTTGCCGATGCCGCACGGTGCACCCGAGTCGACCTTCTTCGAGCGACTTGACGACGCGCTGCGCGCGCTCGCGCGGTTCCAGCCGGATGCGCTCGTGCTCGCGCTCGGCTTCGACATCTACAAGGACGACCCGCAATCGCAGGTGGCCGTCACGACGGACGGGTTCGGCCGGCTCGGCGGCGCGATCGGTGCGCTCGGCTTGCCGACGGTGATCGTGCAGGAGGGCGGCTATCACCTCGAGAGCCTCGATGCGAACGCGCGTGCGTTCTTCGGCGGGTTCGCCGCCGCGCGCTGATACGTCGAGAAGGCGGCCGCCATGCGCGGCCCGTCAGCGACAACGCCCGCGTCGGCATCCCGGCGCGGGCGTTGTTCAATTGGGGCGCCGCGTATCGGCACCCTGCGGATCGCGGTGCGCTTACGAGTTCGCGGCGACCGGCGCGCGACGGCGTTGCATCCTCTGCAGTGCGACCAGCGCGAGCCCGGCCGCGGCAATCAGCCCGCCGACGAGCGGCACGGCCGCGTAGCCGAAGCCGGCCGAGATCGCCGCGCCGCCGGCTGCCGCGCCGAGCGCATTGCCGAGGTTGAACGCGCCGATGTTGACGGCCGACGCGAGGCCCGGCGCTTCGTGCGCGGCACGCATCACGCGCATCTGCAGCGGCGGGACCACCGCGAACGTCGCGACACCCCACACCAGCAGCGTGGCCGCCGCGCCGACATGCGTGCGGGCGAGCAGCGGGAACCCGGCCATCGTCACGATCAGCAGCACCAGGAAGCCGATCAGCGTGGCGTCGAGCGAGCGGTCGGCGAGGCGGCCGCCGGCGATGTTGCCGATCGAGAAGCCGACGCCGATCAGCACGAGCATCGCGGTCACGAAGCCGGGCGTCGCGCCGGTCACGTGTTCGAGCGTCGGGGCGACGTACGTGTAGAGCGTGAACATCGCGCCGGCGCCGAGTACCGTGGTCGCGAGCGCGCCGAGCACGACGGGGCGAGTGAGCACCGACAGTTCGGCACGCAGGTTCGGCATCTTGCCGGCCTCGCCCCTCGGCAGCGCGGCGAACAGGCCGGCGATCGCGATCAGGCCGAGCGCGGCGGTGGCCGCGAACGACATGCGCCAGCCGATCATCTGGCCGAGCCAGGTCGCGGCCGGCACGCCGCCGACGTTCGCGATCGTGAGGCCCATGAACATCGTCGCGACCGCGCTGGCCTGCCGTTCACGCGGCACGAGGCCGGCCGCGACCACCGAGCCGAGCCCGAAGAACGCGCCGTGGTTCAGGCTCGTGACGAGTCGGGCGAGCAGAAGCGTCGTGTAGTCGGGCGCGATGGCCGACAGCAGGTTGCCGATCGTGAAGATCGACATCAGCGCGATCAGCGCCGAGCGGCGCGACCAGCGCGCGAGCAGCAGGGTCATCAGCGGCGCGCCGACCATCACGCCGATCGCATACGCGCTGATCAGCATGCCGGCCTGCGGAATCGACACGTGTACGCCGTCGGCGATCACGGGCAGCAGGCCCATCGGCGAGAACTCGGTCGTGCCGATGCCGAACGCACCGGCGGCGAGCGCCAGCAGCGGCAGCGCGGCGCTGCCGCCTGGGCGGGGAGGAGAAGAAGTCGTGGGGTTCACGCGATGCGCTCCTGTAAGCATTGGGCAACGGCATCGGCCGTTGTGGACAGGGTGAAGTGTGCCTGCATGACTTTTGCGGGAAAAGCCGCATCCGGGCGAAATTATCTTGATTTCATGTCAACAATGCGGGGTTGGGGGGCGCGGCTGGCAGCGTCAGGCCGCTCGGGCGACGGGGTAGGCACCCGGCCCGTGCTGACGCAAATGCACGATCCCTCCCGCCGATCCTGCACCGAAGCGCTCCCGGACAAAAAAAGCCCCGGTCACAGGGGGACCGTGACCGGGGCGAGAAGGCATCCTCTCTTTGGCACGAGGGTTGGATGCGGGCGCAGTATATTTCGGGGCATAACGATTCGAAATGACGTTAAACGGTCGTTTTTGGCGTCAATTTAAAAATAGCGACGCGGCAGCGCCGATTGTCATGAATCTGAAAGAATTTTCGTGCGTTCCAGCCGATGTTTACGTGGGATGACGGCGAAGCCGGCCGTCGTCACGCGACGCTACGGAATCCGTCGCAGGTGCGCCGGTTGAGTTCGCCGGTGCTCGGTCAATCCGCGTGGCCGGCCGCGTCGCGCACGGCATCGAGAAACCGTGCGACGACGGGGGAAGCGGGCGCCGCCGCGCCGTCGAACACGAACTCGATGTCGAAGCGGCTCGCGAGTTCGTCGAGCGCGACGAGCCGGACCGTGCGCGGGCACGTCGGCGACGCGCTTTCCGGCACGAATGCGCAACCCATGCCGGCCGCGACGAGCCCGATCAGCGTCGGGATATCGCTGCCGACCTGCGCGATGCGCGGCGTGAAGCCCGCGCGTTCGCACTGCGCCATCAGGAAGCGATGGTGCGCGGCGGAGCGCTGCGCGTCGAACCACACGAACGGTTCGTGCGCGACGTCGGCGAGCGTGCGCGGCGCGTGAAAGCGCCCGCCGGGCGGTGCGGGCATCGCCAGCACGAAGCGGTCGCTCAGCAGCCGCACGCCCGACAGATGCGGTGCCTCGTCGCGGCGCCACGCCATGATGCCGCCGTCGAGCTGGCCGCGCATCAGCGCCGTCGCCTGCTCGGCCGACAGCATCGGCGCGATCGACAGCTTCACGTCCGGACACGTGTCGCGAAACGCCTTGAGCACGTTCGCGACGACCGGCAGCGGCAGGCAGTTCGGCAGCGCGCCGAGCCGCAGTTCGCCGAGCTGGCCGGCGGCGCTGCGCAACGCGCGTTCGCGGCTGTCCTGCAACGTCGCGAGCAGGCCCGTCGCATCGTCCAGGAAACTCGCGCCGGCCGCCGTGAGCGTGACGCCCGTCGTGCGGCGGATCAGCAGCGGTGTCCCGATCGCGTCCTCGAGCTCGCGGATCTGCCGCGACAGCGCAGGCTGGACGATGCCGGCCGCGCGGGCGCCGGCCATCACGCTGCCGGCTTGCGCGACCGCCACGAAGTAACGCAGGTGACGCAGTTCGATCTGGCGCATGCGGTGTCGGCTCCGGTTTCGATTCAGTTGGTATGCCTGTCAAGCATAACAAGGGTTATCCGTTGGTATTGGAAAGCATGGCCCGCGTGCCGTACGATGGGCACCGTTGCCGGGCCTGTTCACAGGCCGCGTGCGTTTCCTTTGTCCCCACCGTGTCCCGCACCATGCCGCTTCATATCCCGACCCCCTACATCCGTTCGCAAATCGCGTCGCGCCGCCTCGGCACGAACATTCGGCTGAAGCTCGACGCGCTGCAGCCGTCCGGTTCGTTCAAGTTGCGCGGCATCGGCGCGGTTTGCGAAGCGCGGCATGCGGCCGGCGCGCGCCGGTTCGTGTCGTCGTCGGGCGGCAATGCGGGCATCGCGGTCGCGTATTGCGGTCGTGAACTCGGTGTGCCGGTGCTCGTCGTCGTGCCGGAAACCGCGTCGGCCCGCGCGCGCGAGCTGATTCGTGTCGAAGGCGCGGAGGTGATCGTGCACGGCGCGAGCTGGGTGGAGGCGAACGCGTTCGCGCTGGCGGCAGTCGGCGCGCAGGACGCGTTCGTGCATCCGTTCGACGACCCGGTGCTGTGGCAAGGGCACGCGACGATGATCGACGAGATGGCGCTGACCGGCCCGAAGCCCGACGCGGTCGTGCTGTCGGTCGGCGGCGGCGGACTGCTGTGCGGGGTGCTCGAGGGGCTCGCGCGCAACGGCTGGCACGACGTGCCGGTGGTCGCGGTCGAGACGGAGGGCGCCGACAGCTATGCGCGCTCGGTCGCGCACGGGCGCCCGGTCGAATTGCCGGCGATCACGAGTATCGCGACGACGCTCGGCGCGAAGCGGCCGTGCGATGCGGCGGTCGAATGGGCGACGCGGCATGCGATTCATCCGGTCGTCGTGTCGGATGCGCAGGCGGTGGCGGCGTCGTTGCGGTTCTTGGACGAGCACCGGATCGTCGTCGAGCCGGCGTGCGGCGCGGCGCTGGCCGCGCTCGAGCAGTCGGTGCCGGTGCTCGCGTCGGCGTCGGACATCGCGGTGATCGTGTGCGGCGGCGTGACGGCGACAGTCGAGCAACTGCAGACGTTGAACGCGACGTTGCGGTAACGCGCTGACCCCTCACGCCCCCTTCCGTTACGCGGCGTAGCCGGCCGACGATGCAGACGAACCCGTAACGGCGCTCGCGCAGTCAGTTCGCGGCGGGCGCGCTGGCGCCGGACGGCGCGGACGAGGCGAGGGGAGCGGCAGCCGCCGGCGCAGGCGCTTTGTCTGCTGCCGTCGAAGCGGCGCTCGACGCCACAGGTGCGGATGCCGCGGATACGGGCGTGGACGATACCTGCGTTGCGGCCACCGTCGTGGCAGCCACAGGCGTCGAAGCAGCAAGCGTCGAAGCAGAAGCGGGCGTCGGAGCGGCAGACGCAGGTGCCGAAGCCGGCACCGGACCCGAAGCCGGCGCGGCCCCCGGCACGACCCCGCGCATCGCCCCCGGCGCGACCACGGCCGATGCCGGCGCGGGCACGGCCGGCACGACGGGCGTGCCCGGCGTCGGCGCGACGCTCGGCACCGACAGCGGCACGGGCGCCGCCGGCGGCGTCGGCACGACGGGCGTCGTCATCTTCATCGGCTCGCCCTGCGGCGTCGGCGCGGGTTCGGGCAGCGGCGCGACGGGTTCCTTCTCGGCCGCCTTCACGGTGGCGCGGTCGCGGCGGGCGGGATCGATCTTCAGGAAATGCTCGACCAGATTGAAGAAGCGCTCGTAGAACACGCCGGCGGGAATCGTCTCGCTCGCGGTCTTCACGAGCGCGTCGTCGCTCGAGCCGATCGGCAGCGACAGCGACCCGAACACGCTGAGCCCGACGCTGGCCGACGTATTCGACTTCTTCAGCGTGTAGCGGTCCTGCACCGCGTTCACGTACGCGATGCTCGACGTGCCGTCCGCGTTCGCGTCCGCGCATACGACGTGAAACTCGATCACGACGTGCATGTCGTTGTTCGGCTGGAAATTCTTGCTGCCGTCGACCGCATCGTTGCGCGACGACGACACGACATAGCCCTGGCTCAGCAGCGCGCGACGCGCGGCCTCGCAGGCCGCGTCGGATTTCGAGCGGAAGGTGTGCGCATACGGGCTGCTCGTCGCGTCGAACTGTTCCTGCTGGTAGATCGGCTTGGGCGGCGACGAGCACGCCGCCAGCACGGCCGCGGCCGCGAGCGCGCACGAAACGGAAAACAGGCGAAATCGGTTGTGCATGGCGTCTTTCAAAAGGCTCGGCGAAATGCCGGGCGGGGCGGCGGGCGCCGCCCACGCGATGCCGCGCAACGGCTGTGCCGGTGCACGGCGCTTGGCAATCTCGTATGGCCGGGGCGTCATTATAGTTTCGTTTGATGTCGCGCTTGCTTCAGCCGGCCGGCGCCGGCGGCGCGACGGCGAGCAGTTGCGACACGAGCGGATGGTGTTCGCCGCGCCGCGAGCGGATCGCGTGGATTTCCTCGGTCACGTCACCCGCACGGCCGAGCCGGCGCAGCCCGCGCAACAGCGACGCGTCGTTCGCGCCGAGTTCGCTGAGCGGAAACACGCCGAGGCCGCGGGCCGCGAACACGGCCATCAGCGCGCTGTCCTCGAATTCCCCGGCCACGCGGGGCACGATCCGTTCCCGTTCCAGCCACAGGTCCAAGCGTGCGCGCAGCGCCGAATGGGCGGTCGGCAGCAGCACCGGCAGCTCGGCGAGGCAGTGGGGGAAGCGCTGCCGCGCGGCGGGCGTGACAAGCGCCGCGGGGCCGTACCAGTCGACCGGCGACGCGACGAGCCGCTCGCTCGTCACGCGCAGATTCGACCCCGAAGGCGCGCCCTGTCCGGCCAGCACGAGATCGAGATGATGCAGCGCCAGTTCCGCGAGCAGCGCGTCGTGCTCGCCCTCGTGACACAGCAGCCGAAGCGTGGGCGTGTCGAGCACCGGCGCGAGGATCGCATGCGCGGCCAGCTTCGAGATCCCGTCCGCGAGACCGACCGCAAGCCGAACCGTCGGCTGGCTGGCCGCCGCGCGTACTTCGTCGGGGATCAGCCGGCCCATCTCGAAGATGACCTCCGCGCGCGCATACGCGGCTTGGCCCGCGTCGGTCATCGTGACGCCGCGCCCGACCGGGCGCAGCAACTGGTGGCCGAGCGACTTCTCCAGGTCGCGGACCTGCGCGCTGATCGTCTGCACGGCCATGCCGAGCCGCTCGGCGGCGCGCGCGAAGCCGCCTTCCTTCACGACGACCCAGAAATAGTACAGATGGCGAAAATTCAGCATCGAATCGACATTTCGGAAAAAACGAACCAAAGATCAGATTCTCGCTGATTTTTCCGAAGCGATGGAAGGCCTATCATCGGACTTTCCAACATTCGAATCGGCCCTATTCATGGACTATCTGCTGACGCTTGCCGCCGACCCCGCCGTCTGGGCCGCGCTCCTGACGCTCGTCGTGATGGAAGTCGTGCTCGGCATCGACAACCTGATCTTCATCTCGATCCTCAGCAACAAGCTGCCGGAAGCGCAGCGCGCCCGCACGCAGCGCCTGGGCATCGGGCTCGCGCTCGTGATGCGCCTCGCGCTGCTCGGCAGCGTTGCGTGGATCGCCAGCCTCACCGAACCGGTGTTCACGCTGTTCGATCACGCATTCTCGTGGCGCGACATGATCCTGCTGTCGGGCGGCCTGTTCCTCGTGTGGAAGGCGACCACCGAGATCCATCATCACGTGTCGCATGACGCCGACGGCTCGGGCGCGTCCGGCGGCGCGGCCGGCCTGACGGTCTGGGCCGCGATCGGCCAGATCGTGATGCTCGACATCGTGTTCTCGATCGACAGCATCGTGACTGCGATCGGCATGACCGAGCACGTGCCGATCATGTTCGTCGCGGTGATCGTCGCGGTGAGCGTGATGCTGTTCGCCGCCCAGCCGCTCGCACGCTTCATCGACCGCAACCCGACCATCGTGATGCTCGCGCTGTCGTTCCTGGTCGTGATCGGCATGACGCTGATCGCGGAAGGTTTCGGTTCGCACGTGCCGAAGGGTTACATCTATGCGGCGATGGCGTTCTCGGCGTTCGTCGAGGGTATGAACATGCTGGCGCGTCGTGCGAAGGCCAAGCGCGCGGCACGCGGCGAAGCTCACTGAGCAAGCGGGCGGGCGAGGGCCCGCCCTCGATTCGGAATTCTCAACGAAAGGAGAAACGCGATGAAATGTCCGGTCTGCAAGACGCCCGACCTCCTGATGGCCGAGCGCCAGTCGATCGAGATCGACTACTGTCCGACGTGCCGCGGCGTGTGGCTCGATCGTGGCGAACTCGACAAGCTGATCGCACGCGAAACCGGCGAGGTGCCGGCACGCCGCGACGAGCCGCCGGTGCGGCACGACGCACACGCGCCGCGCGGGCGTGACGACGGCTGGGGGCGCGACGGCCGCCCGCACGACGACCGTTACCGGCGCGACGGCCAGCGTCGCAAGAAGTCGATGTTCGACCTGTTCGATTTCGATTGAACGCGACGGCGCGCGGCTATCACGCCGCACGTTGCAAAAAGCCCCGCCAGGTGTGATGCCTGGCGGGGCTTTGTCATGCGCGTGACGTGCTGAACACGCGCCGGCGCTTACGCGTTGCCGGCCGTCACGTCGATGCGGCGCGGGCGCGTTTCCTCGCGGCGCGGAATCGTCAGCGTGAGCACGCCGTCGCGCAGGCTCGCATCGATTTTCGACGTGTCGAGATCGGGGCTCAGCACGAACGTGCGCACGAAGCGCGGCGCGCGGACTTCGGCATGGCGCACGCGCAGGTCGGCCGGCGTGTCGATGCGCGTGTCGGCTTCGATCGTCAGCGTGTTGTCGTGCACCTTCACGTCGAGGTTCTCGCGCGGCACGCCGGGCAGGTCGGCGCGCAGCGTGACGCGCCGCGCGTCCTCGACGATATCGACGGCCGGCGTGAGCGCGGGCCGGCGTGCGGCTTCCGCGGCTGCCGCGTGGATGGCACCGTTCCGGCGTTCGGTCACGTTCTGGCTCTGGCTCGTATTCATGTCGTTCTCCTGAAGGTTACTGAACGGTGATCGCACGCGGCTTCGCTGCCTCGCGCCGGCCGACGCGAATCAGCAGGCAGCCGTTTTCATAGCGGGCGCTGACGTTGTCGGCGTCGGCGTTCTGCGGCAGCTCGACGACGCGACGGAACGCACCGTGAAAGCGTTCCTGCGCGTAGGTGCGCAGGTCGTCGCCGGCGTCGTGCGGCACGGGCTTGCGCTCGCCGCTGATCGTCAGCAGGTCCTTGTCGATCGATACGTCGAAGTCGGCCGCGGCCATGCCGGGGGCGAA
>Ga0105239_10010818_pt1 | contig 10196 bp, 10 predicted proteins | sample KBSC44metaG_FD_92761 | JGI IMG/M metagenome (GOLD analysis project Ga0105239, IMG submission 92761) | Corn rhizosphere microbial communities from Kellogg Biological Station, Michigan, USA - KBS C4-4 metaG | ecosystem: Host-associated > Plants > Roots > Rhizosphere > Soil | place: Michigan, USA...
CAGGAAAAATTTCCATCGCAGGCCATAACAGATGCAGGTTATGAAGCCATCTGGCATGGCCAGAAGAGTTGGAACGGTGTTGCCATCCTTTCCCGCAGAGGTAAGCCGGAAGAGGTGCGCCGGGCGCTCCCTGGTGATTCTGAAGATCTTCACAGCAGGTATATAGAAGCTGTAGTGGATGGTATTACGATTGTGTGCATCTATCTCCCCAACGGCAATCCTGCACCGGGACCAAAATTTGATTACAAATTGCGATGGTTTGAAAGGCTGACGGCCCACGCAGCCGGTCTTTTTGCCTCAGGTGTGCCGGTAGTAATAACCGGCGACTATAATGTAATGCCAACAGAACTGGACGTTTACAAACCTGAGCGTTGGGTAGATGATGCCCTGTTCAGGCCGGAAACCCGATCTGCATTTAAAACACTCGTATCACAGGGATGGGTAGACGCAATCCGGAAACTCTACCCAGAGGAAGTAATTTATACCTTTTGGGATTATTTTCGTGATGCCTATAGTCGCAATGCAGGGTTGCGTATCGATCATTTTTTATTGAGCCCTCACCTGGATAAGCGGCTCGTCGCTGCCGGTGTTGGTCGGAATGTTCGCGGATGGGAGAAGTCAAGCGATCATGCGCCCGTTTGGATTGAACTTTCCGATTAACAATCTATATAATAACTAAGACTTTGTTAACTGAAGAGATGAAACGATTTGCACCCCTACGCCACATTAAACAAGTTATGAAAGGCTCAACAAGAAAAGGCCTGGAATAATGGTGAATTTGTTTAAGCAATTCTTGTTTTCGATGCGATATATTTTAATTCTTGCTCTCGGCTCGATAATTTGTTCTTGATATCTTTGAAAGTTGAGATAAATACTTCAATATTCATTTTGTTTCCTCTTACATCACTAAACTCATTGCTTAGCGATTGACTTTGAAGTGTGGCCATTCCATTTATGATTTTAATTTTTATTTCTGCATTCCACGCAAAAAAGCCGTTTCTTGTATAGGCGATAAACCCAGTTTCATTTACATTACCTAAAACCCAGCCGAGTTGTTTTGAGGTTTCAATCGCCATGGACAAAAATTGCTCGGGCTTCAATTCACTCAGCGATAAAAGTTCTGTTTGCCTTTGTTTAAATTCCACTTTCATTTTATATCCTTTTTACGGTTAATTAATCAATCTTTATTACAAGATATTATTATCATCAAAAAAGTCAATGAGAGATCTCATCATCATTTTTTATGAGTGTATATAAATTGCTCGCTTACGATCTCCTTGTACATTGATATTTTCTTCTACCTTAAAATATTATTCCCTGTCACTTTCTAATTTAATATAGTGTGAACAGCGTTCCATTTGGTTTGCCAAAGAGATATTAACTCTGAAACTTTGTCAGAATCTCCATATTTAATTTTAAATAAAGAGATCAACACATAAGCGCAATCAAAATGAAAATCGTTATTGCAACTCTCTATTATATTATATACCCACATATAAGTTTCTTCCATGGTAACAACACTTAATTTTATTGTTTAGTTATAGTACACTAATCTGGTATCTCTGGCACGCCAGGGGCACATCCTGACCTGTCTCACAATGAAATATGCCATAGCATATTGTATTGTATACAAAAATGAAATAAAGGATTTATGCTATAATCTTACACCTGCAGGAAGGGTTCCAGCACATAATGCAAAAATGTAAGCTTAAAGATTTTCAAAAGATTATAGGAACGTAAGGGGAGATTGATTCGTGGGTATAAATGTAGAAAACATTTTTTTAATTTGCAAGTTATTCTATTAATTTTTGAAACCGGCGTATGTGACTTTTATAAAAAGCCCGGTAAATTGATCTTCCCCAATTCAATGATACGGTGCAATAATGTTTATCAAATCGAAAAAGTAAATGACAAATTAATACCAGCCTAAATTTTGCACTTTAATAAATCATTGTTATTGTAACTTGTTGTAAAAACAAAATATGAATAAAATATTCCTGACAGTAATAGTTACTTTACTAATTATCCCGACGCTTGCACAAAATGTCGCTCAAATAACAATCGACAACAGGGGTAAGCAGGATATCATTACTTTTTTGGTCGATGAATCTGTTATTGTTAACATGACGAAGGACGGAAAAATTAATGATTGGGGAACGGAGTACACGTCTCCAACTACAGGAACCTACCCACGTATGGAAAAATATATGGGAAGAGAGGAATATTACCCTGCTACCGATAATGAAGCATACCAGGGCAAGATAAAATATATTGGAAGAACGCTTATTACCTACTACACTTCTGCTGACAACGAATCGCTCAAAGGGAAAGTTAAATCAATCGGACCCAATCTTCTCGATTATTACACTGAGTACGATGATGCAGCTTTTAAAGGATACGTAAGGAATGCAGGCTCGGTTTCATTTACGTATTATAGTTCTTACAACGACGAATTCTATAAAGGAAAAATAAAATCCGTTGGCAGTACAAACATTTCTTATTACGGATCATTTGACGATAAAGCATACAGGGGAAAAGTCAAGAATATTGACCGGAATCCATTTACATATTATTCATCATACGACAGGCCGGAATTTAATGGTGCAATGAAAACCGGAACTCCATCGGTGACAAGCGGGGGTGTAAAATATTATATCAAAAATTATTAGCAAGGACTCTGAGGTTGCAAAGGCGATTGAGACTTCGATAGTTATAGACCACCTTTTTTGGCGGAGTTCAGATTTTGCATAAAATAAAATCATTTACTCCTATTGCTTGTATCCAATACAATTTCTGTACAACTCGATACCGTTTGAAGTAAGCGTTATTTTATCTTCAGCATTAAATATTACGCAGGTAATTTTAAGTTTTGTGAGAATGTTGTGAACAGTAACTGCATCAGCAAACGGCTGCATAAGGCTTTTTAGTTCATTTATATGAAGGCATCCCTTTTCATGTATAAAATGAACCACCTGCCATACTGTATGATGTATGCCAAAAGCAGATTGAATGTGTTCAATTCCTTTAAATAAAATGTTATCTGCATTTTTTATGTAGTACTTTAAGCGTAAGTTTTTTGGTCTCATTTTACAGGTGATTTAGATGGTTAACGATGCAGTTGATATCAGATACTACAAAAAATCATGCCACTATTTTCACAAAGGCTATTTGCATATTATAAAACCGGATGGTTTCTTTCTATACATTTCATGAATCGCTGTCAAATCATTTATATTTGATAAACAGAAGCCGGCCAAATAAATTTATCTCGATTAAATAATTCCAATGAATTTTTTTAAAATCAAAACGTGTTGGTCCAACGCAGAATTAATTGTGTTGAAAATTTGCATCGCGACAGCATACATTTTTCTCGGATCTTATTTCCACAACTTTTTCCACAACTATTATGCGGTAATTCTTATAATTTTTGGGATCGCAGTAGTTTGGTCCTTGTATTTATGGATAACTAAAGTGAAAACCAAAAGGGATTCAGGGAACAAAAATTTATTGCCAAAATAATCGGTCCGTATCTGCAAAATTGCTTGTTGTATAATCGTCAAAATAGAAAATCTATGCGCTACATCAGTTTGCAGAAAAGAATTTGGTTGCTTATTATATGTATGATATTCTGTGCCTCTGTGCAATCACAGGTGATCGGAGATAGCAATACACCTTCTGTTTATACGATTACCAGCTATGGCGCTATCGCAGACGGCAATACTTCCAATACAATTGCTATACAAAAAGCAATTGATGATTGCCATAAACACGGCGGAGGCACCATCGAAATCCCTTCCGGCAACTTTGTAACAGGCACGGTAAGATTGTATAGTGATATGAATGTATATTTTGAGCCGGGCGCAATATTGACTGGCAGCAAGGATAATAAAGAATATTTGTATCAAAAAGATTTCGGTTTTAGCGGACCTGGAGCAGGCATTAAAACCGGGATACTCGTGGCGCACAACGAACATAATATTTCTCTTTCCGGATTTGGTACTATAAAAGGTAATGGCACATCGTTTATGTATATGGACAGCCTGCAATACGGAACAGATCTTGAACGAAAATATACAAGGCAAAAAAGCGATTATATGAATCCGAAATACGGCAGCGACGACGGGCCGGTATTATGGAAAGGAACCTATGAGGAACGACCCGGAGTGATGGTTATTTTTTCAGGTTGTAAAAATATAACGGTTAAGGATATACGATTGGAAGAATCACCAAACTGGACAATCGCCTTTTTGAATTCCGATGATATAAAGGTAAATGGCATCAGTATATTTAATAACATGAATATCCCTAACAGTGATGGCATTGATATGTACGATTCAAAGAATATCGTTATTTCAAATTGTAACATACAGGCCGGCGATGATGCTATTGCAGTTGTGAGTTCAAGTAATATCAGCGCATCCAATTGCGTGTTACACTCACGTTCCAGTGGCATACGCATCGGGTATAATGTGTTCAATCAAAATAATTCCGGAAACCTTTTATTCGATAATATTAATATCTATGATTCAAACAGGGGTATTGGAATTTTTCAGCGGCAGAAAGGAGATATGGAGAATATGATCTTTTCAAATATAATCATCAGCACCCGCCTGCATAGCGGCCAATGGTGGGGGCACGGTGAGCCAATACATATTTCTTCCGTGCCCGGGTTGGGAAGTAAAGAAACAGGAACCATCAGCCATGTCCGCTTTTCAAATATTATTGCTTCGTCAGAGTCGGGGATACTTATTTATGCATCTGCCGCCGGACTTATAAACGATATTTCTTTTGACAACATTAATTTATCAATAAAACAAAGCCCGCTTGCTGCCGGCTATGGCGGTAATTTTGATTTGAGGCCGACAAATGATATTTCCTTGGGAATTTTCAAACATACCATTCCGGCATTATATGCTACATATGTTGCTAATCTTGCAATTAGGAATATGAATGTATTTTGGGCAAATGGCTTGCCGGATTATTTCACTCATGCAGTTGAATGTGAAAATTTTGAGAACCTAACGGTGGATGGGTTACACGAAAACTTAACAGGTCATAACAATAAAGAAGCAGCTACAATTTATCTCAATAATGGAAAAACTTCTTATGTGAAGGGAGTTACCTCCTCGGAGAAAACCAAGAAGTTGGTATTGAAAGATGATGTGAATGAATAAAGATTTCACCGGTTTTCTCAATTCATCCTTTGTTAAATTCAAATTATAAATGACCATAAATTTTTATGGAATAGAAAATTTTCGGCATCTTATGAAACACAAATATTCATTTCCTGAAACGATTCCGCTATTTTATATTATCGCTATTCGCCTTAACTACAGTTGCACTTGCATTGGCAGCGCATTATTATTACAAAGGGTTTTATAGAACAAGGATAACCGGCTTAAATTTCATAAGCAATTTCACCGACAACGAAGCTTCGAAAATTAATACTAAAGCATTTGAAGTAAAAAATTTTGTATCGAAAAAAGACTTTAATAAAAAAATTATTTTTCTTGTTGACATGGGCCTTCCTTCCGGGAAAAACCGCTTTTTTATTTACGATCTGCAAAACGATTCTGTTATTAAAGCATCATTGGTTGCTCATGGTTGCGGTGATACCCAGTTTAGTTTTACCCCAAAGTTTTCAAATAAAAAGGAGAGTGGTTGTACTTCTTTGGGAAAATACCGAATCGGAAAAAGTTATTCAGGAAGATTTGGCCTTGCTTATAAGTTACATGGCCTTGACAGCACCAACAGTAATGCATTCAACAGGAATATAGTTTTACATTCGTATAGTTACGTTCCCGACGAGGAAACTTACCCTTATCCAATTTGTAACAGCCGAGGTTGTCCCATGGTATCACCGTCATTTTTAAAAAGTTTGCAAGCCGTTATCGATAAAAGTAAGGAACCGGTTTTATTGTGGATATTTAATTGAGAATTCGAATAAGCAGAAGTGGGAATTGTATATTGATTGATTCAATTTAATTCTATTCTTGCTGACTTTAGCATGTTAACAACACCTCTTATTGCAGCTTTTTGTTTAGTTTTCATGCCTATAAATTACTAAAATACTACTTATGCGAATTGCTTTGATTTTTTCAATGCTGCTCTTAAATCTTGCAGCCATTTCCCAGGTAAAAAAGATTCAGGCAGAAACTGCCATTCAAAATGTAACCGTATTTTCATCCGGTGCACGAATAGAAAGATCTGCGTCTGTTTCCATTCTTCCAGGCCGAACTGAAATCAGCTTTGCGGGATTAAGCAATCAACTGGATCAGCAGAGTGTTCAGTTAAAGGCTGATGCAGATATTACGTTGCTCTCAGTGCAATCGACAAAAGATTTTTTAAGTGAACGCAAAATTGAACAGGAAGAAAAAATTTTTATTGAGCGAAACAATTCGCTCAAAGATAAACTTGACCTTGACTTAAAATTGCTGGATGTTTATAAAAATGAAGAAGCAATGCTTATAAAGAACCAGGTCATTGGCGGAACATCAGGAGTAAAAACAACGGAATTAAAAGATGCCTTAGACCTGCAAAGGCAAAGGCTTACAGAAGTTTACCAGAAACAGCTTGAAATTCAAAAACGCATTCTTGAGGAGCAACAGGATTCGCAAAGATTTAAGTTGCAACTCCAGGAAATAAGTAAGAAAAAAGACAGCATCAATTATATTGTAACGGCTCTTGTCGATAGTAAAGAAACAAAAAATGTTAAGTTTCAATTATTATATAATATTAAAGATGCCGGATGGTATCCAACCTATGATGTGAGAATTAATGATGTAACAGGGCCCTTAAAAGTGTTAATGAATGCTAATGTTTTCCAGCGCAGTGGCGAAACATGGAAAGATATTTCGTTGATATTAAGCACCGGAAATCCAAATGATAACGCTACTCCTTCTTCTTTGCAACCCTGGATGTTAGGATTTTTTGACCCAACTATATCGTATAATAAACAAGGATTGATTCCAGGTGCCGCAACCGGGCGCATAACTGACGAAAAGGGTGAACCTATTGCCAACGCATCCATTATTATAAAAGGTACCAGTACAGGTGTTACGACAGATGCCAACGGATTTTTCAAACTACAGAATTTTCAAACAAATAGTTCTATAATCGTAAGTTCAATAGGTTATATTTCAAAAGAAGTTGCAATCAAACCCGGCTACTTCACTATTTCACTGTCGCCAGCCAATAATGAATTGTCGGAGGTGGTAGTAACAGGTTATTCTCTCCAGTCGAATGTGGCAGGAGTAGAAGCTAATAATAATCGCTATAAGGCAAAAAAAGAAAGTATTCAAACAGTAACCGTTGCCACTCAATACCAACCCACAACGCTGGTTTACAAAATTGATGATAAATACACATTGGAAACGGATGGTAAAACAACTACTATTGGGATGAAACAATTTGACGTTCCTGCTTTGTATAATTATGTCAGTACACCAAAAATTGATCCGTCAGCATTTCTCACTGCAAACATTATAAACTGGCAGGATTATGATTTGCAATCGGGCGAAGCGAGTTTATATTTTGAAGGAACTTATTTGGGTAAAACATATATTGATTTGAGTGCCGTTGCAGACACACTTTCCTTGTCGCTTGGAAAAGATAACGGTATTAAAGTGACCCGGAAACTTGCAAAAGAATTCAGCGCTAAACGTTTTATTGGTGGTAACAGAACTGATACGAGACAATATGAAATAAATGTACGGAATACGAAACAGGTGCCGGTAAATATTACGATTAGTGACCAGTTTCCGGTGTCGACCAATAAAGAAATAAATGTAGATGATCAAAAAGCACCCGAAGCACAGATAGATAAAGACACCGGCATTTCAACCTGGACTATAACCCTACAGCCTGGCCAGGAAAAAAAATTGGATATAAGTTATTCAGTTAAGTATCCAAAAGACAGAAAGGTTGTATTGGATTAAAAAAAGAATATCAGCTATGGATAAAGTTTAGCAAGGAATTTGCTTTAATAATGCGTTCGCACTTTTCAACGACTTAAACTAAAAAGAATTATTGATATGAAAATCATTATTACAACACTATCTGCATTGCTTTTATTTGCTGTCGCATCGGCGCAGTTAAAAACAACACCCAAATGCCCGGCCATTGAGATTAATATACTTGATGGAATTGTAAACGGTAATATTCTTCCCACATCAACGGTGGGCTTCATTAAAAATACGCTTCCATGCTTTACCAGTTTTGAAGACGAAGGTACCACCGCTAAATGTGGCGCCGGTGTATTTTATAAAGATAAGGATGTGTATTTCTATACTACCCGCGACTATATAGAAATCGGCCCTAATTTTAAGGGTAAACTCAGTGTTCCCCTAATGGGTCTTCCGCGAAATAGCCTTTTTAAAATATTGGGTTCGCCGCAAATAAAGGATGTAAGTTGGGATGCTTTTCAAACTTCCTATGGCATATTAATCCTGTATTATAACAAAGAATCAAAAGTAGATAAGATACAGTTCAGCACACAGTCGGCCAGTTCAATTAAGCTTTGTGAATGATATTGGAAGGGCTTCAGGTGTCAGGCCACTTTCGTGACCAGATACCCGTTGAAAACTGAATTCGCGGATAAAAACCTGGGAATATAATCGTCACTTTATCATTTTACCGCGACGCCTTCTTGAAAATAACAGGTTCTTTCATATTTGTTGTGTGTTGATGTTGCAGGTTTTCTACGATATTTTCTTCTGTATTTGCCAATAATGACCAAACGGATCTTTGATTGTTCCTTGCCTGTAACCATACTCATAATCTCGCGCTGGATTTATTTCGGTTGCCCCCGCTTTAATTGCTTTGTTAATTACTTCGTCCACGTTATTCACAAACAAGCCGATACAAATTGTTGTGCCGTTGTTTTTGTCAGGTGAAAAGAAATATTGCTTGTCAGTTATTTCATGTATATGAAATATAGCTCCGTCAATAGAAAGTTCTACAACGTGAATACTGCCGTCATCATTGGAAAAACGCATTTGTTCTGTTGCTTCGAACGCCCTCTCATAGAATGAAATGTCCTTAACTCCATTGTTGATGAAAAGTTCGGGAGCAAAAAATGTTTTATTGTTTTGGGCCATCATTTTTTATTTATGTTTTCTTAAAGTTTGACAAAAATAAAAAATTATTGGTCGGGTGTTATTGCGAACCTGGGCCTATAAATAAATTGAGGATTGCAATTCTCCGTATATGTATAGGTATTTCCCACAAAACAAACTACACTCCCGGCAGGAGGCTGTTGTTGAAAGTAACAACTGGTGAGCAGGTACCACCAATTTAAAGGGGTTCCGCTAATTCTTAGTATCTTGAAAGATATGAGAATGAGTCTACTTACTATTTTTATTTTTCTCACAAGATTTGCGTGCGCACAAGATACTACCACAATTTTTATTGCAGCCGGCCAGGACGTTTCTGAAGTGCTAACTCCTGAAAAGATTTATCAATATCCGAAGTTTATAAATGGTAAAATTTTTTTTAGAGACGGCAGCACGTCTGAAGCTCCTCTCAATTACGATTACCTTCAAGGGGAAATAGAATTTATTTCGCCAAAAAAAGATACGCTTGCTATAGCCAAAGAACAAATGCTAAATATTAAGAAAGTAATTATCGACACGAATACCTTTTTTTATAACAAGGGCTATGTGGAATTGGTAATGGAAAACCAGGCGGGCAAATTGCTAAAAAGTGAAATGTTCGATGTAGTGAGAAGAGAAAAAATAGGAGGCTATGATCAACCTTCTTCTACATCAGCCATTGAATCGTATGGAAGTTTTACAGGTACTTACGGCGTTCCTGAACTGCACCTGAAAATCAGAGAAAACATTACATTGGTATTAAAAACAAATTATTTTTTTGGAGATGAGTACAATTTGGTTTTGCCCGCCAATAAAAAAAATGTATATAAAGTATATCCTTCAAAAAAGGATCGCATTAATGCATATTTAGAACAAAATTCTGTGGATTATAAAAGTCCCGGTGACTTAAAAAAATTACTTACCTACCTGGCACAAGACCCGGGTTGACCAACCTGGCTCACACTTAGTTGAGGCACATCTTCCATCACCAGCCTTATCAGTCCTTCAGCCCGAGATAGGTTTTAACGGCATTATAATCGTTCCAGTCAATAGCATCTTTCGAATTTTTTGTTCCGTCTTTCGAAACCGGCAATCCTGTTGTAG
>Ga0105239_10010819_pt1 | contig 10196 bp, 7 predicted proteins | sample KBSC44metaG_FD_92761 | JGI IMG/M metagenome (GOLD analysis project Ga0105239, IMG submission 92761) | Corn rhizosphere microbial communities from Kellogg Biological Station, Michigan, USA - KBS C4-4 metaG | ecosystem: Host-associated > Plants > Roots > Rhizosphere > Soil | place: Michigan, USA...
CTCGCGACCTCGCCCCCAACCGCACTCAACGTCACCGGTCCGGAAACCCTCTCCGTTCGCACCCTTGCCCTGGAGTTCGCCCGCCTGATGGGCACACAGGCGGTGTTTACCGGACAGGAAGCCGATACGGCGCTCCTCAGCAATGCCGGTCGCGCCTTTACCCAATTCGGCTATCCGACCGTCTCTCTGGGGCAGATGACACATTGGATCGCAGCCTGGGTACAGAATCAGGGCAAAACCTTGGACAAACCTACTCATTTTGAGGTGCGCGATGGCAACTACTGAAGGATCGGGATCGCTTGGGGGCAGAGATTTAAGCGAGCATCTACGGCTCGGGCAGGTCATCCCTGCCCATCCCCTGGCGCTTACCGAGGCGCGACGCCTAGACGAGCGCTATCAACGCGCCCTCACACGCTACTATGTGGATTCGGGGGCAGGCGGGATCGCAGTCGGCGTGCATACGACACAGTTCGAGATACGGCTGCCGAAGCATTCTCTCTATCGCCCGGTCCTGGAACTCGCCTCCGAAATTGCCGACGCTGCACTGCAATCCAATCCTCGCCCGTTTGTCAAAGTCGCCGGACTGATCGGGCCGACCGCCCAGGCTGTCGCCGAAGCGGAACTGGCTCTCTCACTGGGCTATCACTGCGGCCTGCTCAGCCTCGGAGCCTGGCGTGGCGCTGAGGAGGCCACGATCCTCGCGCATTGTCGCACCGTCGCTGACACGATTCCTCTCTTTGGCTTCTATCTCCAACCTGCCGTCGGCGGTCGAATCCTGTCGTACAACTTCTGGCGGGAGTTCGCAGAGATCGAAAACGTCGTCGCCATCAAGATCGCTCCCTTCAATCGCTATCAGACGCTTGACGTCATCCGCGCCGTCGCCGATTCCGGCAGATCTATCAGACTCTACACCGGCAACGACGATAATATCGTCCTCGACCTGCTCACTCGTTTTCCATTTCGCCCCCGCCATGGCTCCGGCCACATGCGTATCGTCGGCGGCCTGCTGGGGCAGTGGGCCGTCTGGACACACCGCGCCGTCAAGATGCTCAAAGAGGTGACCGAAGAACGAGACAGCTACAAACTCTCCCGAGAGATGCTGCCGCTCGCCGTAGAACTCACCGACGCCAATAGCGCCATCTTCGACGCCGCCAACGGATTCGCCGGCTGTATCGCCGGAATCCACGAGGTATTGCGTCGGCAGGGACTGCTGCGCGGAATCTGGTGCCTCGACCCCAACGAGACGCTCTCTCCCGGCCAATCCGAAGAGCTCGACCGTATCCTCAAACTCTATCCCCATCTCACCGACGATGCCTTTGTAGCCAGCCATCTTGACGAGTGGTTGGGATAGAGACGACCGGATTCTATTGGGAAAGGGAAATTGAAAATGGAGAAGCGGAATGTGGTGGTGCGATTGGTAGAGAGGGGGGAGGGCGGGTTGTGGGCGACGGTTACTTTGACCCACGGCGAACAGACCGGCAAACTCATTCTGGATTCGCGGGCGTCGTCCGCCGAATGGTCGTACGAGATCACGGATGAGGAGATCCAGGCTGGACGCACGGGCTACTCTTACCTCGTCGAGTACGATTGGGGTTACGCGCGGGAAGCGTCCTGCCGTGGCGAGGCCGTATCGAGTCCTCTGATTTTGCCTCTTCCTGGTGTGTCCGACAACGCCTCTTTCCCATTCCCCCGCCGGTTTTGACGTCTGGTAGGATCGTTTCGCGGGCGTTGTGGGAGACGTGAGCTCGGATGCGTTGGAAGGCGCTCCGAGCGTTGCAGGTCGGCCAGAGCATTATGCTGACCTTCACGACGCAGCCCACTCTGGGCGAAGAGATTCGAGGCACCGCCAAGGTTGGGACAGGCAATCTGGTAGGTTTCTCCCTCTAATCGCACAAGCAGACGAACGAGCCGGGCTGTGGGAAGAGACCTCTTCCCACAGCCCGGCGTACTTTGGAAGTATGTCCTCTCCGATCCACCGGGTGTCTCTATAGGTGCACATCCGGCCTGGAATCGACGCTGTCGGTTGTGAGGCGAATCACGGGAAAATGTGATGCAGAACACATTCTGCCGCGCACATCGGTGTTAGAATAACTCTAACGCAGGAACGGTAGGACGCTCCGTACCGAGGAGTTCGAAAAGAGACCCGGCGCCTGCACGATTCTAACCGACAAGCGATCGATTCAGAAGTGGAGAACGAGAATGACGACCCCGGCGACCCAGGCAGAGACGATGGAAATCGAGCAGACGCCGCGCTATGCGATCGGACAGTGGCAGAAAAAAGAGATCGACGGCACCGAGTTGATGCGCCGATTGATGGCCTGGAAGCATTGGAGTATCGCGATTTCCGAATCCGCTGCCGCAGAGATGATCGCGACGAACGCAGCCGGCCGCATTATGTACAACCGGGACCAAAACGGGGTTGGAAGGATCTTTATCTACTCCGACAACGCCGCCTACGCCAGTTTCTGCAAGGAGGCCGGTGTCACGGGTAAACAGCTTTTTCTCTCGACCTCAGGCGACTGGATCTTCCGTTTGGAGCTGGAGGACATCTCCGAGATCGTGATCGATCCTTTCACGCCGACTGAGATCGTCTACGCCACCGAGCATTTTGAGCGACTGAACGAGATGGCAAAGGCGGTTCAGGTGGAAGAGGCATTGGCAAAACTGCGCTTTCAGCCCGAGACCGCGGACGAGATGATCCCCGTGGTGCGGGACTATGCGAACTATATTCTTCCGGTCCATCGGGTCGATGGCGGGATGGTGCTCGCGATGGCGCCGGACTCTCAAGGGCGGGATCTGGCGGCGGTCTTCACCAGCGCCGAGGCTTTCGACGCTTTCGAACCCGTATGGAAAGGCGAGTATCCGGACAAAGAGCTGTTGCTGTTCAACCTGTCCGGCATCGAACTCTTCGCCCAACTCGTGAAGATGAATCTCGATGGGGTCGTCTTCAACTGCAAAGGCCCGGTGCGTCCTATCGCCTTTGCCGTCGGCATCGCGCAGCTCATTCTGGACTCCGTGCCGCAGGCGGAATCGGCCGCCGTTTAGATTTCACTCGATCGCGGGAACTCCCCACCACAGAGTGATCCCCTTGTCGGAGCCGCGTGTTTCGACAAGGGGAACGAATTCCGGGTTCGCATCGGAACCCTCTGGTTTGCCTCTATCCCGACCAGCCGTAGCGCGGGATGGGATAGTCGAACAGCGCCCAGGTCACCTCTTCCACCGTCGTAATGCCCTGAAGCACCTTCGCGCGTGCATCGTCCCAGAGGGAGCCTCCGGTCTGCCCGAACGCCACCTTCCAGAGCGCTTCCACGGGAGCGCTCTCGGCGATCAGCTTGCGGGCCTTATCGTCCACCTCCCAGACCTCGTACAGCCCGATGCGCCCTTTGAACCCCGTATGATGGCAGGCTTCGCAACCCTTCCCCTGCAGGAACGGTCCATCGTGTGTCGCCGAGAGACCCAACTTCTGAAGACCTTCCGGTGAGGGCGTATACTCTGTCGCGCACTCCTTGCAGATCCGCCGCGCAAATCGCTGCCCAATCGCGCCGGAGAGCGTCTGCCCGGCCAGAAAGGGCACCAACCCCATCTCCCGCATCCGTTGAGGCAGCAGCAGTGCGCTGCTGACATGAAGCTGCCCCAGAACCAGGCAACTGGTCAGTGCGGCTTCGGTGGCGAGTTCCAGTATCTCCAGACTCCGAAACTCCGAGACATAGATGATATCCGGATCGTTGCGCATCATACTGCGGAGGATCGCGGGGATGGTCATACCGATCTTACGATCGACCGACGTCTGTGAGAGGCCCTGGATTCGGTACTCCACGGGGTTCTCCACCGTCATGATGTTCCGAAGCGGTTTTGCAGGATTCTGGGCCGCATGGAGCAGGGAATAGAGGAGCGTTGTCTTCCCTGTGCCGACCTGGCCGGAGGTGAGGATGAATCCATAGGGGCGATCCATCAGTCGCAGCAGCGCCTCCTCCTGTGCCGGCTGCAGCCCTAACTGGCTCAGCCCGAGCCGTACCGCGCGGCGATCCAGCACACGAATGGTGACCCGCTCTCCGGCGATGGTCGGGAGGAAGGTGACCCGCAGGTCGTAATTGTGCCCCTCGGAGTTGACAAAGATGCGTCCATCCTGAGGCAGGGAGCGCTCGGAGAGGTTACACTCCGCCATCGTCTTCAAGCGGTCGATCGTCGCCTGGTGCAACTCTCCCGGAACGGTCATTTTCTCATAGAGATGCCCATCCAGGCGAAAGAGGACCCTGCTGCCGCCTGGTGCCTGATGATCCTCCGCAGAGCCGGGCAGAATATGAATATCACTGGCTCCGGTTTCGATCGCTTCCTTGAGGAGAGCGTTGCAGCGCCGGACATTGCCGGCCTCGTTCGCCGCTTCCAGCAGATCGAACACCTCACGTCCTTTCTCCAATTCGGCGCGCAGCGCCTCGGAGCGGATCAACTCCTCCTCAAACTCCTGCCGCTCTATCTCGTCCATCTCGTTTTTCAGATAGCTGATCGCCCGCTGCTGTAAATCCATGGTTCTCTCCTTTTTATCGTACTAACGCACCACTGGTCTCGCTCCTTCAGGGGCGGCGGCTTATTCGGTAAGCGCTATGCGGAGACGCCGGACAGCCTCGGACATACGTGATTTCACGGTGCCGACGGGAATGCCTAACTGGTCGCTGATCTCCGCATAGGCGAGCCCTTCCAGGTGACTCATTTCGAAAACGACCCGATAATGGACGGGCAGAGCCGCGATGGCCTGCTGGATCCGTGTCTGGCGTGCCTGCTGCAACAGCATCGGTTCCGGTTCCGTGACCCTGTCGGCCGAGAGGATGGAAAACATCGCAGTGTCTATCGAGGTCGTCGGCAACCGGACTTTCTTGCGCTGGTTGAACCAGTAGTGTTTGCCGATCTCGTACAGATAGGTCGAGAACTTGCCGGTCGGCTCATAGCGCTCGCGTGTCAACCAGAGGCGCATGAAGGTCTCCTGTGTGTAGTCCTCCGCCAGAGAGCGATCTTCGAGAACAGCGCGGAAAAATCGGAGCAGAGGATCGCGATAACGGGCCACGATCTGCTGAAAGGCCAGCGTATCGCCCGCTTTCGTCCGCAGCATCAGTTCGATATCGGTCGCTTCCCACACGTTCGCCTGCTCCCTGTGCCGTTCTGCCGTGGTCCGTCTGACACGGTATAGAGTTCTTCCCGGCGCGAAAGGTTCGGACTCCCCGGCGTCGAATCGGAACATTGTGACTCAAAAAGGGAATGCTCTCTGTTTTTGGCAGGATTTGTCCGGTGCATACGGGAATTAACAGGAGGTTCGCAGCGGTCGGCGATCTGTTTCTGTTCGCTCAAGATGGAGAACATCCTGTGGATCAACCCTGGAAGATCGAAATGTTGGGGGGATTGCGTGTCCATCAGGCGGACACCGTCATCACACGTTTCAAGACTCATAAGACCGGCGCCCTCCTGGCCTATCTGGCCTTCTATATGCAGCGCACGCACACGCGTGAAGCCCTCATCGCCATGCTCTGGCCGGAGGTGGACCTCATTCAGGGACGCCCCAGCCTGAGCGTGGCCCTCTCCTCGTTGCGCCATCAGTTGGAGCCGCCCGGAACGGCGGCCCGCTCGGTTCTCCTCACTACCAACGCCGATGTACGCCTGAATCCCGCCGCATGCGCCACCGATGTGCAGGAGTTCGAGGCGCTCTTACAGTCCGCGAAAAAGGCCGGTCCCGGCACGGCGGAGATCGATCTGCTGACGCGCGCCATCGAAAGTTATCGTGGGGAGCTGATGTTCGGCTACTATGAGGACTGGTGTCTGACCGAGCGGGAGCGCCTGGAGGGACTGTATGTTCAGGGGTTACGCGCTCTGGTGTTCGCTCTGGTGCGGGAGCGTGAGGTGCGGCAGGCTATCCCTTACGCCGAGAAGGCCGTCGCTGTCGCGCCGCTCCAGGAAGAGCTCTATCGCGACCTGATGCAGCTCTACTCCGCCTCCGCGCAGCCCTCTCTGGCCCTGCAACAGTACCGGGTCCTGGAAGAGCGGCTGGAACAGGAACTGGGAGACCGTCCTTCGGCCGCGACCCGCAAACTGGCCGAGGAGATCACCGCGCGGATGCAAGAGACGCGCACGGTGCGTGCCGCGGCTCCCGTCGCACCGCCTCCTGCGGAGGCGGCGGCCAACCTTCCCGCGGGAATGCAGACTCTGCTCGCGATCCGCCCGGGAACGCCCTTTTCGGAAGCAGAGACGGAAGCGCTCCAACAGAACGCGCGGACACACGGCGGGCAGGTGGGAGTCGGCCGATCCGGATTCTGGTGGGCGATGTTTGGGCGCGCCGCCGATGCGCTGGCGTGCGCTCTTGCCGTGCACCGCGGGCTGGCAACAGCGGAGGGCCGGGGATCCGGTGAGTTCGTCTTTACACTCCATACCGGTGAGATAGACAGCGATTCGCGGCGCACCGGAATGAGACACCATATCCTCGCGATGCTGGATGCCGCGCATGGCGGGCAGATTCTCTGCTCGGAAGAGACCGCGCTCTTTTTGCGGAACAACCTGGAGTCCGGCGCGCGCCTGTCGGAACTCGGACGCTGGCGTCTGCCGGACCACGAAACGCCTGTTCCGCTGTTCGAAGTCCGCAGACAGGGAGAGGCCGATCGGGATTTCCCACCGCCAAAGGCCGAGCGGGCGCATCAGCCCATCCTGCCGATGCAGTTCTCCCGGTTCTTCGGGCGGGACGAGGAGTTTGCCCGGCTGCGTGTTCTACTTGGCCAGACCTCTCCGGCGCGGCTGGTGACCCTGACAGGACCGGGAGGCGCGGGCAAGACGCGCCTGGCAATAGAGGCCGCGCGCCAACTTGCCGATGCCTGGGCAGGGGCCGTCTGCTTTGTCGCCCTGGCGTCCGTGCAGGAGCCGGAGCGGATCGTGGAGGCGATCCTCGACTCGCTCAAACAGCCGTGCCCCGCCGGCAAGGACCCGCTCACACAGCTTTGCGCAAACCTGGAAGGGCGTCCCACACTGCTCATTCTGGACAACATGGAACAGGTCGCGGAGGGGGCGGCGCACATCGTCGCTTCGCTGTTAGAGCGTGCGCCCACCTTGAGTTGCCTGATCACCTCCCGCCGCCTGCTGAACATCGCCGCCGAGCAGGAGCTGCCTGTCCTGCCGCTGCCGATCCCTGCGGAGGGAACCGCGTTGGAGCGGCTCGTTCTCTGTGAGAGCGTGCGGCTGTTTGTGGATCGCGCCCAGATCGCGCGGCCCGATTTTCAGGTGACGCCACACAACGCCGCCGCCATCGCGGAGTTGTGCACTCGCCTGGAAGGGCTTCCGCTCGCGCTGGAACTCGCCGCGGCGCGCGCTCTGGTGCTCACTCCCGCGCAGATGCTGGTGCAGTTGGAGGATCGCTTCGCCTTTCTCACCAGTCGGCGCAAAGATATTGCCGAGCGGCATCGCACCCTGCGCGGCGCGGTCGAGTGGAGTTATCGCCTGCTCGATACAGAGCTCCAACAGTGCTTCGCCCGGCTCTCCGTCTTTCGGGATGGCTGGACCCTGGAGGCTGCCGAAGCCATCTGCGACAACCCCGAGACTCTGGATGCCCTGTGCCAACTGCAAGAGTGTTCGCTGCTCAGAGCCGAGACGGTTCAAGACGGCGACGGACTGCGCTTTCGGATGCTCGGCATCTTGCAGGCATTTGGGGACGGCCAGTTGGATGCCGAAGAGCGTGAGCGTTTGCGCGCAAGGCACGCCGACTACTTTGCGCGTTTTGCGGAAGAGGCGGCCACCCATCTGTCCGGAGACTCGCAGAGGTTCTGGCGGGGACGGTTGAGCCAGGAGCGGGAGAATCTTCGCACCGCGCTGACCTATCTTCTCGACACCAACTCCTCTACGCAGGCGGCGCGGATGTGCGTCGCGCTGAGCGAGTTCTGGGAGCATGGCGTGATTCGAGAGGGGGCGGCTTTCCTCCTCCGGTGTCTGACGGCGTCTCCGCCCGTGGAGGATCGGCTCCTGCTGCGGAGCCTGCTCAGTTCCGCGGGCTGGTTCGCCTATCTGGAGGGCCACTACGCGGAGGCGCTGGTGTGGCAGCAGAAAAACCTGGCGGAGTGCGTGCAGATGGAGGATCGCGAAGGCGAATGCATCGCCCTCAACAATCTGGGCCTGATCGCCCAGGTGCAGGGCGAAGATGCGGAGGCATGGCGCTGCTTTGAAGCCTCGCTGGCGTTGGCGCGTGCACAGGGAAACCGGGCACGGCAGGCCGCCCGCCTGAGCAACCTGGGGCTGCTTGCCATTCAGATGCGGCGCTTCGGGGAGGCGCATCAAGCTCTGGACGAGGCGCTCTCCCTCTACCGCACCGATGGCGATACCAATGGAATTGCAGCCTGCTTCTGCAATCTGGGCAAACTGGCGATCTATGAAGACCGCTATAGCGACGCCCTGGCGCTCGCAGGGGAGAGCATGCGGCTCTTCCAGAGTGTGCAGAATCGCGCCGGCGTCGCCTATACGCTGGCAAATCTGGGATTGGCGCGCACGCTCTCCGAAGACCATACAGGTGCCTCTGCGGATCTCTTGCAGGCGCTGACGATCTGTCGGGAGATCGGGCTGCACTCCCTGGTGCCGGTGCTGCTGGAGACGGTAGCGCGCGCCGAGGCCGCCTGCGCGCGCTACCCTTCCGCCGTTTTCGCGCTCACGGCCGCCGAACGACTGCGTAGAGATCTGCACAATCCGCGCTCTCCTTTTGAAGCCGATACCGTCGCGGTCGTGGAAGCATGGCTTCAGTCCGCTCCGCAGTCGGCGGAACGTTCCGCCTCGCGGGCGCATGCCCAGGCGCTCACGCTGGATCAGATCCTCGCTCACATTCTGGACCTCTCTGTCCTATCCCGGAACCCACTCTAGGAGAATTGAATGAAAGTATCGACCCTGGCCGTCAGCCTCTTGCTCCCTCTGACCTGTCTCGCCTCGCTCGGCGTGCAGGCGCAGACCCTCTATGGTCCAGGCGGACTCTTTATCCACCCGACGGCCTATACCCCGGCTGCACACGCCTTCGAAGCCAGCGCCTCCTGGTTCTCCCAAAAGATCGACGGGAGTCGGGCCACCGAGTGGGTCCCGCTGGGAGTCTCTTATGGGGTCACAGATCGCCTGGAGGTCGGCGCGATGTATGTGAACCGTCTCTCCGCCGCCGGACTGAGCCGGGGCTCCGCCGGGCTGTTTCTACGCGATCAACTCGTAACGGAGACGCCTCGCCGACCGGCAGTGGCGCTCTCCGCCAGCTATCTGGGCAGCGATGTGAAGTTGGCTTCCGTGGCGGCATCGGCGGGTTATCATCTCCAGAGTCGGGGACATACCATCCTCGTCGGGCACGGCGGCATCCAGTGGGGATGGCGCGGCGACGATGTTCCCTCCAGCAACTCCGTGAGTGTATTCGGGGGTGTCGAGGTACCGCTGAAATACGGTGTTTCCGCGCTGGCGGAGTACGGCACCCGCTTCAGTTTTGACTATAAGGAGAGCAGCGCGTTCGGCCTGATGTGGCGTTCGCGCAAAGGCATCTCAGTGGCGGTCGGCTTTGTGAACGTGGGGCGCAGCAGTTCCGAGCGCTTCTTTGTGGGAGTCGGCGTTCCCATCGGCGGCAATAAGTAAGTCGTGCGCCTCACGGCGCTCATGTGATCTCGATCACAAATTTCTATGCGGTATCTCACACTCCGGGAGCGGTTTTCAGGATAGAATAAGCCATGTCAACCTCGATGCTTCGGAAACTAAAGATGCTGAAACCGCTCTCTCTGGCCTTGCTGCTTCCTTTCCTGCACGGCTGTTCCGGCCACGGCGGCGCAAACCTGCTCTGGCAGGCGCCGATCGCTTCGGAGACGCCTCCGATCGTCACCAACGGGACGGTGTACATCAAGGGCTTTCACGCGGGACATCCTCAGGAGGAGGTGAAGCTGTTTGCGCTGAATTCGAAGACCGGGAAGGAACGCTGGATATCGACGGATGCGGTGACTGAGGTCTATGGAGAGACAGGCGGCTCGGTGTTTTTCCTGAACAAGGCCGGTCATCTGGTGCAGTTGAACGCGCAGACCGGAGAAAAACGGCATGAATCGACGGATAGCAATCTGAAGATCCTGCGCTGGGCGATCCGCGGAGACAGAATGTTCGTTGTCAACGGGACTCCCGAGGTCGTTGCCCTGGACAGCCGCCAGAACAAGGAGCTCTGGCGTCGGAAACTA
>Ga0105239_10010821_pt1 | contig 10194 bp, 3 predicted proteins | sample KBSC44metaG_FD_92761 | JGI IMG/M metagenome (GOLD analysis project Ga0105239, IMG submission 92761) | Corn rhizosphere microbial communities from Kellogg Biological Station, Michigan, USA - KBS C4-4 metaG | ecosystem: Host-associated > Plants > Roots > Rhizosphere > Soil | place: Michigan, USA...
ATACCGGCGGCGATGTATAGGGCGCTTTATGATCTTTCTCGCCCTTCATAATCATGGTTGTGCCAACCTGGTACAGGTTATCAATGTTTTTATGGTAGCTGTCGTAACTGGTTTCGTAATGTAAGTAAAGCGCAATCAACATGCAGCATGTAAGCCCCACCGCCAAGCCAAATATGTTTACGAATGAGAAGAACTTGTTCTTCATCATACTGCGCCACGCAATTTTAAAATAGCTTTTTATCATGGTTAGTTCATTTGTTCACTGGTTCATTAGTTCATTGGTATGACGGCATAAAAAACCGCAGACTGCTACTGCCAACTACCTACTCACTTCTCAAACTTTTCACCGGATTCATCAGCGCTGCTTTAATAGCCTGGAAGCTTACCGTTGCCAACGCTATAACCAGCGACACAACGCCCGCCATGGCAAAAACCCACCACTGGATACTTATCCTGTATTGATAGCTTTGCAGCCAATTGTTTATTGCCCACCAGGCTATCGGGAAAGCTATTATGCATGAGATGCAAACCAGTTTCAAAAAGTCTTTTGACAACAAACCGGTAAGGCCGGCTACGGTAGCACCAAGCACTTTGCGTATGCCTATTTCTTTTATTCTTCTTTCGGCAGTATAAGCAGCTAAGCCAAATAATCCAAGGCACGAGATGAATACAGCCAACGCTGCAAATACGCCTGCAAGGCTGCCCGTAAGCGTTTCTGTTTTAAATAGTTCGTCAAAATCATTATCAACGAATTGATAATCGAATGGATAACCTGGACTGTCTGCTTTTACAATATTTCCTGCCTTTACAATGGCATCCTGTTTATTAACACCGTTTTTCAAGCGGATAGTTAGTACCCGGGTATCTGCTGGGTGATTGTAGATCAACAGCGGATCGGCTTTACCGTACATATCGTTATAGAGATAATCCTTCATGATGCCTGCAATCTGGAATGCCTTTTTACCGCCGTCTCTGATGATGCCGCCTACCCGGCCTTCTTTACCCATTTGTTTGGCAAAGGCCTCGTTGATGATCACGTAGTTGCTATCCAATGCTGACTGTGGGTAAAAATCGCGCCCGGCGGCCATCTTTATACCCATTGTCGAGATAAATTGCGAACTAACATTTTGCCACGATATCAAAGGATTTTTTGAAGCATCCTTACCATCCCAGCTATAATTATCGGTGTTACTGCCAACTTCTATAGCGCGGTCGTTGCTTAAAGCGGCGTTGACCGCTACTCCAGACTTCATCAAATCATTATATATCGCGGTAAACTGGTCGCCCTGTTTACCCTGCAGGTTTACATAAACCAGGTTGTCTTTATTGTACCCAAGCTCGCGGCTTTTAACATGCTGAATTTGCTGATAGATAATTACTGTGCCGATTATTAAAATAATGGAAACTGTAAACTGAATTACCACCAAACTTTGCCGGATAAAGCCTGAACCGGAACTTGATTTTATCTTTATATTTTTAAGAACAGCTATAGGATTAAAGGAGGATAGATAGAAAGCTGGATAACTACCTGCCAATAAACCTGTTACAATACTTATGCTCACTAAATAGATAAGGTGCGATGGTTCAAGAATATTTACCAGCATCTCCTTTTGAACCAGGTTGTTAAATGAAGGCAACGCAATGTACACTAAACCAATGGCGACTAACACAGCCACAAACGACATTACCAGCGCTTCGCTGATAAATTGCCCTATCAGCTTGCCTTTACCGGCCCCCATCACTTTGCGCACACCAACTTCTTTGGCCCGCTGCTCCGAACGTGCGGTAGCCAGGTTCATGAAATTGATACAGGCAATCAATAAGATTATCCAGGCGATGAAAGAGAACAGTTTTACATACTGTATGCGCCCACCTGTCATTTTACCGTCAACGAAATTATCATGCAGGTTCCAGTCGTTCATACCGAAAAGGAAACAAACCGTGGTATTATTGCCCTTGGTTTTACCGGCCAGGTAATTGCTCAGTTTCTTATTAACTAACGACAGGCTCGCATTTGGTTCCAGTTCAACATAAGTACGGGCCCAATTAGCACCCCACATATCCATCCAGGGTTGTTTATGGTCTATATTGGCCATCGGTGCAAGCCAATGAAACTGTAGGGTTGAATTTTTTGGAAGATCTTTAAATACCCCTGTAACCGTATATTCCTGCTCGTTATTTACTTTCAGCGATTTACCAATTGGATCAGCATCCCCAAAGAATTTCTTCGACATGGTTTCGTTAATAACTACTGAATGTAATTGCTGAAATGCGCTTGATGCGCTGCCGTATACAAATGGCAGTTGAAGCATCGAGAACAGCTCAACGTCGGCATAAGTACCTCTTTCGTTAATGATTTTATCGCCCAGCGCAAACAACTGGTCACCAAAGCCACTAATTCTTGCCGCGTTTTTTATACCCGGTATTTCGGCTTTTAAAACCTTCGCCATTGGCCCCGGTGTTGCATGAAATGTGCTTATTTTACCATTGTAGGTCTGGTTTTCATAAATAGTGTACAGCTGATCCTTCTTTTGATAATTGTGGTTAAAGGTCAATTCATCCTGCACCCATAAAAATATCAGCGACGCACAAGCTATACCGATAGCCAGCCCGGTGATGTTTAAAAAACTGTAACCCCTGTTTTTTAACAGGCTGCGCATGGTGGTTTTAAAATAGTTTCGTATCATAATGGTGGTTCATTGGTTCACTTGTTCAATAGTTCATTGGGAAAAAAGGTCATAGTTGATGGTTCATAGTTCATAGCCTGATTGCGTTTTAACTAATCTCTGATCTCCAACCACTAATCACTATCTACTCACTCCTCATACTCTTTACCGGGTTTGCAAGCGCTGCTTTTATTGCTTTGTAGCCCACTGTTACCCAAGCAAGTATTACTGAGGATACCACAGCCAGTAAAAACACGTCAAACGTGATATTTATGCGGTAAACAAAACTTTGCAGCCAGCCCGACATCAGGTACCACGACACCGGCATGGCTATTACAAACGATATGGCAATCAGTATCATAAATTCCTTCGAAAACAGCATTACTATGCTGCTTACCGATGCGCCCAAAACTTTGCGAACACCTACTTCTTTAGTGCGTTGCACCACCATAAACGATACCAGGCCGTACAAGCCAAGGCACGAAATAAATACAGCTATGCCAGCAAATATTTTGTAAACCAGCGCCAACTGGTTTTCCTGGTTATAAAACTGGGCGATGTTATCGTCAAGAAAATACCCGGTATAAGCATATTCCGGATAGGTTTTTTCCCATTGGTGCTGTATGGTTGCTACAGTTTTGGTTAGGCTTTTAGTTTGCATTTTTACAGCTATCTCCCCTTCCTGGCTCTTGCGCGATGATATCACTATTGGTTTAACTGATTCGCGCAACGTGTTGGTTTTAAAATCCTTAACCACACCAACGATTGGTAACCAGGGACTATTACCGCCGCCAAGCCTAACGGTTTTACCTATGGCGTCTTCGGGTTTTTGTACGTTTAGTTTTTTCAAAAACGTTTCGTTAACCACTGCCTGCCTGGCGGTGTCACTGCGCTCATATCCTTTGCCTGCTACAAACTGTAGCTGGAAAGTTTTAAAGTAGTCATCATCGCCATATTTTAAAAATGTGGTAATACCATTTTCTTTGGTGTCGTGATTGTAGTAAAAATTGGTGCCCCAGTTGTTTTCAGATGATGGCACGTCGGAAACAAAGCTCACTGATTTTACGTCCGGATTTTGCAATAATTGCTCTTTAAACGACTGCATTTTACGCAGGCTTATGCTGTCAGTCGAGCCTGGTATAACTAATATTGCTTCCTTGTTAAAGCCTAAATCAGCTTCATTGACGTAGCGCATTTGCTTAACCGCTATGATAGTACCGATAATAAGCAGTTGCGAAATTCCGAACTGCAACACTACCAGTCCCCTGCGCAGCGGGATGCCGCCTATTGAGGCCGCTGTGATTTTGTTTTTAAGCGCCGATACAGGTTTAAAGCCCGATACTACCAGCGCCGGGTAAACACCCGACAAAAGGATGATTACAACAGTTGCTGCAATCAAAAATAATACGCTGCCCACGCTAAGCAGTGCAATATCATCAGGTACGCTGGCTATATTTTTTAAATATGGTAAAGCTAGCTTAGCTACAACAAGCCCAAGGATTAACGATACAGCAACAATGATAGTTGTTTCGCCCATCACCTGGCCTATTAGCTGACCGCGTGAGCTGCCCAGCACTTTACGGATACCCACCTCTTTCGACCGGCCAACAGATTGTGCGGTTGAAAGATTGATGAAATTGATGGATGCCATAATGATTACCAAAATGGCGATGAATGACAGAACGCGTAAAGTAGACTTGCTGGTTAAATGGTCACCTAATGTATTGCCAACACGCTTATCAAAATGCAGTTCGCCTAATGGCTGTAAAAAATTCGACATGCCAACTTTGCCTTTTTCACCTGCATGCTTATGAGCAAAAGTTTTAAGCTGAGCGTTGATTTTTTCGACTGATTCGTTTTCGGGTAATTGTACAAAAACCTGGTGGTTGCTGCTTAGTGCATGCCAATTGTTATTGTAACCATATTCGTTAGGGTGTTGTTTACACGTTATAAAAGAAACCAGCACACGGAACGGCACGTCCGAGTTTGCAGGCGCATCGGCTATAATACCAGCTACCTTTAAATTGAGCAGATTATCCATTTTAAGGGTTTTACCCATGGCATTTTTCCAATCGCCAAAATATTTTTCCGCCCTGCTTTTATCTATCACAACCATATTTGGGTCCTTCAAGGCCGATTTGCTGCCGGCCAGCCAATCCGCACTGAAAATATCAAAGTACTGGGGTTCAATAAATACAACACCGACAGGTTCGGCAAACTTTTTATCGCCTGCGCCGGTCGCCGAGTTGCCTTCAGGCACGGTTATCTGGCTGCCATAGCTTGAATTAAGGGCCGCAACTTTTATTTGCGGAAAATCCAGCCTCAACGCCTCAGTTGCCGGTGCCGGTATGCCCGGATTATAGGCCATGTCGCCTTCGCGCTTTTGCTCCGAAACAACATGGTAAATATTTTTGAAATTCGGTTGAAAAGTGTCGAAACTCAATTCGTACTGTACAACCACATATATGAGCAGGCAGGCAGCTATGCCAACCGTTAAACCCGAAACATTTATAGCTGTATATCCTTTGTGGTGAACAATGTTGCGCCACGCTATTTTAAAGTAATTTTTAATCATGATAATTTCTTGTTGATAATATAGAGTTAAAATATATACCAAATATTTAAGTTATTATAAATCAATAACATATATATTATAAAAGTGTACGAACATGTTCGTAAGTGTAACACCGGGTGTACGGTTTTGATACAGATGGATATCGTTGTTTAAAGGTTAAAACAAGGACCGGAACAGCTTTACCTGGTTCCGGTCTCTAATCTCTAACCGGAAATGTCTATTCCGAACGCAGGCTCTTTACAGGGTTACTTATTGCTGCCTTAACGGTATGGTAACTCACGGCGATAATAGCTGTTATCATGGCGATGATACCAGCTGTAATAAACAGCCCCCAATCAGGCGTTATGCGATAAGCAAAATTATCGAGCCATTGGTGTACCAGGTACCAGGCAACAGGAGCAGCTACGATAAATGAACCCGTAGCAATAATCAAAGTCCCCCGGTTAAGCAGCAAGAAAAGGTTGCTTACCGAAGCTCCCAACACCTTGCGTATACCGATTTCTTTGGTGCGGTTAATGGTGTTAAGGCCTGATAAACCAAACAAGCCAAGGCAGGCTATTATAATAGCTAAAATGCACGATGTGGTAATGGTTGTCATCCAGCGAAGGTAGGCTTCATAGCTTTTGGCAACATCTTCATCTAAAAAAGTGTAAGTAAAGGGTAAGTTTCCAGTCAGATTGTTCCAGGTAGCTTTAATATCGTCCATCACTTTTGGTATTGGCTGGCCAGGTTTTATCCTGATGTAATAGCTATACAAGCTACCATAGTTAACCGTATGATACGCCGGTGCTATTTTTTTGGTCAAGTCGTCTGTATGGTAATCTTTACAAACACCAATTATGATGCCGCCCATTACGCGATTAATAATGCCGAGTTCTGGTTTACCCAGCATATTATAAAGAGTTTCGTTAACAATTATGGTGTGTCGCGCCAGGCTGCCTTTATGCGACTTTTCCAGGTCAGGTATAATTATCTTGGCACTATCGCTTGCAATCTCTTTAGAAAAATCGCGGCCTGCAACTATCTTAATCTTGTTAAACGAAAAATAATTATAATCTACATTTAAAAATTGCACCATGTTTTTTTCGCCATTGATGAAGAAGTTATTAGTGCTGTGCGCACCAAAAGAAAATGAGGTACCCGTCATTCCCAATAATGCCGGGTTCGTTTCGGTATAATTATATAATTGGTTTTTAAGCACTGCAGCTTTTTGCGCATCTTGCCAGCCGTAAGGGTTTTCTACTCGTAAAACAAGGTCCTTCCTAAAGCCCATATCCATCGAGTTCACAAAATGCATTTGCTTATTAATTGCGAGTGCCGAAATAACAAGTATGACGCATATTGTAAACTGCACCACCACCAGGCTTTTCGACAGGAATGGGTTAATTTTATACGCCGAAAAACTACGCATAATATTTAAAGGCTTTAACCCCGACATAGCAACGGCAGGATAAATGCCTGCAAGCAGGCCCAGTGCCAGTGCAAGTACGGAAAGCATTAACACTATGCTTCCAAATGAAAAGGCGGATAATGATAAAACTGCCCCGGTAAGGTTATTAAAAAAAGGCATGCAAATTACGGCCAGCAACAGGCCGGCGATAACGGCAATAAACGCTAGTAATTGAGTCTCAATATAATATTTAAATACAATCTGCTTCCTGTCGGCCCCAATTGTTTTGCGGATACCTACATCCTGCGACCGCGAAACAGCACTTGTTAACGTCAGCAAGATATAGTTTAGGCAGGCTATTAACAATATTACTACAGTTAGACATACCAACTGGTAAATATTTTTAAGGTCGGTGTAATGGTTCCATGGGGTACTCTGGTTGTAATGCGCGTCGGCAAATGGCCTTAAAAATACATGTGTCTCCTGGATCTTGTTTTTGGGGTCGCGGCTTTGCGCGGTTTCTAAACCGCTATTAAAATAGGTTTTGGCAAAAACGTCCAGTTTTCGTTTAAAGTTAGCAACATCAGTGCCTTTTTTAAACTTCAGAAATAAAGGATCGCTGTAGGTATTAAGGCCTGTACTTATTCTTTCATTGTAATCCGGGTCTGATTTTAGGGGGACGATAATGTCATATTGAAAACTTGAGTTAACAGGGAAATTCTTCATCACGGCGCCAACCGTAAACAGTGAATTATTTTTATTGGGGACCGATATTGTTCTGCCGATCGGATTTTCTTTTCCGAAATATTTTTCAGCCAGGCGTTCACTAATCACTATCCTGCCGTTTGCGGACAAAGCTGTTAAAGGATTTCCAACAACCAAAGGGTAATTAAACACTTTAAAAAAGTCCTCGTCGGCATAGGTTACATTATCCTTTTCGCGAAAACTTTGGTTGCCAACGCGCACTATTGGGTTATAAAAGCCCATTAACCTTACCGCGGATTCGATTTCAGGAAAGGTCCTTTTAAGGTCAATAGCTAAGACAGGCGGGGTCACCAGCAAATTATTTTGCTCGGCATCTTTCATCATAAATGAAAAAAAGTTTTTCTTTGGCTTATCGGCATCGTTTGCCGGGCTATTATCATTTGTTTCCAGCCTGAATAGCCTATCCTGGTCGAGATGAAACCTGTCGAATGAATGCTCGCTTTTCACGTACAGGAAAACCAAAATGCAAAATGCACTCGCTACGCTAAGGCCAACAATATTTATGGCAGTGTACAATTTATTCCGGAAAATATTCCGGAACGCAAGCTTTAGGTTAATTTTAAGCATATTTATCAGTTAATAGTTAGTCACTGGCTATTCCGCTGCGCTGTCATTGGTCATTGGTTTGCCATCAATCACTAATGATTATTCCGATCGCAAACTCTTCACCGGATTTGCAATCGCTGCTTTAATTGTTTGAAAGCTTGATGTAAATATAGCCGCTAACAACATTCCCACACCACTTAACGCAAAAATCCACCAGCTTATAGTGGTGCGGTCGGCGAAGCCCTGCATCCATTGGTTTAATGCATACCAGGCAATTGGGGTCACTATTATAAACGCCAGCAGAATAAGCATAATCAATTCAGACGACAGGAGCGTCACCACCTGAGTCACCGAAGCACCAAGCACCTTGCGTACGCCTATTTCTTTTGTCCTCTGGTTGGTGGTATAGATAGCCAGGCCAAGTAAGCCAAGACAGCTGATAAATATAGACAGCCCGGTTGCCCAGGTCAGCAACGTTGAAATATGTTGCTCACTTTCGTAAAACTTGGCGATTGTTTCATCAAAAAAGTGATACTCAAAATCATCGTCCGGGTAAATTTCCTTCCAGGTTTTTTGGATACCTGCAATGGCTGTTTTCCATTCGCCGCCTGTAGTTTCAGGCTTCAGCGCAATGTGGAACGTGCCTTTCATAAAGCTATTAACGCCTTTATATATGGCAAGTGGCTTGATAGCTTCATGCAGCGATTTCTGGTGAAAATCGGCCACAACACCAACCACCTGTAATTTTTTTACGCCGTTAAAATGGTTTAAGGTTACTCCTATTGCTCCGGCCGGGGTTTTAAACCCAAGTATTTGCGAGTACTTTTCGTTAATCACCACGCCTGTTGATGAGTCGCTGGTGAGCAATGCCCTGCCGGCAAGCATCCTCAACTTATATAGCTTTATGTAATTAACGTCGCCAAATTTTAACTGAACATCGGTTTTTATATCTTTTTTACCATCCTGGTAAGTAACCTCAGTAGAGTTGGTGCTACCCGAAGATGGTGGCGCACCGCCAAGGCTCACCATTTCTACCTGCGGCATCGCATTTAGTTTGTTAAAGAAAACACGGTTGCGCGCGTCGGTTCGATTTTTATAAGGCGTGTAAAAGGTGATGATCGCATCTTTTTTAAAACCGAGGTCTTTATGCACTGCATAATGTATTTGCTTGCTTACCAATATGGTTGCCATTATAAAAAACTGAGCGATCACAAACTGAGCAACCGACAGCGATTTACGCAGCCACACTTTACGGCTTTTACTGCTAGTTGAACTTACCTGGTTTTTAAGCACCGAAACCGGCTTAAACCCTGACAACACCATTGCCGGGTAAAACCCGGATAAAAGGCTCACTGTTAACACCAGTATAAAGAGGAATATAACCAGGTCGGGCTGATGCAGGTAATCTACTTTAATTCCCGGCGCAATAAAGTCAGAGAAAATTTTCAATACAACCGGCGCCAGCGCTGCCGACATTATCACAGCAATAAATGTAACGATAAAAGTTTCACTTAAAAACTGGATGACAAGCTGAGCCCGGTTACTGCCCATAGTTTTGCGTATGCCTATTTCCTTTGCACGCTGGTTGGCCTGGGCAGTAGTAAGGTTTATAAAATTGATACATCCCAAAAGCAATAAAAATGCAGCAATAACCAATAAACCATTAAGTGTATTTTTGCTGGCGACATGCCCGGTATCGAAATTGCCATAGTCGGCGTTAAAGTGCAGGTCGCTTAATGGCTGCAGGCTAAAGTCGCTGCTATTGCCTTTGTTTTCCGCTTTAGGCGGATTATTTTTCCTGAGGATAGCATTTAGCTGCTTTTCAATACCTGCCACCCTTGCGGTGGGCGATAATTTGATGAATAGCTGTGATGCAGATGTGGTACCTCCCCATTCAGTTGGCTGCAACTGGTCCTTAAGGTCCTTAACTACAGAACCGGCGCTATATGATATAAAATCGTGGAACGTAAAATCGCTGTTTTGGGTGAGTGTTTGCACAATCCCCGTAACAGTTGTTTTAATGGTATCATAGCTTACAACTTTACCCAGTATTTCACTATATGCCAAGCCGGGGAAATATTTTTTGGCCTGTTCTGATGTCAGCACAACCTGGTTTGGCGCCTCTAATGCAGATTTTGGCGAGCCGGCCAGCCATGTATAATTAAACATTTTAAAATATTCCGGGCCTGCCAGCACCACATCATCCTGGTTTTTAAAACGGGTTTCGGGCGCATCGGCTTTATTCTTTACAA
>Ga0105239_10010822_pt1 | contig 10194 bp, 10 predicted proteins | sample KBSC44metaG_FD_92761 | JGI IMG/M metagenome (GOLD analysis project Ga0105239, IMG submission 92761) | Corn rhizosphere microbial communities from Kellogg Biological Station, Michigan, USA - KBS C4-4 metaG | ecosystem: Host-associated > Plants > Roots > Rhizosphere > Soil | place: Michigan, USA...
AGCTCGTCGATCTTCCAGCCGATGGTCGAGGGGGTGTTGCAGCGCACGGCGGCACCCTGCTCCATCAGGTAGTCGCCGTTGCGCACCTCCTGCCCCGGGATCGGGTTCACCAGCACCATCGGCAGCCCAGCGGCCATGCACTCCGACGCCGACAAGCCGCCCGGCTTGCCGATGAACAGGTCGGCTTCGCGCAGCAGCTGCGGCATCTCGGGCGTGAAGCCGAGCACCCGGTACTTGTCGCCGGCCGGCGCCACGAGTTGCTCGATCTGCCTCCGCAGCTCGTCGTTGCGCCCGGTCACCACGGTCGCCCGGAACGGCGAGCGCACGTGCATCGTCTGCCGCACCACCGCGAGGGCGTAGTCACCCCCGGATGCGCCGGCCGAGATCAGCAGGCGGGGCACGTCATCCGGAACCCGCTCGAAGGCGGCCTCCGGATGCGCCGAGATCGGGATGCCCACCGCAGCCACCCGATCGGCCGGAACCCCCTGCGCGGTCAGCTGCACGCGCCCCTCCTCACGCGCGAGGAACAGCGCGTGGAACGCACTCGCCAGCCACAGCCAGTGGAAGTCGTAGTCGGTGGTGACGATCGCGGTCTTGGCATCGGTCGCCCCGCGCAGCACGAGGGATGCCACCAGCTGGGCGGGCAAGAAGTGCGTGCACACGATGGCGGTCGGCTTGAACCGCTTGATCTCGCTGATCGCCGGAATCGAGTTCGCCCGCGTCCACGGATCGATCGGCCCCCGCCGCCTGAACGGCAGGTCACTGACGTCGTACCCCCAGTCGACCAGCCACGGAGCATTGTCGACCAGCACGAAGTACCCCTTGCCGAGCAGATCGCGGTACAGGGTGCTGCTCTGCTCGAGCACGTCGACGACGAGCACGTCTTCGACGTCGGGGCGGGCAAGGGCCGCCTGCTTCACCGCGGCGGCGGCCGTGTTGTGGCCGGCGCCTACGCCGGCGGAGAGGATCAGGATGCGCTCTCGCGGGGTGGCATCCGAGGTGCTCGCCGGGGTGGTGCGCATGTGGTGATGGTAGCGGGGCAATCACGCGCGAGCCGGACGACCTAGCGAATCAGTCGGGCACCCACTGTCGCATCGGACCCCAGTTGGTTTGCGGACGGCGCTTCTCAGCATCGCGGGCGATCCCATCCACGCCGTCGACCGGAATCGTCAGCTCGATCGAATCCGAGCCGCTCAAGACCGGGACGCACAAGAGCGGTCCGTCCGACCGCCCCAGGAGACTCAAGTTCCCCAGACTGACGACAGTGAGCACGACACCTGCCGCGATCTCGCCCTTGCCGCCGCGAGGTCCCACACTGTCACGAAGCTTCCCGATGATCGGCCAGCCGACGCTGACATAGGGCTCACGGTCGGCCTCGTCTGGGCACAGCCAGACGCCCTCCTCATCGACCAGCAGCACGAATGGATCGCTGACACGCGCGATCCACGAGTCATCGACCCCGAGCGCTTGCGCAACCTTGCGCGCACTCTGCTTGAACTCGTCAGACAGGAACGCGCGTACGACGAGGGGGTCCGGCTCCTTGGCAGCCTCGGTCACGCGACCATCGTGGCACGCGGCGCAGCGACTCCTCGCCTTCGCAGCGGCTCACGCCCCGGTACATTCGAGCCCATGCGTGCGATTCCCGACTCGATGGATGCCGCGATCGTCGCGTCGATCGACAACCGACTTGCGCGCCTCGAGGTCGACGACGGGGTGCGCATCGCCTGGGCGATCGAGAGTGGGAGTCGCGCCTGGGGCTTCCCGTCTCCCGACAGCGACTACGACGCGCGGTTCCTCTATCTGCGTCCCGCCGGCGACTACCTCTCCCCCTGGCCTCGTCGCGACGTGATCGAGACGCCGCTCGACAAGATCTTCGACGTCAACGGGTGGGACGTCGCGAAGGCCCTGCGACTGCTGGTAAAAGGCAACGGCACTGTTACCGAATGGCTGCGGTCGCCGATCGTCTATCGAGGCGACCCCCAGTTTCGGGATGACCTTCTCGCCCTGGCAGAGCAGGTCACCGACCGCGCCCTGCTGGGCCGCCACTACCTGCATGTCGGACGTCGACAGTGGTCCGAGGCCGAGAACGCTTCGCTGAAGAAGGTCTTCTACGCGCTGAGGCCGGCAGCGATCCTGCGATGGCTGGAGCAGAACCCGGATCGGACGGTCCCCCCTATGGATCTGCCCACCGCACTCGCCGAGTGCGATCCACCCGCCGATGTGGTCGCCGCCACCGAGGACCTCATCGCGGTCAAGGCGGTGACCCGCGAAATCGGCCGCGGCACAGTGCCGCCGCCCATCGCGCGGTTCGTGAACGAACAGTATGCGCAGGCCGAACTCCGCTACGAGAACGCGGAACGCCACGACCCGGCCGAGGCGATTGCACGCTGCGAGGAGTTCTTCCGAGGGTTGGTGGGACGGCTCCCGTACTTGAGCACGGCACCAGCGACATCTTCGATTTGATCCTTGGCAAACTCAGACATATCGGCGCCCATGGCTAGACCGTCCAGTGATTCTGAGCCTGCTCAAACCACTCCAAAGCGTCCCCGAAAGGTTCCGATAGTCGTCGCCCCGCAACGGCCGTTGTGTAGCTCGCTACTTGAACCACCGATGGTGGTTTGTGGTGCGTGCGGACCAGCGCGTTCACGTCCTGGGTGAGAATCCACGGTCCGGCTGCCCAACCTTGACCTGTTATGTCGGGCCGGATGCTTGTACATATGGCTGCCCCGTGCTTCAGCGCATTGAATGCGAGCATCAGTCCGGGGAGAACCCGTCCGTGGATGTGGGCATCCCGCGTCGCGACATAACCGCTGCCCCCTGCTCGATGAAAAGCGTCATTCAATACGTTCGTCCACAGCAACGCGTGACCGACTCGGATCTGGGGATGCGCGACAGACGAGTCCAGTGCATCAATACAGATTTCCAACCCTTGGGCGGCTCGCGCGAATCCGCCAGCGTCCGTGATGCCAAGAGCTTGCATGGAACTCCAATCAGGATCACGTCGCTCGACCGAATCAATGTTCGCAGTATGTCGGACCAACCCGATCGCATAGGACTCGCGGCCAAACGAGGGCCCGACGAGCCAAGGCGGAGTTAGCCGGTCTACCAGACTGGAGCCGTGGACAAAGCAGCGTCGATGAGTTCGTGCTTGTTGCGCCGACGCGGCAGTTCATAGTCGCCGTGATCAACTACCGAATCGACCCTAAGGAGGCCTAGCTCCTCGAGTTCAGCTGTCGCCCTGGTCCACGTATCCGCTGACAGACCGTACTCGGCCTTCCGCGGCCCCGGTGCCCAACCAGGCGCAGTTTCCCCACCGGTCAGTTCCCTTAGCGCCACGAAGACTGCGAGCGCTCGTCCGGTCATCTTCAGGATCCAGAACTGACTCCAAAGTTCCAGCGGCAACCCGATGAAGCGGGGCCCACGTTCCTTCTCCCACGTTTCCCCGGAACCCGAGGGGTGCAAGATTTCGATGAGAGGAGTCTGTCCGGGCCGTTTGCTGCGGCGAATCAGCTTCTGGCTCTCGAGCCACTTCAGGGACGCATTCACCCGCCGTGCACCAGCGCCTTTGGGATCGGGCAAGTTGAGCGTGGCCGCCAGCACGTCAGTTGTGGGGCTTGGCAAGGTGTAGGGATACTTCGTTGCCAACATCACCAAGGTCAGGTAAAGCCTCAGGCGCGTCTCACCGCCGCGTCCGCCCCGTAAGATGCGAGCGAGCGGCGGGTCTGGATTCGGGCCGGATTGACGTGCGAATGAGATCGGCAACTGCACCGTGGTTTTACGACCTGACCGAATCACAGCGCGGGTGAGTTGGCTCGACGCCTCGATCGGCTCATTCACCATTTTCATCCTCTATTTGGGATGCCCTTGTGGCGGAGCAATCGGGAGTCCAGGGTATCCATGGGTTACTGGGGGTACTGGGATTACTTTCCTTTAATTAGCGTCCGCCACTACGGGTAGGTGAGCCCGCTAGGACATCAATAGTTAATCCGCTGGAAACGCCGTGAGGGTGCGCTGGGGCAGTTCTCATGCTCCGCTGAAAGTCTACCTGCGCCTAGCTTGACCCCGGAACGCACAGCCAGCGATCCTTGGAGAACAAGGCGCCCCCGCGACCGGCTAGTCGCGGGGGCTGAGAGAAAGGAGGACACCATGGCTGGTACCTACGTTCTGTGCATTCGTTTCACTGTAACGGCTATCGAGATCAGTCTCGAGCCCTGGTAATTGAGCCTGGCGGGCGGTGGCGCCCGCCAGGCATCCCCATTCATCTTGTACGAGTAGGCCCCGTCGACGAGGTGACGGACTGGCTGCGAGGTCTCTCTTGTCGCTTGACCTCTAGAGTTCCGAAAGGCGCGCGACGGCTACATTCAGAATGGCGATGACGCGCTCCAGTGTGGGCGCGTCGGAGACTACGTCGGGATATTGGAGCTGCCTCGCGCAATAGGCCACGACCGTTCCCCAAAGCTCGCGATCGCTAGCCGACACCTCGGAAGCCCACTTCCACGTCGCGTCAAACCAAAGCTTGACGGGATGATCGTGCGCGAACTCAGGTGTCCCAAATGCTGACTCAATTGCGGCTTCCGACGGCCATTCAGAACCTCGGATAGGGGAATCTGGATGAACCAGCGTGCAGAGCATCAGCGTGATCGGATCTACTGGCGCGGCAGCTCTGCCGCTGTCGTCGAGATCGATCACAACCGGCAGCGTGCCGTCCACTAGAACGTTCTCGATGTGGAGATCACGATGGCGCAAGCCGACGTTGGTTGACGCCATCGCGGAGCCAGCAGGAACCGTGATGCCCCGATCCGTAAGTAGGGTGACGAGCTTGTCCCACGAAATCAATGGTTTCGCGAGCTCTGCGATCGACTGCATCTCTGAACGTTGATCGACGGCGCTCATGACTTGTCTCAAATCGAGGACGACCTCAACCGCGCTATCGACCGAGTCACTCAAGACCTCGCGAAGCGAAGATGGATTCTCGCTCGCTACTTGCAAAATCGAGACTTTCCGACCCTGCGCGAGTCCTGTAATGGTGGTCAACGTCGAGGCCACATTCGCTCGAGGCAAGACGCTTTGAAGCCCGGCAGTGCTCGGGGTCGACTTGACGACCTTTGCAACGACCCTCGCGATCAAGGAATCGCTTCCGTGGATCTCGCAGAACCACACCGGTGCCCCGGTCAGGCCGCCACCCAGAGCCCTCGCATGGATGGAGACGCCGTCAAACTCATATGCGATTCGACGCAACAGCTTCTTGTCCTCGTTGGACAAGTCGGGAGCACCGGCGTCGCGCTGAACCTCGATATCTCCAATCGACTGCAGAAGATCTGCATATGCGATCACTGCGTCTTTGAACTCTATGGATTGATGCTTTTCAAAGACTGACACGCGATCGATCGGCGACGGCCGGGCAGGAATTGGAGTGCTGCCGCTCAAGGCAGCCTGCACCTGAGCGATACTTGCGAAGCCCGTAAAAACCACCACCCGCGCGTCCGAATAGTCAGCCCTTACCCTGGCCAGCAATTCATCGCCGACCTCGTCTGCCGCGGTCTCTCCGAGCCGCACCGGCAAGCGACGATCGAGGACAAACAGATCGGGCGGTGCACCAAGCTGATCGAGACAGCTCGAGACAGTTTCGAGGTCGGCGAAGACGGTAACAAGGAACCCGGCATCAGCAAGAATTTGACGCGAGATCGCCGCTTGTTCTGGGTCATCCTCTACGAGCACCGCGGAGGGATTAGTCATGAGAGCGGGCCCCGCTCACAGTTACCACGGCGGTCCCACTAAGGCCTTCGACCCGTAGCCCCAGGCCTAGCCGCGACGCAACTGACGTCATCACGCCGAGCCCCTGACCCAGATGCCCGGCTTTCGATGAGACCCCAGGCTTCAGCACGTCGCTGAGTTTGAAGGCTTGCCCAAGAAAGGGATTGGTTATTCTCACCCAATACTGATCTCCGGCGGTGCCCCAAGCGATCGCGACATCAGGGGCGCCGGTCGCTTCGGTTGAGGCGTCGAGCGCATTCTGGTAGGCGTTGGACAGGAGGATGCCGAACAAACTCTCGTCAGTGCGGATGTCAATACTGACCTCGCCCAAAGGGACCGCCGGCTCGATGCGTGGCAGTTCCAATGGATTGGGCCAGCTGTTCTTGAGCAGTTCCACCAGGTCCAGTTCTCGGAGGCTCAGTGCGCTGGTCTCCTTGATAAGCGCAACCAATCCGTCAATGCGCCTTTGTAGTTTGCGCACGGCGACATTGGTCGCACTCCCGGCGAAGTCCTTGATCTCTTGGTCGGCCGCCAACCGAATCCACCCAACAGCTGGCGAGAGTTCGTGACGAACCCAACTCGCTACGTCGTCAAGCCCGGTGACCGATTCAAGTGCTTCTCCGCCTTCTGCGGAAGACGAACGATCACTGGTTGATTTGCTCTGCCGCTCGCGAAGGGCACGGTCGAGCGCGGACCTCAACTGGGGAACGGTCTCCCTTTGGATCGCCCGTACCAGCTGGCTGCTCGAAACCTCTTGGGGGTTCTGAGAGATCCAAGTCACAGCCTTAGATCGTTCTGTAGGCGAAGGCGAATCGAGCGCCTCAATGACCCAAGACTCAAGCACCGCTGAGCGCTCCATGATCCGCGTAGAACGCCGCCCGCTGTTCGAACGCGACGCGCCCTCCCTCCATCAGGGAGGTGATGGCCAGCACGATGTCATCGCGATCGTATGGCCCGGCAGTCGACACCGAACCATTGGCTCCGTCGCTGGTCAGCACTGCGACCTCTGAAGCAGACCCGAGCACGGGGATATTCGCGTTGTGGGTGGCGACGATCGTTTGCGCTCCTTCGGCGCTTCGAGAGATCATGCCGGTCACCACATGACCGACCAGATAGGCGTTGTCAAGATGGTCCTCGGGTTGGTCCAGGATCAGTGCTCGTGCCTTCTCCGAAAGCAGAATCGGGAGGGTTACAGCGCACTTTTGACCCGTTGAGAGAGCATCCACGCTCTTGTCGACAAGGCCGTCGCGGAGTCGAAAGTCGACTCGATCGAGGAGCGTCGCTTGGGACAGTCGTACAAGTGAGGCGGACTTGGACAAGTAGTCCACTACCCGGTCCGCCTGGTCGGGGTTAATGCCGGCGGCGGCAACCAAGCCGTCGCGATCTCTGGTTTCGACTAGATCAAGAAGCTGCCGCGGGAGTACTCGTGATGCAATTGCATCCACAACAGGCATGCGGATGCTGGAACCCTGGAGCAGGCTTTGAAGTTCTGACCTAAAACCCTCGGTACTCGCCAAATGGTCCACAACTACAACCACGTTGTTTGAGATTTCCGCTGTGGTCGTCTTAGCGATAGCGGCGCGAGTCGCATACAGCTCCTCTTCCGCCATTTCGATCTTCTGAAACAGCACGCTCCGCTGAGAACGAAGTTCCTCATAGGTCTGCCGCTGCGAGGCGATCGCCAAGTCGTGCTCATCAAGGGTTCGCAACTCGGACTGAATGTTTCGCAGCTGGGAAGTAACTTGGCCTAACCCGGCTTCCGCCTCTTCGAGTTGAATCCTCAACGGGGCTGCTTGCTCTCTCAGGAGCGTGTCACGCTGTCGGATGCCTTCTTCGTCCGACCTCAAGAGCGCGCCGAGACTGGACGTCGCCTCGCTCACGGACGAAACCGCCGCTTGAAGAGTCGCGGCGCCTGATTGAAGTTCGCCGCTCAACGACACGTCGGAGAGGCGCTCGACGACGACGTCAACGACCACGATCTGGTCACCGGCAAGCTTGTCGACCTGGGCAAGAGCGCTTCGTGCTGTCTGAACACGGTCCAAGGTCACCGCGGACTGCACAATCTGATCCTCGATGCCACGAAGCTGCTCTCGCACCTCGGTCAGAAGCTGGCTTGAGCCTTGCAGCATCGCGGCTTCCTGAGAGAGAAGCACGCCTTGATCCGTCTCGAGAACGGAACGCTTCTGGGTCTCTTCAGCCAAGAGTTCCATGCTGCTTCTTAGGTCAAACATTCGTGCCGTTAGTTCACCCGCCGGCCCGCGATCAGGAGTATCGAACTCTCGACCCACCCGCATGTCGATCAAGTTGCGACGACTCTCAGCGTTTGACGCGATGCTTTCAAGCTCATTCTGTCCAAGTACCAGGAAATGGTTGCCTAGTTCGGCACGCTGACCGGCTCCTGCAGCATCGACGACGATGTGGCGACCTTCTCCGTCTCCCTCGACGTCAACGATTACTTCCCCGGTCCCGAGGACCTTGGAAAGAAAGGTCTGCCTCTCCTTGCTAGATCGGTCATCGGCGTGGATCGCACCTACGGCGTGACGCAACAGTTCAAGGAGAGTGGTCTTGCCGGCGCCTCGTGGCCCGATGATGACGTTCAGACCTTGAGTGAACGTGAGATCCAGTCCGGCCAGAAAGCCGCCGGTCACTCTGACTCGGGAAATCCACATGAGCGAAGCTGCCTCCTTCCCGACGAGCAGCAAGAGCCTATCCGTAGTTCGGGCTTGGCCGTTTATGTGGACGAGTCTCAGAGGAACTCTTCCGGCAGCACGCTCCGCCACAGCGTTTCAGGCTCGGTGTTCCGCACGACTAGGCCAGCGACGCGACCACCCGGTTCAGTATGCGATGCGCCTCCTGCCGCGACGTCGCATCGAGCCCCGCCAGCATCCTGTCCTCCACCGCCTTCACCACCACCGTCGCCTTCGCGAGCTGCCGCCGGCCGAGCGGCGTGAGCTTCGTCGGGAGAGTCTTGCCCACCGGGGCCTCGGCGGGGCGGGTGACGACGCCGTCGCGTTCCAGAGACTGCAGCAGCACGTTCATCGACTGCCTCGAGACGAAGGCGCCCCTCGCCAGCTCGGAGTTCGAGAGGCCCGGGCGCTGGGCAAGCAGCTCCAGCACGGCGTAGTGCGTCACCGTCATCCCGAGCGGGCGGAGCACAGCCTCCATGGATGACCGCAGCGCGCTCGCGGCCTGCTTCAGCAGGTAGCCGAGCGAGGTCTCGAGGTCGACTCCCTCTGCGTTCTGAGCCATGTCAGTAGTCTGACATAGCCTGATGGATGTCAACCAGCTGACACACAATGAAGGAGCATGCCATGCCGGTCACCGGTCCCGATTTCGTCTCACTCCAGGTTCGCGACCTGGAGGCGTCCGCCGCGTTCTACGAGCAGTACCTCGGACTCGTCCGCGCCAACGCCGGTCCCCCGCACGCCGTCGTGTTCGACACCAAGCCGGTGGCGTTCGCGTTGCGCGACGTCATTCCGGGAGTGGACCTGGATGCCCTCCCGCAACCCGGCATCGGCGCCGCGATCTGGCTGCACGCGACCGGCGTTCAAGGCATCCACGATGCCCTCGTCACCGACGGCAAGACCATCGTGTCGGCGCCGATCGATGGACCGTTCGGGCGCACGTTCACGTTCGCCGACCCCGATGGGTACCAGATCACGCTCCACGACAAGGGCTGAGGGCTGGGGGCTGGGACTGGGAATACACCTGGCAACCTCGCGATGATCGAGAGTCCGCGGTTGGGTGGATGCATGGTCCAGAAATACAGTCATGACGAACTCGTGAACCGCTTGGTTCGTGCCGGTGAGCTCGAGGTGTCGGGTGAGGATGCGGAAGAACTCCGCGAATACTTCGCGCCGGACTTCCGCTTCCATGGCCCGGGAGACTTCGAGGCCGACTTCGATGGGCTGAGCGACTGGTTCGCGTCGGTGCGGGAGGCGTTCGACGATCGCGTGATCCGCCACGGCATCATGGTCGTCGAAGGAAACAACCTCGCCTGCCAGACCTTCATCGATGGCACGTTCGTCCGCGAGTTCACGCAGGCGCCGGGTGGCCCGGTGCCGCCGAACGGGCGCCGGGTGATGTTCGACCTCATCAACATCTTCCAGATGGATGACGAGGGCCGACTCACCCACGAATACGTGCGCACCGACAACCGCAGCTTTCTCGAGCAGCTGACGCAGGCTGCGGCATAGCCAAGCCGCTCACGGGCTGAGAGCTCGGCTGCCTACCGCACCACCCGGTACTTCAAGTGCGTCGCCGCCGAGGTGATCCGCGCGTCGACGCGCTCGAGCTCGATCGCCGCGTCGAGGTCACCGAAGAAGCGCGTGCCGCCGCCGACCAGGACGGGCATGACGTGCAGGTGGATCTCATCCACCAGCCCCAGCGGCAGCGCCTGCTGCATGACGGTGGCTCCGAACAGGTGCACGACCTTGTCGC
>Ga0105239_10010824_pt1 | contig 10194 bp, 11 predicted proteins | sample KBSC44metaG_FD_92761 | JGI IMG/M metagenome (GOLD analysis project Ga0105239, IMG submission 92761) | Corn rhizosphere microbial communities from Kellogg Biological Station, Michigan, USA - KBS C4-4 metaG | ecosystem: Host-associated > Plants > Roots > Rhizosphere > Soil | place: Michigan, USA...
CGAGCATGCGACCCACGATCACGCCACTGAAATCGCCATGCCGCACGCCGAAGCTCAAGGCAGCCTGGTTGAATACCGGCGCCAGAGGACTGCCCGGCAGTTCCAGCTGCAGTCGGCTCAACGCCGCGCCGAGATCGATGCTTTGCGTATCGTCCCAATGCCAGCGCCCTTCCGCGCCGACGCCGGAATTGAGCATCCCGGCGATCTGCAGATTCGGGATCACCAGCGTCGGCAGCGCCGGGTTGCCGAGGCTGTTGAACAGCTCCTGCGGGGGCAGCGCGCCGTCTACATGCGTCTGCGTGCCGTTGTTGCGCAGCCAGTCAATACCGTAATTCAGGTCGAAATCGAAACTACCGGCGTTCAAGTCGGTGCCGATGTGGAATTCCCCGCGATTGCTCAGCGCATTGCGCGCCGGACACAAGGCGGCGAGCGTGAAAGCGAAGCTGGAGTCGCAACCGAGCGAGACGGCCGCCGAATTGAGCGGGGCGAGCACGATGCCGCGACCGAAATTCGCGTAGGCGCCGACATTGCTGTTCAGACGCAGTGACAGGCCGCCATTGATGAAATTGGTGATGTCGACGAGTTGCCAGTCCGCGGCCGAGCTTATCTGCGGCGATTGCGGCAGCACCGGCGCGCCGGTGCTGCTGTGGAATGCGATCATCGCCAGAATGTGGCCGTCGGCAGTGCCCCACAGTGGCGTGGCGTTTTGTTGGGCGCTGTTCTGCTGCGCGGCCACGGGCGTCTGCGCCAGCGCAAGCGCCGGCAACAACGTCGCGATCAGCAGGGCGAACAAAACACGCATCGGGTCAGCCAACTTTCTTCACTTCGTTAAAGGACTGCAATCTGCGCGTCAAAGTTCCGCTTGCTGCAAAGCGCAATCCTACGTGCACAGTATAGCGCAAATCACGAAAAAATAACAGGTAGTTATGTCCCTTTTCACTGGGTGACCGGCGCAAAAAATAGTTAGACTAGGCGCCGAGGGAAAACGATTACATTATGTCCAGCTTGCAGCGCACGATAACCGGCTCACCGGTCGGCACACTCGCCGAAGTGCTTGAAACTCCGGCCCCGGTGCAGGATATGCGTGCCCTGGAAGGCTGGCGCGATTCGATCGCCAGCCTGGCCCAGGCCGAGCGCCTGCAGCGCGCGCTGTTTTCGATCGCCGACCTGGCCAGCGCCGACAAGGACATGCCCGAAGTATACCGGGCCCTGCACGCGATCGTCGGCAGCCTGATGTATGCCGAGAATTTCTACATCGCGCTCTACGACGAGTTGCGCGAGACGCTGCGCTTTCCATATTTCGTGGATGCGGCCGATACCGATTGCCCGACGCCCGATCGCGAATACCCGATGTTCGAGCGCGAAGGCAGCATTACCTGGCACCTGCTCCGGCGCGGCACGCCGATCCGCGGCACGCTGCCGCAGATCGAGGCGCTGGTCGGGCCGTTGCGCGATTTCGGGCCGGATTGCGTGGACTGGCTCGGCGTGCCGCTGCGGCGCGGGGGCAAGGTCATCGGCGGTCTGGTCGTGCAAAGCTACAGTGAGCACGCGCGCTACACCGACCGCGATCAGGAACTGTTGACTTATGTCGCGCAGCACATCCAGACCGCGCTCGAGCGCCGCCTCGTGCACGAGGAACTCGAACGGCGTGTCGCCGAACGCACCGACGCGCTGCGCGAGGCGAATCGCCTGCTGCAGCAGCAGGTGCTGGAACGCCAGCGCGGCGAGCGCCTCCAGGCCGCGCTGTTCCGCATCGCCGAATTGGCGAACAGCACCGAGAGCCTCGACGATTTCTACGCTGCCGTGCACCGCGCGGTCGGCGGTCTGCTCTACGCACGCAATTTCTACATTGCGCTGCTGGCAGAGGACAACAAGCACCTGACGTTTCCGTATTCCGTCGACGAACGCGATGCCAAGCGCTTTCCGCGCCCGCTCGGCAGCGGCTTGACCGAATATGTGCTGCGCACGGGCAATGCCCTGATGGCCGACCGCGAAGGCCTGGAAAAACTCTATGCCAGCGGCGCCGCCCAGCCGATCGGCGCGCGTTCGCGCAGCTGGCTCGGCGTGCCGCTGATCTGCGACGACAAGGCGGTCGGCGTGCTCGCCGTGCAGAGCCATTCCAAAGAGCACCGCTTCACGCCGCGCGATCAGGAACTGCTCACCTTCGTCTCCTATCACATCGCCAACGCGCTGGAGCGCAAACGCAACGCCGAATCCCTGAAGCAGGCCTATGCGGACCTCGAGCAGCGCGTGATCGAGCGCACCAGCGAACTCGCTGCCGCGAACCGCGAGTTGCGCGAACACATCGCGGTGCGCGAGCGCATGGAACGCCAGCTCAAGCATGAAACGCTGCATGACGCGCTGACCGGCCTGCCGAATCGCAACTTTCTGCTCGAGCGCCTGACCCAGGCGCTCGCCACCTATACGCGCGATCCGCAACAGCGTTTCGCCGTGCTGTTTCTCGATCTGGATCGGTTCAAGGTCGTCAACGATTCGGTTGGCCATCTGTTCGGCGACGAACTGCTCAATGAAGTCGGCGGACGCATCGCGGCATGCCTGGAAGCGCGCGATCTGGTCGCGCGGCTGGGCGGCGACGAGTTCGCGATTCTCCTGCACGAGATCGCGGATGCGGAAAGCGCCTGCAAGACGGCGCAGCGGGTGATCGATATCCTCAACGCGCCGGTGCGGCTCGGCGGCAAGGAGATCTTCACCTCGACCAGCATCGGCATCGCGCTGGCGTCACCGCGCTATCGCAAGCCCGAGGAACTGCTGCGCGACGCCGACGTGGCGATGTACCGAGCCAAGGCCGAAGGCCGTCACCGCTTCGCGCTGTTCGACGAGCATCTGCATCAGGAAGCGATGCGCCTGCTGGAGACCGAGAGCGACCTGCGGCGGGCAATCGCGCGCAACGAATTCGTGCCGTTCTTCCAGCCGATCGTGCGGCTTGCCGATCGTGGGGTGGTCGGTTACGAAGCGCTGCTGCGCTGGCAACATCCGGAACGCGGCATTCTGAAACCCGCCGATTTTCTCGCGATCGCCGAAGACAGCGGCGCCGCCGAGCAGATCGACTGGCAGATGTTCCAGCGCGTCTGCGAAATAGCGCCGCCGCTATTGGCCGGCGGCAAGTTCATCGGCATCAATTTGTCGGGCAAGCATTTTCGCAGCGAAACGCTCGATGAGACATTGCTCGCGCTGTTGCAGCGGCATTCGATCAAACCGGCGAGCGTGCGCATCGAAGTGACGGAACGCACGCTGATCGACAATCCGCCGGCGGCGACGCGCCTGCTGCAGGCGCTGCGCCATGCCGGCGCGAGCGTCTCGCTCGACGACTTCGGCACCGGTTATTCGTCGCTGAGCTACCTGCACCAGTATCCGGTGCAGTCGCTGAAGATCGACCGCTCGTTCATCGCCGAGCTTGGCGCCGAGAAGACCGGCAGCACCACCGTCGTGCGCGCGATCATCGCCTTGGCTGGCGCGCTCGGCATGCAAGTGATCGCCGAAGGCATCGAAACCGAAGCCCAGCACGAACTGCTCGTGCAGCTCGGTTGCGAATTCGGTCAGGGCTTCCTGTATGCGCGGCCGCAGCCGGCGCATGTGTGGATCGAACGGGCGCCAGCCGCCGGTTCCTAATGCCGCGTGGGCGCTGCCGGCGCCGTCTTGTGCGTACGGAAAATCTGTTCCAGATCGACGCGATCGAACTGATAGCGCGTATTGCAGAATTCGCAGGTGACTTCTGCGGTGCCGTCCTCGCGCACGGATGCTTCGGCTTCCTCACGCCCGATCGAACGCAGCACCTCGGCGACGCGTTCGCGTGAGCAGCGGCAGCCGAATGCGAGTGCGTGCGGGCCATGCAGGCGCACCTGTTCTTCGTGGAACAGGCGGAACAGCAGCTGTTCCGCCGGCAGCCGCAGCAGCTCCGCCGGCGTGGCGCTGCCGAGCAGATGGCCGACGCGATTCCACGCGTCGGGATCGGGATCCGAAATCGCCGATTGCGGCAACCGCTGCAGCATCAGACCCGCGCAGCGTTCGCCGTCGTGCGCGAGCACGACGCGCGTGGGCAATTGTTCGCTGCGTTCGAAATAACGCTCGAACAGAGTCGCCAGTTGCGCATCCTCGACCGGCACCAGGCCCTGGTAACGCTGGCCGCTGCCGCGATTGTCGATCGTGATTGCGAGCAGTGGCGCGCGTTCCGTACCGAGCAGGCTGAAATCCTCCGGCACGTCGCCCTGCCAGCGGGCGAGGCCGCGCAGGCGACCGTCGTGTCCGCATTCGGCAAACAGCAACGTCAACGGTCCGGCGCCCTTGAGCTGGATCGACAACGAACCTTCGAACTTGATGTTGCCGGTGAACAGCGCGCTCGCGGCGAGCGTCTGCGCGAGCAGTTCGGCCAGTGCCGGCGGATAGTCGGCACGTGCACGCACCTGTTTCCACGACTCGTCCAGGCGTACCAGCACGCCGCGCACGTCGGCGCGCTCGAGCTCGAAGCGACGCAGGAAATCTTCGGGAGAATCGGACATGGGCGGAACAGATGCGGCGCGAATCGCGCAATTTCAACACTGCGTCGACTATTGCACAAACCGCGGCGGTTGGTCATCTTTCAGCGCTGACGGCGACGATCAATCGAATGGCAGCAGCGAACGCACGACCGCAAAAAAAATGGTGGCGAGGCTTGTGGCGCCTCACCTGGAAGCTGGCATTGGCATGGCTGGCCGTGACCTGGCTGCTCGTGCTGCTGCTGCGTTTCGTGCCGCCGCCGACTTCGGCGTTCATGCTCGAGCGCGGTTTCGCGGCGTGGCGCAACGGCGAACGCGGCTATGCAACGCATTACCACTGGACGCCGGCGTCGGGCATTTCGCCGCAGCTGCCGATCGCGCTGATTGCCGGGGAGGATCAGAAATTTCCGCTGCACCACGGCTTCGATGTGCAGGCGATCGCCGACGCGCTCGACGAGGCCGACGAAGGCGAACGCCTGCGCGGCGCAAGCACGATCAGTCAGCAAACGGCGAAGAATCTGTTCCTCTGGGGCGGCCACAGTTTCGTGCGCAAAGGACTGGAGGCGTATTTCACGGTGCTGCTGGAAGTCACCTGGCCGAAGCGGCGCATTCTCGAGGTCTATACCAACATCGCCGAGTTCGGCGACGGCATCTACGGTGTCGAGGCCGCGGCGCGCGAGTTCTTCCGCAAACCGCCCGCGCAACTGACGGCGCATGAAGCAGCGCTGTTGGCGGCGGTGCTGCCGAATCCAAAAAAGCTGCGTGTCGATCGGCCGTCCGGCTACGTGCTGCATCACGCTGATTGGATCGAGCGCCAGGTGCGCCAGCTCGGCGGCGTCAGCTATCTGCCAAAGTAGCGGCTGTTGCGGACGCCGCTTTCGATTCCGCGTTGTCGCGCAACAGCAGCTTGGATACGGCGAGCGCAACGAGCACACCGGCAAATTGCGCAATGACGAACGCCGGCACATCCGCGGGCCGGATGCCGGCGAACGTGTTGGTAAGGCCGCGCGCGAGTGTCACCGCGGGATTTGCGAACGACGTCGAGGCGGTGAACCAGTAGGCGCTGGCGATGTAGGCGCCGACCAGCGCCGGCACCGCCTGTGCTCGCGCGCGCAGGCCGAGCAGGATCGTCAGCAGCAGGCCGGCCGTGGCGATCGCTTCGCTGAACCATTGCCCGGCGCCGGTGCGAATTTTCACGCCGAGCGTGAGCGGCGCGAGATCGAACATCAGGTGCGCGGCGACGACGCCGGCGATGGCACCGGCGATCTGCGCACAAATATACATTGCAGCATCGCCGCGCGACAGTTCGCCGCGCCAGGCGAACGCAACGCTCACTGCCGGATTGAAATGCGCGCCGGAGATCGGGCCGAGCAGGACAATCAGCACCCACAAACCCAGGCCCGTTGCGGTCGAGTTCGCGAGCAGGGCGATCGCGGCGTTGCCGTTCGCGAGCGACTCGCCCATGTGGCCGGAACCGACCACGATCGCGGGCAGCGCGGCGCTGCCGAGAAATTCGGCGAACAGGCGTTGTGGCAACGTCTTCATGCGGCGACGCCCAGTTCGCGCAACAGCGCCATGACGCGGCGTTCGATTTCATCGCGCACGGCGCGGAATTCGTCGTCGGACAGATGTTTGGGATCCGGCAACGCCCAGTCGTCGCGACGCGCGGCCGGAATCCACGGACAGGCGTCGCCGCAGCCCATGGTGATGACGGAGTCGAAAGGCGCGTCGCCGATTTCCTGCAGCGACTTCGAATGCTGCGCGCGCAAGTCGATGCCACGCTCCGCCATCATCACAATCGCGCGCGGATTGATCTGGCCGGACGGTCGCGAGCCGGCCGACTGCGCGACCACGCGCGTGCCGCCGTGTGCGCGCGCGAAACCTTCCGCCATTTGACTGCGGTTGGAATTTTCGATGCAGACGAACAAGACCCGGCGCATTGTGCTCATCCGCAACGCGCGTTCGCAGCGGCGCCGGGGCCGCAACAAGCGCCCGGTTTTGCCGGAGCCGTTTCGGCGGGTGCGCAACATGCGTTGGCCTGCGTCGGTGCGTAGTAGGTTGTCGCCGCGCCGTGCGTGTAGAAACTTTCCCAACGCAGCCCTTGCGGATCCTCGCTCCAGTACTTGTCCGACTGCGCATAGCAGCATGTGGTGCCGGCTTCGGCCAGCGTCACGGCATCGGACGCCTTGAGGCGGGCCCCGAGTTGCTCGAGTTCGGCCGGGTTTTCCGCCTGCAGGCCCAGGTGATCGATGCCGCTCGCGCGTTCGCGTCGGGAAATCGCGAAGTTGATGCGCGGATCGTCGAGCATCCATTTCGCGTAATCGTCCTTGCGCACATTCGGCTCCGCGCCGAACAGCTGTGAGTAGAAGCGGATGCTCCGGTCGAGGTCTTGCACATTGACATGGACATGAAAGCGTTTCATCGGCGAAGACTCCGTTTGGATCTGATAGGCGCCGGCGCGCACCCGGCGTTCGGGCTGCACGGTTTCCCGGCGCAGCAGTTTTCGGTGAGGTAGGCGAGCAGCGCATTCATGCGCGGGTAATCCGCGCAGCACCAGATGTTGCGGCCGTCGCGGCGATCCTTGACCAGCCCGGCGTGACGCAGCGCGTTCAGATGATTGGTCAGCGTTGCCGCGGCATGCCGGGTTTGCGTCTGCAGCACGCCGACGGTCGTGCCTGCAGGCCCTGCCTGCACGAGCACGCGATAGAGTTCAAGACGCCGCGCATGCGCCAATGCTTTCAATGCTGCGACCGCGTCTGACGTTTTCATATTTCCGGAATTATGGAAATATTTTGCGGATTGTCAAGCGCCGCCGTGCCCGCGCGCTTTCGCCGGCAATCGACTTTCGGCTAGGATGCGGCGAATTCGGTTCTGCATCTCTGCCATGAACGATCTGTGCGTCGTTGTTCCGGCCTACAACGAGTCCGAAGGCCTGCGCGAATTCCACAAGCGACTCGCTGCCGTGCTCGATCAGCTCGATCTGCGCAGCACCGTGCTGTACGTCGACGACGGCAGCCGCGACGACACGTATGCGGTGATGGAATCGCTGCGCGCGGCGGACGCGCGGGTGTCGACGCTCAAGCTCAGCCGCAATTTCGGCAAGGAACTGGCGCTGACCGCCGGTCTGGATCACGCCGAGGGCGATGCCGTCATCGTCATCGATGCGGATTTGCAGGATCCGCCGGAACTGATTCCCGAGTTCGTGCGTTACTGGCGCGAAGGCAATGACATCGTCTACGGCACGCGTTCGTCGCGCGCCGGCGAAACCGGACTGAAGAAGCTCACCGCCGCCGGCTTCTATCGGGTAATGAGCCGGCTCAGCGCCACGCCGGTGCCGCGCGATACCGGCGACTACCGCCTGCTCAGCCGCCGCGCGCTCGACGGCCTTAAGCAGCTGCGCGAACGTCAGCGGTTCATGAAGGGGCTGTTCACCTGGGTCGGCTATCAACAGAAAGCCGTCGTCTACGACCGCGATCCGCGCTTCGCCGGCTCCAGCAAGTTCAACTATTGGCGCCTGTGGAACTTCGCGCTCGAAGGCATCACGTCGTTTTCGACCGCGCCGCTGCGAATCGCCACTTATGTCGGCGTGCTCACCGCGATGCTTGCGTTCGTGTTCGGCCTGTTCGTGTTCGGCAAGGCGCTGCTGTTCGGCGATCCCGTGCGCGGCTATCCGACGCTGATGGTCGTCGTGCTGTTCCTCGGCGGCGCGCAGCTGATGGCGCTCGGGCTGATCGGCGAATATCTCGGACGCCTGTACATGGAAGCCAAGCAGCGGCCGCTGTATCTCGTCGATGCCCATCATGTTGCACATGCGTCGGAAAAAGGCTCCGCCGCTCCGCTGCCGCTGCGCTAGAATCGAGTTCTCGCTACGCTCGGTGCAAGGAGGTTCGTATGCGCTTGGTGAGACATTTGCTGGAAGGCAAGGGCTCGGCGATATATGCGGTCGCGCCAGACGCTCCGGTACTTGAGGCGATCCGGTTGATGGCCGACAAATACGTCGGCGCACTGCTGGTCATGGACGGGCAGAACCTGCAGGGCATCGTCTCCGAACGCGATTACGCGCGCAAAGTCATCCTCAAGGGCCGCTCGTCGAAGGACACGCCGGTGCGCGACATCATGTCGGCGCCGGTGCTCACTGTCACGCCGCACGACACGGTCAATCACTGCATGAAGCTCGTGACCGACAAGCGCGTGCGGCACCTGCCGGTCGTAGAAGGAGCCAAGGTCATCGGCGTACTGTCGATCGGCGATCTGGTCAAGGCGGTGATCGAGGATCAGGCCGAGGAACTTGAGCACATGCAGAGGTACATCGCTGGCTGATTCAGCGTGCCGAGGCGATAGATCTGTTCGGGAATTCAGTGCTTGAGCCTCGATTCGACCCTCCATGCGCGCCTTTACCAGCTGCTCGCCGACTATGGCGCGAAAGTACGCGCGCTGATCGAGGGCCACGGCCTGGGGCAGTACGGCATCGACGCGGCCGATATCGAGCAGGAGGTGCGCATCCGCCTGTGGAAGGCGCTGGAACGTGACCGGTCGGCGGCCTTTCATACGTCTTATATCCAGAGAGTGGTGTTGTCGACCGTGATCGATGCCATCCGCGCGGCCCGATCCCGGCCGGCCGAACCCTTGCCGGAAGGCGAGGGCGAAGGTTCCGAAGCCATGCTGGCGACGGCAGCCGGTCCGGAGCGGGCTGCGGGCGGCACACAGGATTTCGATCGCGTTGCGGCGTGTCTGGCCGAATTGCCGCAGCGGCGGCGCGAAGCGGTGGCCCTGTATCTGCAGGGGTTCAGCTTGCGCGAGATCGGCGAACTCGGCGGCACCTCGGAAGAAGCGGCGCGCAAGCTGCTGGATCGCGGACTGCAAACATTGCGTGCGCGGCTGGCCTTGATGGGACTGGGTGAACTTTATGAATAAACCGACGCTTGCCAACCTGTATCGCCAAGCCACGCGCGATGCCGCAGGTTCGACGCTGCCTGACGCAGATACGCTTGTTGCACTCGCGCATGGCGAACGCCCGGCCGACGCCGAGCGCATCGTCGCCGAAGTCGCGCAGTCCGCGTTGCAGTCGGATCTGCTGCATTTCACCCGTGCCCTTGAACCCGCGTCGAGCGCCTTCAGCGCCGAGATCGCAGCGACATTCGGCGAGCGGCCCGCGCACATGCGCAGGTACGCGGCGCCCCTGCGCGTCGCCGCAGGTCGCTGGCGCAATGCGCGTCGCGTTGGATTCGGTCTGGCCGCGGCATTGCTGGTGGCAGTCGCGGTGTGGTCGCAGCATCAACCCGCGCCGGCTGCGCTGGCCAAGGCGACACCTGCGTCCGATCGCATCTTCGCCGCGTTGGATGATCACTCCGTGGCGAAGCGTCAAACGGACGAAATTTTCAACGGCTCGTTCCGCGGCGACGTGATCTTCCGCACGGACTAGAAGCTAAGCCGCAACAGCGACGGCGCTCGCATGTTCGCGCGTGGCCGCGAACGTGATGCCGGGCCAGCGTTCCTGCGTCAGTTGCAGGTTCACGCGCGTCGGCGCGAGGTAGACGAGCTCGCCGGCCGCATCGAGGGCGAGATTCATCGCCGCCTTGTCGCGAAACTCGGTGAGTTTCTTCTCGTCGCTGCAACGGATCCAGCGCGCGGTCACCACGCCGACATTCTCGAACGCGCAATCCACGCCGTATTCGTCCTTCAGGCGATAGGCGAGGACGTC
>Ga0105239_10010825_pt1 | contig 10193 bp, 6 predicted proteins | sample KBSC44metaG_FD_92761 | JGI IMG/M metagenome (GOLD analysis project Ga0105239, IMG submission 92761) | Corn rhizosphere microbial communities from Kellogg Biological Station, Michigan, USA - KBS C4-4 metaG | ecosystem: Host-associated > Plants > Roots > Rhizosphere > Soil | place: Michigan, USA...
CGTTCAGCCCTTCGCTGATCAAAGACTCAGCACGGGCATGTTGCCCTGTCCGATCCACTGCCATTGCTAAACCGCATGACGCCTGCGCACGCGCAGAGTGATCCTGCAGACTGCGAGACAGCACGTATGCCTGCTGCAATAGATCAAGGGCTTTGTCGTCCTGATCTCGCCCCAGATAATGGTTCCCAACTGTAATAAGGAGCTTCACGTGATTCGCCGCGTTGTCTTTGTAGTCTTCCCGCTGCACAAATTGCTGTTCGTCCGACACAAGCTCATTGATGCTCACCGGCTGGTCTGATGGAATGGCGTCGGTAAGCAGGAAGTAGTTGAGGTTGTTGACCTGTTCGGCTCGCGCCAACTCTCGATATGCAAAATCGCGCTGGCGGCGCACACTGCGTGCCTGGACGAGGATTGTCGCCAGTCCCGTCACAAGAGCAACAGCAGCAAGCGTCGCAAGTGCGGTTGTCATGCGGTTGCGACGCAGGAACTTTGCTGCCCGGTAGGGGATGGTGTCGCGGCGCGCCAATACCGGCTCGTGCGCAAGGTAGCGGCGCACATCATCGCCCAAGCTGATAACGGACGCATACCGGTCGTGCGGATCTTTCTTGAGCGCTTTCCCTACAATTGTTTCCAAATCCCCCCGCAAAGAACGCTTCAGCTTGTCAGGCGCCGTGCTCCGTTCGACGGCTGCAGTGCCTGCATCTTCCGCAAGTACTGTCGCCACCAACTTCGACATAGGCGCAGGTTCTTCTTCCACGATGGCCTTAACTAAGTCGGAGTGGGAATGCGTTCGCGAACCAGCGGGATGCTGGCCGCTGAGCAGCTTGTAAAGCAGCACCCCGAGTGCGTATACATCCGTGGCAGTTGTGATAGGTCCATTCGTGAGTTGCTCAGGAGCGGCATATTGAGGTGTTAGAGCCGAACCTCCTTCGCGGGTGAGGTTTGCGTCTGCACTTTGATCTTCAAGCAGTTTCGCAATTCCAAAATCCAGAAGCTTTACGTGTCCATCCTTGGTGACAAGCACGTTTGAGGGTTTGATGTCACGATGAACGATCAGATTGGCATGCGCATGCGAAACTGCTCCGATTACATCGAGAAACAACCGGCAACGTTCCTCGATGCTTAGCCGGCGCTCGTCACAGTATTTGTCGATGTGCTCTCCATCGACGTGCTCGAGCACAAGGTAGGGTTCCCCTGAGGATGAAACGCCGGCATCCAGCAGTTGCGCAACATGAGGGTGAGCCAAGCGCCCAAGGATGCTGCCTTCTCGCCGAAACCGTTCTTCGCCCCGGCCATAAAGGGCAATGCTGAGAAACTTGACCGCTACTTTTCGCTGGAATCGACCGTCGTTGCGTTCCGCTAACCACACCGTGCTCATCCCACCCTGGCCAATCGGAGAGATCAACGTGTACGCGCCGACCATCAAACCAGTCCGCCCGCTGTGGTCACAGATCGAGACCGCCTGGTCCTCAAGGAAATTGCTCTCAATCAATCGATTCTGCTTGTTAAGGAGTTGCTCGATCTCCCGCGCCAGATCAGCATCGTGTTGGCGTAATGATGCGAGCCATACCGATTGTTCCTGCTCAGACAACGCTAATGCCTCGTCCAGGTACGGCCGTACTCGCTTCCACCGGTCCTGGGCGGGTGTACTCATGACACTGTAAGATCCGAGGAAATGCTGTCGTATAAATAGAGCCTGGCCTTCTCCCAAGTTCTTCGCATGGTGCGTTCCGAAACCCCCTTAATCCCGGCGATCTCCTCGAGCGTGAACCCGCAAAAGAACTTCAAGTCAACGACCTCAGCCAATGCAGAGTCAACTTCAGCCAGTTCATCGAGAGCATCGCTGATCTTCTCCAACTGACTAGAGTTAGCCAGGTTTTCGGCGTCATTGGTGTCCAGCAAGGTAATCTCGAAGCCCCCTCCACGTTTGAGCGCGTGCCGGTTACGCGCATAGTCCACAATCAGCCGGCGCATCACCTGTGCAGCGTATGCCATAAAACGCGCCCGGTCCGGAAATGACACCCGCTCGCCATTTTCAGCCATATTCAGCCAGGCTTCGTGCAATAGCGAGGTCACCCCAATGCTCAGGTCACTTCCTCGGCGCGCCAGCTCGCGCCGGGCGAGTCTGTGCAACTCTCCGTAGAGCGTCTGGAACAGCGGCTCAGTCCGCGAGACAACTCCAGATGTTGCAACGTGCGGTGCAGCCTGCCGATCCACTTTAGACCTCCGGGCGGAAGGAAGGGGAGGATTGCAGCTTCTCTCGTTTTTCGGATCGGTGTCAAGGAATTTACGAGAAGCAAGGTCAGACCTCATACCGGTCTACTTTTGTAAATTCTTTTGGCCGCTTTCAGGACTCACTTCCGTTTACATAAGCAGAAGCCAAAACACCGATGTGGCAATTCCGGCCCCGAACTTTCCTGGAAGTGAGGTCTTCCGATGGTGAAGAAATCTCTGACGATGTACGTCTGCGAGATACGCAGGGCGTTGTTGTCGGGATGTTCAGCGCCGGGAACGTTGCCAGCTCCAAATTACATTCATGTGCAAGAGATCCTATTCGAGCTCTCGACTTTGTCGAACCAAGGTTGTTCAAAACAGAAGAAAGGAGGTTGCCATGAAGATCAAGACCAAAGTTCGTGCAGGGAGGCTGGCGGGAAACCATAACGTGGTTGTTCCCGTTAAGACGAAGGTGCGGGCCGGAAGGTTGGCGGGAAACCACAATCAATCTGTCCGGTAGTGCGCTAATGACAGAAGTCCGGCAGTCGCCGGACTTCTGTCGTTGACAAGGGTCAGAAGAACGCTGACGCGAGATGATCTGCGACCAGAAGAGAGGCTTGCCCATGCCCAGGCAGGCAGAACCCGAGAAAACCTCGTTCAAGGAGGCCCATCTGCGACTGAGAGAAGATCGCGGTCAATTCACAACCTGGGCCATAGGTGGTGCATGTCTAATGTTATGCGCCTGGTTTTGCTGGGCAGTCTTTGCGCGTGTCACGCTTTACGAAGTCACATCGGACGCAAGGGTTGAGTTGGATGCTTCCGCGTATCCAATGGAGTGTCCGGTGGACGGGAAAATATCGAATTCGACACTCCAGATCGGCAAACATGTGCGGGCGGGAGAAGTGCTGGTCGAACTTGATTCGGTATCAAACAGGTTGGCTCTTGAAGAAGGGGGTACTCGGCTACAAGGTCTCCAACCCGAATTGAAAAAGCTTCGTGACCAGATCAGTGCAGAGCAAAATGTAGAAAAGGAAGAACATCAAAGTGAACGGTTGAAAGCACAGGAGGCGGAGAGCCGGCTGGAGCAATCAGAAATTACAGCCGCCGCCTCTGACCGCGAATTAAGACGGATGCTGCAACTGCACTCAGAGAAACTCATATCTGACCGCGACTGGGAAAAAAGCTCAGCTGACAATTCACGGCTGCATGCCGAAGTCGTAACTTTGCGAGACTCCGCACAGAGAATTCCCCAGGAGCAGGCGGTGCTGGACAGGGAACGTGTAATTCAAGTGGAGCACCTTCGCGTTGAAATCGCGAAGCTTGAAGATGAAGTTGAGACCGAGCGAGCGGGGCTCGGCCGGCTTGAGTATGAGGTGGAGCGTCGCCGCATCCGTGCTCCGATCGATGGTCGCATCGGAGAAGCAGTTGTATTGCATACGGGCGGGTTTTTGCATCAGGGCGAAAGGCTTGCGTCGATCATTCCTGATGGCCGTCTCCATATCGTTGCGCAATATCCCGCCGAGGCCGCATTGGGACGGATTCGCATTGGGCAGAGAGCCACGATGCGCCTCCAGGCTTTTCCCTGGTCAGAATTTGGAACCGTTTCGGCGAGCGTGACCGCTGTCGCTCAGGAGATCAGAGACGGCAAAGTACGGGTCGAGCTTGCCGTAGCTACAGCCTCGAGTTTTCATGGACAGATCCAACACGGGATGCCGGGAGAGATTGAGATTATGACAGAGCGCGTCTCCCCGCTTTCTCTGGTATCAAGAACCGCCGGTCAGTGGCTTACGAGGCAGCCATGAAGAGGAGATTCCTCGTGCCCGAAGTAATCCAGATCTCTGCCATGGATTGCGGTCCCGCGGCCCTGAAATCCTTGTTCGGTGGATTCGGTATTTATCTTTCCTATGGACGGCTTCGGGAGGCATGTCACACCGATGTCGATGGTACGTCTTTGGAAGCGCTGGAGGAGATCTCACAGAAACTCGGCCTCGATGCCGCTCAGACGATGATGCCGGCGGATTTGATCCTGCTCCGGACATCGCAATGTTTGCCGGCCATTGTCGCAGTTCGTCTGCCGGACGGAACACCGCACTTCATAGTTCTGTGGAGAGTCGTCGGTTCCTGGGTTCAAATCATGGATCCTGCTTGTGGACGCCTCTGGATCAAGAAGGATCGATTTGTCGAGTCCCTCTTTATCCATGAACAACTGGTTCCAAAGAGCACTGCAGCAGAATGGATGCAATCGGATTCCTTTCAGGCGGGGATCAATGCCCGAAAGAAGGCTCTGGGCGTTCAGGCACTGGATTGGAAAGACAAAACACACCTTGACGCTTCACTTCGATTGGCGCACGCACTCGTCAAGACGGGCAAGCTTCAGCCTGGACCTGATGCGCTTCGATTTCTTGCGCTTTGTGAAGAGAATCCGGATCAGATTCCGAAGGACTTCCGGTGTCTGCAGCTGGTCGAGATGGATTCTGATGAGGTTCAGATGCGAGGTGCAGTGCTCATCTCGGCGGCGGGCGGGAAAAGGGATGCTGTAGAGGAAGTTCCAGAAGCACTCAGGTCAGTTTTGAATGAGCCGCCGCCCAACATGATGCGGATTGCGTGGTCCCTGGTTTTGCAAAAGGGCTTGCTTCGTCCGTGTTTTGTCACAGCTGCCTTGGCCGTCATCTCGCTCGGAACGGTCTTTGAAGCCGTTCTGTTTCGTTGTCTGCTTGGAATTGGGAGCCACTTGCAGCTTGGAGGTCAAAGGCTATTTGCAGTCTCGGCGGTGCTGCTGCTATTGCTCGGCTTGATGGGCTTGGAGTGGGCAAGCACCTCGGCCTTGATGCACATGGGGCGCCATCTCGAGATCCGCCTTCGCATGCAATTTCTTTATAAACTGCCTCGCCTGAGCGATCGATATTTTCAGTCTCGATTGATCTCGGACATGGCATTCCGAGCCCATACGCTGCATTTGGCCAGAGACCTGCCAAACCTTGTGGGACAGTTAATCAGGATCGGGGCGACCCTTCTCTGGACGGCTGTCGGGATTGCGTGGTTCTATCCCCACGCCTTCTGGGCTGCACTTGCGATTGCGGCCGCGCTTGCTACACCGCTTGTCTTCATGCCCGTCTTGAAAGAGCGGGATCTAAGGTGTCGGGAACTCAGCGGAGGATTGGGAAGGTTTTACCTCGACGCTGCGCTTGGCTTTCGTGCGATTCAGGCGCATGGTGCGGATCGTGCCTTGACGCAGCTGTATCAGCATCAGCTTCGCCAGTGGAAGGTCGCCGGATTTCGTAAACAACGAACGCTCGTTCGGGCTGAGGTTCTTCAATTGGCAGTCATCTTCGCTCCTCTCATTTGGCTTGTTCACACAACTGTTGCGGCGACAAGCAACTCTTCTGGTTTACTGCTGCTCATCTATTGGTGTCTCGCTGTGCCTGTTCTCGGACGCCAGTTTGCATCTATCGCCTGGAACATACCAGCGCTTAACAACACTGTGATTCGTTTTCTTGAGCCTCTAAATGCCCCGGAAGAAGGCCTGCAGGAAGTTGACTCCGTCTCCTCCGCAAACCCCAGCGGCGTCGAGATCGCAATGAAGGGCATAAGTGTTGTTGAGGCTGGCCATTGCGTTCTGCACGATATCAGTCTGAGTGTGGCTTCGGGCCAACAGATTGCAATCATTGGTCCATCTGGTGCCGGCAAATCGTCCCTGGTTGGATTATTGCTTGGTTATTACTCAACGACCGAAGGCTCCCTGCAAGTGGATGGTGAGCCATTGACTGGATCCACTTTGGGTAAGTTGCGGCGCGAAACAGCTTGGATCGACCCACAGGTTCATCTTTTCAATGACTCGCTGATTGAAAATTTGTTCTACGGGAGTGATGACGCGACTGAATCTCTTCTGGACGAATCCATTCGCGGTGCTGGACTCGTTAGAGTACTTCCACGCCTTCCATCTGGACTACAAACTGCACTCGGGGAGGGCGGAACTCGGTTATCCGGCGGCGAAGGACAGCAAGTGAGGATAGGCCGCGGATTTGGGAGGGGTACAGTCCGCTTGGCCATTCTCGACGAGCCTGCGCGAAGCGTTCCGCGTTCAGAACGTGAGGCATATGTCTCCGCACTTAGATCGCGGTTCGAGGGTGCAACCGTACTCTGTATCACTCATGATGTTTGTGCGACCTTGGAATTCGATCGGGTGGTGATCCTGGACCAAGGAACAATCGTTGAGCAAGGACACCCGCACGAACTATACGAACTTCCAGACTCGCGTTATCGGGCACTTTGCGACAGGGAGAAGTCGGTGAGCGCAACTCTCTGGTCAAGCGCGAGTTGGCGAAGACTCCTGATGAAAGATGGCGGACTAACCGAATTAGTGAAGGCCTCGACATGAATGCAGAGCTCAATGCGTTCATTGAACAGTTGCCTCGATCAGGCGATGGCAATCCTGATTCATTCGACGCAATGTCCGTGCCCGCCGATTCTCTCTTCAAGGAGCTTTCGTCTACCGGACTCATTGTGAAGTGTGCGCATTTGGCAGTAGCGCATGCAGCGGAAACCGGTTTCTGGCTCGGAGCCTGGGTGCTTGCGGGTGCAGGGGCTCTGGATGGACGTCTTGATTCCGGATGGATTGCAGGTTGGGCACTCTGCATGTTGTCGACTATCCCGCTGCGGTCCTTTGTCCGCAGTTCAGAAGGTGGCGTGGTCATTGGGATCGGCACAATGATAAAACGGCGCCTATTTCGCGGCGCGATGTTTATAGACCCTGAGCGTACACGTACAGCTGGCGCAGGAAAGTTGGTCGGGGAAATTCTCGAAGCAGATTCAATCGATAATCTTGGCGCATCCGCCGGATTGGAAGCCGGTTTAGCTCTGGTTGAAATTCTGATTTGCCTCGTTCTCTTCTCCTTCTGTGTAAATGGTCTGACTCAAGTTCTGACTCTGTCTGGATTCCTACTGCTCGCTTTCATTCTCATTAAGAGAAACACTTCCAGTCGAACTGAATGGACCAGCTCTCGACTTCAAATGACCCGGCGAACAGTTGAGAATATGGTTGGCCACAGGACGAGATTGGCTCAAGAAATGCCTTCGCGATGGCACTGCCGAGAGGATCAAGAACTCAAGGAATATGTGGCTCTTTCGCAGAAGCTGGATAGCACCTCGGCGATGCTACAGGCAATGCTTCCACGCGCATATCTCGTGATCGCTGTCGCAGCCCTCGCCCCTTCTTTCATTCAGTCTTCCACCAGCATGACGCAGCAGGCGATCTCTATTGGTACATTGCTTTTCGCAGCAGGAGTATTCGAACGGCTTACCTACGCTTTAACTACAGCATGCACGGCATGGGTGAGCGGGCAGGTAATAAGCGCGATTCTGCTTACGGCGCAGAAGGTGGAAGATGAAGCGCATGCGATAGTCGGCCTTCCTGACTCGAGACGCGTCATTTTTAGTCAGGACCTGACGTTCTACCAACCTGGCAGGGTAGAACCGACCTTATCTAAGTGCTCCTTGGCGATCGAGAAGGGCGATCTGGTGCTGTGTGAGGGAGGTTCCGGGAGTGGTAAATCTACACTGGCCAAAGTCCTGGCGGGCTTCGCCCATCCGGCAGGTGGAGTGCTTCTGAGTGGCGGATTGGATAGACATGTTCTCGGCAGCTCAAGGTGGCGCCATCGCGTGGCGCTTGCGCCCCAGTACCATGAGAACCACATTTTCTCTGCGCCTCTCTATTTCAACCTTCTCCTTGGCCGAACCTACCCCTTCTCTCAACGAGATATTGTTGATGCAAAGGAAATCTGCGACCAGATGGGCCTAGGCGAACTCGTTGCCTCGATGCCCGCAGGGCTCGATCAGATCGTGGGAGACACTGGATGGCAACTATCTCAGGGAGAACGAAGTCGAGTTTTCCTTGCGAGGGCTATTCTCCAGAACTCCGAATTCACGATGCTCGATGAGAGCCTGGCCGCACTTGATCCCGAGAACCTCGAACGGTGTTTTGAATGTGTTTTGAAGAACTGCAAGACGCTTATGGTGATAGCGCACCCGTGACAACAAAGCTTGCTATCGAATTGCAGGAAAGGGCGTGGGCACTGCAGGATGCCGGCGCCCTTGATGAAGCAGCTGACGTCTGCACGAGGGCATTGCGGTTGATCGAAAGAACGGAGGGGCCTGACTCGGCCGATGCTGCGAATCTGTTGAATGATTTGTCGGCGATTGAGTACGAAAGGCTGAAGCTGCATTATGCGCTCCAAAGGGCACAGTCCGCCAAAAGGATTTCAGATCAATGGAATTGCCTTACAAACGACACCACGCTGACCAGGATTCGCGGTAAGACACTGGAATTGATTGGGAATTTGCACCGAGTTTTCGGTAACTATGAATCGGCGGAAGTAGTCCTGCTCGAAGCTGCCCGGAACGCTGAAGACGCTTTCGGCGTCAACTCTCATGATCTCGCGTGCGCCAAGAACAATCTCGGGGTGCTGTACAAGTTCTGGGGACGCTTTGATGATGGACTGGAGTTGTATAGAGAAGCGCTTGGCTGTTACGAAACCGGATCACTGGAAAGTGCCCAGATTCTCCATAATATTGGCGGCATATTGCACGCAGCCGGAAACGCCAGTGCAGGGGAGCAGCCCGCCAGGGAAGCCTGGCTTATCACAAAATCTGTTTTAGGCGCCGAGTCTAATGAGGCGATGCTCGACGCGATGGCCTATGCGGCAATACTCGATGATCTTGGTGAATTCGAAGAGGCCGAAGATCTCTACTTAGCGGGGCTGCAATTCTTTGAGACTCGTTGCGGGTCTGGGCATTATGAAACGGCTGCGATTCGCCATAACCTTGCAGGTCATCGCGCTGCACAAGGCAGATTCGAAGAAGCGGAACAGAACTATCGATCCGCATTGAAAACAAAGATAGATTTGATTGGACCAGATTGCCCAGACGTTGCGATCACCGAACAGAATCTCGGAGCATTGTTGCATAAACTGGGCAGATCAGATGAGGGTCGGGATCTTCTCCAACGTGCAGTTTCTATCTTGGCAGTCCGCCTCAAGCCGAATCATCCGATCCTTCTGCATGCCATTTCGACCCTCCAGGAAATGACTTAGACGCGAGCGGCCGCAGATTAAGGCACATCCACCCGAGTCAGAGCCGACTTGACAAGCGAAAAGAGCATCGGTATCAAGCACTTTCCTGATCTCTACTGACAAACGGGGATCGCACCATGGATTTCCAGCGACATTCGCTGCCGATCGCTGGACACTCGCCGACTTCTTGTTACCAATGCTGTCTTAGAGCATCAAGGACAACGCGGATGGCTCGTCGCAAAGATGAAAAACACCGCCAATCTAAGCGCTCGCCTTGTGTTTTTCTCTAAGTCAGGTGCACATAGAGCTTTACCTTCATTGAGGGAGGTAATTACAATCCGGCCACACCGTACCCAAGGAGCCTTATGCCTGAGCGCCCGCCTAAGCGAACTTCTCCATCCCGACCGTATGATGTGCTCTTCCAGATGATCACCAGCAAATGGATCACTCAGGCGCTTGGGACCGCAGTCGAACTCGGCGTCCCAGACCAACTCTCAAAAGGAGCGAGGCAGTGCAGCCGTATTGCGCGGGATGCCGGAGTATCCGAGGATGGCCTCTATCGATTGCTGAGGGCTCTCGCGAGCGTCGGGTTGTTTGCTGAAAGTGCTAATCGCCAGTTCCGACTGACTGCGATGGGACAGTTGCTTCGAAGTGACCACCGGGAGAGCCTCGCCGGATTCGCGCGCTTCACCGCCCATGACATCACCTGGCGGCCCTGGGGAAAGCTCGCCTATAGCGTCAAGACGGGCATGCCAGCATTCGATCATGTCTTCAAGGAGCCTATCTTCGAGCATTTTGCAAACAATCCGGAGGCTTCAGCAATTTTTGATGATGCGATGACCTCAATCAGCGCTGTTGAGGCACGCGCAACCTCCGATGCATACGACTTTAAGGGAATCAAGACGCTGATAG
>Ga0105239_10010828_pt1 | contig 10190 bp, 6 predicted proteins | sample KBSC44metaG_FD_92761 | JGI IMG/M metagenome (GOLD analysis project Ga0105239, IMG submission 92761) | Corn rhizosphere microbial communities from Kellogg Biological Station, Michigan, USA - KBS C4-4 metaG | ecosystem: Host-associated > Plants > Roots > Rhizosphere > Soil | place: Michigan, USA...
GCGCTTCAAGTCGGGCATCGGGAACTGATTCCCCTGGGACACCTGGATCTGAATCGGGGTGTCCACCGGTACGACTTCATTCGCGGGCGGGACCGTTCCCACGACCTGTCCGGCCGTCGACTTCAGCCCGTCGACCTGGATCGGGATGGGAGGAGCGGTGAACTCGCTCGCCGTCAGGATCGACGTCGCCTCTTCGAGGGTCCGTCCCTTCACGTCGGGGACGGGCTTGGTATTCGGTCCCGAGCTGACTACGACGTTGATCTCGTTGGTGATCGCCGACGTCTGGTTGGGCGACGGAAGGGTGGTGATGACCCGATCCTTGGGCACGACCATGCTGCCCGCATCCGTCTTCTTGAAGCGCTCGAAGCCCGCATCCTTGAGTTTTTTCACGCAGTCGGAATAGGTCAGATTCGGCGTGCTGCAGTCGGGGACAACGCGTTGTTCTGGGCCCGATGACACGTAGATGGTGATGTCATCGCCCGCCGCGACGGCACTATTGGCCGCGGGATCGGTGTGAATGACGTTGCCGGGCGGCACCTTCGAGTCGGACTGCTGCTGGATGGCGGTCTTGAATCCGCGGTTCTGCAGGGCCACTATGGCGTCCTGCTGCTTCTGTCCCGCGACGTCGGGCACCTGCTGATCGCGCGGGCTGCCGCCAATCATGTTGATGGCCAACGTCACAACGACGGTCAGCACGGCCAGCACCGCGACGGCGATCAGCCACTTGCCTATCGACCCGCCGCGTTGCGGCTCGACGTAGCCGGCCGCGTGGGTGGGGATGTGTTCGGTGGGCTGCGCGCGGCCACGCGACGGCGGCGGCGCCGACAGCAGCGACGTGCGCTCGGCGTCAGTGAACACCTTGGGGGCATCGGGTGCCTCGCCGCTGTGCACGCGAATCAAGTCGGTGCGCATCTCCGCTGCGGTCTGGTAACGGTTCTCGGGATTCTTGGCCAGGGCCTTGAGCACCACGGCGTCCAAGTCGGGGGAGATGCCCGTGTGCCGCTGAGACGGCGCGATCGGGTCCTCCCTGACGTGCTGGTAGGCCACCGCAACCGGCGAATCACCGACGAAAGGTGGTTCCCCCGTGAGCATTTCGTACAGCACGCAGCCCAGCGAGTACACGTCCGAGCGCGCATCGACCTTCTCGCCGCGGGCCTGCTCGGGGGAGAGGTACTGAGCAGTCCCGATCACGGCGGCGGTCTGCGTCATCGGGTTGCCGGTGTCGGCCAGCGCGCGGGCGATGCCGAAGTCCATCACCTTCACCGCGCCGGTCTTGCTGATCATGATGTTGGCCGGCTTGACGTCGCGGTGGATGATGCCGTGCTGGTGGCTGAAGTTCAGCGCCTGACACGCATCGGCGATGACCTCGATGGCGCGCTGTGGCTCCATCGGGCCTTCGGTGTGCACGATGTCGCGCAGCGTCACGCCCTCGACGTACTCCATCACGATGTAGGGCAGCGGGCCCGTGGGAGTCTCCGCCTCGCCGGTGTCGTACACCGCGACGATGGCGGGGTGGTTCAGCGCGGCGGCGTTCTGCGCCTCTCGGCGAAAGCGCAGATAGAAACTCGGGTCGCGAGCGAGATCGGCGCGCAGCACCTTCACCGCGACGTCGCGGTGCAGCCGGACGTCGCGGGCCAGGTGGACCTCGGACATTCCGCCGAACCCGAGAATCTCACCGAGTTCGTAGCGGTCGGACAGGTGCTGAGGGGTGGTCATCGCCAGGTGTCTTCTACGGCCGGGGCGGGCCCGGCGTCGTCGTCTCCACCATCGTCGATGGTCCCTGAATCAACCCCGTCTTGCGCCGGCATCGCTCCCGGTGACGCGGGCGGCGGTGACGGCGGCACGATCGTCGTGCTGGTGTTGGTGATCGTGGGCGGCGGTGTCTGGTTGTCCTTGCGATCCTGCGCGTTCAGCACGATCAGGATCGCGATGACGATGGCCAGCGCGCCGAGCACCCCTGCCGCCCACAACAACGCGCGCTGGCCGGGGGAGAAGGTGCGACGCTGCGGCACCGGCGTGCGGTGGCTGCCCGTCACGGGACGCGGTCGGGCGGCGGTCGCCGGCCTGCTGCCGTAGTCGGCCACGGCGCGGGCCTGGGTGACCGACGGAATCGCGGCGGGAGCGGCGCGACCGATGGACGGCGCGTGGTTGGGCCTCGGCGGCCGACGGCCTGCGCGCACCGCGGCCACGGCGTCGGCGAACGGCCCTCCGGAGCGATACCGGTGGCCGGGCTCCTTGGCCAGGGTGATCTCGATCAATTCACGCACGTTGGGCGGCAGATCGGATGGCAGCGGCGCCGGCTGTTCCTTGATGTGCTTCATTGCCACCGTCAGCGCGCCGTCACCGGTGAACGGCCGTCGGCCAGCAAGGGTCTCGTACCCGACGACGCCGAGCGAGTAGACGTCGCTGGCCGCGGTCGCGTCCTTGCCAAGCGCCTGTTCGGGCGCGATGTACTGCGCCGTCCCCATGACCATGCCGGTCTGGGTGACGGGTGCGGCGTCGACGGCCTTGGCGATGCCGAAGTCGGTGAGCTTCACCTGCCCGGTGGGCGTGATGAGGATGTTGCCCGGCTTGACGTCGCGGTGCACCAGCCCCGCGGTGTGGGCGACCTGCAGGGCCCTACCGGTCTGCTCGAGCATGTCGAGGGCGTGCCGCAGCGACAGCCGACCGGTGCGCTTGATCACGGCGTTGAGCGGTTCACCGTTGATCAGTTCCATCACCAGGTACGCCGTGCGTCCCTCGCCGACGTCGAGCTCGGTCTCGCCGTAGTCGTAGACGCTGGCGATGCCGGGGTGGTTGAGCATGGCGACCGTGCGGGCCTCGGCGCGGAACCGCTCGACGAACTCCGGGTCCGACGAGAACTCGGCCTTGAGGACCTTGATGGCAACCTGACGGCCCAGCCGGGTGTCGACGCTCTCCCACACCTGGCCCATGCCACCGGTGGCGATGAGTCGCTGCAACCGGTAGCGGTCGGACAGCGTGACTCCGACGCGCGCGCTCATGATCCCTCCCGCAGCGCCGCGGCGATGGTGGCGCGGCCGATCGGCGCGGCCAGCGCACCCCCGGTGGCGGACAACCTGTCGCCACCATTCTCCACGAGAACCGCGACGGCGACCTTGGGGGCCTTGGCTGGCGCAAACGCGATGTACCAAGCATGGGGCGGAGTGTTGCGCGGGTCGGTGCCGTGCTCGGCGGTGCCCGTCTTGGAAGCGATCTGCACGCCGGCGATGGCTCCCTTCTGCTGAGTCGCCTGCTCGGCGCCAATCATCAGATCCGTAAGTGTAGTGGCGACCTGTGAAGACACCGCTCGCCGGACTTCCCGAGGAGCCGTCGTGCTGAGGTTGGCGAGGTCGGGTCCCTTGAGGTCGTCGACCAGATACGGCGCCATCCTGACCCCGTCGTTGGCGATGGTTGCGGCCACCACGGCGTTCTGCAGCGGGGTGACCGCAACGTCCTTCTGCCCGATGCTCGACATGCCGAGGGCGGCTTGGTCGCTGATCGGGCCGACGGTCGACTCGGCCACCTGAAGGGGGATCGGCAGGGGAGCGGCGTCCAGGCCGAATGCCCGCGCCGCACCGCGGAGCGCGTCGGCTCCCGTGTTGATGCCGAGTTGGACGAAGGACGTGTTGCACGACTTCGCGAAGGCGTCCCGCAGCGATGCCGTCGGGCCGCTGCCGCAGCTCGACCCTGCGTAGTTCTCCAGCGTTGCGGTGCTGTCCGGCAAGGCAATTCGCGATGCGGCGGTGAGCTGGGTGTCCTCGGTCGCGCCGTCCTGCAGCGCGGCGGCGGTGGTGATCACCTTGAACGTCGAGCCCGGGGGATAGGTCTCCGAGATGGCCCGATTGACGAGTGGCGCGTTCGGGTCGTCGCGCAGCTGCTCCCACGCCGCCGACTGCTGGTCGACGTCGTGGGAGGCGAGCAGGTTCGGGTCGTAGGACGGCGCCGACACCATCGCCAGGATCTTTCCGGTCGACGGTTCGAGGGCCACCACGGCTCCCTTGCACGGTCCTCCGTTGCAGCCCTGCTGCATGGCGTCCCACGCGGCCTGCTGGACCTGTGGGTTGAGGGTCGTGCCCACGTTGCCGCCCCGCGGATCGCGACCGGTGAAGAAGTCGGCAAGGCGCCTGCCGAACAGGCGCTCGTCGGAGCCGTTCAGCACGGCGTCCTCGGCGCGCTCGAGGCCGGCGCTGGAGTAGCGGAGCGAGTAGAAGCCGGTCACGGGCGCGTAGGGCAGCGGATTCGGGTACACCCGGAGGAAGCGAAAGCGCCCCTCGGTCGACGTCGAATAGGCCAGCAGCTGGCCGCCCGCCGAGATCTGACCGCGTTGGCGGGAGTACTCGTCGAGCAGCACGCGCTGATTGCGCGGGTCGGAGCGCAGGCCGTCGGCGGTGAAGACCTGGGTCAGCGTGGCGTTGGCCAGCAGCAACACGATCAACGCCATGATCGCGATGGAGACGCGGCGCAGGGAGGTGTTCATACCTTCGCGATCACCTCCGTGCCAGCGGCGGCGATCGGGGTGCTGTTGGGCGCCTTCGGGTTGAGCGGGCGACGGGCGGCATCGGAGATGCGGATCAGGATCGCCAACAGGACGTAGTTCGCCAGCAGCGACGAGCCGCCGTACGACATCCACGGGGTGGTCAGGCCGGTGAGTGGAATCAGCTTGGTGACCCCGCCGACGACGATGAACAGCTGGATCGCCAGCGTCGATGCGAGGCCTGCGGCGAGCAACTTGCCGAAGCTGTCGCGCACCGCGATCGCGGTGCGCAGGCCCCGGATGATGACGATCGTGTAGAGCATCAGCACCGCGGCGACGCCGACGAGGCCGAGCTCCTCGCCGATCGCGGCGATGATGAAGTCGGTGGACGCCGCGGGCACCGTGCCGGGTTGGCCGTTGCCGAGACCGGTGCCGAAGATGCCGCCGGTGGCGAAGCTGAACAACGACTGCACGATCTGGTAGCCGGTGCCGTCGGGATCGGCGAACGGGTCGAGCCAGGTCTGCACGCGGACCTGCACGTGCGCGAAGGCGTAGTACGCCGCAACGCTTCCCGCGGCGAACAACGCCAAGCCCAGCAGGACCCAGCTGAGCCGCTCGGTGGCGATGTACACCAGCACGAGGAACGACGCGTACAGCAGTAGTGAGGTGCCGAGGTCCTTCTCGAACACCATCACCCCGACCGATGCGGTCCACGCCGCGAGCAGCGGTGCCAGATCGCGGGGCCGGGGCAGATCCATGCCGAAGACGTGCTTGCCCGCGCTGGTGAACAGGTCGCGCTTGGCAACCAGGACCGCGGCGAAGAAGATCAGCAGCAGGATCTTGGAGAACTCGGCGGGCTGAATCGAGAAGCCGGGCAAGCGAATCCAGATCTTCGCGCCGTTCTGCTCCGACATCGACCGCGGCAGCAATGCCGGAATGACCAGCAGGATGAGGCCCGTCAGGCCGCACACGTAGCCGTACTTGGCCAGCACCCGGTGATCGCGAAGGAAGATCACGACGAGCGAGAAGCCGAGCACGCCGAACAGCGTCCACAACATCTGTTGGTTGGCGCTTGGCCCAGGCGCGACGCCGGGTGCCAATGGTCCCGCCGCGAGGTCGAGGCGGTGAATCATCACCAGGCCAAGGCCATTCAGCAGCGCGACGACCGGAAGCAGAAGCGGATCGGCGTAGGGGGCGAAGCGCCGGATCGCCAGATGCGCACCCGCGAACAGTGCAACGTAGAAGACCAGGTACTGAACCAGGTCCCAGCGCAGCCCCTGCTCCTGGTTGGCCTCGACGATGAGCAGCGCCACCATCGTGATGAGCGCGGCGAACCCGAGCAGGAACAATTCGGCGTTGCGCCGGTTGGGCATTGGCGGAACGACGCTGACTGGGATCTGCGGCTGGGTGGTGGTCATGACGCAGCCCGGCAGGTGGTGCCCGGCTCCTGGGGTGGGGGAGGCAGCGCCGTCACGGTCGGCGACGGCGTGGGCGGGGGCGGCGGCGCGGGCGGTGACCCGGGCGGCGGGGGAGCGGTCACGGTGGTGGGGACCTCGGCCGACGGGTCCGGGCTCGGCGTCGCCGGCGGCGCGGGCGGCGCGCCAGCAGAGGATTGCGGCGACGGAGCCGGCGGGGCAGAGGACGGCGGCGGGGGTTTCTCGCTAGTGGTCGTCGGCTTGGGGGGCGCGCAGATCGGCAGCAGCGAGGTCTGGCCGAGTTCGTTGAGCTGCCGGATGGCGTCGTCGACGCTGCCGGTGGGGAGGCCGGCGGCGACTTGCGCGCGCTCGGACTCCCTGAGGTCGCCGACCTTGAGGAGCTGGCAACCGGTTCGAGGATCGTCGACGCCGATGATCTTCAGGTCGTTGCGCGAGTCCAGACAGGCGATGCGGAAGGGCTGTTGCAACGGCATTCCGAGAAACGAGCCCTGCACGCCACGCATGATGTAGACCGCGCCGTCGTGCTCGGCGACGTAGTAGTTGCTCCGAAGCATGAACCGGCCGACGGCCAGCCCGGCGACCACCAACAACACCAGCAGGACGGCCGCGTAGGCCATCCTGCGCCGCGAACGTGGCTTGCGCGGTGGCGGTTCCGGTTCGGTCGAAGGCCGTTTCGTTGGCCCTGCCGCGTTGCGGCGCGGGTTGAAGGCGGACGCCCGGCCCGCCGCGGTGTTGGGCGGGGCCGTCTGGTCGTCGTCGCCCGAGACGGCGCCGGCCAGGATGGGCTGGGTCTGGCCGTAGCCGTAGTCGACGACGTCGGCCACGACGACGGTGACGTTGTCCGGCCCGCCGCCGCGCAGCGCCAATTCGATGAGCCTGTCGGCACTTTGGGCCACGTCGGGGATCTGCAGCGCGTCCAGGATGGTGTCGTGGCTGACCGGGTCGGACAGCCCGTCGGAGCACAGCAGGTAGCGGTCGCCGCTGCGGGCTTCGCGCACGATCAGCGTCGGCTCGACTTCGTGCCCGGTGAGCGCCCGCATGATCAGCGAGCGCTGCGGGTGACTGTGCGCCTCCTCGGCGGTGATGCGGCCCTCGTCGACCAGCGTCTGTACGAAGGTGTCGTCCTTGGTGATCTGGCCGAGCTCACCGTCGCGAAGCAGGTAGCCACGGGAGTCGCCGATGTGGACGAGGCCAAGCTTGTTGCCCGCGAACAGGATTGCGGTGAGCGTGGTGCCCATGCCTTCCAGGTCGGGATCTGCCTCGACGTGGGCGGCGATGGCGGCGTTGCCCTGGTGCACGGCCTCGTTGAGCTGGCTGAGCAGGTCGCCGCCCGGCTCGTCGTCGTCGAGATGTGCGAGGGCGGCGATCACCAACTGGGAGGCCACCTCGCCTGCGGCGTGGCCGCCCATGCCGTCGGCGAGGGCGAGCAGGCGCGCACCGGCGTACACCGAGTCTTCGTTGTTGGCGCGGACCAAGCCGCGGTCGCTGCGCGCTGCGTAGCGGAGGACAAGAGTCACGGGCGCAACTCGATTACCGTCTTGCCGATTCGCACTGGCGTGCCCATCGGAACCCTAACCGCCGTCGTCACCTTCGCCCTGTCGAGGTATGTACCGTTGGTCGATCCTAGGTCTTCGACGTACCATTCGGCGCCTCGCTGTGACAGGCGGGCATGCCGTGTCGAGGCATAGTCGTCGGTGAGGACCAACGTCGAGTCATCGGCCCTGCCGATCAGCACCGGCTGTGCGCCCAGCGTGATTCGGGTGCCCGACAATGCACCCTCGGTGACGACCAGCTGACGGGCGACGTTTCGGCGCTGCCGACTCGGCAGGAGGGTGCCCCGCAACGCCAGCCCACGCTTGACCATGACGGCGCCGGTCGGGGCGTAGAGATCAGTGCGCAGAATCCGCAGCACCGACCAGATGAAGAGCCACAACAGCAATAGGAAACCGACGCGCGTCAGCTGCAGAACTAGCCCCTGCATCCGACGTCCTCTCCGTCACCGTCCCATAGCCGTGGCCCCGGCGCCCTCCGTACGCGTTCCGCCGCATTCGGCAACGTCACGATACTTGGGCGGTGATTGGCGTGAGGGCGAAGCGAACAGCTTTCGCCCAGCCAGCGACCTGCCAGAGTCGTCAGTGAACGCGGACGATGATCTCGGAGTGGCCCAGCCGGATGACGTCGCCATCGGCCAGCTGCCATTCCTGCACCGGTGCATTGTTGACCGTGGTGCCGTTCGTCGAGTTCAGATCCGACAGCAGCGCGACCTGGCCGTCCCAGCGGACCTCTAGGTGCCTGCGTGAGACGCCGGTGTCCGGGAGCCGGAACTGGGCGTCCTGACCGCGACCGATGACGTTGGCGCCCTCGCGCAGCTGGTAGGTGCGGCCACTGCCGTCGTCCAACTGCAGCGTGACGTTCGCGCCGGCTGCACCGTAGCCCGCGCCGCCGTACCCGGCCGGCTGTGCGGGCGGCTGCCCGTAGTCGTAACCGGGCTGGCCGTAACCGCCTTCGGCGTAACCGCCCTGCTGCTGCCCGTAGTCGTAGCCCGCGGGCTGTGCGTAGTCCTGGCGTCCGTAGGCCTGAGCGCCGTAGCCGGCCTGGTCTCCGTAGCCGCCCTGTTCGGGGTAGCCGCCCTGTTCGGCGGGGTAACCACCCTGCTCTGCCGGGTAGCCACCCTGCTCGGGGTAGCCGCCCTGGTCGGGGTAGGCGGGGCGGGCCTCTGGCCGGCCGTAATCCTCGTGGCGCGGCGGAGCGGCCGGCGGGCGGCCGTAGTCGTAGTCACCGGCCGGCTGGCCGTAGCCACCGGCAGGAGGAGGCGGGGGCGGCGGGTAGCCGCCGGGCGCCGGGCGGCCCTGGTCGTAGCCACCGGCGGGTGGCGGGCCGTAGCCGGCGGGCGGGCGCGGGTCGTAGGACGGCGGCGGGTAACCCTGTTCGGGGTAGCCGCCCGGCTCGGCCGGGTAGCCGCCCTGGTCGTATCCGGCCGGCGGCGGCGGTGGCTGCCGCGGCGGGTAGCCGGGAGCCGGAGCGCCCTGCGGTGGGTGGCCGCCCTGCTCGGGCGGGTACTGTCCGCGCGGGTCCTCGCCTTGGCGTCCGTAGTCGTAGTACTCGTCGCCGGGCTGCCCTTGTCCCTGGCCGCCGCGGTAGCTCGGGTTGTCGCTCATTGGGAGTACTCCTGGTTCTGCGGTGTACGCGTGCTCTCGTGCGTCCTGGGCGGGTTCGCCGCTGGTGGAATCTGGGTTGACCGCTCCACGTGTGCGGAACTGGCCGGTATGCAGGTTCGGTGACGGTTCGAATCTGACGACCACCTCACCATACGTTTGCCACCCGTGATCACGTATGTATCCCTCCAGGTATCTGGCAAAAGTGGTCGATTTGAGGTCGGGGTCGGCACTCACCTTCTGATGGTCGGACCCACTGAGGGTAATGACGTAGTCGTTGGGGGCCAAAATACGGCCACCACCGACTGCGCGCGCTCCGGACTCGGCCTCGCGTTGCAACATCGCCTCGACTTCCTGAGGCACGATGGCTCCGCCGAAGACGCGGGCGAAGGCGTCGCCGACGGTCGACTCGAGTTTCCGCTCGAAGCGACCGACAAGACCCATGTCACCGCCCACCTCGATCGTCGTCGTTTCGGTCCGGTCCGAGGCCCTGCGTGTCGCGAAGCCTCGACGTCTCCTTCATGGTATCGGCCATCGCCGTCGCAAGAGGACACACAGAACTCTGAGAATCGGATCACGCCAGGTCAGGGGCTCGACCTATGCTTTGACCGCCGCCATCTGCGCGGTTGGGGAGTGGGCCGGTGTGCGTGATAGTCTTCCCCGGTTGTTGGGGCGAGTGGCGGAATGGCAGACGCGCTGGCTTCAGGTGCCAGTGTCCTTCGGGACGTGGGGGTTCAAGTCCCCCTTCGCCCACAATGAGCGGTTCTCCGAACCGCAGGCGCAAAGGTCACGAACTCAAAAGGGTTCGTGACCTTCGTGCTTTGGGGACACGCGGTGTGGATTCGCGTGATCAGACCGGTGCCCCACAGAGACTCGACCGTCGGGCGCGGGTGCACGAACCCCGATGACACCGTGTTGCGGATGCCAACGCAGTCATCATTGTTGGCATGGGGTGGAGTCGGATGTTGAATACGCGGACCAATCGACTGCTGCTGATCGGTGCAAGCGTTGCGACGATCGCTGTGCTGGTCGCCGAGGCCGCCTTGCTGTCAACAGTGGTACCCGATGAGCGAGCAGCCGCGCAGCTGCGCAATCCAGTCCCGCTGGACGACGAGTACGCAGAAA
>Ga0105239_10010829_pt1 | contig 10190 bp, 9 predicted proteins | sample KBSC44metaG_FD_92761 | JGI IMG/M metagenome (GOLD analysis project Ga0105239, IMG submission 92761) | Corn rhizosphere microbial communities from Kellogg Biological Station, Michigan, USA - KBS C4-4 metaG | ecosystem: Host-associated > Plants > Roots > Rhizosphere > Soil | place: Michigan, USA...
CGCCACGTTGTGCGTACGGCCCGCGACGACGAGGTGCTCGTGCTCGACCGCGAGCCGGGCCAGCCGCACGAGCGCGGCGACCGCCCGGTCGCGCAGGAGCAGCAAGCCCTCCCGGACCTGGAGCTGCTCGACGTTCTCGGTGAGGTCGCGCGACGTCATCCCCTTGTGGATGTGCTCGTGCCCGGCCAGCGCGGCGAACTCCTCGATCCGCGCCTTGACGTCGTGCCGCGTCACCCGTTCGCGCGCCGCGATCGAGTCGAGGTCGACCTGGTCGACGACCTTCTCGTAGGCCTCGACGACTCCGTCGGGTACCTCGACCCCGAGGTCGCGCTGGGCGGTCAGCACCGCGATCCAGAGCCGACGCTCCAGGACGACCTTGTGCTCCGCCGACCAGATCGCGACGAGGTCGGGTGCGGCGTACCGCGTCGCGAGGACGTTGGGGACGGTCACCGCCCCATCGTATTGATGGTCATCGGCCGGCCGCGATGTCGCGGCGCCACTGGGCGCCGGGGAAGGAGATCATCGCGACACCCTCGTAGGCCTTCGCCCGCGCGTCCGGCACATCGACGCCGACCGCGGTCACCCCGAGCACGCGGCCGCCGGCCGTCACCAGGTGGCCGCCGGAGAGCGCCGTACCGGCGTGGAGGACGTGGACGGCCGGGTCGCGCGCGAGCGTCTCGGTGCCCACGATCGGGTCACCGGTCGAGGAGGCCTCGGGATAGCCCTTGCTCGCCATCACCACCGTGACCGCTGCGCCCGGTCTCCAGCTCGGCGGCGGCACGTCGGCCAGGGTGCCGGTGGCCGCTGCCAGCAGCAGCGGGGACAGGGGCGAGTCGAGCAGTGCCAGCAGTGGCTGGGTCTCGGGGTCGCCGAAGCGCGCGTTGAACTCCACCACCCGGACACCGCGCGTGGTGAGCGCCAACCCGGCGTACAGCAGCCCGGCGAACGGCGTGCCGCGTCGCGCCAGCTCGTCGACGGTCGGCTGGAGGACCGTGCGGCATACCTCGTCGACCAGGCCCTCCGGCGCCCAGGTGAGCGGCGTGTAGGCCCCCATGCCGCCGGTGTTGGGGCCTTGGTCACCGTCGTGGATGCGCTTGAAGTCCTGGGCGGGCAGGAGCGGATAGACGGTCGTGCCGTCGGTGATCGCGAAGAGGCTGACCTCCGGGCCGTCGAGGTACTCCTCGATCACGACCCGTCCGCACGTCTCCCCGTGGTCGGCCGCGGCCTGCCGGTCGTCCGTGACCACGACACCCTTGCCGGCGGCGAGCCCGTCGTCCTTCACGACGTACGGCGGGCCGAAGGCGTCCAGCGCGGCCGCGACCTGGTCCGCACTGGCGCACAGGCGAGCCTCTGCCGTCGGGACACCGGCCGCGGTCATCACGTCCTTGGCGAAGGCCTTCGACCCCTCGAGCCGGGCAGCCTGCGCCGTAGGCCCGAAGCAAGCGATGCCCCGGCTCCGAACCGCGTCGGCCACGCCGGCGACGAGCGGCGCCTCGGGTCCGACCACGACGAGTCCGACGCCCAGGTCGGCGGCGAGCGCCGCCACCGCCGCGCCGTCCATCGGGTCGACCTCGTGGAGCATGGCCTGCGCGGCCATGCCGGGGTTGCCGGGCGCGGCGTACACGGTGTCGACGCCGGGATCGGCGGCCAGCGCCCGGACCAGCGCGTGCTCGCGTCCACCGGTCCCGATCACGAGCACATCCACGGCGCTCACCCTAGTCGTCCGTTGAGCCGTCCCGAATCCTCCGTTGAGCCGGCTCAAACCACCCCTCGAACCGTCTCGAAACTGGTCTACCGCGCGGCTTTCTGCCGGTTCACGGGAGGATTCGGGACGGCTCAACGGGGGATTCGGGACGGCTCAACCGGCAGCGGATGTGGGCCGTGATCCGACTGTCACCAGGCGCAGTTGGAGACGAGCTCGTCATAGGCGGCCTGGGCGTTGGCCTCCGCGTTCGCTGCGTCCATCACGTTGAAGCTGTCCCAATCGTTCCAGGTCGCCGGGTCGAGGTCGTACCACTGCATCGAGCCGTCGAAACCGAAGTACCACCCCTTCTCCCGGTAGAAGCCCCCACTGTCGGCATACCACGTCACGTTGTCCTGGAAGGACGTCATCGTGGCGTTCGCGTGGGAGGACGTCAGGCTGGCTTGCTCGTACGCCACATGCATCGTGAGGCAGCTCTTCGGCATCGCCGAAGCCGGCGACGCCGACACGGCCATCATGAGTGGCACCACGGCAACTGCACTCGCGACCGCGATTCCCTTCCGGATCTTCATCTCGTGACTTCTCCTTCGGTTCGGGTGGGTCACGGTGGTCCAACGCCGTTGAAGCGGCGTTGAGCGCCGGGCCGGGCGAAGACGAGGACCCCGGTGATGGCCGACTGCCGGGGCAGGGGCGACCAGCACCAGGCAGCCGGCGCACCCAGCAGCTGGAGCCAGCGCGCGGGAAGCGGCGGGCCGCTGCCGGCCGACTGGCCGTGGTGGTTGTCGCCTGCTTCCGCGGCGGGTCGTCGTCCGAGCTGGACGGATGGACCTCGCCGACGCACGGGCTGTGATCACCACGGCCGGCGGCGTGAGCGGCCGCGTACACCGCGAAGACACCGGGCCCCCCGATCAACGAGCCGAGACCGATGGACCGCATCGCCCAGTCCGAGCCGCCGGTCGAGCGACCCCGGCCTCACCGTCGCGGCGGTCATCACACCATGGCCGCCGCGATGCGGCGTCCGGTCTCCACGATCTGTTGCTCGGTCGCCGCAGGCAGGGTGTCCTCCCACGCCATCAGCAGGTGCCCGCTCATGTCGAGCCGCCCGAGCGGCCGCGGCACGAACCAGACGTGGAAGTGCGCGCCACCGTCACCCCAGCGGTACAGGTGCACCCGGCCGACGTCTCCGAGCGCGAGCACGGCGCGCTCGACGCGCCCGCACACCCCGGCGAACGTCGCAGCGACCTCGGGAGGCATGTCGGCGAAGGAGTCGAAGTGCGCGCGCGACGCCAGCCACACCGAACCGGGCAGCCCGGTCTGACCGGGGTTGTGCAGGGTCCAGTTCTGGTCCGACCAGATCAGGTTCGAGTCGGAGTCGGCACTGCACGGGAAGCAGGGCTCGCCACCCTCCTCACCCCGACGGGGCGGCTCGGGCACGACGAGGTCGGCGGGGTCGATCAGGGTCAGCGGTTCGGCGTACGGAAGTGTCATGCGGTCAGGGTCCGGCGAACCCGGGCCCCCTGCTTGACCCGGCTTGCCCGAGCGCGATCAAGCCGAGGTACGACGCGCGACGGACTCGGTGTACGCCGCCGGCCGGTACCTCAGGATCGGGTCGTCGGAGAGCTCGATGCCGTCGACGACGCGTGTGGGGTCGAAGACGACCGGGCCGCCGGACTCCTCCGGGTCGTCGACCGGGCCCGTCACCTCGATCACGCCGGCGGTCAGCTGTCGGCTACCTCTCCACACCGACCTGGGGTCGTGGGGATCGTCCCCGTCCGCGGCCACGGTCACGTGCAGGTCGTAGCGCACCGGGCCCTCGGCGAGACGGGCGACGATCTCCTGTCGCAGCCGGTCGAGGCCCTCGAACGACCCGCTCGGCCGCTTCCCGGCCTGCGGCCGGAGCTCGTAGCGCACCCACCGCCGCGTCCCGTCGGCCGCGACCCAGCCGTACGCATGGATCGGGTAGTAGGTCTTCTCGGCGAACGAGAACGGCGGCGCGATCGCCTTGGCACGCGCGTTCGCCAGGAAGGCGCCGATGGTGTTCGGATGGCGCGCCACCCAGAGCGGGAACGTCGCCGGCCGGGCGGCAGCCTCGGTCATCGAGACGAAGTCCTCCGGATCGCGCACGGGGAAGCGCGGCGCCGTCTGGCCCAGCAGGTCGGCGTCCCCGGCGTCGCTGCGGAACTTCACCGCCATCCCGCGGACGTCGGACGCCTTGTCGGGCAGCCTCGGAGTCCCGGCGGCGTTGGACCAGCGGACGAGCACCGGCACGGAGGCACCGGAGAGCACGGCCGCCCGGCAGAGCTCACCGGCCTCGTCCGTGGCGGTGAAGAGGCCCTCGTAGAAGGTGCCACGGGCGTGCAGGGTCCGGTGGCCGGGATGGGGTCCGCGGTACGCCGCCGTCAGTCGGTCGATCGCCTCGCGAGGATCCAGCACGATCGGACAGTAACGCCCGACGGCAGTCAGTGCGGGACGGACAGGATCTGTTCACGACCCGGACCGACCCCAACCCCCCAGATCCGCGTGCCGGACATGTCCTCCAGAGCCCGCACGTAGGCCTGCGCCGCGGCCGGCAGCTCGTCGAACGCACGGCAGCCCGAGACGTCCTCCCACCAGCCGTCGAGGCGCTCGTAGACCGGCTTCGCGTGGTGGAACTCGGTCTGCGTCATCGGCATCTCGTCGTGCCGGACGCCGTCGACGTCGTAGGCGACACAGACCGGCACCTTCTCCCAGCTCGACAGCACGTCGAGCTTGGTCAGGAACAGGTCCGTGAGGCCGTTGACCCGGGACGCGTAGCGCGCGATGACGGCGTCGTACCACCCGCAGCGACGGTCGCGGCCGGTGGAGACCCCGACCTCGCCGCCGATCTTCCAGAGCCTCTCGCCGTCCTCGTCGAAGAGCTCCGTCGGGAAGGGGCCGGAGCCGACTCGGGTGGTGTACGCCTTGATCACGCCGATGACCCGGTCGATCCGGGTCGGACCGACTCCGGCGCCGGTGCACACCCCGCCGGCGACGGCGTTGGACGACGTGACGAACGGGTAGGTGCCGTGGTCGACGTCGAGCATCGTCGCCTGCGCGCCCTCGAACAGCACGGTCTCGCCTCGGTCGAGGGCCTCGTTGAGCAGCAGCGTGGTGTCGGCGACCAGGGGCCGGAGCCGGTCGGTGTAGGCGAGGAGCTCGTCGACGACGGCGTCCACGTCGACGGCTCGGCGGTTGTAGACCTTGGCCAGCAGCTGGTTCTTCACCTCGAGACCGGCCTCGATCTTGTCGTGCAGGATCTTCTCGTCGAACAGGTCGGCCACCCGGACGCCCACGCGCGCGACCTTGTCGGCGTACGTCGGGCCGATGCCGCGCCCGGTCGTCCCGACCTTGTTGGCGCCGAGGAATCGCTCGGTGACCTTGTCGATCGTCTGGTGGTACGACGCGATCACGTGCGCGTTGGCGCTCACCACCAGCCGGGTCACGTCGACGCCCCGGGCCGCCAGTCCGTCGAGCTCGCGGAACAGCGCCTCGGGCGAGACCACGACCCCGTTGCCGATCACCGCCGTGCAACCGGGGGTGAGGATCCCGCTGGGCAGCAGGTGCGTCGCGAACTTCTCGCCGTTCACCACGATCGTGTGGCCGGCGTTGTGCCCACCGCTGGTGCGCACTACGTAGTCGATCGACTCGGTGGTGGCGAGGAGGTCGGTGGCCTTGCCCTTCCCCTCGTCGCCCCATTGCGCTCCGAGGACCACGATCGCGGGCATCGGACCTCCTGCGGGGCGCTCGGGGGACGGCTCACCGGCCTCGCCGGGGCCGCTCGGGCGGTCGCGACCATACCCCACGGGGGGAGTCAGGCTCCGGGACGTGTCGGCTAGGGTCCGGCCCGTGGACCCCCTCCTCGTGATCACCAACGACGACGCGGGGACCGCCGACGACGAGGCCCTCCGGTCTGCGCTCGACATCCTGCGCGAGAAGTGCTCGGTGGACGTGCAGTCGACGTCGAAACCCGGGGAGCTCGACGGCGTCCTGCAGCGCGCGGCGTCACGCCGGATCGTGGTGGCCGGCGGCGACGGGAGCCTGCACGCCGTGATCGCGGCGCTCTACCGACGTCACGAGCTCGACCGCGCCGTGCTGGGACTCCTGCCGATGGGTACCGGCAACGACTTCGCCCGGTCGCTGGAGATCCCGCTCGACGTCGAGGCGGCCGCGCAGGTGGTGCTGTCGGGCGACGTACGTCCGCTGGACCTGATCGTCGACGAGCTCGGCGAGGTCGTCGTGAACAACGTGCACGTCGGCGCCGGGGCCGAGGCCAGCAAGCGCGGGGCCGCGATCAAGGAGAGGCTCGGCCAGATCGGGGTCGGCAAGCTCAACCTCGGCAAGATCGGCTACCCCATGGGCGCGGTGATGTCGGCGTTCGACGAGCCCAGCGTGCACCTGCATGTCGAGCTGGACGGAAAGGTCGTCACCGACGTCGACGACCCCGTGCTGATGGTCTCCATCGGGAACGGCGCCCATGTCGGCGGTGGCACCGAGCTCACCCCCGAGGCCGACCCCGAGGACGGCCGGGTCGACGTGATGATCTCCCACGCCGTCGGCGGCCTGGCCAAGCTCGGCTACGTCCTCCACCTGCGGCGCGGGGAGCACCACCGGCGCGACGACGTGCAGTACCTGCGGGGCAGCCAGGTGACGATCTCGGGCGACTCGTTCTGGATCAGCGCGGACGGCGAGATCAGCGGCCCGGAGCGCCATCGGAGCTGGCGGGTCGAGCCCGCGGCGTACTCGTTCATCCTGGCGCGCTAGAGCCATCCGCGTCGGGCCGCCTCGGCGCCGGCCTGGAAGCGGGTGTCGGCGCCGAGCTCGATCATCAGCTGCGAGATGCGACGACGGACGGTGCGCAGGCTCAGGCCCATGGTGCGGGCGATCTGCTCGTCCTTGACCCCGGCCTGGAGCTGGCGGAGCAGGAACGTCCGCTCGCTGCTGCGCCCGCCCGAGACCTCGGAGACCGGGACGGCCTTCTCCCAGTAGAGCTCGAACAGCAGGGTGAGCGCGTCGACGATGGCGCCCTGGCGGACGAGCAGGCGCGGCTCGTCGGCGAAGCCCAGCGGCTCGGGGAGGATCGCGTGCGTGCCACTGATCACGAACAGCCGGGTCGGGAGGTCGTCGATCAGCCGCACCTCCTCCCCCTCGTCGACGCGCATGTGGAGGGTCTCCCGCGCCTCGTGCAGGGCGCGAAGCGGGTAGACCGCTCGTGACCTGCGCCCGCTCGCGACGGCGCGGCCGACGACCTTGGACATGGCGGACTCGCGCGGCATCAGCCAGGTGTCCGGGCGCAGGAAGAGCAGGTCACCGCGGCTCTGCTCGATCAGCGCCGTGAGCAGCTGCAGCGCGTTGCCGCCGGTGCTCATCTCGCCGTCGAGCGCGCGCACGTCGTGCACCTCGCCCGGGGCCGGACGCGTCCCGGCCGCGACGAGCAGCGGTACGGCGCGCGCGAGGTCGTCGAGCCGCTCGCGGACATGGACCGCAGCCTCGGCCTCGCGGGTGATCGCGGCCGACAGGATCTGGTCGTTGCGCAGGACCCAGACCCGGCCGTCCTCGATCCGCACCACGCCGAGGTCGGTCAGTCCGGCGAGCGCGACGGGTACCTGGTCGGGCTCGACGCCCAGGATGGTCCCGATCTCGCGAACCGAGGCCCCCGTGAACGGGAGCACCTGCTGATAGCGGCGCTCGTCGTCCGCGCTCACCCCCAGCGCGGAGAGGACCGAGACCGCTTTTCTTCGTGGCACCGGTGGCAGTTTAGTGCCATTGACCGGACCGGCCCGCGATTTGACCGTTCCAATGCGCATCATGGAGGGGACGGGCAGGCAGCCCAGTGCTGCCGGCCGGCACACATCGGGGGATGCTCCGGCCGACTCGTCGAGAGGGCGCCGGCCGCCAGGTCGGCGCCCTTCGTCGACATCGGGCCAACACGCTTCACCAGGCGGCCGTGCCGCCGCCGCGCACACCCGACTCCCAGGGTCCGAAACCGGCTCCGGGTCTGTCCGGCTCCCGCGATAGCGTGGCGCCTCCGTGACCCCGAGCAGGAGACGCCGTCGATGTCCCGATCCACGCCGTTGGGCGAGCCTCACGACTGGGTGACTCGCGCCGCCGACGACGCGATCCGGCATCACGAGAAGTCCGGAGCGTCCGGGCCCGTCACCTGCTCCTCCGGCATCTCGCCGTCCGGCTCCATCCACCTGGGCAACCTGCGCGAGTTCCTGATGCCGCACTTCGTGGCCGACGAGCTGCGGCGCCGGGGGGTGCCGGTGCGTCACCTCCACGTCTGGGACGACTACGACCGCTTCCGGAGGGTGCCCGCCGGAGTCGATCCGTCGTACGCCGAGCACATCGGCCGGCCGTACACCTCGGTGCCTGACCCATGGGGCTGCCACGCGACGTGGTCCGACCACTTCAAGGAGCCGATCATCACGGCGCTGCACGACCTCGGCGTCGACATGGAGGAGATCTCGCAGACCGAGCGGTACCGCTCGGGGGTCTACCGCGACGAGGTGTTGCGCGCGGTTCGTCGCCGCGGCGACATCGACGCCGTGCTCGCGCGCCACCGCACGAGGAGGAGCGAGCCCGACATCGGGACCGACGAGCACTCCGCCCAGGAGGCCGCGGCGATGGCCGACTCGGTGGCCAACGACGACGAGGGCGAAGACGCCGCGGCCGGGGTGGGGTACTTCCCGTTCAAGCCCTACTGCCGCGACTGCGGCCGCGACACGACCACCGTCACGGCCTACGACGACGAGACGACCGACCTGGCCTACACGTGCTCGGTCTGCGACTACCACGGCTCCACCAACCTGGCGACCCAGGACGAGGGCAAGCTGGTCTGGAAGGCCGACTGGCCGATGCGCTGGGCCTTCGAGCACGTCGACTTCGAGCCGGCCGGGATGGACCACGCGACCCCTGGCTCGTCGTTCACGGTCGGCCATGAGCTGGTCGAGTCGGTGTGGGACTACCCGCGACCGGCCTGGTTCGGGTACGGCTTCGTCGGGTTCGCCGGCGTCCAGAAGATGTCGTCGTCGGCCGGCGGTGCACCGACCGCGGCCGATGCGCTCCGCGTCCTCGAGCCGGGCATCCTGCGCTGGCTGTACGTACGCCGACAGCCGCGTCAGACCTTCGACATCGAGTTCGGCCTGGAGGTCGTCCGGCTGTACGACGAGTGGGACGCCCTGGCTCGCAAGGCCGCCGACCCGGAGAGGCGCGACGTCCAGACGCTCGCCTACGACCGAGCCTCGTCGACCATGACGGCCGGGGCGCTCCCCACGCCCGAGGTCGTCGTGCCGTTCCGGATGCTGTCGTCGGTCGCGGACGTGACGGCCGGCTCGGCCGAGCAGATCAGCCGGATCGTCGCCACCATGGGCCACCCCCACGACTCGGTCGAGCAGCTCGAGCCGCGGCTGTCGCGGGCGATCGCCTGGACCGAGGAGTTCGTGCCGGCCGCCGACCGCACGACCGTGCGCACCGAGCCGGACGCGGCCGCGATCGAGGCGCTGTCGAGCCAGGAGCGCGAGTGGCTCGCACTGCTCCTCCAAGGGCTGCAGGGCGACCTCGAGCTCGACGCCGTCACCTCGCTCGTGTACGGCGTGCCCAAGCTGGCGCGCGGGATGTCGCTCGACGAGAAGCCGACCGACGAGGTGAAGGCGGACCAGAAGGAGTTCTTCCGGTTGCTCTACCACCTGCTGGTCGACGCCGATCGGGGCCCGCGTCTCCCGACGCTGATCGTGGCGCTGGGCGCCGACCGGGTGCGGCGCCTGCTGGGCGCCTAGCCCAGCAGCGACTCCGCCACGTCCGGGCTGGAGTCGCGCAGGAACTCCGAGCAGCGCTGCCACTCGTCGTCCTCGCCGATCGCCCGGGCGGACCGGGCCAGGGTCGCCAAGCAGCGCAGGAAGCCCCGGTTGGGCTCGTGCTCCCACGGCACCGGACCGTGGCCCTTCCAGCCGTTCCGGCGGAGCAGGTCCAGGCTGCGGTGGTAGCCGACCCGGGCGTAGGCGTAGACGGTCACGTCGTCGGCATCCTGGTCGCGTGCCTGCTCGGCCAGCGCGGCCCAGCCGAACGGCGATGCGGGGTGACGGCGTACGACGGCGGCGGGGCTGTCGCCGTTCGCGAGCTCGGCTCCGGCCGGGTCCTCGGGGAGGAGCGTGGGCGGCGGTCCGGCCATGAGGTCGACGTGGCTCATGCCGCCACCTTGTCAGATCGGCCCGAGGAGATCCGTCATCAGGTCAAGGCGTCCACACGAACCGATGGAATCAATGTCGGTGGAAAGGTGTTGCTCTCTGTCATGGCCTCGCAGACCCCGACCCGCGACCCCATTCCCGCGGACGTGCGGCCCTGGCCTGCACTCTTCGCGCTGTGTCTCGGCTTCTTCATGATCCTGGTCGACACCACGATCGTCACGGTGGCGACGCCGGCGATCATCTCCGACCTGCACGCCGACGTGAACAGCGTGGTGTGGGTGACCAGC
>Ga0105239_10010832_pt1 | contig 10189 bp, 5 predicted proteins | sample KBSC44metaG_FD_92761 | JGI IMG/M metagenome (GOLD analysis project Ga0105239, IMG submission 92761) | Corn rhizosphere microbial communities from Kellogg Biological Station, Michigan, USA - KBS C4-4 metaG | ecosystem: Host-associated > Plants > Roots > Rhizosphere > Soil | place: Michigan, USA...
TCGATCGGCGCGAGGCAGCCGTGCAGGCGCCATTCGTTGAAGTCGCCGAGCAGCACGATCGGCGCGTCGTCGTCGTCGAGCCACGCGTCGACGCGTTCGACCTGGCGGATGCGCTCGGCACGGCGCAGGCCGAGGTGCGTGGCGAGCACGCGCAACGGCCGGCCGTCCCAGTCGATGCGCGCGTCGATGAGGTTGCGCGGCTCGCGCCGCTCGAGTGCGAGGTCGCGCGCGTCGACCGAAACGATCGGCAGGCGGCACAGCAGCGCGTTGCCGAACACGCGGCCGCGCTTGAGGAACGTCGGCATCACGACGAGCGTCGCCTTCGCGGCGTCCTCGAGCTGCTTCGTGAGTTCATCGACGGTGCCGCGGCGCGGCGAGAACTCCTGCAACGCGACGACGTCGGCGTCGAGCTCCGCCAGCACGCGCGCGATGCGCGCGGGCAGGCAGCGGCCGTCGACCCCGACCGCCTCGTGCAGGTTCCAGGTCGCGATGCGCATCAACGGCCGCCGTGCGCGCGGTGGCGCGTGCGCGCGAACCAGGCGAGCGCGACGATCACGACGACGACGCCGAACAACGACAGCCACGCGAGCGGATGCGGATCGCGCAATGCGGCCTCGGCGCGGTCGGCGAACACCGCGTACAGGGCGATGCCGGGCGCCATGCCGAGCGCGGTGCCGGCGATGTAGTCGACGCGCCGCACGCGCAGCATGCCCGCGGCGAGGCTGACCACGCTGTAGGGCGCGACCGGCACGAGCCGCACCGCGGCGACCGCGAGCACGCCGTGCGCGAGGATGCGGTCGCGCAGGCGACGCCAGCGCGGATCGGCGAGCCGCGCGTGGAACCGCTCGGGCAGCGCGCGACCGATCTCGTGCAGCACGACCGCGCTGAGCAGCACGCCGACGAGCGCGCACGGCGCGCCGATCCGCGCACCGAGCACGACGATCGCGAGGGCGACGAGCAGGTTGACCGGGAACGCGATGAGGCCGCCGACGACGAATGCGCCGAGCAGCACGGGGATCGCCCACGCCGATCCGCGCCAGGCCTGCGCGGCGTCGAATGCGTCGGCGACGGTCGCGTCGGTGAAGCGCGGCGCGAGCTGCCACGCGGCGGCGGCCGCCGCGACGAGCGCGAGCGCGCCGGCGAACGCGAGCAGGCGCTTGCGCACGCTAGAGCAGCCCTTCGATCGGCAACAGGCGCAGCATGCGCAGCTTCGCGCGCTGCCAGCGTGACGCGCCGGGGTCGTGGTCGAACTCGACCGCCTTGCCGTCGTCCTGGCCGGTCCAGCGCAGGTGGCCGTGGTCGAGTTCGACGCGGTACGCGTTGTCGGGCGCGGTCGCGTGCGCGAAGAACTGCTCGATCGCGTCGGCGAGGCCGGGACTGTCGACGATCACGCCCATCTCGGTGTTCAATGCAACCGAGCGCGGATCGAAGTTCATCGAGCCGACGAACACGCGGCGATGGTCGATCACCATCGCCTTCGCGTGCAGGCTCACGCCCGACGAGGTGCCGTAGGCGCGCTGGTCGGTGACGCCGCGCAATCCCTTGAGCTCGTACAGCTCGACGCCGCCCTTCAGCAGGGCTTCGCGATACTTCGCGTAGCCGGCATGCACTTCGGGCTCGTCGGTCGCCGAGAGCGCGTTGGTGAGCACCTTCACCGAGGCACCGCGCGCGACGAGCCCGGTGAGCAGCGCGACGCCTTCGTCGCCGGGGATGAAGTACGGCGACACCAGCAACGCCTGCGATTGCGCCGCGTCGAGCACGCGCCGCAACGCGGGCGCGATGTGGCGCAGGCGGCGCTCGTCGACGCCGGGCGCGGGATCGACCTTGTCCGGATCGTCCGCGGCGAGGTGCGCCTCGCCCCAGAACCACGCGCCCTTGCGCTCGGCGCTCGGTCCGTTCGGCAGGTCCTCGGCGACGACGTCGGCGTATTCGCTGTCCTTGAACGCGCGCGCGTCGCGCAGCAGGCGGTCGCGCAAGGTGGCGAGGTTCGCGTCGCTGGCGTCGTTGTCGCTGTAGGCGGTCACCGGGAACGCCGCGTCGCTGTTCCAGTAGCGATCGAACATCGCGGCGACCTGCGGCACGACCGGGCCGATCGCGAGCACGTCGAGGTCGCGGAAATGCACGTCGTCGCCGGCGTCGAAGTACGCATCGCCAATGTTGCGCCCGCCGACGATCGCCTGCATGCCGTCGACGATGAACGCCTTGTTGTGCATGCGCCGGTTCAGGCGTGGCCCTTCGAGCAGGAACTGGCCCGCCTTCGAGACGATCGAGCGCTGGCGGAAGCGGAACGGGTTGAACAGGCGCACCTCGACGTTCGGATGCGCGTCGAGCGCATCGAGCATGCGGTCTTCCTTCGAGATGTCGAGGTCGTCGAGCAGGATCCGCACGCGCACGCCGCGGTCCGCGGCCGCGAGCAGGCGCTGCGCGAGCAGGCGGCCGGTCGCGTCGTTCTTGAAGATGTAGTACTGCAGGTCGATCGAATGGCGCGCCGCGTCGGCGAGCACGACGCGACTCATCAGCGCGTTCGCGTTGCCGAGCAGCGGACGGAATCCCGACTGCCCCGGATGCGCGGCGACTTCGCCGGCGATGTAGCGCGTCGACGCCGTGTCGGCGACGGCGGGCAACGCGGACGACGACGGCTTGGGGATGTCCGTGCGCAAGGTCGCGCACGCGCCGAGCATCGCGGCGAACAGCGCGATGCCGATACCCCGCAAGCACCCGGCCGGCGTCTCCATGGCGCGCATCATGGCATGCGCGCGCATGAGCACTCTCTGAATGCGACCGGGGCCCGCGGTCCGCACGGCACAAAAAAAGAGGCGGGGTTTCCCCCGCCTCCGAAGACAGCATGCGATGCCGCGATTACGGAATCGTGATCGCCGCACCCGACTTGTCGTACCACCAGCGATGCAGCGTGGCCGGGAAGCCGTTCGGCGCGGTCGTCTGCAGGCTGACGTAGCCGTAGCAGGTGTTGCCGGCCGGCGGCGACGGCAGCGCCGAGCAGTCGAACTTGAAGCCGAGGTAGCCGTTCACGCCGGCGATCCAGTTCGTCATGGTGCCGCCCGACGCCGCGACGATGAACGTCGACGACGGACCGATGGTGGCGCCCGACGCGAGGATGTCGTACGTCGTGCCCGAGCCCACGCCGCCATGCAGGCCGCCGCTCGGCCAGAAGAAGTGCAGCGCGCTGGCCGTCATGTACGGGTTGAAGTTGAAGTCCGGATCGCAGCTCGCGGTTTCGCAATGCGAGTTGTTGATCCAGTTGATGTACGTGCCGTCGAGCGTGGCCGGGATGGCGAAGTCGAGCTGGCCGCTGTCGACGATGTTCGGGTTGCCGACCGGTTCCGTACCCGCGATCGCGACGTACATGTGCAGGTCCGGCGACTGGCCGCCGTTCTCGTGCAGCACGACTTCGGCGAACGCCGGGACCGTGATGTCCGAGGTCGTCGCACCGTGGATCGTCAGCGCCTGCGTCGCGGCCGTGTTGCCGGCGGCGAACGAGAACGTGGTCGGGCTCACCGTGACGTTGAGTTCGGCCGGGTTGACCACCGAGGCCGTCCAGTTCGACGCGGTCGACAGCGTGTTGCGGAACGTGCGCGTGAAGGTGCAACCGCCGTCGCACGCGAGGTTGCGCGCGCTCGGGATGTTCAGCGTCTTCGGGTCGCCCGCCGTGGCCGGATTCGCGGCGAGGAAGTTCGCGTAGGTCTCGTTCATCACGAGGCCGGTCTTCGCCGCCTTGGTCAGGTCGATGCGGCCGCTGCCGACATCATCCGGATCCCATGGCGTGGTGAGGTCTTCCTTGTGGCCGCCGGTGAACGCGGTGAGCATCAGCGCCGACTTCACTTCCTGGTTGGTCCAGGTCGGATGCGCGGCGCGCAGCAGCGCGGCGGCGCCCGCGGTGTGCGGCGAGGCCATCGACGTGCCGCTGAGGAAGCCGTAGTTGTGCTCGGTCGTACCGTTGGTCACGGCGGCGTAGATGTTCACGCCCGGGGCGGTCACGTCCGGCTTGGTCACCGAGGTCAGCGCACTCGGGCCGCGCAGGCTGAAGCCCGCGAGCACGTCGCCCTGCTTCACGGCCGGGGAGAAGTCGGCGGTGGTCGGAGCCGGGACGATCGGACCGTCGAAGCCGTCGGCGAACACGGTGTCGGCGTCGCCGGCCATGAAGGCGACGATCGCCTGGCCTTCGCTCTGCAGGATGCTGTACGCGGGCAGCGTGGCACCGCCGACGCTCATGTTGATCACGCCCGCGGCGTTGTTGTAGATCACCGCGAGGTCGGCGCCGGCGCCGGCCGCGTTGTTGATCTTTTCCTCGAACGAGCAGGTACCGCGCGAGATCAGCGCGATCTGGCCCGTGAAGAAGCCGGCCGGGAAGCCGCCGGACGCCGTACAGCCGGTCGGGTTGGCGGCGCTGTAGCCGATCGGCTTGCCCGTCGCCGCGGCACCGAGGTTCGGACCCGAACCCGGGTTCAGCGAGATGTTCTGGATCGCCGGCGGGACGGTGCCCGGGCCGGTGACCGACAGCACGCCTGCGCCCGCGACGTTGTTGTCGTGCGTGGACGCGGCGACCGAGGCGACCCACGGGCCGAGGTGGTTGACGAGGCCGACCGGGTCCGGCGTCGCCGCGCGCGTGTTGCCGGCGGACGTGGCGACGAAGATGTCGGCGTTGACCGCGTCGAGGAAGCCGCGGTCGGTGTCGTTCCACGGATCCGAGCCGCCCGAGATCGAGAAGTTGATGACGTCGACGCCGTCGGTGATCGCGTTCTCGATCGCCGCGTCGATCGCGGCGCCGTCGCAGTTGGTGGTCGCGCAGACCTTGTACGTGCGCACGCTCGCGCACGGCGCGACGCCCGACATCTTGGTGAACGGAGCCGGGATCGTCGGCGGCGGGACCGCGCTGGCGGTCAGCGTGTTGCCCGCGGCGGTGCTCGCCGTGTGCACGCCGTGGCCGTTGTCGGGATTCGCTTCCGGCGTCGTGCCCGTGCAGAGGCCGCCCGCGCTCGTGAGGCAGTCCGCGGTGCTGAGCAGCTTGTGGTTGGCCGCGCTGAACCCGCAGGCCGCGTCGTCGGCGAACGACGGATGCGCGGCGAAGGAGCCGGTGTCGATGACACCAACGACGACGCCCTGGCCCTGCGTGCCGACGCCGCCCGGGACGTTGGTGCCGTCCCAGATCGTGTCGGCGCCGATGAACTCCGGTCCGCGGAACGTCGTCGTGCGGTATTCGCCGGCCGCCTTCACGCTCTTCACGCCCGGCAGGTTCTTGACCGCGACCGCTTCGGCGAAGCTCAGCTCGGACGCGATGCCGTTCATGGTGATCGCGTAGCTGTGCGGCACGCTGATCGTGCGGCCGATCGCGGCATTGATCGCGTCGACGTGCGCGGTGCGCTGCGTCGACAGATAGTCGAGGTAGGCGACCGACGCGGAGGACTTCGCGTCGACCTTGCGCTTGCTGCCGTTCTGCGCCGTCGGCGCGAAGCCGTTGACGCCACCCGTGTAGTGCATCAGGCCTTCTTCGGCGAAGCGGATGATGTAGACCTTGCGCTCAGCGAGCGCCTGGCGCTCCTGGGCCGGGTTCGCGATCTTCTCCGCGGCATGGCCGGCGGCGAACGCGGTATGTGCTGGCAACGCGACCACGCCGCCGACGAGGGCGACGCTGACCGCGGAAGCGAGCGTCTTGAGACGAAGCGAATTCCCCATGTGTGCTCTCCGGATTTCGTACATGACTACAAAAGCGACCATCGCGACCGACCGCATCGCAATGCGATTCGCTAAGGAACCTTCGACTGGATCGCCACCCCTTTGCCACTCCCTTCGGGCCATCACGGCCGTAGGGTGTCTGTCCCGGCAGCGGAGACTCCAACGCCAGAGACTACATCGACTTTCGTGGAAAGGATTTGTGCGGCGCAGCGAATGCGGATGGCGCATTGCTTGCATCGGCGCGCGCATCGGCGCCACGGTGCGGAAGGCACGAAAATCGCATGGAAACGAGCGCGCGCGCGCTCAGTCGGCGGCGCCGAAGAACCGCCGCACCTCGCCCGGATCGCTGCTGCGCGGCAACGGCGGCAGGCTCGCGAGGAACAGGCGGCCGTAGCCGCGCGTGGTGAGGCGCGGGTCGCACAGCATCAGCACGCCGCGGTCGTGCACGTCGCGGATCAGCCGCCCGGCTCCCTGGCGCAACGCGATGACCGCGTTCGGCACCTGCCAGTCGGCGAACGGATTGCCGCCGGCCTCGCGCAGCGCATCGAGGCGCGCGACGAGCACGGGATCGTCGGGCGCCGCGAACGGCAGCTTGTCGATGACGACGAGGCTGAGCGCGTCGCCGGCGACGTCGACGCCTTCCCAGAAGCTCGCCGCGCCGAGCAGGACGCCGTTGCCCGAGGCGCGGAATGCCTCGAGCAGCAGGTTGCGCGGCGCGCTGCCCTGCACGAACAGCGGGAACGGCACGCGCGGCGGCAACAGCTCGGCCGCGCGCCGCAGCGCGCGATGCGAGGTGAACAGCAGGAACGCGCGCCCGTTCGATGCTTCCAGCACCGGCACCGCGGCGTCGACGACGCGTTCGACGTAGTCGTCGGCGGCCGGGTCCGGCAACCCCTTCGGCAGGTACGCGAGCGCCTGCCGCGCGTAGTCGAACGGACTGTCCACGCGCAGTTCGACCGGATCGTACAGGCCGACCTGGCGCGCGAAATGCGTGAAGCGGCCACCCACCGCGAGCGTCGCCGAGGTGAAGATCCACGCCGCGTGGCTCTGTGCGCGCAGCTCGCGCAGCGGGCCGGCGATGTCGAGCGGGGTCGCGTGGAATGCGAAGCCGTGCGCGCTCAGTTCGTACCAGTGCACCGCATCGCGCGCGCCGCTGTCGGTGAGATGGGCGAGGCGCGCGGTCTGCTCGGCCGCGCGTTCGGCCACGCTCGCGAGTCCGCGGCTGCGCGCCGAATGCTTGTCGAGCGCTTCGGCGAGCGCACCGAGCGCGCCGGCGAGTTCGGCGAGTTCGTGCTCGACGTCGGCATCGCGCTCGATCTGCGTGAACGCGCCCTTCGCCGGGAAACGGTCGAGGGCGAGGCGCAGGCGCTTGATCGCCGCAGCCAGCGGCTCGAGCACGGGTTGCAGCACCGCGAAGGCGCCGCTCACGTTCGCACACTCGGCCTGCACGTCACCGACGAGTTCGGTCAGCTGGCGCGCCGACAGCGTGACCGAGAAGAACTGGCCGGCGAGTTCGGGGATCTGGTGCGCCTCGTCGAGCACGAACGCGTGCGCGCCGGGCAGGATTTCACCGAAGCCTTCCTGCTTGATCGCGAGGTCGGCGAACAGCAGGTGATGGTTGACGACGACGAGGTCCGCTTCCTGCGCGGCACGACGCGCCTTCACGACGAAGCAGTCGTTGAACATCGGGCAGTCGGCACCGAGGCAAGTCTCGGTGGTCGACGTCACGCGCGGCCACAGCGGCGAATCCTCGGCGACCTCGGCGAGTTCGGCGCGGTCGCCCGCGAGCGTGCGGCGCGACCACGCGTGGATCGCCTGCAACTGCGCGGCCTGCTCGCGACTCGCGAAGCGGCCTTCCTTGTGCGCCTGGTCGAGGCGGTGCAGGCAGAGGTAGTTCGCACGGCCCTTCAGCAGCGCCGCCGACAGGCGCGCGCCGAGCACCGCACGCACGCGCGGCAGGTCGCGATGGAACAGTTGGTCCTGCAGCGCCTTCGTGCCGGTCGAGACGATCACGCGCTTGCCCGACATCAGCGCGGGCACGAGATAGGCGTAGGTCTTGCCGGTGCCGGTACCCGCCTCGGCGACGAGCATCTGCCGCTCGGCGATCGCTTCCTCGACCGCGGCCGCCATCGTCTGCTGCGCCTCGCGCGGCGCGAAGCCGGGCACTTCGCGCGCGAACGGCCCTTCGGGGCCGAGCAGTTCGGCGGCGCTCAACATGGAGGCGCGCTCGCGATCGGCCGCGCCGCACGGATCCGCGCGCACGCCCGCGCGCGCGTCGTCGACGCGCGAGGCGCGCTTGGAAAACGACGCAGCGAGCGCTTCAGACCGCCCCCCAATCCCGATCCCCGGACGGCCGTCGCGCGATCACATGCGCAGCAACGGCTTGATGCGGCATTCCTGCAGGCGCTGGCGCGCCGCGGCGACGGTCGGGCCGTCGTTGAGCGCGGTGCGTGCCTCGACCACGGTCTGCCAGTTGCGTGCGCACAGGCTGCCGGACTTCGGGCCGAGCGAGTGGCTCTTCAAGGCGAGGCGCTCGGCATCGTTCCACTGCGCGCGCGCGACGTCGATCTCGGCCCGGTACTGCAGCAGGTCGGGCGCATCCGGCGCGAGCTTGAGCGCGTCGTCGGCCGCACTCGCGGCGGCGGCGTAGTCCTGGCGCGTCTCCGCTTCGCGCGCACGCTTCATGAAGCCGTCGATCGCCGCATCACGCAGCGGTTGCACCTGCACCGCGGAATCGAGCCCGTCGCCGGCGGCGCGGATCGCCTTCACGGCGGCGGCGGTGTCGACCGGCGGCGGCGGTGGCGGTGGTGGCGGGCCCGGTTGGGCGCAGGCGGCGAGGACGAGGGCGAGCGTGGCGGGAACGAGGCAATGCGATTTCATGCGATCGGGACCGGGCGTGCCGGTCGGTACCAAGGAGACCGCCTATTCTCGCACGCCCGCCTTAACCGCCGCTGCCGAAGAAGTTGCGCAACTGGTCCATCGGGCAATGTTCTTCCTCGGTCGGCGCGTAACCGCTCGCGAACGGCAGCTCTCGCGCGCCTGTGCACGCCGTGTCCGTGCGCTTGCCCGACGACGGCGCGACGGTGGCGCGCTCGATGCCGTCCTGCGGCACCACGAGCGGCGCGCTCGGCAGGCGCTTCATGAGCTCGATCCAGACGCGCAGGCCGCCGGTCGCGCCGAACAGGCCGGTCGGCTTGTTGTCGTCGCGACCGATCCACGCGACCGCGAGCGTGTCGCCGGTGAAGCCGGCGAACCACGAATCGCGCTGCGTGTCGCTGGTGCCGGTCTTGCCGGCCGCGTGCAGCCAACCGAGGCCCGCGTCGTTGATCGCGTGCGCGGTGCCGCCGACCGCGACCTGCTGCATCGCGTACGTGACGAGGCGCGTCGCGGTCGTGTAGTCGCCGCCGCCCGGCTTGACCTCGTAGCGCGACAGCGGCCGCCCCTTCGCATCGAGCACGCCGCGCACCGCGCGCAGCGGCAATGCATGGCCGTCCGCGGCGAAGTACTGGTACAGGCGCGCGACGTCGAACGGGCTGAGGTCGATCGCACCGAGCAGCATCGACGGGTTCGGGTTGATCGCGCGGCCGAGGCGGAACGAATCGAGGAAGCCGCGCACGCGATCGATGCCGATGCGCTGACCGAGGTTGATCGTCGCGAGGTTCCAGCTCTGCATGAGCGCATCGACGAGCAATACCTGGCCGTGGCTCTGGTGGTCGTCGTTCTCCGGCCGCCAGCGGCCGCCACCGGGCTGCGGCAGGTCGATCGGGCCGTCGTCGAGCAGGGTCGCGAGCGAGTAGCGCTGCGGCTGCGCGAGCGCGACGAGGTTGACGAAGGGCTTGACCAGCGAACCGATCGGGCGCAGCGCGTCGAGCGCGCGGTTGAAGCCGGGCTCGTCGACGTCGCGACTGCCGATCACCGCCTGCACTTCGCCGTCGTGCGCGCCGGTGACGACGAGCGCCGCTTCGACCGCGTCGCCGCGCTTGCCGAGGCTCGCGAGCGCCTTGTCGATCGCATCCTCGCCGAGCGACTGCACCGACGGCGCGAGCGTGGTGTGGATCGACAGGCCCGCGCTGTTGAGCTCGGCGTCGGGAAAGCCTTCGCGAATCTGCCGGCGCACGAGCTCGAGGAACGCAGGATAGCGGTCGCGCGGCAAGGTCGCGTTCGCCGCGGTGCCGATCGGCTGCTTGCTCGCCGCGGCGAACGCGGCGTCGTCGAGCAGGCCGGTGTCGCGGAACACGCCGAGCACGACGTTGCGCCGGCCGAGCGCGCGCTCCGGGTTGCGGCGCGGGTCGTACAGGCTCGGCCCCTGCACCATGCCGACGAGCAGGGCGATGTCGGCGGCGCCGAGCGAACGCAGGTCGCGGCCGAAATAGAACTCGCTCGCGGCGGCGAAGCCGTGCACCGCCTGCGCGCCCTGCTGGCCGAGGAACACTTCGTTGACGTACGCCTCGAGGATGCGCTTCTTGTCGTAGCGCGCCTCGATGAGCAGCGACAGCAA
>Ga0105239_10010833_pt1 | contig 10186 bp, 14 predicted proteins | sample KBSC44metaG_FD_92761 | JGI IMG/M metagenome (GOLD analysis project Ga0105239, IMG submission 92761) | Corn rhizosphere microbial communities from Kellogg Biological Station, Michigan, USA - KBS C4-4 metaG | ecosystem: Host-associated > Plants > Roots > Rhizosphere > Soil | place: Michigan, USA...
ATGGCTGCAAAAAACGGATAGGCCAAATCCCGGGACCGAAACGCCCGCCTCACCGCCCTCACCGCCCTCACCGCCCTCACCGCCCTCGCCGACCGCCTCACCGCCCCCCATGGAACCGGGCCCGCCTGCCTTCGACCAGACACCGGACCGGCCGGAACCCTTCGGGTACAAGGTCTCGTGGTTCGCCCTGAAGACTTCCGATCCTGCCGCGGTGCTGGACGCGCTGGAGCTCGGTGAGGCGATGCCGGCCAACTGGTCGTCCGGTATGGCGGCCGCATACGGAAGGGCCGGGGGTGATTGGGTCTTTATATCGCCGCCGCAGGGCGGCTGGGTCCTGGCGATAAGCTCCAGCTGGGTCTACCCGACGATCGAAACGCACCATGACATCGGCGCGAAATTCGACCGTCTGTTTTCCCGCCTGATGAAGCGGTTCGACGACGTTCAGTTCTTCGGCAGCCACCGCGTATCCGATTTCGCGGCCTGGGCGCGCGCGATGAACGGCGAACCGGTGCGAATCTTTGCCTGGGCCGGGAGCGACGGTGCGGTGTTCACGAACTTCGGCAACCAGACGCCGGAGGAGGCCAAGCTTGGCCTACTCAATCTCACCGGCCTCTCGCCGGACGAAGCGACAGAGGCGATGTTCAGAGCCGCCGAAGAGCAGGACGAAGATGAGGAAAAAGGGACCAAGTCTTTTCCCGAAGAAGACGACGTCGTGGGTCTCGCAGCTCTTTGGAGCATCGATCCTTTCGAATTGCCGGAGCAGGATCATCCTCCCGCTTTGGGGCTGGCAGCCCGCTTGCCCACCGATTTGAGGCAATGAGGGTGCCTGCTCGATACTATTCTTGTTCTTGTCAACGCTGACACGCGCACGATGCCTGAACTCCATCCGACAGCGGCGAAACTGCTCGACAGGATGACTGGCCCACCGCCGGCGCACAGCCGCTTCGTCGGCGAACCGATCGATCTGGCCGAACTCGATGCGCTGGCGCTGGGCGACCTCTGGACCGCCGCGCATGCGATATGCTGGCTCGAGACAGACCCTCCGCCGCATACGCTGGCGGTTGAAACGGCCGCTTCCATTCGGAAACACGGCATGGAAATAGAGCCCGCCTTTCGGGGCTCGGCCTGCACCGAATATCTCGATCTGCTCGTCCAGCTGACCGGCCTCGAGGGACGGTTCGCCGGCGATCCGACGCGCTGGCTGGCGCCGGAGGCGAGCTTCGTACTCGCACGCTGCATCGAGCCTGGGTTCGATGGCCTAGCTGGCCCGGCCAAGTGCCTGCTGGCTAATTTCGATTGGGCGAAGGCGCCGAAATGCGCCCTGCTGCTGGGACGGCTGGCAGGGTGCGAGGCGCGGGTCACGGCAGAGATAGAGGCAGAGCTGGCCGGATCGCCTTTAGTGGTTGCGGAATTGCAGGCCGTCGTCCGTGCCGACCTCGCGGCGCACAGCCGGGCGGCCGCATTTTCCCATCCCCGGCTAGACGAGATCCTGTCGGCCGATCGTGCCACACGTAGCCCGGATGCCGAAGATGAGGACTATGCCGCCTTTGCCCGGAAAGGGCTGGAGCAGGCGGCCGAGCGCGTGCGCAGGATCCATGACCGCGAGCAGCCCTACGTAGCGGACAAGGCCTTCACGGTCTCCGAAGCCGGCGTCATCGCGCGGCTCGCACGGGTAGCGTTGAAGCGGGACGAGTTGTGGCTGCCGCCGCTGCTGGACGCGCTGTTCCGCGGGGTAAGCCTCGCCCCCACCAGCGCGAAAAGCGTGCCGTCTCAGTCCGTCGCCATTGGACTGGGCCATGCCGTCGAGGCCTGGCCGACACCGGAGGCGGTGGAGACGCTGCGCGCCGTCCTGGCCGATATCCGGCACGCGGGCGTGAAGAAGAAGCTGCAGCGCAGTCTCCGTGGCGCGGAACCCAGGCTGGGCGAAAGGCCGGAGGTCGCACTGCGCCTGCCGGCGGACCGGCCCATCGGGAAGGCGCAGCTGAAAACGCTGACGCGCGCCCTGGAGGCGGGGTTCGCCTCAGGCATGCAGCTGGCCTATGAGGATTGGCGCACTCGGCTGGCCGAGCATCCACAGGCGAGGGGCCTGGCGGCATCGCTGGTGTGGCGCATGACGGACGGCGCCGGCGCGGAAATCTCCGTGCTGCCGGCCGTGGAACTGGGGCGCCTGATCCTACGGGACGTCTCGGGCGCCGTCGCAACCACGGCCTCGGATTGTCCCGTCATGCTTTGGCACCCATTGGACGCAACGGCGGCTGAGCGGAGCGCTTGGCGGGACCGAATCACGGCTCTCAGGATCAGGCAGCCATTCAAGCAGGTTTTCCGCGAGCATTATCCCCTTTCCGCCGAGGAGGCCGACGGCACCGCGACGGCAATGTTCGCCGGCCACGTCGTGTCGGTCAGATCCTTCGTCGGCCTCGCCCGGCGGGAGCGCTGGGAACTTGGGTACTGTCACCTCACCCGGACCTTTGGACAGTGGATCGCCAGTCTCGATGTCGCGGACAATATCTATCCAGGGTGCGGCGGCAGCACGAATGTCGGCAGACTGAGCATTATGGCTTCCGCCCGGTGGATGGCGCCGTCGGCGCCCCTCTCGGAGGTTCCCGCCGTGACGCTCTCGGAAATCCTCCGCGCCGTGGATCTGCTGGTCAGCGTCGGCGGCTTCGCGCTGGAGGATGATGCCTGGGACTCGAATCGCAGGGTGCGGCTGTGGCGCATGGCTGAAAATCCGCTTGGCGCGATGGCCGAGATGCGCAGGCAGGCGCTCGAACGGGCCCTGCACCGCATGGATGGGATGGAGCTGTTGGCGTTCGACCCTCGCCATCTGCGCCTCGGCCCCTACGCCATCCATCTGGCGACCGGGCGCATCACCCGCGACGGCGAACCGGTGACGGTCGACCTGCCCGAACGCAATCTGGCGGCCGTGCCCTGGCTGCCCTACGACGAGAAGCTTTTGGAGACGATCTGCCATACTGCGATCGAGATCGTACGCCGGGTTGCCTGTGAGACTGCGGCCCGCTGAGGCCTTTGATCGTTCGGCGTCAGACCCTCATTCCAGATCAGCCAGCTCCTGCAGTGGCCGGATTTCGATCTCGCTCGGTCCCGGCATGGGATTGGGGCAGCGCTTCACCCAGGCGACCGCCTCGTCCATGTCCTTGACGTCCCAGAGCCAGAAGCCGGCGACCAGCTCGCGGGTTTCGGCGAAAGGCCCGTCGATGACCGTCCGGCCCGGACCATTGAAGACGATACGCTTGCCCTGCGAGGTGGGCGTGAGGCCGTCGGCCATGACCAGGATGCCGGCATCGCGCAGCGCGTCATTGAATCTGCCCATCTCCGCCATCGCCTCTTTCGTCTCGGGCGTGGGGAGAAAGCCCTTTTCGCTGTCGTCGGTCGCTTTCACGAGCACCATCACACGCATCGCCTGTCTCCTTGTTCGCGCGGGCCTCACCGGCCTAACATCGAAACGAACGAACGGGGATTTGGAAGCCGACATCGTCCAGCAAACTTTTCCGGAGGAGGCGCAGCATGGACCGATTCACCGGCGGCTGCCTGTGCGGCAGCGTCCGTATCGTGGCGTCAGGGCGCCCATACCGGGTCGGCATTTGTCACTGTCTCGACTGCCGCAAGCATCACGGGGCGCTTTTCCACGCTTCCGCGATCTTCCCGCAGGATGCGGTGACGATCGAGGGCGAAACACGCGACTATGCCGGGCGGTTTTTCTGTCCCCGCTGCGGCTCGTCGGTTTTCGCACGCACCGCGGACGAAATCGAAGTGAACCTGGGATCGCTGGATGCCCCCGACCAGCTGATGCCGACCTACGAAAGCTGGATCGTGCGTCGCGAATCCTGGCTGCCGCCGTTTCCGCTCACGAGACGATACGACCGCGATCGCGACCCCACGGGTCGCACCGAGGGGTAGGTTTCGGCGTAAGGTCGTCGATGATCCGCCCCGAGCGGAACTCTATCAACTGCCCTCAGCGGCGGTGAAAACCGCCAGTTGGGCGTCGAAAGCCCGTTTGAACGCGGCCCGCGCTTCGCCGCGGGCGACATAGGCTGCGAGGTTCGCGTATTCAGCCAATAGGCCCAAGGGGGTCAACCTGCGCAGCACGTGCACCATCATCAGGTCACCGGCGCTGAACGCGCCGTCGAGCCACTCCGCGTCGCCAAAATGGCGGGACAGCTGGCCCAGGCAGTCACGGAGGCGGTCTTCAACCATCGGCCGGCGCTGCTCGTACCAGGGCTGGTCGCGCTCAAAGAGCACGAGGATCTGGAGATCGACGATCGGCGGCTCGACCGTGCTGAGCGCGGCGAACATCCATGTGATTGCCCGCGCCCTTGCATCCGGGTCGTCCGGCAGCAGGCCCGCATGGTGCTCAGCGATATGGAGCACGATGGCGCCCGACTCGAACAGCACGAGATCGCCGTCCTCATAGGTCGGAATCTGCCCGAAAGGATGAAGCGCCCGATGCGCGGCTTCCTTCATGTCACTCCACGGAAGCAGGCGAACGTCGTAAGCTTGGCCAACCTCCTCAAGCGCCCAGCGAACGCGCATGTCACGGGCCAGCCCCCTGCCGCGATCGGGCGACCGTTCGAAGGCGGTGATGGTGGGGCTCATCGGGGGGCTCCGGGCGACGGCGTGACGCCGTCCAGCGCAACATGGGGGATGGCGACGACCTTTCGCATTGTCTCTCTCCGCGTTCTTCCTGGCCTGAGGACGAACGGCCGGCAGGCTTCCCGACAGGCGCTCGAACTTTTCTTGCGGGTTAGAACTGATGCTCCAGCGGCAACTGTCCCGCCGCGAGCGCCCAGGAATGTTGCCGCTCCTCATAGACCGAGACGTGCGGCGGCGGAAAGCTCGGGTCGGCAAACGCGCCCACCGCCACCGTGACGAAGCCCGGCGCCCCGGTAGGCTCCCAATAAATCGTCGAGCCGCATACCGGACAGAAATGGAAAGTGGCGCCCTGGCCGCTGTCGCCGAGCCGCGTCCACTGCGTCGCGCGGCCCTCGATCGTCACGCACTCACGCGAAAAGCGCGCCTGCGTCGCAAAAACGCTGCCGGTGCGTTTCTGGCATTCCAGGCAATGGCAGATGGAAATGCGGACAGGCTCGCCTTCGCAGGTCAGGCGAAGCTGTCCGCAGCTGCAGGATGCTGTCCGGCTTGGCATATGCGAATCCCTTTATTTTGCAGAACGATGTCGGCGCTCGCCACGCTCGTTCGTCGTCCCGATGAAGCGCCAATCGGCCGGCTCGACGTTGCCTGATGTGGTCCGCCACATTGGACACCATTGTCGAGGAATTGAAACGGAAGGAGAAAGTCGATGAATAACCGCACGACGGTCGAACGGAAGTCCGAGCGTGAGCTGGTCGTTACGCGAACCTTCAACGGTCCGGCGCGCATCGTGTTCGAGGCGTGGACCAAGCCCGCGCTGCTTAAGCGGTGGTGGGCGCCGAAGTCGATGGGCGTGCCCCTGCTGTCCTGCGAGGCGGATGTTCGTGTCGGGGGGCAGTATCGTTTTGAGTTCGGCCACGATGCCTCAAAAACTATGGCGTTCTTCGGCAGGTACATCGAGGTGATACCGCACGCGCGCCTCGTCTGGACCAATGAGGAAAGTGACGATGGCGCGGTCAGCACGCTGACCTTCGAGGAAAAAGACGGCAAGACGCTGCTGACCTTAAGCGAACTCTATCCCTCGAAGGAAGCTCTCGATCGTTCCTTCGAAGGAATGGAGGGCGGGATGCCCGAGCAGTTCGAGCAGCTGGACGAGTTGCTCGTCACGCTGGGCGAGGGTGAGTGAGGAGATCGCACGGAGATCCGACGCTGGAAAGATCGCGCCCAATAACTTATATGACCATCTAGATGGTCAGGAGCATGACATGGACGCGATCAATCTGGCGGATGCCAAGGCTCATCTGAGTGAGCTCGTGGATCGGGTCGAGGCCGGCGATTCGATCGACATCACCCGCCGCGGCAAGCCGGTTGCACGGTTGACCGGCGTGGCAAAGGCGCGAAAGCGGATCGACGCTGCCCTGCTTCAGTCGCTCACGGCGACCATGCCGCCACAGGCGGAAAGCGCCGCCGATCTCGTCCGCTCGATGCGAGACGGCGACCGGTATTGACGCTCTATCTCGATACGTCGCTGATCGCCGCGGCGCTGTCCAACGAAGCGATGACGCCACGTGTCCAGGCCTGGCTGGGGGCCCAAGATCCGGCGCAGCTGCTGATCAGCGACTGGACCATCACCGAAATCTCCTCCGCCTTGGGCGTCAAGCTGCGGACCGGACAGATCGAACTGGCGCACAGGGCGGCGGCGCTGGCGGCCTTCAATAGGCTGGTCGCCGAAAGCTTCACCGTCTTGGCGGTAACCGGCCGCCATTTCCGGACGGCGGCGAAGTTTGCCGATCAGCAGGCCCTCGGACTGCGCGCCGGCGATGCGCTGCACCTGGCGATCGCGTCGGATCACGGCGCCACGCTGCACACGCTCGACCGGCGGCTTGCTGAAGCCGGTCCGGTGCTTGGGGTGCCGGCGCGGCTGTTGGGATGATGGGGGTTCGGCTCTTTATGTAGATGCGTTTCACACACGCTCCGATGGCAGGTTTGCTTCATCTCACGATTGAACGCGTGCGCGATTTCACTTATGCTGATGGTGCTCTTGGCATGAGCATGGCACTCGCCGTTCCGAAGCTGCTGGCAGCACTGCCGTTAAATCTTCTGTGACCCTTTCAACAGGCATTCGGGCTTGAAAGGCGGTTGGCGAGTGACGCTTGCGAATTCAAGCCAGGAGAATGGCTATGTTGATTGGTGACGTGCGTCCCACGACGCTTGATGGCGTCAAAAGTCTCGCCGCGTAGCTCCGCAAGGAGCAGGGCATCAAGCATTCCACCGCGCTCGATCTTGCAGCCGAAGCGGCTAACTGCACGAATTTCCGGAATGCCCAGCGCGTGCTCCCTGCGCGGGGAATCGCGCTTTCACGGCCTTATGTGCTGTTGACCACCTACTGGTGTGACAAGGAGCAGCGCTATCGAAGCGGTCGCGAGACACTTAAAATCGAACTCTCGAGGCCTATCCTCGACATCTGCGGAAAATCTGCGCTCAAGAGTGTCCGTGGCTTTGGTGATCTTCGGATGGTCGCGGATGACCATTTCGTCTGCGACACGCTCGCTCCGACGCAGAGTTATGCGCGCAACCGCCTCTGCACCGCCGAGCGCTCGCTCCGCTTCATGGAGCATACAGGGTTGGTCCCCTTCCGCGACTATCGCAAAACCTTTCCCTGCGGTTTGGCAGCCCACAAATTGCCGGATACCGACCATGCTACCGACTGGGTCGATCCGGCGAGCGGGGAGTTCGTCCTGATCGACGAGCCCTATGGCGGCACGCCCGATGAGGTGGAACGTGCTGCCTGGGCAGCAGGGACCGGTTGGCGGGTCATCAAGACCTCCTGGCCGGGCATGTATAACCCCTACGATTGCGACCTCTATGCCGTAACCGACGGCCGCTCCAGCTACGATCTCGATGCTCTTGTGGCGAAGATTGATGCCATGCCCGCGCCGCTGCTCGAAACGGATTGGTCCGGGGAGTCATCGCCATCGTGGGACACGTTCGTTAGCCCGATGGCGAAGACCGCGCAGGATGTGCGCCGCGCCCGGTGTCGGGGCACGATCTATCCCGAGTCCAGCGCGACGACTGTCCCTTACAGCTATGGTCTCGGTCTCGGTTTGTCTCCGCGCCGACCTGCCGGCAAAATGGGAATCGAGGGGCATATCGAGGCTGGGAGGATCATCAAGGCCGTGCTTCGGTCACATCAGAGGAGCTATGGCGTCTACAACCGCATGAGTTCGTTGCGCTCGACGCTGGAGGATTGGATGAGCCTCGAGATCGGCCGCGGACAGCTTGAAGGCCCCGAATTCTTCGAGGTTTATTATAGTGAAGCGGAAGGGGACGCCCCCTATCGGGAGATGGCAAGGTCACGCGCCGGCATTGTCGCAATGCTCGGTGACCTGAAGCAGAAGCTGCAGGCCGCATATCCCGACTGCGCACCGCTTCGCAAGCAGCTCCATCGCATCGACATGTCGGGGTCGCTGATCGGCAAGATGAAGCCTGCTGACAGTTAAGAGAGTGACGTTGGGGTCAGAGTAGGATTACAGTTGGAACAGGTGGCTATGCTTAGGAATCTTACTCTGACCCCGTTTCTTTTGAAGTTCTTTGGAGTTGTATTCTGTATTTCGGAATGAAATTCGTGGACTGAGAATGGACGAACTTGAGTATGGAATTGTATACGTAACTGCCGGCCAGTTTAAAGGGCAGATCGTGTATTATGATGATATCGATCGTCGAACGGCTATTTGTTACACCGGCCACCCGTTGGACTTTGTCCATTGTTATAACATTCCTGTGCGGTTTCTGCGTGTCCTCGTCATCAAGGAATTACTAAATCGCCGAGAAGCGATCTGGCGAATTCTTACGGATGAAGCAGTCAAAGGAGAATGGCGGCTCGAACCAGACGAAGTCCACTCACTGTGGTCTGAGAAGGCGTTAATAACCGATCTCTTATTCGAGAGAAGAATGTTGGGCGAGATAGAGCATTTCTCTGGAGAAAAAATGATCTTCCTTTGTCATAGCTCATCGGACAAAGGTTTTGTCAGAATGGTTAACGATGATCTTAGACGATTAGGAGCGCAGACCTGGCTTGATGAGAACAATATAAAAGTAGGTCAATCTATTGTAGATAAAATATCCAGCGGGCTGAAGGACTCTCGTTATTTGATGATATTTCTGTCACCAAAGTCTATACAGTCGTTGTGGGCCACTCGTGAGTGGCAATCATTTCTTTCGCGCCAGCTGTCCGGGAATACGATTACGGTACTCCCTGTGCTTATAGAGAAATGCGATATACCAGCGATTTTGGCTGATTTGAAATATGCGAACTTTACCGAGTCATATTATGATGGTCTCAAAGAGTTGCGCGCAGCGCTGGTATGAGATTGCCGCCACCAAACCTCACTCCCACTCAATCGTCCCCGGCGGCTTGCTCGTAATGTCGTAGACCACCCGGTTGATCCCCCGCACCTCATTGATGATCCGGGTGGCGACCAGCCCCAAAAACTCATGCGGGAACGGATAGAAATCCGATGTCACCGCCCGCAACGCACATGCCCGGTCATACGACCGGCCATCCCCCATCACGCACCGTCCGCAGCACGGCGAAGGCTGGCGTACAAAAAGGTGTCAGCGAAAAGGGGGCAGAGTCCCTTTGATCGCCGTGAATGCTGACTGGCAGCGGTTCGCGTTCAGCCCTATTCGGCCGCCTCGATCAACTCGATATCCTTTTTCAAAAGACGGTTTACCAGCACATTCAAAGATGTGCCCTGTGCGGCCGCGCGCTCGGAAAGATAGCTTAGAATTTCCGGATCGAGGTGGATCGGGGGCACGAGGGTCGCTCCGCCGCGAAAGAATTTGCCGCGCTCGCCCTTCGAGAAGTCATATTCGTCTTTCATCGTTCGATCCTTTGGCGATACTGATCTGCCTCTTTCCTCGTCGGCCGGCGCGCGGAGATGATACGGATGGCGACAATCTCGTCGCTAATCTCAACATGCGTATGTACGACTAGCAAGAGTTTCAGTCCGCTCGCCTGGCCCAGTGTGATCCAGCGATCTTCATCGTCGCTGTGATCTTCATCGAAGATGGTGACAGCCTGCGGATCCAGAAATACCGTCATTGCGTCGTCGAACGAAACGCCGTGCTTCGAGAGATTGCTTTCAGCCTTGTGCGGGTCCCAATCAAAGACCGTGCGCATGCGGTTTTGCCCTCACTCCCACTCAATCGTCCCAGGCGGCTTGCTCGTAATATCGTAAACCACCCGGTTGATCCCCCGCACCTCATTGATGATGCGCGTCGCGACCAGCCCCAGGAACTCGTGCGGGAACGGATAGAAATCCGCGGTCATCCCATCGGTCGAGGTCACCGCGCGTAACGCGCAGGCCTGGTCATACGACCGCCCGTCGCCCATCACGCCCACCGTCCGCACCGGCAGCAGCACGGCGAAGGCTTGCCAGATGGCGTCATACAAACCGTGGTTGCGGATTTCTTCCAGGAAGATCGTGTCGACCTTGCGCAGCAGCTCCAGCTTTTCCTGGGTGATGTCGCCGGGGATGCGGATGGCGAGGCCGGGGCCGGGGAAGGGGTGGCGGCC
>Ga0105239_10010834_pt1 | contig 10185 bp, 8 predicted proteins | sample KBSC44metaG_FD_92761 | JGI IMG/M metagenome (GOLD analysis project Ga0105239, IMG submission 92761) | Corn rhizosphere microbial communities from Kellogg Biological Station, Michigan, USA - KBS C4-4 metaG | ecosystem: Host-associated > Plants > Roots > Rhizosphere > Soil | place: Michigan, USA...
GAGCCCTCCGCGCCAACCGTCTCAGACGTCTGACGCGGAGGATTTTCACCGCCTGGAGGTGAAACTGCCGACATCCGCCGAAACATAACCCCGTGTTTCCTCACAGACTGCACGGAGTAGTCCCGAAGAGGAACCGCGATGTACGGCGGTCCGCTGGAGTTCGTCGTGAGCGGCGGCTTCGGAGTCGCAATGCGCCCCTTCCATCCCTGAATAATAGAGGAGTGATTTTATGAAAACAACGCGAGGACTGCTCGGGTTGAGCATCGGCCTGCTGGCTGTCGCCGGAACCTGGGCGGTCTCCCATGCGCAGGATACGGCCGAGAAGAGAGCGGTGAAGCAGGCGAAGATGCCTAAAGAGGCGGTGCAGTGGGGAGACGACATCGACGGTATGACGGTGAAAGGCAAGCCCGTCGCCAAAGGCTGGGTCTCTCTCTTCGACGGCAAAAGCCTCAAGGGCTGGCTCTACGAAAAAGGCTACTGGAAAGTGCAGGACGGCGCGATCGTCGGGGACAAGGGCGGCAGCACCCCGCATCACCACTATATGTTCTCCGACAAAGACTACAGCGACTTCGAACTGCACATCGATGTGAAGATGACCGGCTACAACAGCGGCGTCTGCGCCCGCATCCACCCCATCAGCTTCGACGACGTCCCCGGCTATCAGATCGATATGGGCGACGGCTACTGGGGCTGCCTGTGGGACGAGCATCACCGCCAGACCAAGATCCTCGATTTCCCCAAAGCGGAGGCCGACAAGATCCTGCACAAGGAAGACTGGAACCACTACTACGTCCGCATGAAGGGCACACACATCGTCCTCTTCCTCAACGGCGTCAAGACCGCCGAAGGCGACGATCCCGGTGGCTTCACGAGCGGCCCCCTCGGCTTCCAACTCTGCCACGGCGACAACACCGTCGCCTCCTTCAAGAACATCTACATCAAGACCTACGCGCCCGCCGAGAAGAGCACCGCTCCCAAGCCCGCTGATCCGCCCGCGCCGTAACGGCCGCCTGCTGAGCGCCCCCATACATCCAAGCCGCCTCTTCGAGGAGAGGCGGCTTCGCCTGAACACGGCTATAGGAGGGGGTGTTTGTGGGTCAGTTTATCATATGCGCCGACGATGAAGATGGCCACGGTGCTCGCCAGGAGGAGCGGCATCAGGAGGGTCGTGACGAAGGCGAAGCGAAACGTGCGCAGGAACTGCGGCATATCGCCGACGAAAGTACCTATTCGTGCCATCCCCATGATCGTCACGCAGCCGAATACGCTGACGAGGCAGTTCACACCGTAGGCGATCCAGATGACCGTCACGCTTCCATGCAGCCACCGCACCAGGACGATCGTCAGAATAAAAGGGATCAATCCTGCACAGAGGAATCCACACATGTGTGCCATCAGGCTGGATGCATTGTTCTGTCTAATTACACGTTCCAGGATGCGTCTCATGTTGTGTATCTGCACCAGGCCAGACCGGACAGCCTTTTGTTCTCTATAAGTGGTATCGCTATCTAATTCATCGTTTACTCTCGCTAATCCTGCTTGCGAACAGGAGATCTATCCGTAGATGCGATGCGACACCAGAGAGTATTGCAAGAATGGGGCCAACGTGAGGTTCGGACGGAAGAAAATTGGGTCGGTATAGGAAAAGCCCCTGGCAGAGAACTTTCGTTCTCTGCCAGGGGCTTTCCGAAGGATGAACCGGAAGACACGAGGTCCCGGCCCCGCTATGATCGTGCGTCTACTGTTCTGAGGAAGGCGCCAACATGGGGACGCGGGAAGTCTGCTCGTGTATAGTGAGCGGTCGGATCAGCAGAAGCACCGCGATGCCAACGAGAAGGGTGATGGCCAGCAGGCGGAAGTTCGGGTGCCATATCCAGGGAGCATGGGCGCAGGAGGGACATCGATGCACGTCTGCATGCACGATACGTTGACACTTGGGACAGGCCTTCTGGTAGTTACGCAGACGGGACTTGCGAGGGTTGGTAATGCGAGAGAAGATCATCGGGCGACATCCTTACATCTGACTCATTCTGACTCAATAGGGTGTGCAGCAGGCGGCCGGCGGATACCGGCACAAACATTATAACCGCCAGGGCATCAGGAAACCATCCGCGAAACAGCATAGTTTGTGCCGAGAGAGACAGAGGCGCGTCAGATCTTCTCACAAATGAACGGACGGGAACGTAACGGTTCCTGGGGGTAGTATGAGACCCATCGCGGTCGTAAAAAGGGAGAGGTAGACGATGCACAAGCCTGAAACCCTTGTCTTGAAATTCAGGGCAGGGGAATAGCGCCGCTGAATCGTATTCTCAGCGATTGCCGCGCCGAAAGAACCGCGCGCATGGCCTCTTGAAATGTATCGGTGTCTGCCAGATGGTCCAGCAGCATATTCCGTGCGGCGACCGCTTCGAGCGTATAGAACCAGTAGATCGGCATGAGCGGAGAGATCCAGAGACGGCTGCCCTTCGTCTTCTCGCTCAGGTGGAAATTGCCGTAGTGCCCCTGGACGGCGGAGAGAATCGAGGCGTTGATCACGCTGGGATCGGCGGGAGAGTGTGTCTGGACATAGGTGACCGCATCCTCATAGGCACGATACACCTCCATCTGCTGCACGAGCGAACAGGAGCCGAGAAAGCCGCCGCTCGCGCTCAACGCCGCCATATTCTCGAAGACCTGGGCATGGGAGATGTCCCTCTCTGCCCCAAGCCCCAGGCACGCGAGCAATCGTATCGGAACCTGCGCTTGCGCCCGCACGGCGAGCAGAGAGAGTGAATCCTCCACCGGAGTTCCAGCCTGGGCCTCGTTCCCGCGCATCAGGCTGTCTACCCCTCCATCGATCAGCAGAATGCCGTCGATATCCAGATGCTCGATCAGCAGCCGGTAGTCCGCCATCAGTCTCCGCGCGCCCGTCTTGGCGAAACACCAGATCGTCAGCTCTTCCTCCCGCGTCTCCTGAAACCAGCGCGTCAGATGCAACTCCGGAAAATAGGGCATTATACTTCTCTCGTGCGCCTGTACCCCCACCAGAGACTCCGTAAGACGAATCGCGTGCTTCCCATACCCGATCTCCGAGAAACTCAAGTTAGCCAGATGCACATTCATCCCACGCTGCTTCAGCGTCAGATAGATCGGCAACCCACAGAAAACATCAAATCCACCCCCCATCCCTGCAATCAGCAGATTCTTACAATCCGCCAAAAGATCCATCACCGGCAAATTGAGAACAAGCTTTTCAGCAGACATGTACGACCTCCCAAAACAGTAGGGGCTTTAGCTTGGTGACAAAGATAGCATGTTCCCGTCGCAATGTCCATCGTTTGGATAGAAACCGATGCTTTCAAATATCGTAGTGCGAAGCAGGAAGTGCTGGGTGAGTTCGCGAACAGGCTTTACATCTGTTTCTTGAATCTTGGAGGAGAGAAAGATGCGAACCGGTTATTGGAATTTGAAGCGGAACTGTTATTCTGTTTTGGTCGCGGTGGCGGTGGGAGGAAGTCTTGTCGGGGCGTCGCGGCCGGTGGGAGCGGAGCAAGCCGGCGCGACAGCGCAAACGCAAGCGCCGGATAACGACAAGATTTTTCAGGGTGCCAACAAGCTGTTAGAAGAGAAGCACTATGCAGAGGCGCTGGTGCAGTACAAAATCTTACTCGCTACCCTTCCCGATGACCCCGGCGTGCTCTGGAACGCCGGGATCGCGGCCTCCCTGGGAAAAGACTATGTGGCCGCTCTACCGCTCTGGAAACATTTGAAGGCTCTGGATCCCAAAGACGCCAGAGTTCGGGCAAAATTGATTCAGGTCTATCAGGCGACAAACGACCACAAATCACGTGCGGAGGAGCGCAAGGCGCTGGTAGACCTGCGCAAGAGCGGAAAGGACGCCGAACTCGCCAAACAGCCCTCCTTCTGTTGTGATATGTTTACGGCGAAAGACCTCACTGTCTATGCCTACGACTACTTTGCCCTCACCGGCCAATTCGCGCGGCGATACGACTTTCTGATCCTGAAACCAGACGGGACGACCGACTACCGAATCACGCTGGAGTCCGATCAGTTGGAGACCGATATGGCACGTGAGATGCATGAGATTAAGGCGACCGAACGGCTTTTCACCCTGGATGGCTACTATGAACAGGGGAAGGTCCACAAAACGTTCGCCTTCTACCGCAGCGAGATCAGCTACGACGAAGCGAAAGCGGCGGTAGTACGTGTGCTCGAAGGCAAGACGAAAGTCTTATCTTCCACCACACGTCCCGCGACTCCAAAAAAGCCGGACAATACGCCTCCCCGGTGAGTCTGTGAGCGGGTATAAAAGACTTCCATGAACTGATGAGGCTGGATCAGCCTCACGATGATTCGAGCAAAGGAGTTGCACTACGATGAATTCTCAGTATGGAGCGGTACCTCCGCCTCCTCGCAATAAGGCGCTCGTGCCGCTCGCGATCTGCGGCTGTCTGCTGCTGGGGGTGATTGTGGCGGTCGCTCTGGTGGTGGGCATGGGGGCCTCGGTCTTTCGTGCAGGCGCTGCGTCCTTCAAACAGGCCGGATTAGGGGCCGAACAGTTTCTGACGACCCTTGAAAAGCCGGACAATCAGGCGGCATTCGAACTGCTGACCGCAGACGCGCGCAAAGGCAAGACGGCCGAAAGCGTCACCGATGAGATGGAGACATTGGCGAAACAGCATGGGCATCCGGTGAGTCATCGCCAACTCCAGGAGTATCACATGAACTCCAACAACGGAGTGACCTCGGTGACTCTCGCCTATCAAGAGACTTTTGAGAAGGGAGAAATGCCCGTGCAGATCCGAATGGTCTCCGAGAATGGGCAGTGGCATGTAGGGAATTTCGAATTCAATCCCTGATCGACTCTATACGGATTTCTCATGCCGGGAACAAGGGGCGTTCCCGGCATGAAGGGTTTTACGATCAGGGGGCCGGGGTGAGCTGCGTCACGGTAATCGTATACGCTCCGGAGTTATCGCTGAAGCCGGCATCGCTGACGCCGAAGTGAAGCTGCCCGGCGGTGGCGAGGCCGGTATCCAGCAGCACGGTATATTCGTGCGTCGGGCTATATGCCGGTGTGCCGCCTACGAGATGCACAAAGGCATCCGCGCCCGCATCGTTATTCGGCAGCGTGCTCGAACTGTACGTGAGCTGGTAGTAGGCGCCATCCCATCCATGCGTCGGGGAAGAGGCGAACTGACCGTTGGCGAACCGGCCGTCATAGAGATAGAAGGCGTCGTTGTGCTCGGGCGGGTACGATACGCCCACGCCGCTGATATGCAGCCGGACAAATCCCTTATAACCTGCCAGACTGATGCCGCCATCCGGTCGAGTGAATGTCGCCGTCAAGGTCTCGTGCTGGTTGGTCGTGACATACGTGACGCCGTTGATGGAGTAGGTCTGCGGGGCGAAAGGCGCAAAACTGCGGACTCCGGTGATCCGCCAGTCGGCAGAAGAGACCTCGGGCAGCGATCCATATCCGGTGTAGACCGTGCCGTTGAGCAGCCAGTAGACCAACTGTCCGGTGCTCGTGTTCTGGAAGAGCAGATCGGCCTTGCCGTCGCTATTGAAGTCGCCCAACCCGACGACGCTGTAGCCTGCCACAGGAGTCAGGGGAAGCGTCGTTGCTGCCGATGCACGAATTCCCTGCATGATGACAAATGAGATCTCCCGCGTGGAGAGATTCTGGATCACGAGATCCGGCATCGTATCGCCGTTGAGATCGCTCACCCCCACCACCGCGGCATTGGGATCGGGAGGGGAGGATAGGCCGCTGGCAAGATCGCCACCCGTGACAAGCAGCCCATTGAGGTACCAGAAGACGATCTGCCCGGTGGTGGTATTCTGAAAGACCAGGTCGCGTCGGCCATCTGCATTGAAATCGCCCGTGCCCACGACTTTGTAGCCTGCGGCAGGCGTCAGGGAGATCGCGCCTCCCCCGATCATCGTGGCCCCGTTCATGTACCAGATGACCACCTGGTTGGTCGTGGCGTTCTGATAGACAAGGTCGCCTTTGCCGTCCGCATTGAAATCGGCGCTGTCCCTCACCTTCCAGGCTGTGGAGATGGGGCTCTGGAGGAAGTCCCCGTTGAGGTAGGTCGAGCCGTCGAGAGTCCAGTAGACCAGTTGGTTGGTGGACTGGCTCTGGAAGAGCAGGTCCGGAAAGTTGTCGTTGTTGAAGTCGATAGCGGCCTGTGCGACGCGCCCCGACGCCAAAAGTGCAGCGCACAGAAGCAGACTGACGGCGAACAGTCCACGTGATCTTGTATTCACGGTCCTTGTGTCCTTTCGTGGTCGGCAGAGACCACCACTGGCAGAGAGAGGGACGGAAGCAGAGAAACGTAGAGCTTTCGTCGCGCACTCTGCATCCCCGTTTTGCTTGTTGGGATGCTTTCTCATTGCGGCCCTACCTGCTCCTATTCCTCCTTTCTACGCGATAGGGAGGAGACTGTTCGCATCGCACTTTCGCCTCCTCCCTATCAGCCGCCTCTTGCGGACAAAGGCCCGGCTTAAACTCGCTGGTCCTAAGTTCTGTTCCCAAGGCAGGACAGACGAACCAGGCTATTTCTTGCCTTTCTTGCCGCCTTTCTTCTTCTTGTCTTTTTTCTTCGACATAGAATAGGCACCTCCTTTCCGAGCGTTACATACAGCGTTGAAATCTACTCTTCGTACGTTGGCGATAGAGAAGACGTTGCTGCACTGCCGAAGCGCATAATGAAACCTCGGATGTTCGCTTATGACCTTTGTTTTTTCGCCTTAACGGAGTAGAATCACTGGGTTTTTCGTGTATACTACTAAATAGATCCTTTAGATCAGGAATTAAGGTTCTGTTCAGGAGTATCCTTGTGGAATTACGAAACGGTTCTGTCGTCGGCGTCCCACTTGCTGCATTGGGGTTGGTTTTTGGAACGATGCCTGTGCCTGCACAGGAGGCGAGCGTGGCGTCTGCGCAGGCGCTCCCGGTTCCCCCTACGGTCGTTGTGGAGAAGCCAGGGGCGTCTGACGCTAAAGCGGACAAGGCGAAGATCCGTTACTATGGCCTCTACCGGTTCCGTATCGAGGACTGGAACTGGTTTCCGACCCCGAAGGCCAATGGAGCCTATACGTTCGAAACATCGGTCCTGAAACTGGGCGTCACCAGCGTTGCGCGCCTCAACGACTTTACGCTGGAACTGGAACAGCCGACGGTTTTGAATCTCCCGCACAACGCCTCGGGCTCCGGCGCGCTCGGCAGTCTCGGCTACGGGGCGAACTACTACGCCGCCAACCATAATCAGGGCGGCGATCTCTTTATCAAACAGGCGTTCGTGCGCTTCAAGCGGCTGGCGAACAACCCGGACGCCACCGCGCAGATCGGCCGGTTTACCTTCTCGGACGGAACGGAGACGACGCCCGCCGACCCCTCCGTCGCCTATCTCAAACAGACCCGCATCAACGACAGGCTGATCTCCGAAGCGTTCACCTCGAACCTGGGCCGCAGTTTCGACGGCGTCCGGATCTCCGACAATGCGCGCCTGCACAATGTCACGGCATTCGTCGCCAGCCCTACGCGTGGGGCGTATCAACTGAACGGCTGGGATATGCTCAACGACATCCAGGTCGGCTATCTCGCCGCCACCTTCACCCAGACCGGCAAGCACGACTCCGCTGAGGGCCGTCTCTTCAGCATCTACTATGGCGATGAACGTCAGAAAACGGTCAAAGTGGACAACCGCTCGACCGCGGCGCGCACCGCCGATACGCGCGCCAATCACCTGGGCGTCTTCGGCGGCAACTATGTCCGCGCACTCGATCTTGGCCCCGGTCGGCTCGACGGAGTGCTCTGGGGCGCAGGCGAGATCGGCGGATGGGGCCATCTCACCCAGGCCGCCTACGCGTACGATACGGAACTGGGCTATCAGTTCACCCATACCGCCTGGAAACCCTGGCTGCGTATCGGCTACTCTTTCTACAGCGGCGACGGCTCTGTCAATGGGACACAACACGGCACCTACGTCCCCGTCCTGACGACGGCCCAAAAATACGCGCCCTTCCCATTCTACACCCAGGCGAACCTCAAAGACTTTTTCGGGCAGGTGATCGTGCGTCCCAGCGCGAAACTGAACCTGCGCGCGGAGATCCACGGCCTCAAACTTGCCAATGCACAGGATCTCTGGTACACCGGCAGCGGCGCTTACGAAAACGTGAACTTCGGCTATTCCGGCCGGCCGAGCGGAGGGCACACGAACCTGGGAACACTCTACGACATCAGCGCAGACTATACCGCAACACGCAATCTGACAGTCAGTCTCTTCCTGGGCTACGCGCACGGCGGCGACGTCCAGGCCGCGACCTTCGCCAGCAAAGACGCCAACTACTCTTACCTACAGGTCCTGCACAAATTCTAAAACCTTTGGCTTCCACCCAAACAGGAGATACGGATGCGACGTTGCAATCTCACAAGCTCAATCCTGGTTCTGGCCGCTGTCGTGGGGATAGGAATCGGTGCCTTGCCTGCAATGGGTAAGGGGCTGGAGTATTATGTTGCAGCGAACGGGAAGGATACCTGGTCCGGACGTCTGGCTGTGCCGAATGCCGCGCACACGGATGGGCCGTTCGCGACGCTGGAGCATGCGCGGGACGCCGCCCGAAAGGTGCGCGCAGGGGCGAAGGAGAAGGGCACGGGAGTGACCGTCAATGTGCGAGGTGGGACCTATCGGATCGCGCATACCTTTGCGCTGGAGAGTCAGGATGGCGGCGCGAGTGCGGCTGCGCCGACGATCTATCGCGCCTACCGGGACGAAGAGGTGCGGCTGGTGGGCGGGCAGGAGGTCGGCGGGTGGCAGCCGGTGCGGGACGAGGCGATGGCAAAGCGCCTCGATCCTGCGGCGCGGGACCATGTGCAGCAGACGGATCTGAAGGCGCAGGGCATCACGGATTTCGGCAAACTGACCCCGCGCGGTTTCGGACGGCCCACGACCCCGGCGGCGCTGGAACTGTTCTTTCAGGATCGCCCGATGACGCTTGCGCGCTGGCCCAACGGCGACGCATGGGCGACCATCAAAAGTGCGCCCAAAGGAGCGGAGGGAGGAGTCTTCACCGTCGATAGCGACCGACTGACGCGCTGGATGCAGGCCGACGACGTCTGGGTTCATGGCTACTGGAACTACGACTGGGCAGATACTTATGAGAAGGTCGCCTCCCTCGATCCCGATGCGCATGCGATCACAACGCAGCCTCCGCACGGCGCTTATGGCTATGCGCCCGGTCGCCGCTTCTACGCCCTCAATCTTCTGGAAGAACTCGACACGCCCGGCGAATACTATCTCGACCGGACGACCGGCCTCCTCTACTTCTGGCCTCCGGCAGATCTGAAGCAGGGCAAAACCGTCGTCTCCCTGCTGGAGACACCCCTGATCACGATCCGCAACGCGGCCCATATCGTGCTGCGCGGACTGACGCTGGAGGCTACGCGCGGAGCGGGTCTGGAGATCATGGGGGGTGAAGCGTGCCTGGTAGCCGGCTGCACGGTGCGCAACCTCGGCACCAACGGGATCGATATCAACGGAGGCAAGGGTTGTGGCGTGCAGTCGTGTGATCTGTATGAGCTGGGGGACAGCGGGGTGCATGTGGGCGGCGGAGATCGGAAGACGCTCACACCCGGCGGACACTCTGTGGTCAACTGCGAGATCCACCATCAGTCGCGCTGGGATCGGACCTATCGCCCGGCCATCGGCATCGACGGTGTCGGGAATCGGGCTTCCCATAATCTCATCCACGACGGCCCGCACAATGCGATCCTGATGGGCGGCAACGATCATATCGTCGAGTACAACGACATCTCCCGCGTCTGCACGCAGACAGGGGATGCCGGGGCCGTCTATATGGGCCGCGATCTCGTCCAACGTGGCACCATCATCCGCTACAACCATTTCCACGACATCGGCCCTACGATCAAGGCGAATCAAGAGGGGCGCTACGATGAGGTGATGGCGGTCTACCTGGACGACTGTTACTGCGGGGTCACGATCCTGGGCAATCTCTTTGAGCGCGCAGGGCGCTCGATCATGGTCGGCGGCGGACGCGACAACACCATCGAAAACAATATCTTCGTGGACTGCAACCCCGCGATCCACGTCGATCAGCGCGGCAAAGGCTGGGCCGCCAAATACTTTGCGCTCGGGGGCGAATGGCATATCCTCGAAC
>Ga0105239_10010835_pt1 | contig 10185 bp, 9 predicted proteins | sample KBSC44metaG_FD_92761 | JGI IMG/M metagenome (GOLD analysis project Ga0105239, IMG submission 92761) | Corn rhizosphere microbial communities from Kellogg Biological Station, Michigan, USA - KBS C4-4 metaG | ecosystem: Host-associated > Plants > Roots > Rhizosphere > Soil | place: Michigan, USA...
ATTAGACTTCACGGGGAGTCCCTTGTGGGCTCCCGTCTTAGACAGGCGAACATAAAATTAAACTCGCGAATACAGGAGAAGCCTGTTGCCTTAAAATCCTAATAATCCGGGTGGGACGAGAAGGAGGAAAGGGTTTTTAAAAAAACGCCGCACTTAGAGGACATTTTCATCCTGCGGCCGTCGTCCCTCATCCGCCACAAGCTTTTGGAGTAGCTTCTATTCAGACTGGCGCATATAAAATGTTAGGAAAGTCAGCCGTTCTTTTTAAAGACCCTTCCCTCTCTGTTGAAATTTTCGCTATTAAAGCTTATTGAAGCGCAGGCTTATCCGTGTCCTCACGAAAATATCATTCTCATCACACAGATCCCACAAGGGACTCTCTAAATGAGGCAATTGCCTTATAGCACGGACTTATACAGTACTATAGCTAGTCTTCTTGTGAAGCAGCGCTACCGAGTTTGCTGCGAAGACTGTTAAAGCGCTCGCTTTCCTGATTGGAGTAGTTAGCCCCCATGCTGACAGCCTGAACGGCAGGATGAATCATTTGGATATCGTCCAGCCGGATTTGTAAAAACCGGTAAAGCCGAGGAGTACCTTCTGTGCCCTTCGGCTTGAGTCTGGCGTCTGTGACAGCTAAAAAACGTTTGCTGAGGTCATTTAACAGTTCGGTTAAACGTCGATCTTTATGGGTATTGCGAGAAACGTGGATGATTCCTTCAATTTCGTAATCGGGGGTCTGAATCACGACCTCAATCGCCAGGGCCGCTTGTTTTCGGTCAGCTTTTTGCTCAATAGACTCCCGGCCGGGCATTGATTCATCAGTCGACATAGTTAATCCTCAAAACAAACAATAGAAGCTCTGTTTCATATCGACACTTCTTGCCTGAAATTGAATTGGATGCCGGATTCAATCTCACCTTTACTCGAATTCTTTCTTAGATTAACGGTTCGAAGCCATGCGGTAATTGGCCCACCGGTTGAGGAGCTGGTACGGGTTTTGGTTTTGAGTAGAGGCTATCTAAACCCAAGTCTTCGTCTTTCGGCTGCCCATTATTGGCGTTATATTTGGTATCACGATCCTGTCTTTTTTGCGCAATGGCTTTCTCGGCTTGCGCTTGAGCTTCCTGCTCATGCTGTCTTCTTGTAGCCGCCTGTCTTTGGATAAAGGCTCCTCTTTCAGCCTCAGGCATTTTCATGGCCGTTTGGCGATCCGAGGCTAAGAGCTTTGTGAAAGCTTCTTTATCCTGTTGCGGTAGCTGGTTATAAGTCTGTTTTTCTTCTTTTGAAAAATTATTAGCAATTTTTTCTTGTTCTTTAGCTCGTGCTGCAGCGTCTTCTTCTTTTCTTTTTGCTTCTTGAGCTTGTAAATCTTTCAATTTTTCCTTTGAACCCGTTTGAAGATTTTTGGGATTTTTATGCTCCGGGCTCAAAGAATAATTTGTATTTTTTTGAATAAAGGCTTCTCTTTCTTGAGGAGGTAAGTTCATACACTCCTTTCTCTGTTGAGGAGGAAGTTGCGAGAATGGTTTTTTGTATGCAGGGGAAAGTCCTTTGTAGACTTCCTTTTCGTTCCTGTGCAGGTTGTTGAATGCTTTTTCTTCTTGTTGACTTTGTCTTCTGACTTGGTCACTAACCAATCTTTCTTTATCAGCTGTGGTAGGTGGTGGCGGTTTAGGCCCTTTTTTGAAGGCTGCCGTAACACCGCTAAAAATAGAACTCACAGCTTTTGCTTTGGGATTACCCGCGGCACTAAGCTTGGATGTACTTGAGTGTGCACTATGTGCTGAACCGGTACGACTGGGATGTCCGGATCCATTGGTACTTGATTTCCCACTATGAGCAGCACCTTTTTTCTCTTCTGTTGAGGCGACGAGGGTTCGGCTGCTTGCCGTTGATGGACGTTCACTACTTGCTGAATTCTTGGTGCTGCTTGAGTCGCTTCCGCTTTTTGTAGATCCGGCTGCAGTCTTTTGATTTTGACTGCGATTGTAGAGAAAAGCGCCAATTCCACCGGCTGCAAGGAGTGTCCCGCCTGCGAGTAGTTCAGTTTCGTGATCTTTTACAAAGTTACCTACTGCAGCTTTCCCTTGAGGATTCTGTTCTGCATTTTTGGCTGCAGCTTCTGCTGCTGCCTGTTCCGCAGGGTTTAACATGGCTTGGCTGCCGGCAAACTGCGTGTTAGAGGGAGCCACGGGTGGTGCTTGAAAACCGGCAGGTGCACCGTAAGGAGATGCTGGTGCTGCAGCAGCTCCCGCTCCAACCCCCGCCGCTGGAATGCCAGCAGTGGCGCCATATACAGTTGCATTCAGCCCGTTAAGGTACTGTTGCATTGCTGGATTGATTGGCGAACCGGCCATGACAAACCCCTTACCTACGCTTTTGCTTACCCAACCCCTAGAATAACTGGTTTTAATATTACAAATGCATAAAAACAATCATTATGATTTTGATGTTATAATGGACGCATTAAATGTTACAACGCTTAATATCTATCCCGTTTTAGCCGTCAGGCACGCTCTTCATTTAAGAAAACTGAAATGCTGCTGTCTCCGTAATCACGGCGTGTAAACCCGGGGAAATCCGGGTCTCTGCGGCCGTGCTCAATAATCATGGCACCGTCGTTCTTTAGCCAGCCATTACTAATCGTGGTGTTAGCCAAAGACTCGAGTTCCGTAAACCCGTAGGGGGGGTCCATAAAAATCCAGTCAAACGGCTCCATGCGGCAGGGCTTGCTTAAATAGTGTCGGGTATCCACTGAAACCACCTGCGCTTCTTTATCCCCCAAGCCAAAGCTCTGCATGATTTTACGCAACTCCCGGCTTTGTCGGTCGTTCATTTCCAGCATGAGTGAAAAATTACAGCCCCGACTCAGTGCTTCCAGGCTCATAATACCGCTGCCTGCAAAGGCATCGAGAAAACGAGTTTCTTCCAGACGCGTGGAAAAGCGGTTGAAAATACTTTCACGCAGCAAAGACGATGTGGGACGAATGGGTTTGCTTCGAGGCGGTGATGGAATGCTTTTACCTCGGAATTTACCACTGGTAATTCGAATGGACATGAATTTCCTATTAACACAAAAATTTATGAGTTGCTTTTATACGTCTACAACAGTGTATACCAAGATCATTTACTTTTCCCATTTCTAATACGACGGTTCTTGAGGAAAGTCCTCCACTTTAACCTCCCTGGCAAGGGTGGGGAGATTCCTGTTTCTTAATCGGGAACTTTTCCAAAGAACCTTATATCAATCTCACAATTCCGCCCTCAACTATGGTGGTTTTATGCAAGTTTCATCATCCTCTTCCAAGCTTCCATTGGGACAACAGGAAGTCGCTCAAAAAGTACGTTTTGGCGCTCCTGTTCCTCCTCCTATAGAAGAGTCTATGGGTCGATTGGCCTCACGTTTCGCTCCGACGCCGGATGAGATCAAGCAGCAGCAACAACAAAACCAGGTAAAGGGTTTTTTTAGCAAAGCCTCCGGTGTTATTGGCACGGTTAGTGGCGGGTTACTTCCTTTTTCAAACCTCTTGACTGCCGCTTCTACCTTTACGAATACATTTTTTGGTCATAAGCTGCGTTTGATACAGCAGAAGGAAGCTGGAAGAATCCAACAAGAAGTTAACCTGGCACAGCATGAGCAAAAACAGCAACAAAATTATCAAGTTGCCGCTTCGGCAGCAGCCGTTTTAGCGCTCGGTATTTTAGGTGCCGCCAAGGGTATGGCTTGGGTTAACGAAAAGCGCCTTGCACAAAAGCTTAAAGGGACCTACAGAACAATTGATCGAGAAAAAATTAAAGAATACCTGTTTAAAGATGTTGTTGGACACGATGATGTGAAACAGATCTTTCAAGGGGAAATTCTGACTCGTATCCAACATCCCGAATTTTTCCCAAAAGACAGTCGTTTTGCGATTTTACATGGAGAACCCGGAACAGGCAAAACACTATTAGCCAAATGCTTAGCGAATGAAGCAGGCATACCCTTTGTAGAAGTCCATCTTTCCGCCTTATCCGAAAAGAATGTCAAGGAACTCCGTCTGAAACTTGAGCAATACGTTGCCCAGAATGGTCCAACCGTTATACTCCTGGATGAGCTGGATTCCATTCCGAAACGGGAAGTCGCCCGTTCCGGGGATATCAAGGTAATGAACGAAATCTTACAGTTATTGGATGGTGTTACCAGTTTAAAAAATGCTTTTGTGATTGGTACAACAAACCGCCATGAAGCCCTGGATAAGGGTTTGCTTAGTAGAGCTTGTAATGTAATTGCCGTGAATGCAAGCGACCAGGCCGAAACCTTTGAACGCTATCTCCAAAAAGCACACCCATTACAGCAGGGTGATTTCCTCAAGCTTATTCCTCCGAACAATTTTGATATGGCTCAGGCGCTTCAGGCTTCTGAAGGCTTTACGGGACGAGCGGTAAAAAATAGTGTCAACAATCTCATTGATCGTGTGATTCTGGAAAATATAGACTCCTTAAAGGAACAGCGAGAAGCTGCTTTTAGACAGCATGTTCCACCTCCGCCCAGCATGGTCCAAAAACTGACCAGCTTCTTTATTGAGTCTCCTCCTCCTGCTCCACCGGTCATTACTTATAAAATTCCCTTTACAGAATCTCAATTACTGTCTGCTATTAAACAAGCGAAAGGAACTGAGACCGACAAGGTTGAAGGCATTCAAACACAGGCAAATGCTCACAAGAAAACACCAGTGGCCATTGGAGATGGTTGGTCTACTCAGGAAGAGATTCTTGAAGCCGTTCAGCAAATTCATTCTAAGTTTGTTGAACAAGGTGTGATACCTGCAAATGGATTGAAGACTAAATCTAGTACCCAGTTGCCAGTCGCTCTCAAAACAGGAAGATTAACGCCTTTTCAATTAATGGGTGCGAATGGTGTTTCACAAATTCTTCCAGAAATTAATGCCGCAAGTTAAGAACCGAATCGATTCTCTTTGAATATAACGTATTCTTTTAGCCTATAATTGAGCGCAATGTCCCGCTCTAGCTTAGAGGGTAAAATGGTCTTTTTATTCCTGGAAATGGGTTTGCTCCTGGTTCTGATTGTTGCCTGTTGTAGTTTATTTACCAATGCCATTGAATGGACCGGTCATCGGTTTAACCTTTCAGAAGGGGCTGTTGGAAGTGTTTTAGCCGCTGTAGGGACCGCTCTTCCGGAAACCTTGGTTCCGATTATCGCCATTGTATCGGGCATTTTTGGAATTTCGGGCATTAATCAAGAAAGTGGCCAGGAAATCGGGACCGGTGCGATTTTAGGGGCTCCCTTTCTTCTCAGCACTTTAGCCATGTTCGTCAGTGGGGCTGCGGTCCTTTGTTTTGCCAAGCTTAAAAAACGCTCTACAGAGCTCACGTTGAATCGGGATTTATTTCGCCGGGATTTACAGTATTTTTTCCCCGCCTACCTGATGGTATTAACAGCCGCCTTTATTCCCAGTCCGCTTTTTAAGCAAATACTGGCAGGTGCTCTTCTCGTTTTTTACGGCATTTATGTTTTTCGAACCATCAACAAAAATCATGATCCTGGGGAAGAAGTTGATCTCGAAAAACTCTATTTCTTCCCTCGTTCCGAAAATCCGCCGACAGCCGTTATTATGCTCCAAGTTGTGGCAAGCTTGATTGGACTTTTAGTACTGGTTCATTTCTTTGTGGAGCAAATTAGCCATGCTGCCGTTCATATGCGTATCCCGAGCTTGATTTTGAGCTTGATTATTACGCCGATTGCGACTGAAATGCCTGAAAAGTTCAACAGTGTTGTCTGGATCGGCCAAGGCAAAGATAGTTTGGCATTGGGCAATATCACCGGGGCAATGGTATTCCAGAGCTGTATTCCAACCGCCATCGGTTTATTTGCAACCCCCTGGGTTCTGGAATCAACGGCATTGACCAGTGTTGCCCTGTGTTTAATATCGGCTGTGCTCATTTACATGGTCAGCTGGAAAGCGCCACGCTTGCTGGTACCGGCGATGTTATCGGGCGGTGTTTTCTACCTCTTCTTCCTCTACAAAGCCATTTTGCATTAAGCTTTTCTCGCAACTTTGTAGGGGAGTTCCTTGTGGGCTCCCCCGTAACTTATAATTCCCCTCTTGGGAGGGGTGGACGGCATAGCCGGACGGGGTGGTTTTATTAAATTTCTAAAGCTGCACCAAATAGGACTTAAGAAAAGCTTTTTTAGTCGCTAAGAACCACCCCTCCCAAGAAGGGGAATTTAGTATCTTGTCATTAAATCTGTCCCCTCTCACTTTGGGGGATTCTCCATCCGTTTCTCGTGAGAGATTACGGATGAGGACCTCCGTAGGGACTGGCTAGGGTGGGGTAACCCTTAAAAAAATCTACAGTGGGAGCGGAGGTAGTGCCCCAACATTTCGATGAAGGTCGACATCGTGACCATAATAATTCCCATACCGACAGCGGGCTTAATCGCGGCACTCAGCTGAAAAACGGGGATTTGTTGGGCGGTCCGGTTAACGATTCCAAGCATAACATCCATCGCGATCATCACAACTAGAACCGGGGCAACAATTTCAACGGCGACCAGCGTGACGTCTCCTGTCATTGTGACAAGGTAGTTAAGGCTTATCTTGTGGGCTAAATCCAGACTGGTTGACATCAGAGGAAAAATTTCAAGGCTTCTTTTAAGGGCATGAATCAACCAATAGATACCGCCCATATCGATAAATAAAATAATGCCAATATAGCTGTAAAGGGTTTCAATCAGTTGAGATTGAGTTCCTTTGGAAGGATCCATCATGGCTGCCGCGGAAAGGCCGATTTCACTATTGACCAGGGCACCGGCTGCAGAGACCATTTCCAGTCCTAAATTGGCAAGAAAGCCGAGTATCGCCCCCACCGTAATATTGAGAATGAGAGGAATAAAAATCAAGTTATCTTTAGTCGTGGTAGGGCCAATCATGAATTCCGGGCTAATCATCCAAAGTAAAGTTCCGGTGATGTAAAATGTCGCTGAGATTTTGATCATGAAAGGAAGGTTTTTCCGGTTAAAAACGGGGCCGGTCACTAAAAAGGCTAAAACTCTTGAAAACAGCAGCATAAAGCCGTCAATGATGCCATTGAATTCAGAGGTTAAATGCACGAAGGAGTGCATGACGGTATCAAATTGCATTTGTCCTCACTCCTTTTGCTTCTCTAATCCCCTCTCCCTTTGGGGGAGGGGAGGGTGGGGCTTAGCGGCGTTCTTTATTCAGGATCATTTTTTCAGCTTTGTTGAGAGCTGAATCGGAGCGACTGGGAGGAGTCCAATCGCCTTGCGTTGCGGGGTTAATCATATTTCGAGGCCCGGCACCGGAGCTGCCCCTGAGCTGGCGAATGCGGTTTATTGGGTTATCTTCAGGGTGAGTTCTATCTTTGAAGAATCGTTGTGCCCGAGCTTTTTTAGAGGAGCCGTTCACGCGCGGCGGCATTACAAAAACACCGTCTTGGGGGACTTCGTTAAAGGCAACCTGGAAGGTTTCCCGAAGATAGTCTTCCAGACTGCTCATCATCAAGCCGCCACCAATCATGAGGGCCAGAAAGACGGCTAAGATTTTAGGAGCGGCTGCAATCGTTTGCTCTTGAACCTGGGTGACCGCTTGCAAAATACCGACAACCAGTCCGACAACCGCTGCAACCAGAACCACAGGGATGGACAGCAGCAAGCTGAGCATGAGGCCGCGTCCAAGATGATCGATTAGTAATTCCATGGTTTATCGTCCTAATTAAAGCTCTGGACTAGGCCGCTGACTATCAATCCCCATCCGTCGACTGCGACGAAAATGAGGATTTTAAAGGGAAGAGAAATAATCGTAGGCGACAACATCATCATCCCGAGAGCAAGCAGAATATTGGCAACCACAATATCAAGCACGATAAAGGGGATAAAGATAATGAAGCCAATTTCAAAGGAGGTTCGAAGTTCGCTGACCATAAAGGCCGGGGCGACCTCCCAAATATTCAACTCTTGAGGGGTTTTTGGCATTTTGTGCCGGGCCATTTCAACAAAAAAGGCGACATCCGATTGTCGAGTTTGCCGCATCATAAATTCTTTTAAGGGCTCCGATCCTGCGGCCATCATTTGAAGGACCGTCGTATTTTTATGAGTCGCGGGATCAATCCGTTCGTACATTTCTCCGAAAACCGGTGACATGGTATAGAAGGTGAGAATCAATGCCATCCCGACTAAAACCATTGCGGGCGGGACTTGCTGCGTTCCCATTGCGGTTTTTAAGAAGGATAAAACAATTATATAACGCAAAAAAGAAGTCATCCCGATGACCAGAAAAGGGATCAAGGATAGTGATCCCATGAGCAAAAGCATTTGCAGAGCCGGGTCCATTTGGGCAAACAGGGCGTTCATCGCTAATAGCTCCTAGTACATACACGTTAAATAGATTAAGGCTTTACCGCGGGGATGACGAAAGTTACCGTTAACGATTGGATCCGCTACGGGCGGATATCAGCCATTGCAAACTTTGCATAAAACGCTGGCTTGCGGAGGCCTTCGGGGTATAAACAGGTTCTTGAATCGGAGGAGCTTCCGGGGCTTTAAACCACGGTAAATCAGCGGTTGCTTTTACGGTTTCAACCGAGGCGGACTCCAGCTTGGACAATAAAGTTGTTTTATCGCCACTGACAGAAATTAAAAAACGCTCTCGTCCGGCTCTTAAAACATAGAGGCTTTGTTGGTTTTCCATGGGTAAAACGGATTCAACTTCCAAACCTGTTCCTACACCTAACGGAAGTTGCGGTACGACGGGCGTATCTGGCGCGCTTTCAATTTCACTTATAAGGGGGGAGCTTTGAGGATTTTTCACTTTAGTCCTTAGGTAATAGAAAACGGCATACATCATTCCGACTGCCGTCAGGGTGTAAAACATAAAACTGAGGAGATAGTGAGACAACGATGAGCTTTGCGGATACATCATAATCTGGAGGTCCTTTTACTTAGCCTGCAGGCTCTTCATCAAAGTCTTCTTCCAAAAAGTCATCGAGGTCGTCTTCTTCTTCCTCATACTCTTCGGCAGGCGCTTCTTCCTGACTTTCTTGCTGTACGGACTGTGCCTCTGCAGGCATTGTTTCCGAAGGAGGAGCTTCTTTGCTGTGCGTTTTATTTTTTGAACTTGCCTCTGACACGTTTTCATCACTCAGGATATTAATGACGCGAACGGCAAATTTGTCTCCAACGACCACCAGCTCTCCACGCGCTAAGGTTCTTCCTTCGACTTGAAGGCTGACTTGATTATGGAGAAGATCTCCAATTTCAACAACAACGCCGGTTGTCATTTGTTTGAGTTGTTGCAAGGGAACGCGAACCGGTTCAAATTCGGCACTGACATCAATCATCAAATTATCCCAGAGGCTTTTCCGAGTTCCGGCCTCTTGGCCCCGTTCGGGGTTTTCCATATCGAAAGACTCCTGCATCGCGGGAAGTGAAAGGGGGCTGCGTTTGCGAACCTGCTCTGCCATCACCATAAAAGAAAGATGCTTCCCAGTTTCAGGTTCTATCAGATAGAGACAATCAATGCTGCTTGTCTCTAGTAACACAATATCACCCGTTTCCAATTGGTGCACATCGGAAAGCGGCATTTTGCCCGCGCCGATATAGAAACCGAATGGAAGGCTTAGGTGATAGAAAAAATCGTCGTTAATCTCTAAAAAGGGTTCATGGGAGGGTTTTGGAACTTTCAATGCTTCCGGTGGCAATGTGAAAATAACAGAGCCTAAAGGGAGTTTAGGGGCTTTCTCCTGCTTGGGTTGGAGTTCAATCGTCCAAAGCAAATGAATTTCTTCGCCTGACAAAACCGCTTGCTTATCAATCGGGGCAATCAGTTTTTTTCGAAACGCAATGAGGATCTCTTTACTGAACTCGCTGAGTATAGAGGCTTCAAGCGGACTCATTCGCCTGAAATCGAAATCATCGGCGCTAGCCTCTTCATGCCAAGGTCCCAAGGTCTCTTCCAATAAATTGGCACACATGCACTGGGAAATGCGCAATAAAGCAATAACGGGTTCAGCGCGCCGAGCATTGGGAGCGGAAATTTGCATTTGAGTGACATAATAATCGTCACTTAACGCAAAGTAAGGGATTTCTTCCGCGACAGCAGAAAATACCACACGATTTTTCAACTGCCAGAAACTGTCAATAATCTCGCTGAGATGCGGATTGCAACC
>Ga0105239_10010837_pt1 | contig 10183 bp, 7 predicted proteins | sample KBSC44metaG_FD_92761 | JGI IMG/M metagenome (GOLD analysis project Ga0105239, IMG submission 92761) | Corn rhizosphere microbial communities from Kellogg Biological Station, Michigan, USA - KBS C4-4 metaG | ecosystem: Host-associated > Plants > Roots > Rhizosphere > Soil | place: Michigan, USA...
AGAACGGAGGCGTAAAGGTTACCGATAAGGGAAGGGAGGCGAGCCATTCAGCCAAGAGAAATGCCTCTCTATATTAGAAATTGGTAAATTCTAAACTGCCTGAGAACTCGGCACTGTTTTCAGCTGCAACGCATGTAAATGGGTTTCACGTGCTTCTTTTAAAACATCGTTGACCATGCGGTGCTGATCAATCAAAGGAACACCATTAAAACGAGGAGATACAACGGTAATATGTAAATGAGTTGCTTCAGGTGTTACGCCCGCCATGGCAACGTGGCCTGCATGCTTCCAGCTTTCATCAATAATATCGACGCGTTCCGCTTCCAGGGCTTTTTGTAACTTTTCGCGTAAGCGTGCAACCAGAACGGATTCCGTGGTTTCAGCATTAGGGTGAGCGGGATCAAACATATAAAATCCTTTATAGAAGGCTTTGAGCGTCAACGTCTACAAGCCAGTTTAAATCTTCCGGGAGCGCAGTGTCCAGCGCATGCTGGTAAAAGTCACAAATCAAACGATGCCCCGCATCGCCAGCAAAATTCTTCGCTAACAAATGATACCGGAATCGATCTCGAATACGAGGCAATACACAGGGCGCAGGTCCCATGAGCGTTATTTTACCTTCTAAGCCTGCAGTCTTCACTTTATCTTTTAAGTGTAAAGCAGCCGCATTAATGTAGTTTTGAGTGGTTTTCTCATTGATGCCACTTGCGATAAAGCGAAACAATTGTGAATAAGGCGGAAAACCCAAGAGCTGGCGCTGGGCGATTTCATCTTCATAAAAACGCAGATAATCCTGAGCGGCCGCATGCCGCAATACAGGATGGCTAATCTGCACGGCCTGCAATATAACGCGACCCGCCTTAGTACCTCGACCCGAACGGCCTGCCACCTGGGTTAGCAACTGAAAGCCTCGCTCCGACGATTTATAATCCGGCAGAGCAAAAGAGGCATCCGCGTTTAAAACACCGACCAAAGTGACATTGGCTACATCCAGGCCTTTTGCGACAATCTGAGTGCCAATGAGGATATCCGCCTCGCCGTTAGAAAACGCTTCGAAAATATCAATATGGGCATTCTTGCGCTGCATAATATCGCCATCCAAGCGCAGAACCCGCGCTTCCGGAAAATGCTTGATGATTTCGTCTTCCAGGCGTTGTGTTCCCAAACCCGTATGGTTCAACTCGGAACTGGCACAGACCGGGCAAAAGACAGGTCTATCCCCTTCATAACCACAATAATGGCAGCAGACTTTATTTTTTGCCCGATGGAAGGTCAATGAAACATCGCAGTGTTCGCACTGAAACGTATAATCACAGGTCACACATTGAATGACGGTATAAAAGCCACGCCGGTTGAGGAAGATAATACTTTGATCCCCGGCCTTTAAATTCTCGGCAATGGCATTTTTCAAAGTACGGGACAACGGTCCGGTATTACCGTCTCGCTTTTCCTGACTGCTATCCACAACTTCTACCTTTGCCATACCCGTTTTAGAAAACCGATCCGGCAGGTGAAGAATGCGACTCGATGCCAAGGCTGCATGGTAACTGCCGACATCCGGTGTTGCGCTGCCCAGTACCAGGGGAATCTTCATCCGTGTGGCCATCTCTTGGGCTAAAACTCGGGCATCGTAACGAGGTTCCGGGGAATCCTGTTTGTAACTTCCCTCATGGGATTCATCAATAAGGATTAATCCCAAATTTGGCATCGGCGCCCAAATCGCGGAACGCGCCCCAATTAGAATTGGAATTTCTCCGAGCTGCAACTTGCGCCAGGTATCGACTCGCTCACCATCGGATAAGTTACTGTGCCAGAGCGCTACTTTTTCCGGACCAAAATGCCGCACGAAACGCCGTGCAATTTGCGACGTGAGCGCAATTTCAGGAACCAGTAACATCACCGATTTATCGCGTGCGAGCATTTCTCGCACCATGCTCATATAGACTTCTGTTTTACCGGACCCTGTGACGCCATATAGCAGATAAGGAATATGCTCGGATCCATCATCCGTGAGAACCGTATCCACCGCCTTTTGCTGAGAGGGCGATAAAGTGAAGGTACTCGCAGTAAACGCCGTATTTCGCAAAATACCAAGAGAATGCCGCGCTTGCTCGACATCTTCAATGCGAAGCCACCCCGATTCCGCCAATTTTTTGACCGTGGGTGCCGTGGTTTTTAAGCGCTGAAGCAATTCCACCATCAGCAGGCCCGAATCACCCGCCTCGGCAAGTGCATCGACAATCACTTGCTGTCGGGCCGTCAAGGGAAGCTGCAAACTCAGATGGGAAGAAATTTCCTTGATTACATTGTGCTCGTTTACGTCATTCTCACCTACGCGAGAATATAGTGATTGTAGAGAGCCAGGATCAAGAAGGGACTTATTCATTTCCTGCTGAGAGGGCGCCTGGCCTGCAACGGGATAACCTACTGGCCTATCAGCGGAATCATCCACAGAGCTTGGAAGAGCGACAGAAGGACGAGTTGCAAACACCATGCGCTGCATTTTTGGCATGCTTTGAGACTTCCAGTCACTTTCCAGAACAACGGCGTCTTTTTTCTTGAGCCAGTTCAATAACCGGTTGAGATCTTTCAAGGGCATGCCACAGCGATTGGCCAGATAGCGCGGGCGATACCCTTCACTTTGCTCGGTACGCGTTTGCAACAAAGCCGCAATGGATTTAGCAGCCCTAAGGTTTGTTTGATTTACTTTTACAAGAGGGCTCTTGTCCCCTCTCCCCTGGCGGGGGAGGGCTAGGGTGGGGGGGAGATCGCCGAGTTCTCTCAGAACCTGCTGCCAGGCCTCCGCATTTTTCATGGTTGGCCCGGGAGAAACCCGTTTGCCTAAACGCTTGAATAAGGCTGCCGGAAGCGCACAACTTAAAACCTGATAAACCGTCGCGGCTGTATAGTCCGCAACCCAGCATAAAAATTGATAGTAGTCAGAATCGAAGAGAGGAGATTCATCCGAAATTTCAATGACTTCCCGGATTTTTTTAAAATTCTGTTCGGATTCAGGAAGGCCTTCCAGGCGCTCCACAACAAAACCCTGGAGTTCCGGCTGACCACCGAAGGGAACCATGACCGCCTGACCCACGGCGATACTTTCGCTCAGTTCTTCAGGAACGGCATACGTAAAAACTTTATCGCGCAGGCCTTTACCATGAACATCCAAAAGCACCCGAACATAGACCGATGCCATAGATACCTTGGCAGGAGTTTGGGGAAGAAAGCTCATTTGCTGGGTGGGCGATGTCATGTCCTTCATTCTAGAGGGTGTGAATCACCGAGTCCACACTAAAGAGCTGCCCACTTTACACATGGTGTTAAGTCAGAAGTCCGCACCCTGCCGCAAACTGAATGGTTTCTGCATCAACGGTAAGGGCCAAGGTAGACCACGCAGGCCTCCAATGGTCCAACACAGTATCGAAGTTGGAAGCACCGCCAATTTCACGTGCCACATGCATGATACGTCGGGTCATCAGATTGTGATCCGCCGAAATGGAAGTCGCATGAATAAATAGAGTGGCAGCGGTTGCACGATTGTCGACAAATCGATAACTAATGCCGAGTGGCACTTCACGAAATAGTTCCTCCGGTCTGCGTCCGGCAAGTTCTGCAAGCAAAAGGCAAACCTCTAAGGAATGAATACCCGCACCTACAACAGAAAGCAAACGATGAATCGAATCAAAGCCTGGTTGCTCAATTCGACAGTAATATTCTTCCTGAACACCATCAAACCCGAAAATTTTAGGACACAACCCTTCGCTTTTGGATATAGCCGTTGCAATACGACGCGAGACATTTAGCAGGCTGTGCTTGGTGATTTCCTGATATACCTTAAACCGACAATTCCCCTTAGAAGAACGAACACCTAACCAGGCTCCCCAACTTTGATCGGGCTGACTCGCAAGTTCCATCAACATCGGATGTGAATCGGGGCTCATATCCGAAAGTGCACTGATCCGCTTCCATTTCAAAGCCGGTGACTTTGTGGCAACATCCGGCTCGAAAGTAAAAACACGAGCACCGGATGTCCGAAACGAAATTTCCATGGGGCAGCCTGAAGGCGTTAATTGGCTCGCCTCCAGGCTTTTAGCATTTATCCAAGGTTTGCATATTTGCTGGAGAAGGGGGTCTGCCAGCAAATTATCCCGATCCATTGCTCGTATAAATTGCGGAAGTTGCGTGACATTCCCAAAGGACTGCCTCGTGTTCACAACTTATACACCTGCTCCCTGTAAAACATTGGCAGGAATATTCAGGATAGTATCCGTCACTCCGGATATTACTTTTGTCGAAACAATGGGTTGGCCTGGCGTAATATAGTTAGCCGTCCAGGAATAGCTAACCGTATCCGTCACTTGGCAACTCACTGTAATATAAGCCCGATCACTTTCATTTTTATTCCAGGTTATCGTCTTCTGGGGCTCAGACTGGGATGAACTGCTAATTTTGGGTGTCACCAGAACTTCTACACTCTGGAATGAGGCTGAATTCCAATTAATCGCGGTTGGATCAAGGATGATGGTGTAGTATCGCTGGGTCGGTGAAATCATAATACTCGCCTGATCGTTTTCAATTGCCTGGGCATCAATATCGATCTGACCCGTGGAAGAATTAATGCTGGCTGAATACATGAGCGGCTGGTTACCGTTGATGAATCCATAAAATGCCGAACTGACAAACGGACTGCCAGGATTCGACGGATTGAGCTGTATGACGGCGGGAGCCTGCTCCGTTGGCTGCCCGGGAATATTAGGAACATCCGGAGGCGAGCTATACCAAACATTGGCCGTTGCACCAAAGAATAACGCACCTGGTGCCGGCTGTGGCACGTATAGCAATACATTAGTCTGATGCGCGGCGGCGGCGGCAGGAATCGATTGCGATAGCCCTGTCGCATTTTGGACCGTTGGAGCAGTAAAGGAAGGACCTGTTGGAAAATGGTAGGTGACGGTGTAATTGTAAGTCGTGTTAAGAGGAACAGCAGTGAAACTTGCCACAGTTGCCGCCTGCTGCGCCTGGCTGGCCCGTATCGTAACGAGCTGATCCACCGACTGCCCCATGCCTGCCGAATTGACAAAGGTTAATCGAATGTCAACAGAAGTGGGTTTCGTCCCTTGAATACCGAAGGCCTGGCTGGCATCGAATAATACATATAAAATTCCAGCTTCTTCCAGTTCAAGCGTGTAACTGCCCAGATCCGTTGAAATTGTCCCGGTAACCGGACTGGATTGCGCACCCTTATAAACGACCTCGTAATCAAAACTCCACGCCGTTGTATCGGCAAAAGGAGCCGTAAATATCTGCGCTGCATTCGACGTAAACGTATAGGTTGATTGCGACTGATTCAGGGTCGGGTAATGTACAGTCACATTCACATGATCCACAAGCGCCGGTCCGAAAGAGGTGATCGGTATATTCGGATTTTGTGCATCATCGGTTGAAAAGGGCAAATGCATGGAAAGGGACATCTGCTGCTGCCGCTCGTTCACTTTATGCAGAACCGCGTTCATTGGCACATTCAATGCCGCCATCGTGGGCAGGATGTCAGTAGGCGAGAGCACCCAATTTACAACCGTATTCTGCTCGTAAACACTCGTAAAGCTGGATACTTCATTGAGTGAAAAACTGCGATCACTCTGAATACCTTGCAAGGCGATCACTTTTTTAACTTCCGCCTGAACCAGATCGGCCAGTGTGGCGTTAGCCCAATTGGCAACCGCCTGCTGGAGCGATGCAGGAGGGTTAGCTTCTCCCCATGTGATATCAATTTTTGAAGAATTTGATTCCTGGAGAAATTGCTGAACTGAGCCGGGAGAGGTTTCATCGCCCCAGGAATTATAGCTGGGTTGTGTAACCTGATATTGATACGCCACGGACGAATCAAAACTCAGAGTTGCAGTAACCGCAGGTAAGCGAGCAGGTACCGAAAGATTATAAGTCACTTCACAAGCACTACTGCCCGTTCCCGAAAGATTAGTTTGAAAAACGTTGAGCTGAGCCTGGGTCAACTGCGCTGTAAAAACAGCCACATTACTTCCATACGCTGAAACAGGCGCGCTTAACTGAATTGTGCTATTCCCGGCAGTTAAGGAAAGGAAAACTTTTCCACCAGGATTATAGGCAAGCGTTCCAAATTCCGGTGCCGTTGCTTTCGGAAATGTCGTGGGAAGTTGAGCTTTGATCGCTTGTTGCACACTGTCTGGCACAGAGAGCTCTACTTCCATAGCAAAATAGCCTGAACCATTGAGAAGAGGCTTATCCATCTCATATTCCGTCAGTGAAAAAACAGGAATATTTCCGATTCCGCTAGCATATTGCGGTTTAGGAATAATATAAATAAGATTCGGATTCTCATCATCGCCATAATAATCCCAGGCATAACCACCCGGATCTAAATAAGTTGCCTTCATTGTGAAATTAAGCATGTCTTCTCTCTTTCAAATGGGATTAAATTATAGTGAAGAAACTAATACTGTCTCGTTTGCAGGAAGAAGAGACGATGCAAACGCCGCAAGTTGGTTCCATGCCATCAACGAGTCCTGAAGGTCGAGCATGGCAAGAATGGCACTAAGTCCATCAGGGACAGCCTTATTTAAGTCAGTGAGCACGGATTGGTATTTTGCAATTAAGGCATTCCAAGTGTTCAGAAGAGCACTGATGGCCTTCTCTGCACTCTCGTTAATACCCAATAAAGACTGAAGCAGAGATTTAGCCATTACAACAGGAATGAACTGCGGAGAATTTCCCGCAACAGTTGTCAGATTGACTGAAATTTGCGAATTAATTTCTACAATAGCAATACAAGGGGAGAGTTGATTGGAGGAAAAGAAATTCACACCCAGTGTGTCTACGACAGCCTTCACCGTGGCAGGGCCACTCGGCATAGTAGTTGCTAATTGGCTCAGAGCGCTATCGATTACATCATGATCTTTTTGCGTTAAGGATTGAAAAGATGCAAGCTGTAAAGAAACACTGGTTGCAGTTTTTCCCAACGCCTCAAGCTTCGTTGTCAAATCGGAAAGAGATTTTTCCAACTGGTTCTTAGCAGCGGCATTGGCGGAATCTGTTTGCAGTGTTTGTAAGTTATCCTGCATTTGCCGGTTAGCAGTATTAAACTCTTTTGAAAAACCGACAAAAAGATCCGGAATTTGTCCGGTATAGTTGGCGCACAGATCCGACCATGCGCCAACATCCGAAACAACTTGAAATAACGTTGTTGATAAATCAGGATCAGTGATTGCACTTGCGTATGCCGGGAGCAACGTTTGAACCGCCTGACAATATTGAGTCACCTGTTGGGCGGCAGATACCTGTGCCTGCATTTGAACCTGAGTGCTACTGACGTCTGGTGATAGCATCAACGAAAACTCCTTGTCTTTCTATTCGAGCTTAGGCGGCTGCCGTACCACTCTGGCCGGGAGTTTGCACATTATTAACCTGAATGCTGCTCGCGCTATTCTGCATTGCGGTACAGAAGGTGGTCAGCTGTCCCCAAGCGGTCTGTGCCGTTTGAATATCCAAAGTCTCGATGATGCCAGGTAAATTGGAAGCTTCAGCACTTTCCAAATCCTGAATAACCGAATTTAACTTCGCCTGAAGTGTCGTCCAGGTTTTAAGAATGGACGTAATCGCATCTTCAGCTTGTTTATTTGAATCGATTAAACTTTGAATCGAATTCGTAATACCGGTTAACGCCGTTACCTGCTGTTGTTCAGCAGTTAATTCCGCTTGCTGCTCATACAAATCGTTTAAATCGTTCTGAACATCCTTACTGAAAATCACCGTACCAGCGATGGCACCACCCACACCCAGAACAGCCACACCGGCAACGATAAGAGGGGCAGCGGCACCCTCGGTTGCCACTGCCAATGCAACAGCAGCGATGGTAATGAAAATTGCCACACCCAAGCCAATTTCAGACATCAAAGCCTTCTGGCTATCCGCTTTAATTTTCGCTTGAATTTCGTTAATCTTTGCATTGATAGTCGTGATTTGATTGTTATCAATAGCAAGCGCTTTTGCCGCCCCATTTTGACCGTTAACAAGATTGGTGTTGTCCGTCTGAATATCGCTTGCAAAGGCCTGAATTTGAGCCAGGATATCCGTCAATGTAGCGGATGTGGTATCCAATTGACCCATCGTTGCACTGAGTAATTCAATAATCTTCTGTTGATCCGCAGGTTGAACAGGACCTGAAATTTTACTCAAAATATCCAAAACATCGTTGGTTGCAGTTGTGAATATATCCGAGTAATTGATGATAGATTGTGGAACCTGTGCAAAAACCAAACTGGAAAGACCGCCTGGCTTCTCCTTTGTTCCCAACCATATGCCTGCATGACCCTGTGCAATCTGTAAATTAGTCTGCAATTGAGCTAACCAGTCAGGAGGAGGATTTTGAACACCAGGAATTGGTTGAATAATCGTGTTTAACAAAGCATGGCAGTAGCCGGTAACAACCGTATTTGCATTCAGGCTTGATGTTAACGTCGTCTGAATATCAGCTGTATCCGGTGCAAGCTTACTGTCAGCTGGAGAAGCAGGTGCAGGACTTGCTGTCGCATTGGGTGTCATATCATACTCTCTTCTATTTTTAATATGTACAGAAATAGTTATAAATTGATGAAAACCATATTTTACTGAGACGAAACAAGAGCTAAGCCAGGGTTAACAACAGCTTTTGGAAAACTAATTGGCGGAGCCGATAGAAGCGTTGCATTTTGGACATCCTGAGAAAACTTAAAGATTGCCTGCCAGGCAGTAACAGCATCTGAAAGAGAATTTAAATCAGGAATCAGCTGAACGTTAATTTGTGGTTGAGCCAGAACAACCAGGAGAGATTGCAATTGGTAAACCGCAAAATTCCATACGTCCAAAAAGCTGGAAAAAGCTCTCAAAGCCTGATCATTCTGATTTAACAAAGTCTGCATATTGGAAATTACGCCGTTTACCATGGCCAGCTGCATCTGGTCTTCCGAAAGCTCTCCCATCAGAACAACCAGCTGTTTGTAATCCGCTGCCACTTCGTCAGAGTAAATTTCCGACATCACCGCAGCCACACCGATGGAAATTACAGCGCTAGCAAAACTACCCAGAGCAACAACGCCACCCGAAAGTACAATACCGAAGGTCATACCGACCACCACACTAACCAAGCCTGTTCCCGCAGAAATATTTTTGCCTGAAACATCCGCACTTTTAAGTGCAATTTTTTCCAGCAGGGCATTAATCTGCAATTGCACTTGTTGAATTTTTTCCTGATCGGCAGACTGAGTTGCAATCGCCCCATTTAAAGCCGTTAGCAATGTGTTTCGGTCAGAATTCATTTGAGTGCTGTAGTTGGAAATCAATGTCATCAAATCAGTCGTTTTCACTAAGCCTTTGTTTGCCTGATCCAGCAACAATTGCACCAGGGATTGCAACTCACTTTGCTGACCCGCAGTCGGAACACCCTTACCATTGGTCTTAATTTGCGCAACTAAATTCGACAATGGTGTAACCGTGTTAAAAAACAGGTTTGCATAATCAATAAAGGATTGGCTGATGGCAGAGTGAATTTGCGGACTTGTTGAACTTAACCAGGAAGTCGAATTTTTTTGACTGGTTTTAAGTGCCTGATTAAGCGGATTATACCAATCTGGAACCGGATCGAGAGGAGGAATAACGGCATTTTCTAACGCCTGAACCCAGGCAGTTATTGCTGTATTTGCGTTAAACACTGCTGTCAGCTGAGCGACAGAATTCGTTGGATCGGGAGCAAGCACAAAAAAACCTCTCTAACACCAAAACGATAAACATTTACAAAACGTTTTCCACCAGTGATTGAACTGGCTTCCCTCTACTTATTTAAATTTCAAACAAGACGTACGCACCAGACTATTTTCTGGCAATTTCCCCTGCCCTAAAGAGCTTTCTAAACCTACTTTAAACTGACGAGACGTATTCAAAGGTCATCTATTAATCATTAAAACAATTTAAACTTAATTGTGCAATAGTTCATTTTACAAAATTTATTTTCACATTTCCGGTAATATTACCTAAATTCCTCTGGTACATACTAGGGTGTGTCACTAGTTAGCATTTGTGATCTAATGGTTTACCGAGAGTTAAGCGAGGTAAATGTGGATGACAGTGCGCCGGTATGCATTACGGGAAGATCAGTGGGAGCGTATACAGG
>Ga0105239_10010844_pt1 | contig 10181 bp, 6 predicted proteins | sample KBSC44metaG_FD_92761 | JGI IMG/M metagenome (GOLD analysis project Ga0105239, IMG submission 92761) | Corn rhizosphere microbial communities from Kellogg Biological Station, Michigan, USA - KBS C4-4 metaG | ecosystem: Host-associated > Plants > Roots > Rhizosphere > Soil | place: Michigan, USA...
GGCTTCGGGCTGATTCACGGATTCGGCTTGGCGACCAAGCTGCAGGAATTCAATCTATCGCGCGAAGGACTGGTGCCGAACATGATCGCATTCAATGTAGGCGTGGAACTGGGCCAGCTTCTGGCGCTGACCGTGATTCTCTTCGTGATGACGCAATGGCGGCGCACGGCCGACTTCGGGAAGCACGCTGTACTCGCCAATGTCCTGTTGATGACGGCAGGGTTCCTGTTGATCGGATATCAATTGTCGGGTTATGCATTCGGGAGCGCGGTATGAATCCGGCTGGTGTGCAAATGCCTTCGGCTAGCGGGCTGCTATTGCGGCTAGGAATCGCGGCCTTAGTGGGCGCTGTTCTGACCGTGTGCGTCATCATGCCGGCGGAATACAGGAAGGATCCCACGGGATTCGGCAAGCTGACAGGGTTGATCGCACTGGCGACACCGACGGTGGCGCGGCCCACAGCGGATGCCGCGACGACGGATGCAAAAACTGACGCAAAGGCCACGACCACTCCGGCGCTCACTACAAATGCCTGGTTCTATCCCAACGAATTCCGCACCGACACGGTGAAGATTACGCTGGGTCCTGATGGCGAACTGGAATACAAGGTCGCGATGAAGGCCGGCGGGTCGATGGTCTATAGCTGGTCCGTCGATCAGGGCACGATCTACTACGACTTTCACGGCGAGCCGTCAAACGATCCCAAGCACGCCACGCGTTATCGCGAGGAGCAGGAAACCACGAAATCCAACGGAGCGTTCGTAGCGCCGTTCGAAGGAATTCACGGCTGGTTCTGGCTGAATCTGACGGGCAAGCCTCAGGTGGTGACGCTCAAGATGAGCGGTTACTACGAGCTGCACAAAATGGAAAAATAGTTTAGCGCGCGACGCCAGTTTTCCGCTAAGATCAAGAAAGTTGCCGTTCGGGTGGTACGGTGACCCTAGAGATCATCGAAACGAAGGGAATTTTTTACATGGACGGTACACTGATCGGCGAGACGATGAAGATCAAGGGCGATATCACCAGTAAGGAAACGCTGCAGTTGAACGGCGAACTGGAAGGCACCGTGGAACTCAATGGGCGCCTGACCATCGGCCCGAAAGGAAAAGCTGCCGCCAGCATCAAGGCGAATGAAGTGGATATTGCCGGCGCGGTGACGGGCAACATCGACGCTACCGAGCGCATCATGCTGCGCAAGGGCGCGAACCTGGTCGGCGATGTACGAACTGCGGGTATCGTGATTGAAGACGGCGCCTATTTCAAGGGCGGCGTGGACATCGCCAAGCCCAGCGCCTAGCGCACTCCTCCCGAAGCCGGCGAGCCGGGAGGCAGGTTACAATAGAAGAGTTTCAACGTTTCCCCTCCCATCGGGCCGGTAGCTCAGTTGGTAGAGCATCGCACTTTTAATGCGGTGGTCGCGGGTTCGAGCCCCGCCCGGCTCACCATTCCACACTTGGTGTTTGCCATTCACATAGTGCGAGTGGTCTGATGGTTTCGTATGCCTACCCATCGTCTCGCAGCGATTACGGCCGTCGCCCTGACGAGCGCAATTGTCACGCTGGCGCAGAGCGCTCCTGTTTCCCGAGCGACTTTGCCGCGCACCGCCGATGGCAAGCCCAACTTCGAAGGCATTTGGCAGGCGTCCAGCACCGCCGCAGCCGATCTCCTGGATCACGCCGCCAGCCATAACATGCTGGCCGGCCGGTCGGTGGTCGCAGGCGCCGAAATTCCGTATCAGCCGTGGGCCGCTGCGCAGAAGGCTGAGAACTTTCGAAACCGGCAGAAGGCCGATCCGCTCAACCAATGCTACATTCCGAGCGTGCCGCGGATCATGTACCTGGAGTTCCCGTTTCAGATTTTCCAGACACCCAAGGAAGTTGCCATCGCTTTCGAGTGGTCGCTGAACTATCGCCTGATCCGCACGGACGGCAGCCCGCACCCCACCGACCACGAATCCTGGATGGGTGATTCGCGGGGCCACTGGGACGGGGACACTCTGATTGTGGACGTCAGCAACTACAACGACAAAACCTGGTTCGACATGGCCGGGAACTTTCACAGCGACGCGCTCCATGTGATCGAGCGATACCGCATGACCGATTCCGACACGATTCAGTACGAAGCGACGATCGAGGACGCGAAAGTTTTTACGAAGCCCTGGACCATCCACATCCCCTTGCGCCGGCGGATCGATCGGGACAGGCTGTACGAATACGTATGCCAGGCGGAAGCCGAAGAAGCGAATGGCGCGTTCACGCGTGAGGAGCGAACGTGGTATCCGGGCAACGGAGCACCGGCTGCCACGCCGTCGATAACCGCCGCGCCGCGTCCCTCCGCGACTCCTGCGAAACCAGTCGCGAATCTTCGCCGGAGGGCGGACGGTAAGCCGGACCTGCAGGGTTTCTACGTGCCCGACGCCGGAGGCGCGAACTACGGCCTGGAAAAACGAGCCGTCAGCGACGTCACTCCGGGCGGACGAGGAGTCATCATCGATCCACTCGACGGGAAGCTGCCCATGCAGCCCTGGGCTGTCCAGGAAAGGATAGACCGGAACAAGACCGAACGCGGTTACGACGATCCCACGGCGCACTGTTTTCCTGCCGGCGTTCCGCGATCGATGTATGTTCCGACGTCGTTTCACGTCATTCAAACCTCGGATCACATAGTCTTTCTGCTCGAGCGCACGTCATGGCGTATTGTGGCCTTGAATGGGCGCGCCCATCTTCCCGACGCGATGCGTTTGTGGCAAGGCGATTCCGTGGGCCGGTGGGAGGGCGACACCCTGGTTGTGGATACCACCAACTTCAACGGCAAGACCTGGCTGAATGAGGGCGGCGAAATTGTCAGCTACGCCGAACATGTGGTGGAGCGATTTACCCCTACCGGCCCCGACACTCTCCACTACGAGGCGACCGTTACGGATCCCGTGGTGTATACACGGCCCTGGACCATCGCACTCTCGCTCAATCGCGATGCAAAGTTCGAGCTGATGGAAGCCGCTTGCCACGAGGAGGATCGCGACCTCCCGCGCCTAAAGGCGCTGAAAGATCGGGCTGCCGGGAAGCAGTAGAATTCGGTTAGTATGTACGCTGCCATAAGATGTGTTGTGGCGGTTCTGGTTTTGGCGCCACTCGCGCTCCCGCAGGAGATCGCCCTGCGGCAGATCGCGTCCGGGATCAGCGATCCAACCGACATTCAGTCTCCACCCGATGGCACCGGCCGATTGTTCTTTGTACAACAGGCCGGACTGATTCGAGTCTTCCGTAATGACACGGTGCTGGCGCAACCATTTCTGGACATCCGGGCGCGGATTAGCGCCGGCGGCGAGCGAGGATTGTTGGGGCTCGCATTCTCGCCTGCCTACGCGTCTTCGGGACGCTTCTTTGTCAACTACACGAACCTGGCCGGCAACACGGTGATCGCGCAGTACCGGGTTTCGGTGAATCCCGACGTGGCGGATCCCGCCAGCGAGATCATCCTGCTGACCATCGCCCAGCCGTTCCCGAATCACAACGGCGGGCATTTACGTTTCGGCCCGGATGGATACCTGTATATCGGCATGGGCGACGGCGGCTCCGGTGGCGATCCGCAGAATAACGGACAGAGGCTCGATTCGCTGCTGGGTAAGATGCTCAGAGTGGACGTCGAGAGCAGCCCCGGCCAGCTTCTTATTCCTTCTCAGAATCCGTTTGTGAACCGAGCAGGGGCGCGCGGCGAGATCTGGTCTTTCGGGCTGCGGAACCCATGGGGCTTCTCATTCGATCGCGCCAACCACGACCTGTACATCGCCGACGTGGGACAAGACTCATACGAAGAAGTCAACTATCAACCGGCTGCGAGCCGCGGCGGCGAGAACTACGGCTGGAGAACCATGGAGGGCCTGCATTGCTACAACGCGGCGAGCTGCGACATGCAAGGCCTCACGCTCCCGGTGGTGGAGTACGGTCAAAGCTCGACTATGGGGTGTTCGGTGATCGGGGGATTCGTCTATCGCGGGAAGGCATGGCCAGGCTTGCGCGGCACATATGTCTACGGAGATTACTGCAGTGGGAAGATCTGGGGATTGGAGCGGCACGGAACCGTCTGGACGAACCAGCTACTACTCAACTCCGGGACGATCATCACGGTGTTCGGCGAGGACCAGGCAGGCGAACTGTACGTGGGCGACGCGCGCAACAGCGCGATCCATCGCATCGAAGGGAGCCTCGCTCCTCGATTCATATCGGCCGATGTGCAAAATGCAGCGAGTTTCGAGAGCGGCATATCGCCAGGGTCGCTTGCTGCCGTATTCGTCGACGGGGTCAAGGACGATCCCGGTATCGTGGCGGCGCAGTCGCTGCCGCTGCCGCCATCCTTAGCCGACATTTCGATCACGGTGGATGGAGTGGCCGCGCCGATTCACGCCATCGCCAATGTCCAGGGCCGCGAGCAGGTGAACTTTCAAGCTCCTTTCGAGATCGCCGGACGGGCTCAGGCGTCCATGGTCGTGCGGCGCGGCAGCCAGGCGAGTGCCCCTGTGGTGGTCCCGGTGCTTTCCTTGCAGCCAGCGATCTATACACTGGACGGCGTTCAGGGCATCGTCGTTAGAGTGCCCGAATATGTTCTGGCGACGGCGGACCGTCCGCTCGCGAGCGGCGGATACGCTTATGTGTACGCTGAAGGCCTCGGTCCCGTGACCAACCAGCCAGCCACCGGTGCAGGCGCTCCCGGCGCGCCTCTCGCCGCCGCGTTAAGCGATGTTCGGTTGAGTTTGGGCGGTGTCCGGTGTCAGGTGCTGTTTGCGGGCCTGGCTCCGGAATTGGCGGGAGTGTACATAGTGGTATTTCAGGTCCCTTCAGGAGTGCCCTCCGGAGTGCAGGATCTGACGTTAGAGGCTGGAGCCGCAAAAGGCCCGTCTGTTAAAGTGTCGGTCCGGTAGGCTTTATCCTGAGTTCGTGCCCTCCGAGCTTAGATTGGATTCCTATCTTTCGCGCATCGGTTATGCTGGACCGCGCAGTGCCACGCTCGACACTCTGCAGGCAGTGCACGCGCTACATCCCGCGGCGATTCCATTCGAGAACTTGAGTCCACTTCTGGGCTGGCCCGTGCAGCTGGACGTGGAATCGTTACAAGCGAAGCTGGTGGCCGGCGGCCGCGGCGGATGGTGCTTTGAGCACAATACTTTGTTCGGGCACGCGCTGGAGGCGTTGGGATTTTCGGTCACTCGCCTGGCGGCTCGCGTTTTGTGGAACGCTCCGCCCGGCAATCCGATCGGTCCGCGCAGCCACATGCTGCTGCTGGTGAATCTGGGCGGTGGGAACTACATCGCCGACACAGGCTTCGGCGGCAACGTCCTCACGGCTCCTCTGCGACTGGAACCGCATGTCGAGCAGCCCACGCCGCATGAAACGCATCGTTTGCTGCCACTTGAAAACGGATTCCTGCTCGAAGCCTGTTTCGCCGGCGAATGGAAGCCGCTTTACCGGTTCACGCTGGAACCCCAGTTCCCAGCGGATTATGAAGTCTCCAACTGGCATTTGTGCCACCACCCTAGTTCATTCTTCCGCCAGATTTTGATCGCCGCGAGAGCGACTTCAGACGGCCGCTACGCGCTGCGCAACAACAACCTCGCTATACATCGCAAGAATGGAACAGAGAAACGCACTCTAGCCGACGCCGCGGCTCTGCGCGCGTCGTTAGAAAACGATTTCGGCATCCAATTACCGGAATCGCCGGACCTGGACGCGATGATCGAGCGCGTTAGCCAGGTGCCGGCCGAATCCGGTTCTTAGGCTGCTAGAACGATACCTTCACTGCGATCTGCAGAACTCGTCCGACGTTGCCGCGGATGGAGTTCGTCGCGCCGAATCCGAGGCGTCCGCCGGTTCCACCGAGCTGGGTTGGCAGATTTGTGATTTTCCCGGTAGTCGGACTAAACGTAGCGGCCGTATTCACGCCACCCCATTGGGTGTGATTGAAGGCGTTATAAGCTTCCAGCCGGAGTTGGGCTTTTGGCCCTTTCTCGCCCATCTGGACGTTCTTGAACACGCTCATATCCCACTGATGGAGTCCCGGACCCCGAAGCTGGTTCAGGCCCGAGTCCATTCCGCGGCTGCCCTTGACGGGCTGCCCGAAACAAGAAGTATTGATGAACGCGTCGATACTGCGGTCCCCGTAGCCCATAGTGGGGTTGCACGTAAAGACCACACGCGGCGCAACATCTTCGCTGCCGGTGATCTGGCGATTCAGTGCGGCTGCACCTACGCCGGAAACACTGTAGCTAACATTCATTGGGGCGCCCGAGCTGATGCTGGTCAAGCCGGAAAGCTGCCAGCCGTTAAACACCAGCCGGGACGCTGCGTTATCCAGGAACGTGCCTTTACGCGCTAGGCTCGGCACATCGTAGATGTAGTTGATCGCCAGGGAGTGCGGACGATCCTGCGCCAAAGGTCCGTAGTTGGCGTTGCGGGCGTCGGTAATATGACCGGCGATCACGCCAAGCGCTCTAGACCAGGTATACGCGACGCCGAACTGCAGCGGACCTTTCCGCCGATTTAACGAGGTCTGCAGGGAATTGTAGTTGGCGGATCCTCCCCAGGTGTAATCATTCCCGTTGCTGTAACCCGCGTACGGGCGATACATATTCACGGGGAGATTGGTGGAGCCGTCGAACTTGGGAGTGAAGGTCGGATCCTGGCTGTAAGGCTGCCAGGCGCTGCCGAACGGAACGTTGTTGAACGGCGCGGCCAGCCACAAGTGCCGCGAGATGGAACCGACGTAGGAGACATCCAGCAACATCTGCCCGGGCAGTTCCCGCTGGATGCCGAAGTTGTAGTTGTAGACGGTGGGGACATGGCCATCCGGAGACAGCCTGCTGATGGCTGCCGGGCTGGAGGCTCCAGCCGAGCTCTGAATGGTAGCGACGTTGCCATAGTACAGCTCGGCTAGCCGCAGCGTGGGAGGATTCGTGGTGTAGTTGCTGGTGATGCCGACGCCGAAGGTGGCGATTCGCTCATAGAAGACGCCGCCGCCCGTGCGGAGCACAGTCTTAGAGTCGATCTGATACGCTACGCCGACGCGCGGACCGTAGTGCGCTCCGCGATTCTCGATCAATCCCAGCGGCGTATCGCCCTTGCCGGAAAGGACCATGCCATTGTTGATGTCGCCCACGCCGGGAACCAGATATCCGATCAGCACTGCTGGCAGGATCTCTCCTGTAACCGGATTGATCGCGCGGCGATTGGGTCCCGAGGAGGCGCCCGTCGGCTGATAGAACACCGGACGCTTGGCGGGATCGTACTTGTTGTAGTCGAAGTTCGCCATCTTGTTCAAGTCGTCGTGGAACGGACGGATGAACGCAACACGCAGCCCGTAGTTCACGCTCAGTTTTCGCGTGACCTTCCAGGTATCCTGGCCGTAGAATTCGAAATTTCGATACGGATAATTGGGCAGCGGGTCGTCATTAATCTGCTGATAGACGTTATAGTTTCCCAGCAGAGCGTTCGAAAACGCCCAGTTGGTGTCGCCGGGGTTATTCGAATCGCGTCCGAAATTGATGGTGGAGTTGTACGGCCGGAAAGCATTCTCCGTCTTCACAGCATTCTCAAGGAAGAAGCCGGCCTTGAAGGTGTGCGAGGCGCTCACTTTGGTGACGTTGTCGGTCCAGTTCCACACAGGATTGCGGTTGTTATAAGGCGACCCTGCGAAGGTGGTCATCTGCGTGCCGCCGCCCGCACCAAACGGGATGCCTGCGAAATTGAAGTTCGGTATCAGGCCGCTAGGATCCGCGTTGGGATACAAAAGAGGAATCTTGATCCCCGAAACCGAACGATAGTACGGGCTGCCCGCCGGCGGCGCGTCGCCAGGAATACCGTTCACCGTATAGCCGAATTGGAATTCGTTGGTCATCGTCGGATTGATGATGGTGACCAAGTTCGCCGCAAGCGACCATCCATAGGTCGGAGCGGTTAAGGGTGAGAGGCCAAGAAGGTTGGCCGTATCCGCGCGGCCGTACGGATTATTCTGCGTCTGCTTGCTATTCAAATGCCGCGCGAAAAATCTCCATTTATCGCTAATGTTGTAATCGACCCGATAGACCTGGTCGTAAGAGGGCAAAGCACTGGCGATCTGCGACTGATAGTTGTATGCGTTCTGCCCTGTCACATTCGGTAGGGGCAACCAGTTCAGAATGGGCGGGCCGTAGGGACTGAAGCTGGTGGAGGGAATCTTGTTCCCCACGTACTGCAAACCCTGCGGATTGGCTGTCGACCGTGTTGTTGGGTCAAAGATCGGCTGGATAACGCCGGAAGCATCGTGAGTGAGTGAGAAGTCTCCGCCGCGCTCGGCTACCGTCGGAACCGTAATCTGGCGTAATGCACCCGGCTGGAACGACCGGTTCCACTCGTGCGACATGAAGCCGAACAGTTTGTCCTTGTCCTTGTTGAACTTGCCAGGAACATAGATCGGCCCGCCCAGCGTGTATCCAGCGGTCATGAAGCGGTAGGCCGGAATCGGCGTGCCGTTGAAGTTATTAGTGAACGTGTTAGCGTTCATCCACTCGCCGCGCTTGAACCAGTAACCCGATCCGTGGAAATCCTTGGAACCGCTCTTGGTCACCACTTGAACCTGCGCACCGGAATTGCGGCCGAACTCAGCGCCCTGGCTGTTGGTCGAGACCTTGAATTCGGCGATGGCGTCTACGTTGATGCGATAGGCGAACTGCTGATTCACGCCGATGTCGGTGACGGTCTGGCCGTCCACGGTGAAGTTATTCTGGTCGCCGCGCTGGCCGTTGATGGTCGCCGTACCGCCGCCGGCATCCGCGCTGACGCCTGGAACGGTTTTCAACAACCCTGTGAAGTTGCGGCCGTTCAGTGCGATATCCACCATCTGTTTGCCGGTGACCACGCCGGAGCGTTCCGCGGTGACGGTCTCAAGCTTCGTGGCCGTGGATTCGACGGTGACGGTCTCGCCGGTCGCGCCGACTTCGAGCGTGATGACCGGAAGACCCAAACGGTCGCTGGTATTCAGCACGAGACCTGACTCCGTATATTTCTTGAAGCCGCTCACCTGGACGGTAATCGTGTAGTTTCCCGGAAGCAGCGGCGTGAACACGAAGGTTCCTTCGGAACTGCTGTTCACCTCGCGGGCCGAACCGGGGCCCTGGGCGTCATTGATAAGCGTGATTTTCGCGTTCGGTATCACGGCTCCTTGCGGGTCGTGAATCACGCCCGTGATCGAGCCGGCGGTGTTCTGCGCGTGAAGCGGCAGGAGCGAGATCGTTAATGCTGCCGCGATTAGTGCGAATAGACACACTTTGGACGTTCGAGCGGTAAGAGCGAACATGGCACTCCCCTTTCCCCATCTGAGCTGCCCAGCGACCACGGGCCCCTAACCCGTTACCGCCAAGACCGGGCCAAGTATATAACAAAATGGATGACTGGGTCTAGTGGAGAGTTCGCTCGAAGAAGTCGAGCATGGTGGCGTTCAGCTGCTGGGCTTCGGCACCGGTCACTGCGTGGGTTTTCTGCGTATAAACCTGCATCTCAAAGCGCTTCCCCGCACGCTGCAAGGCGTCGATCATCTGCACGGTGTTCTGGAAGAGGACATTGTCGTCCTCCACGTTGTGCGCGATCATCAGGCTGCCCTTGAGGTTCTTGGCCTGCGGCGGCAATGCCGTCATGGCATAGCCGTCGGGATTGTCTTTGGGCAGGCTCATATAGCGTTCGGTGTAGATGGTGTCGTAATTACGCCAGTTCGTCACCGGCGCACCGGCGATGCCGGCTTTGAATACATCGGGCGCATTCAACATTACATTTAGCGTCATGAATCCGCCGTAGCTCCAGCCGCGGACGCCGACCCGTGCGCGATCCACAAATCCCAGGGAAACCAGATGCTCGACGCCCGCAACTTGATCGACCAACTCCACCGGTCCAAGCTTGCGGAAGATGGGAGTTTCGAAAGCGTGCCCGCGGCCGGTCGAGCCGCGATTGTCCATCTGCCAGACGACGAAGCCAGCTTGGGCGAAGACCTGGTCGAGATCGGCTCCAGCCCACGCATTGCGCACACCCTGCGCGCCGGGTCCGCCATAGACCAGCACGATCGCCGGATACTTCTTGGCTGCGTCGAATCCCGCGGGACGAATGAGGCGCGAGTAGAACAATGTGCCGTCCGAACCCTTGAAGGTGAGTAGCTCGGTGGGA
>Ga0105239_10010846_pt1 | contig 10180 bp, 11 predicted proteins | sample KBSC44metaG_FD_92761 | JGI IMG/M metagenome (GOLD analysis project Ga0105239, IMG submission 92761) | Corn rhizosphere microbial communities from Kellogg Biological Station, Michigan, USA - KBS C4-4 metaG | ecosystem: Host-associated > Plants > Roots > Rhizosphere > Soil | place: Michigan, USA...
CAACTGGTTGGATTAGGTACCGGTGCAAGAATTTCCACATCCTCAACAGCAATACCTGTAAATTTTTTGTTTCCTTCAGCAAGAGAACGGTTAATAGAATGAGCAATCGGAAAAATGTAATCCCAATAATTTAAAAACATCGTCATTGAAACGGGCAGGTCAGGATGCAACCTGTCAGCATCGTATAAAATTCCGTCAACTAAAAACGCTAATTGCGCATGATCTTCCTTTAAATAAGAAACTAATTTCATCAGTAAATATTTATTAAAGACCGCAAGGTAAATGATTTATACACTCAAATCTTTAACGTGAAAATTGTGAAAAATAATTGCATAAACACTATCATTTTAATGTATTACAAATAACATTTTTATAATTTTATTAATTTTGAAAAAAGAAAACATGCTATATGAAATTTGAAAAAATTCATAACAAAGGCCAGGCCCAGATATTCTCAAATAAAACGCTGGAATTTTTTACAAAAACCCACCCCCTCGTCATCTGGAGCATCTATTTACCGGTAATTATTTATCTCCCATATTATGCGTCAAAAAATTATGGGTTTACAAACCTGCGAATTGCCTTGACCTTTCTGGGAGGCGTGTTATTCTGGACATTTTTCGAATATATGATGCACCGTTATGTCTTTCACTTAATAACGGAAAATCCAAGAGCGAAAAGAATTGCTTACATCATGCACGGTAACCATCATGAGTTTCCGAGAGATCGTACCCGTCTTTTTATGCCGCCTTTGCCAAGCGTCATTATATCATCAGTAGTTTTTCTAATGATGTATCTGCTAATGCTGAACAATGCGTACGTTTTCTTTCCTGGTTTTATGCTTGGATACCTTCTTTATGCAAGCATGCATTATGCAATTCACGCCTGGCATCCGCCATTTAAATGGTTAAAACCCATCTGGCGAAATCATCATTTACATCATTATAAAAATGATGAAAAAGGCTTTGGTGTAAGTTCCCATTTATGGGATAAAGTTTTTGGAACAGCCTTCGATTTAAAAAAAGAAAAGGAAGACAAAGAAGCTGTACAAAATTTAATGTTTAAAGGTTAATTTCTTTAAAACATTTTTCTGTAAGTCCGGTGTACTTTTTCGCGGACAGCTCCCGTAGCTTCATGCAAGGCAATCATTTTTTTATTAAAATCACCAACCCAGGCAAGTTCTGCTTCTTTAATGGTATTTCTTGGTACTACTTCAATCTGCAGCCTTCTTATCATTCCGCTTTCAATTCCTTTATTCTGAAACTTCTTTTTACAACCCATAACTATAAAGCGTATACGATGAATGGTAGTAGTTTTTTTAAGCCATAAAAATCTTATTTTATTCAATAGGTTGAGTTTCCCTTTCAAAGGTTTTAGAATAACATTAATGTCAGGAACTGCAAGTATGAAGGCAATTGGTTCCCCATTATAATAAGTAAACCATATTATCTTTTCATCTACAATAGGGTTCATCTCTTTAAAAGATTGCTTGATAGTATCTAACCTGATTGGAGTAAAATTTTCAAAATCGCTCCAGGCATCATTATATATTTCCATAAAGTCTCTCGCAAATTTTTCAAAATTTTTTCTTTCAAAATGAACAAAAGAATATTCAGATTTATTATTGATCCAATCTGCTATTTTGGTAAACCGTTCGGGAAATGGTTTGGTTACATGTATAACATTTGTGTATTGATCGTAAAGCCTGGTGAAGCCATAGTTCTCAAAAAACTGCTGGTAATATTTATGATTATAATTCATACCAACGCCAGGCGGAATAAACCCTTCTATAAGCAAACCCCAATACTTGTCGTTTTCGCCAAAATTAACCGGGCCATCCATTCCTTTTGCCTCGTTTTGTTGTAACCATTGTTTTGCCGTATCAAAAAGCTGGAATGCGGCACCTTCGTCATATATACATTCAAAAAAACCAATACCACCAATTATTAATTCCGGATTCTTATTTTTTTCATAATTAATAAAGGCAGCGATTCGCCCTATGGTTGCATTGTCCTGTTTTAAAATCCATCTTTTACAAATACCGTGAGAGTGAAAATTGTTTTGTTTCGGATCAAAAATTGCTTCTATGTCTTTGTGAAGAGGAGAAATAAAATTTGGGTCATCCTTATATAGCAGTTGTGGAAGTAAAAGAAATTCTTTCCTGCTTTTTTTATCGTTTACCTCCAATATCATAGAGGACTAAGATACAAAAATCGCACACTTACCAACTATCGTCCGACGATGATTTTCCCCTTTCATCAAAATATCTTTTTGTAGCAATTTTTTGTAGCTGGCGTTCAACAATAAGGTCCGCAATCAGCAAGGACGTATCGACATCTTGGTGTTGTTTTAAAAGAGTTTTTAACTTTTGTTCATTTACATCCACCCGGTATAAAAGTTGAATTAATGCATTAAAATCTTTATTAATTAAATCATTGATATAAGAGCTTAATTGCAGCCTGAAAACTTCAGGCGGCTTTTCAGTTATAGAATTGGCAGCTTCGATAATTTTATCCGGGAGAGATATGTCTTTGCTTGATTGCATGCGGCAACACAAAGTAAATAAAAAAACCTCCGAAACAGATGGAGGTTTTTCTAACATAGACCTGGTTAAAAAGTTATTTTATCTGGAAGAATACACCTGCATGGGCATTGATAGTATTCAGATCGCTATAACCATATTTATTATAGGGCGAATAATCATAATTGGCACCAACATCAAAACCTGATGTTTTCAATCTTCCAAACGGAATGGTTACGCCAAGCGCACCTTGTGCAAGAAAGCCTGCACTGGTTTGTTCGCTTCCAAATTCTCCAAGGTACTGCCGGAAATCGGTAATATTAACGCCCGCTCCGGCCGCAATGTATGGTTTCACGAAAGTTGTATTAAGGGGAGAAAACCTCGCGGTTAACAAAACAGGTGTTGTTTGTATGGAGTTAGTTAACACGGCAGAAACATCCTGCGTTTTACTTAAGGAATAAATTGTTCTCCCATATTTTTGATAATAGTTCTGGTAGCCCACAGATAAACCTCCTTCCCATTTGTTATTAAAAGTATACATGAGGCTTCCGTTAAATCCGCGGGGCGACGTATTACTTACCAAGTCGGATTTGAAGCCATTTACCGGTAGGCTATAATTATAATTCAAGTGGAGTTTCAACTTCCTGTCTTGCGCCTTTGCAGAAATTGTAATGAGTGACAAACTACAAAGAGCAGCAAACATTATCTTAATTTTTTTCATATTTATAAATTTTAATTGGTCTTCAAATAAGATGACTGATTAAACAATGCTTTAACCTGGCTATCGGCTACTGTAGAATCGAAAATTCCGGAACCTCTTATCAGCCCGGTCCAAATCACATTAATCTTATCATTGCTTGAAGCATTCTTTAAGTCTAAGATATCAACCGATATTGCTCCTTCCTTTATCTGGTAAACGCTATAGGCATATGGCACATAATAATCGTACCCGGGATATCCCCAGTAATAAGGATCCCAGTATCCGTTATAATAATCCCAATAGTCGCCGTTACTGATAACACCTGTGGTTGTACTGATAATACGACTAACGTCCACGCCTACATCAGGATTATTATTTTTGTCAGTTAATATATATCCCATCTGGTTCATGTATTTTTTTACGGCACCGATGTATGCCTGGTCCACATCATTCAATTCACGTGTTGAATTTCCATTGTCGATAACAGCTACCGAGTCTGAGATGCTGTACGTTTTATAATTAGAAAAGTTAACCGTAGAATCATGGTCCGTAATATAAATGCGGGATTCATCGTTGGTTAAATTGTCAAGCGGTTGTTTAGAACATCCTGGATAAATAATGGATGATCCGGCTAATCCTAAAAGAAATAATATTGTTTTTTTCATAAGTTAAATATTTTGTTATGGATGCAACAAACTCAATGCCCGACACGTTTTTGTCGCAGGAACGTAACTTTTTTGTATCAATTTTAATAACATCTTTACATAGATGTTAATTCAATGAAAAAAAATTACAGTGACAAGCTATGGAATAAAAAAAATCGTAACCAACCGACAAAATATTTGTAGAAAAAATTGTGCAATAACCGCAAAGATTGTCCCGAATTCGTAACTAAATTATTTGAAATAAAATCTCATTGGCCAAAATCAATTCGATCCTGATACTTTTCTAACACGCCCAAACTGAATAGCGCAAAATCGTATTTTACGGGGTCATTCTTATCGAACTTTTTCAATTCCTCTGTTAGCTCAATAGCCGCCTGCCAATCTGTTTGTTTTCGTTTTAGTAAATTAAAATGTTTAGCTACTCTTGCAACATGCAGGTCCACAGGACAAATTAATTGAGAAGGCTTAATTCTTTTCCAGATTCCAAAATCAACACCTTTATCGTCACCGCGAACCATCCAACGCAAATACATATTCAACCTTTTGCAGGTGGAATTTTTTTGAGGTGATGCAATATGTTTTCTTGTTCTCCCAGGAACATCTTCAAGAGAAAAAAAATATTGGTAAAAATAGTTTAAGGATACTTCAACTACATTATCGAATTGGTTTATTGTTTTATTATTGAAGAAGGCAACTTCTAATGAATTATGTTTTGAATAGTGAAATTTTAAAAATTGAATAAAATATAAAAGGTCGGTATCGTTAAACGTTCGGTGGCAAAATCGTTCGACCTTTTTCAAATCTTCATCGCTATGATTCAGGCAAAAATCATAAGGTGAATTGTCCATCAATTCTAAAACTACTTTGCTTTTATTAATAATGGTTTTTCGGATTCCCCAGGCAAATATGGCAGCGAAAAATCCTGCGATTTCTATGTCTTGTTTTTTTGAAAATAAGTGCGGAATGCAAACGGGATCATCTTTAATAAAAGATGGATTATTAAACTGAATTACTTTTTGATCAAGAAATTTTTTAAGATTGTTTTGCGCATTAGTTTTTTTCATTAAAACAAAAAGTTCAGTTGAATTAAATCGCAACAAAGATTAGTTACCCGATTGCATTTTGCAAGTCAGCAATCAAATCATCAGCATCTTCGATACCCACGCTTAATCTCATTAGTGAATCAACAAGGCCATTTTTAATTCTTTCCTCTCTCGGAATACTTGCATGCGTCATACTTGCAGGATGACCAATAAGGCTTTCAACGCCGCCAAGACTTTCGGCCAAGGCAAAAAGTTTAGTTGAAGAAAGCACTTTATATGCTGCAGCTATATTATCGTCTCTTAAAGTGAAACTTAGCATTCCGCCAAAACCACGCATTTGTTTTTTAGCAATTTCATAACCGGGATGATCTTCAAATCCACACCAGAAAACTTTATCAACTTTTGGATTTTGTCTGAGCCACCTGGCAATTTTTTCTCCATTCTCACAATGGCGTTGCATTCTTACATGCAACGTTTTCAATCCTCTTAACATTAAAAAACAATCCTGCGGACCTGGAACGGCGCCTGTTGCATTTTGTATAAACGCCAATTGTTGCTGCAGGTTTTCGTCATTCACAATTAAACAACCATGCACTGAATCGCTATGGCCGCCAATATATTTTGTCGCGGAGTGCATTACTATGTCCGCGCCTAAATCCAAAGGGTTTTGCAAATAGGGAGAAGCAAAGGTATTATCAACACAAAGCAAAATCTTATTCGGCTTTGCAATAGCAGCAACCGCTTCAATATCGATGATGTTCATCATTGGATTGGTAGGCGTTTCTGTCCATATAAGTTTTGTATTCTTATTAATGTATTTCGAAACCTCTTTGGCATCCCGCATATCTATAAAGTGAAATTTCAATCCATATTTTTGAAACACTTTAGTAAACATCCTGTAGGTGCCTCCATACATATCGTTGGCAGCAATAACTTCATCACCAGGATTTAATAATTTTATTACTGCATCGGTAGCTGCAGAACCACTGGCAAAACAAAGTCCGTATTTACCATTTTCTATAGCAGCCAGTGCGCTCTGTAATGCATGCCTGGTAGGGTTTTGCGTTCTTGCGTATTCATAACCCTTATGTACACCCGGGCTTTCCTGAACAAAGGTGGAGGTTTGAAAAATAGGAGTCATAATGGCTCCTGTTGAAGGGTCAGGTTCGAGACCGGCATGTATTAATTTAGTAGCAAGTTTCAAAATGATGCGGGTTTAGTCCGGGCAATTACCGGGTGTTGAATTTATTATTTGAAAGATGAAAAATAGAATTCATCTTTTTCATGTGCAAATATAAACGGAATTAAACTGCCGTAAAATAGCTCGCTTTTTCTGTGGCAAATTGCAACAGTTGGGGGAAAAATTCGAGATAACAATTTTGAAGTTCGGTATAATATTTATTAAAAATTTCAAATGCAATCACTGATTCATTTAGATAAGCAGCCCTGTAAACAAGCCCGTTAAAACTATTTTGAATGCCTTCTTTAAACTGGTAATTGTATAACCAGTTTTGCGATTTCATATATCCGTACATTTTTAGAAACCGGGCGGGAAACAGCAAAACATTTTTATCCATTAACTGATACACTTCTTGTGAAAAGATGTCCAGGTTTCCGTAGCCTGTAAATTGATCTGTATCTATTGAAAGAAAATGATCGTAAACAACATCAACAAAAGCTCCTGAGTACAAACGATACTGCGGCCTGAAATAACTTTTTGCTTCGGCTGTTACAGGGTGCATATCAGTAAATTCATCAATTAAACGATGAAGTTGTATTCCATTTTGTATTCCTGCCGGGTAAGTGTATTTTGTTTTTCCTTTCACGAAATCACTAATCATATTTCCCGCGAGAATATCTTTTTTATTAAAAGAAAGAAATGCATGAGCCAAATAATTCATAATCAAAATAACAAGATTCCATGTTAATACGTGGTTATAAAATATTAGTCGGAAGTATTGGCATATTATTTTCATTGAGTAAGTATTATCCATTTTAAAAATAATTGTTATGGCAGACAGAGAACAAATAACCCAACCCTCATTAGGAAGTAATGAGTTGGGAACAGAAACAAATGATACACACCTGGAAAGCGGTGTTTCTGCGGGAACAGATACCCAGCTTCATCTTGCGGCAAAAAGTCGCAAAAAAAATAGGAAGAATGAAAAGAATAGTGAGAATAAACAAAATGAAAAAAGCAGGGTTGGCGAATACGCGTTTCCCCGTGCAGAAGACACGGATGAATAAGTTTTAAAATCAAAGGGGAAAAGGCAGGCCAAAGCGTCTGCCTTTTTGATATAACATGCTTGTTGTAGAGTAATTTCCTCAAAGAAGAACAAATAAAATGAACGAAACAATTGAGCCGCCAAAAGTTTCTAAAAGTAAATTAAAGAGCATTATTAACGATGAAGAGAGAACTGCAAGAGCAGCTAACCTCATCTACGTTACCGATAAAGAGCCAGGTATAGAAAGGAAAAAGAAGGGAGATAAATTTGAATATTATTTTAATTCTGAAAAAATTGTTGACGACGAAGAGTTGCTTCGTATAAAACATTTGGTTATCCCTCCGGCATGGAAAAATGTGTGGATATGTAAAAAAGAAAACGGCCATTTGCAGGCCACGGGTTTTGATATAAAAAACAGAAAGCAATATAAATATCACTCCCATTGGAATTCACTAAGAAATCATACAAAATTTTACAGGCTTGTTGATTTTGCCAGGGTATTGCCGGCTATACGAACACAATTGGAGAAAGATATCAATACGCCCGGGCTACCTCTTAAGAAAGTGCTCGCTGCAGTAGTAAAATTAACGGAAAGCACCAACATAAGAGTAGGCAATAGCTATTATGAAAAAACATACGGATCATTTGGTTTGACGACCTTAAAAGACAAGCATGTAAAATTCAACGGACAGTCAGTAACCTTTGCATTTGTTGGAAAGAAGGGAATCTCTCATAAGGTTGTGCTTAAGAATAGAAAGCTTGCAACTATTATTAAAAAATGCCGCGACGTTCCGGGAAAGGAACTATTTCAGTTTTATGACGAGGAAGGTAATGCTCGATCAATAGACTCTGGCCTGGTAAATAATTATATCCGGGAAATAAGCCAGGGAGAATTTACAGCTAAAGATTTCAGAACCTGGTCTGGAACTGTTTCGGCTTTTCTGGCTTTAAAATCAATTGGATGTTGTGATACGCAAACAGAAACGAAACAAAAAATTGTTGAGGCGCTTGATATAGTTGCCGCGCAACTTGGTAATACCCGTGCCGTTTGCAAAAAATATTATGTTCACCCGTTAATACTATCATTGTACGAAAGTAAAAAGATCGAAAAGTATATAGATGAGTTTGAAGACACGCAAAAAACTGATAAAAAAGCTGATCTTTTACCCGAAGAAAAAATTATTCTAAAAATTTTGGAGTCCAATTAAAAAAAACATTGTGTAAATTGGCGCACTATGTTTTCAATCAATACAAAAAAAGAAAATGGCTTTGAAAAGTTTATTTTAAAAGATAAAGATTCAAACACATTTGCAGTAATACTTCCCGCCTGCGGGGCTATCCTCAACGAATTTACCATATCGCATAACGGAACCGCCATAAACGTAATTGACAGTTACGATACGGCCGAAAATTTTATACATAATCATGAAGCCAATGGTTTTATGGGTTCCAAACTTTCTCCGTTCGTATGCCGGTTAAATCACGGCAGGTACCATTTTGGGGGAAATGAATATAAGCTCGAAAAGTTTTATATGGGGAAAAGTGCCATACATGGTATTCTTTACAATAAGGCTTACGAAGTTACAGACGAAAATGCCAACGAATTGCATGCATCGCTAACCATGAAATATGAATACAGGGGTGAAGAGCCCGGTTATCCTTTTAACTACGATTGCATAGTTACCTGGCAACTTGAAAAAGATAATAAATTGTCGGTGACTACGGAGTGTATCAACAAAGACAAAGGTTTAATACCGATGCAGGATGGATGGCACCCTTATTTTAATTTGGGCGATTCAGCCGATGCATTGCAATTGGAATTTCAATCGAAAGAAATGGTAGAGTTTAACAATGAATTAATTCCCACTCAAAATCTAATTCCTTACTCCGAATTCAATGCCTTGAAAAATATAGGTAATACTTTTTTTGATAATTGCTTTAAATTGAATATGGATGCATGCCAGCCGATGTGCGTATTGCGCAATCCGGCAAAAAATATTGAGATAGAAATTCACCCGGAAAAATCATACCCGTATTTACAAATTTACATTCCTCCGCATCGCAAGAATATTGCTATAGAAAATTTAAGTGGCGCCCCGGATGCATTTAATAACGGCATGGGAGTTATAACACTCGAGCCGGGTGAATCTGCTATATTTAAAACAAGCTATAAGATTACCATTTTGAAATAACTTCAGGTGTCTGGCCACACTGAGAGTGCCTCACTCAAAATTCCTGAGCGTCAAGTAACTTGACACCTTTTACACCTTCACGTAAATCTTCTTTTTATCCATCCACCAAACGATGAGCCATAAAAACGTGATCATACAAAGTGCATACAATAACGAACCATTTTTTAAATTGTAAGGAAATATTGGTTTGCAGATATGTTCATAAAACCATCCGAAGGGTGAGGTGTAAATTAGTTTTCCTGTTGCATCAGTTTCAGTCGTCGGAATTCTGATGAGTCCTAACGCCCGCGGCAAAAATCCGCTTAATACAAAAATGAATAGTGGATTTTTTCCAAACACATCAAAGAATTTAGCGAGCCATCCTTTTTTATGTTTCAGTTCAATTATGTAAATCACCACTGCCAGAATAACCATTGCTAACCCCGTCGTATACACGACAAAAGAGCTCGTCCATATTTTTTTGTTAATGGGGAAAACCATATCCCACGCATAACCTGCAAAAAGAAATAGTGCACCGGCGACAAATATGCCGCTAACCATTTCGGGTGTTTTCCCCTTTTTAATTATGTAATCCCCAACAAGGTAACCAAAAATTACCTGTACAATGGCGCCAAACAAACTCATGAACCCTTCGGGATCAAATGCAATAGGATGTCCGCTGAAAGATTCGCCGTGATACATGTGCGCTTCTCCTAAAATGGCTTTATCTATATTCGTACCAAACCAGCCGCTTAAACTAAAAGGATCGGCTGGATTACCAGCTACACATAAAAACCAATAACCCAACAGTATTACGCAGCCAATAACGAAGGCGCCGCGAACTTTAAAAAAATA
>Ga0105239_10010848_pt1 | contig 10179 bp, 10 predicted proteins | sample KBSC44metaG_FD_92761 | JGI IMG/M metagenome (GOLD analysis project Ga0105239, IMG submission 92761) | Corn rhizosphere microbial communities from Kellogg Biological Station, Michigan, USA - KBS C4-4 metaG | ecosystem: Host-associated > Plants > Roots > Rhizosphere > Soil | place: Michigan, USA...
ATGGTGTCGATCGGCGCGCGGCTGGCGCGGCTCACGTTCTCCCCCGACATTCTGTTGACCGACGGCGAGGCGCAACTGCTGGCCGACACCCCTGCGATCGGCGCGGTCGGGGCGATCGAAGGATGGATGCCGTTCGGCCGGGTCTTCGAGACGCTGGCCTGGGGTCGCCGCCATGTGGTCATGGGCGCCAACCAGATTGACCGCTACGGCAACCAGAACCTGTCGGCGTTCGGACCACTGCAGCACCCCACGCGGCAGATGTTCGGTGTCCGCGGCGCACCCGGCAACACCGTCAACCACGCGACGAGCTACTGGGTCGGCAACCACTCCAAGCGCGTGTTCGGCGATTCCGTGGACGTGGTGTCGGGCATCGGCTGGGACAAGGTCGACGCCGCTAACCCGGCGTTCCGATTCGTCAATGTCTACCGCGTGGTGACCAACCTCGGGGTGTTCGACTTCAACGGGCCGAATCGTCAGATGCGGGCGGTGTCGCTGCATCCCGGAATCACGCCAGAGGAGGTGGCCGAGAACACCTCGTTCGAGGTGCACGACCTGGACGACGCCGAGCCGACACGGTTGCCCACCGCCGACGAGCTGAAGTTGCTCCGTGAGGTGATCGACCCGAAGTCACTGCGGGACAAAGAAGTACGGGTGTGACCGAAATGTCCAGGTTGCGCACTCGTTTGACTGATCTGGTCGGCATCGAGCATCCGGTGGTACAGACCGGGATGGGCTGGGTGGCGGGTGCGCGGCTGGTGTCGGCGACCTCCAACGCCGGCGGCCTCGGCATCCTGGCGTCTGCAACCATGACACTCGACGAACTGCAGACCGCGGTCGCCAAGGTCAAGGCTGCGACGGACAAGCCGTTCGGCATCAACATCCGGGCGGACGCGGGCGATGCGATCGATCGCGTCGACCTGCTGATCCGCGAGGGCGTGAAGGTCGCTTCGTTCGCGTTGGCGCCGAAGCCCGACCTGATTGCGAGGCTCAAAAGCGCTGGGGTCGTGGTTATTCCGTCGGTCGGCGCGGCCAAACATGCGAAGAAGGTCGCGGGCTGGGGCGCCGATGCGGTCATCGTGCAGGGGGGTGAGGGCGGGGGCCATACCGGCCCGGTGGCGACCACACTGTTGCTGCCGTCGGTGCTCGACGCCTTGGAGAACACAGACATTCCCGTGGTCGCCGCGGGCGGATTCTTCGACGGCCGCGGATTGGCGGCGGCGCTGTCCTACGGCGCCGCAGGTGTGGCGATGGGCACGCGCTTCCTGCTGACGTCTGATTCGACCGTGCCGGACGCCGTCAAACACCGGTATCTCGAAGCCGGGCTCGACGGCACCGTGGTGTCGACCCGCGTCGACGGGATGCCGCACCGGGTGCTGCGCACCGGACTGGTCGAGATGCTCGAAAGCGGTTCGCGATTGCGTGGCTTTTCCGCGGCGATCCGCAATGCACAGAAGTTCAAGAAGATGTCGGGCATGACGTGGCGGTCGATGATCAGCGACGGTCTCGAGATGCGGCACGGCAAGGAGCTGACCTGGTCGCAGGTGGTGATGGCGGCCAATACCCCGATGCTGCTGAAGGCCGGCCTGGTCGAAGGCAACACGGATGCCGGCGTGCTCGCCTCTGGTCAGGTCGCGGGCATTCTCGACGATCTGCCGTCGTGTGCCGAGCTGATCGAGCGGATCGTCAGCGACGCCGTGAAGCATCTTCAGGCTGCAGCCGCACTCGTCGAGTGAGCTAGCGCCAAACCATAACCACCGCAATGCCATCCATCGGCTTGGCTCGCGGAGTAGCCTCTTTCACCAGCCCGAACGGTCGCGATCTGGTTGTGAAAGGAGCCAACTATGACCTCCCTTACCCACAAACGGGCGAAAGTCAATGGCGTTACGCTCCATTACGTCACGGCAGGCAGGGGTCCGACCGTCCTATGCATGCACGGATGGCCGCAAAACCATCGTGAATTCCTTCCCGTGATCGAGAACCTGGCTGACGAGTATGCCTTCATCGCGCCTGACCTACGCGGATACGCCGACAGCGACAAACCCTACGACGGCTACGAGCCGAAGACGATCGCCCAGGACATGGTCGCGCTGCTCCGTGTCGAAGACGTGCAGAGCTTCCACATCCTCAGTCACGATCTCGGTGGCCCGCCGGCTGTCGCACTGGCCTACGCCGCATCTGACCGTGCCATGTCACTTGCCACAATCGAGACGCCGTTCTTCGGACTGAACTATCCCGGATACGTTGATCCGCGTGTTCCGTACTGGCATCTGGGGATGCACATGAACATGGACATCACCCGTCTTCTCGTTGAAGGCCGCGAGGAGCAGTACCTACGGCACTTTTTCCGCGATTTCGCCTATAACCCGACGGCAGTGCCAGAAAGTGAAGTGCAGCAGTACGTCATGCAGATGCGGCAGCCGGGCGGCCTCCGCGCGAGCCTGAACCACTACGGCTACATTCCGCAGATGGCCGCACAAACCGCGGAGCTGACCAAGGACACGCTGACTGTGCCAATGCTCGCTTGGGGTGGCCGCGTTTCCTTCGGCGAGCACTGCTTCAACTCCGCAAAGGCGATCGCCGATTCCGCCGAAGGCGGCGTCATCGAGGAATGTGGACATTGGGTCTTCGAGGAGAAGACCGCCTTCATCCGCGAGCAGCTCAGCGGCTTCTGGGAGAAGGAGTCGAGTGAAGCATAAAGCTTCAGTTCGGTCTAGTTAAGCTATAATCTTCATATGGCTCGCGGTAAGCGATCCGCTTCATCACCGCCGAGGGCCACGCTGATCGGCGACATCGTCGGCTCACGCCGTGTCGCCGACCGCGGCGCGGCGCACCGGGCGCTGAACAGCGCACTGCGAGACGTCGCGTCCAGCGCGATCGATCCGCCGGCATTCACGGTCGGCGACGAGTTCCAGGGCAGCTATCCGACGGTCGGTGCGGCGATCGATGCGGCGCTGAAACTGCGGTTAGCCGTCGCACCCGGCATCGACGTCAGGTTCGGCATCGGCTGGGGCGCGGTGACGATGCTCGACGCGAAGGCGCGCATTCAAGACGGCCCGGGTTGGTGGGCGGCGCGCGAGGCCATCGAGTGGACGGCCTCCGCGCAGCGGCAACCCGCCCTGACGATGGTGCGCACGTCGTTCCGCAGCGGCGACCGCAGCGACGTCGATGCCATCAACGCGGCCCTGTTGTGTCGGGACCATCTGATTGGATCGCTCGATGACCGATCGCTACGGATTCTGAAGGGCCTGTTGAGCGACCACACGAAGAAGGCCATCGCGGCGGCCGAGCGCATCAGCGCGTCGGCGGTGTCGCAGCGGGCCGGCCGCGACGGCTTGGACTTGCTTGTGCGAGCATCGCAATACCTGCGGAGTGTGCGGTGAGCGCGCTGGCGGTGATGCTGGTGGCAATGGGCATCGCCGACGCCTGCCGGCGGCTCACCCGCTTCCTGTGGATTCCGGTGATGCTCGCGCCAATTGCCGTGGTGGGCACCGCGGCGCTCACCGGGCTGTGGCACCTCGGCGACATTGCGCCGCTGCTGATCGCCGCGGCGGCGAGCGTCGGCTGGCTGATACTCTGTGCACGCGCCGAGGAAACCGGCGACCGCGAGTGGGCGCCGCTGACGCTGTTCGGAGTTGCCGTTGGCCTGCTGGTTCTGTTGTCAGGCTGGGATTCTGGCGTCGCGGGGCTTGTTGCGCGCTGGCCACCGTGGGTTGGAATTCGGGTCGCTCCGGATCGGCTGTTGATGATCACCGGCGTCGTGTTGCTGCAACTCGTGACGGGAAATCAATTGGTGCGGTTGCTGCTTGGGTCCGTCGGCGCGGTCAAACCCGTCGGTGAGCCGCAACCGTCCGACAAGCTGAAAGGCGGCAGGCTGCTCGGTCCGATGGAGCGACTACTGATCCTCGGCCTCGGCCTGGCGGGTCAGCTGGCCGCGGCCACCGCCGTCATCGCCGCCAAGAGCATCATCCGGTTCCCCGAGATCAACGCTCAAAAGGCCAGAGAGAACGGGAATATCGGCATCGACGACGTGACCGAATATTTTCTCGTCGGCAGCTTCGCCAGCTGGATCCTGGCGCTCGGCGGCCTGGCGCTAGCGCGATAGCGCCAGGGCGTTCTGGACGCCCTGCTCGAGCACAGCGTCGGCGAGTCGCCGGTCGGTCAGCGCGCGCGACAGTTGCATCGTCCCGACCATCATGCCGAACACGGTGAGCGCCTTCACCTGTGCAGACTGCGGATCATCCGGCGCGAGGCGCGCGGCCATGTCGTCGATAGCGACGAGCAGGCCGTCGGTGAACGCCTGCTTGACCGCATCCGTCGAGCGCCCGATCTCGTCGAGCAGCGCGGCGGAAGGGCAACCGTCCTCGGGGCTGTCGCGGTGTTCGATCGACAGGTACTCGCGCACGAACTGTTCTAGTCCGGCCGTCCCGGCCGAATCCGTGCCGACGCTCGTCCGCTGCTGGCGCAACTGATCGGCGACCGCGGTGGCGACGAGGTCTTCCTTCGATGCGAAGTGGGCGTAGAAAGCGCCGTTGGTCAGCCCCGCATCCTTCATCAGGGTCGCAACCCCCGAGCCGTCGATACCGTCGCGCTTGAGTCGACGACCCGCCGACTCGATGATGCGACGCCGCGTCTCGTCCTTGTGCTCCTTGGCGTACCGCGCCATGTGTGCCCCCTCACGCCCCTTGCCATTCGTCAGCCCATGATATTACGATCATACGTTAATATTACGACCATAATACAAACCTCGATCGGAGCTGACAACCTTGAGCACATACCTGGCAGACACGGCCGAAAACGTTTCAGTGGGCGGTCCTTCCGCCGCCTTCACCTACCGGCGGTTCGGTCGGCAGGGAGGTGTTCCGCTGGTCCTGCTGAACAGGTTCCGCGGGACCATCGACTGGTGGGATCCCGAATTCCTGGACTACTTGGCCGCCCACCACGACGTGATCGTGTTCGACAACGTCGGGATCGGATACTCCAGCGGCGAGCCTCGCGACTCCATCGAGGGATTCGCCGAAGGCGCCATCGAGTTCATCGAGGCGCTGGGCCTTTCTACGGTCGACCTGCTCGGCTGGTCCCTTGGCGGCATCGTGGCCCAAGAGATCGCGCGGTGCCGACCAGAGCTCGTGCGCAAACTCGTGGTGGCGGGCAGCGCTCCCGGCGGTCAGATCCCGGATGCGCCAGGCCTCAGTGAGGACGTGCTCGGCATCATGACCAAAGCCGAAGCCGACGCGGACGACCTGCTGTACCTGTTCTACCCGGCGACGGATTCGGCTCGCGCCGCAGGCTTCGACCATCTCGCCAAGGTCTCGAGACGGCTCGCAGCGGGTGGCCCCGCGGTGTCACAGGAGGCGGCAATGGCCCAGCTCGCAGCGATCGGGCAGGTCTCGTCGGTTCCATTCGACAAGGTGCGATCGAACCTGGAGGCAATCAAGCAGCCCGTGCTCTACGCCAACGGTGTGCACGACGTGATGATCTCAGCCCTCGAGTCGTATGTCGCCGTCCAGCACCTGGATTCGGCCATCCTCGTGCTCTACAGCGACGCCGGGCACGCGTTCCTGTTTCAGCACGCCCGTGCCTTCGCCACCGAGGTGACGAATTTCCTTGCGGCCTAGAGGCGTTCGATGATCGTGACGTTGGCTGTGCCGCCGCCCTCGCACATCGTCTGCAGACCGTAACGGCCGCCGGTTCGCTCGAGTGTGTTGAGCATGGTGGCGAACAGCTTGGCGCCCGTCGCGCCGAGCGGGTGACCTAGCGCGATCGCCCCGCCGTTCGGGTTGACCTTCTCGGGGTCGGCCTTGATCTCCTTCAACCAGGCCTGGACGACGGGGGCGAACGCCTCGTTGATCTCGACCGTGTCGACGTCATCGATCGACAGCCCGGTCTTCTCCAGCGCGTGGCGCGTCGCGGGGATCGGACCGGTCAGCATGAACACCGGATCTGCACCGCGAGCGCTGATGTGGTGGATGCGTGCCCGCGGCTTGAGGCCGTGGTCCTTGACCGCCCGCTCTGACGCCAGCAGGACCGCGCTGGCGCCGTCGGAGATCTGGCTGGCCATCGCAGCGGTCAGCCGTCCACCTTCGACCAGTGTCGGCAGCGCCGCCATCTTCTCCAGCGACGTGTCTCGGGGGCCTTCATCGGTCTTGAAGCCGTCGACTTCGATGATCTCGTTCTCGAAGTCGCCACCGCGAATCGCCGCCTGCGCCCGCTGATGGCTCGTCAGCGCGTAGTGCTCCATCTCCTCGCGGGATATGTTCCACCTCTCGGCGATCAGCTCCGCACCACGGAACTGTGAGATCTCCTGATCGCCGTAGCGGTGCAGCCAGCTCTTCGACTCGTTGGTGGGCGAGGTGAACCCGAACTGCTCGCCGACAATCATCGCCGACGAGATAGGGATCTGGCTCATGTTCTGCACGCCGCCTGCCACGATCAAATCTGCTGTGCCAGACATAATCGCCTGTGCGCCAAAGGAAACCGCTTGCTGACTGGAACCGCACTGACGGTCAACGGTGACACCGGGCACCTCTTCCGGATAGCCGGCGGCCAGCCAGGACAGCCGCGCGATGTTTCCGGCCTGTGGTCCGATCGCGTCGACGCAGCCCGCGATCACGTCGTCGACCGCGCCGGGATCGACGTCCACGCGCCCGAACAGGCCGCGCCACGCCGCCGCCCCGAGGTCGACCGGATGCACGCCGGCCAGCGACCCGTTGCGCTTGCCAACCGCGGTGCGTACTGCGTCAACGACGTACGCCTCCGAAGACATAGCCATGTCAGACTCCTTCTTTCGTGATGCCGCCAAGAACTATTGCGAGGTACTGCCGGCCGACCTGATCAGCCGTCAGCGGTCCGCCCGGCTGATACCAGCGGACCGAAACCCATGTGGTGTCGCGGATGAACCGGTACACCAGATCGACGTCGAGGTCGGGCCGGAAGTAGCCCTCCTGGATCCCCTGGTTGAGCACATCCACCCACATCTTGCGTTGTTCCCTGTTGCGCTCCTCCACGTAGGAGAACCGCTCGTGCCCGGATAGCCGCTTCGCCTCGTCCTGGTAGATGACGACCTGCGCGTGCCGGTCCTCGATCGCCTCGAACGACGCCATGAACAGACCCTTGAGCCGTTCCAGCGGATTCGGTTCCGTCGCAACGATTTCCTGGTACCGGCTGAACAGCCAGTCCAGAAAGCCACGCAGCAACTCATCGACCATCTCCTCCTTGGACGAGAAGTGGTGATAGAGGCTGCCCGACAGGATGCCCGCCGAATCGGCGATGTCGCGCACAGTGGTGGCCCGCAGCCCGCGCTCGGCGAACATCGTCGCGGCGAGCTCGAGAAGCTCCTCGCGGCGGGTTGGTGCCTTCGAGGCAGGACCGTCCGTGCTCATGCGCGTTGACTCGACACCGAAATCACTTCTCCAGTCAGATAGCTGGAGTAATCACTGGCCAGGAACGCGATCGTGGCGGCGACTTCCCAAGGCTCTGCGGCCCGCCCGAACGCCTCGCCCTCCGACAACCGGTCGAGAAGGTCGGAGCTGCTGGTCTTTTCGAGGAACTTGTGCCGCGCGATGCTCGGCGACACCGCGTTGATGCGCACGCCATACTCGACGGCTTCGATTGCGCTGCATCGGGTCAACGCCATCACACCGGCCTTGGCTGCCGCGTAGTGCGACTGTGAATGCTGGGCCCGCCAGCCCAGGACGCTGGCGTTGTTGACGATCACCCCACCGTGCCCGGCGTCGCGGAAGTACCGGAGCGCTGCGCGGGTCGCCCGCATCGTCGAGGTCAACGTCACGTCGAGGACGCGATCCCATTCCTCGTCGGTCATTTCGATTACCGGCGTTGTGCCGCCCAGGCCTGCGTTGTTCACCAGCACGTCCAGGCGGCCCATACGTGCGGTGGTCGACGCGATAAGCGCGTCGACCTGCGCGGTCGATGTGACATCACACACCACGCTTTCGACCCGGCCCAGCCCGAGCTGCGTCAGCTGGTCGCGGGTCTCACCGAGCCGGCGATCATGGTGGTCGGAGATGACGACGTCGGCCCCTTCGGCGAGTGCACGACGCGCGACCGCCGACCCGATGCCGGTGCCCGCAGCGGCCGTCACCACGACGACCTTGCCGTTCAGAAGGCCATGTCCGTCAATCTCTTTCGGCGCTTCCGCTAGGCTCATCCGCGAACCTCTCTTGGTAGACCGAGCACTCGTTCGGCGATGATGTTGCGTTGGATCTCGTTGGACCCGCCGTAGATGGTGTCCGCGCGCGTGAACAGATACAGGTGCTGCCAGACGTCGAGCTTGCCGTCTTCGGCCACCAGGCCGGCCATCCCCACGATATCCATCGCCAACTCGCCCAGGTCCCGATGCCAGTTGGCCCACAACAGTTTCGACACGTTGTCCTGGCCCGGCTGCTCGACGTCCATGGTCGCCAGCGCGTAGGACCTCATCGTCTGCAAGCCCACCCACGATCGGGTCAGCCGTTCCCTGATCAGCGGGTCGTCGACGGCGCCAGTGCGCTTGGCGACGTCCACCAGGTTGGAATGCTCACGTGCGTAACGGATCTGCTGACCCAGTGTCGACACGCCGCGCTCGAACGTCAGGGTGCCCATCGCGACCCGCCACCCATCGCCGGGGTCACCGACCACCAGATCGGCGTCGGTGCGCGCGTCGTCGAAGAACACCTCGTTGAAATCGGCCGCGCCGGTCAGCTGCACGATCGGGCGGATCTCGACACCGGGCTGATCCAGCGGCACCAGCAGGTACGACAGGCCGGCGTGCCGCTTGGAGCCCTTTTCTGTCCGGGCCACCACGAAGCACCACTGCGCCAGGTGTGCCATCGATGTCCATACCTTCTGGCCGTTGATCACCCACTGGTCGCCGTCGAGCTCAGCCGCCGTCGACACGTTGGCCAGGTCACTTCCCGCGCCGGGTTCCGAGTAGCCCTGACACCACAGCTCGGTCACGTCGAGAATCCTCGGCAGGAAACGCTTCTTCTGCTCTTCGGTGCCGAACGCGATCACCGTCGGCCCAAGTAGTTCCTCACCGAAGTGATTGATTTTGTCAGGCGCGTCTGCGCGGGCGTACTCCTCGTAGAACGCGACGCGGTGGGCAACCGACAGGCCTCGACCGCCGTGCTCGACCGGCCAGCCCAGACAAGTCAGCCCTGCAGCCGCCAGATGCTGGTTCCATGCCCGCCGTTCCTCGAACGCCTCGTCCTCGCGCCCCGGCGCGCCTAGGCCCTTGAGCGCGGCGAATTCGCCGACGAGGTTGTCGGCGAGCCAGTCGCGGACCTCGGCCCTGAACTCCTGGACCTCTATCACCCTTGTAGGCTAACCTACCAAGCACTTGCTTTGTTAGAGGAGCATCGATGACGAGCCTGCCTGGGACCATTCCGCAGGTCCTGGACCGGATTGCCGACCAATTCTCCGAGCATGACGCGCTGGTCACACCGGATCGGCGGCTGACCTTCGCCGAATTGCGCGACGAGGTCCGCCGGGCGGCCGCGGCGATGGTCGACATGGGCGTACAAGCCGGGGACCGGGTCGCGATCTGGTCGCCGAACACCTGGCACTGGGTGGTGGCGTGCCTGGCCACCACCTACGCCGGCGGGGTGCTTGTGCCGCTCAACACCCGCTACACCGCGACTGAAGCCGTCGACATCCTCGCGCGCACGGGCGCCCCGCTCTTGTTCGCCTCCGGCGAGTTCCTCGGCGCCGACAAGGCCGCGTCAATCGACCGCGACACCGTGCCGGACCTGCGGCACATCGTCCGCGTCCCGATCGAGAAGAACGACGGCACCTGGGACAAGTTCATGGGCGGCGGCGAGAAGAATGAAGCTCTCGGTTCCGTTGATATCCGCGCCGCAGCGGTCAAACCCGACGACGTCTCCGACATCCTGTTCACCTCGGGCACCACCGGCCGAAGCAAGGGCGCGCTGTGCGCGCATCGGCAGTCGCTGGCCGGCTCGGCGGCATGGGCCGAGGGCGGCGAAATCACCAGCGACGACCGCTACCTGTGCATCAACCCGTTCTTCCATAACTTCGGTTACAAGGCCGGAATCCTGGCGTGCCTGCAGACCGGGGCAACCCTGATTCCGCAGCTGACGTTCGACCCCGAGCAGGCCATGCGGGCCGTGCAGCACCATCGCATCACCGTGCTGCCCGGGCCGCCGACGATCTATCAGACGCTGC
>Ga0105239_10010849_pt1 | contig 10178 bp, 8 predicted proteins | sample KBSC44metaG_FD_92761 | JGI IMG/M metagenome (GOLD analysis project Ga0105239, IMG submission 92761) | Corn rhizosphere microbial communities from Kellogg Biological Station, Michigan, USA - KBS C4-4 metaG | ecosystem: Host-associated > Plants > Roots > Rhizosphere > Soil | place: Michigan, USA...
ATACGCGCTTTTGCATACCGGTCATGACCGGGGGTATCGTCAATGATTGTATTGCTGCCGCGAAACGGGGCCTGGTTTTACTATCGAATGGTGATAGCGCCTGGAAACTGTTTATCAATATCGTTAATGCCACCTTTCATATCGAAGGGTTGACACCCTGATATTCTTTTTTAAAAAGACAAAATTATTCAGACAAAATAATTTCTACCTGCACTACATAACCAGTCGCAAGATGTACCGCGCCGCAGATAGTGAAACGATCAGGTGATATCAAGACCAGCAACTTGTCCGTTTTATTTTATACTCTCAGCCTCTTCTTTCACCTGGTTTAAAAAAATGTTGGAGAGTTCTTCCCACATTTTCATAAACTCTGGTTTAGTCATTACAACTGTACCTGCAAATCTTGAAATAACGAACATGTCATGGGCGATGAATTCTGAATGTCTGCTCCATAATTCTTCCGGGTCCGGCATACGGGGTATGTATTGATCGTTCATTGATGGTGATTGAAAAAATTAGTAACTTTTCTCAGGTTTACCTGGAGTAATCGTCATCAGTAACTATACCGCACCTCAACTGAAATAGTTAAAACAGTCAAGACAGCAATGATAGTGAGTAGCAAAAACAATAAGGTTCTTACCAGGTATATATTTCGCATATTGGTATCATCTCCGGGTAAGATTTCGTGAGATTGATCAGGTAACATAGTCGGAGGTTTTTAATTGAACAAAACAGGATTTTCAGCGAATAAAGGAGAATAAATACCGGATATTATTATGCGATAACATACGTTCTTCCTAAATGAAGTTAAACGTCGTACAAAAATGCAGGGAATTACAAATCAAAACCCTGGTGTCTCATCGCCGGGTCAATGAAACAGGCTATGTTGGCAATTATTCAAAAACCTTGCCTTTTTTTCAAACAGACATAATTTAATTACACCCATTGTCATTAAGAAGTTGGTATACAAGTCTTAAGATTTGACCAAAATAGATTCTTTTTTCTACCAGTAAATGATAACACCTCACCACTTCTATAAGCGCTGGTATTGCCTGGGAAGGAAGCCGGTCATATACTTGAAGGTCCTGGTAAAATGGCTCTGATCGGCAAAGCCACATTCATAGGATATGTCGGTTAGGGAAGTACGGGATGATTTAACAAGTGCAATCGCCCTGTTTATCCTGAGTTTGCGCATATATTCCCCGATGGTGCAATTAAAGTACCTGCTGAAGTGTTTTGAAATGGTAATGGGATGCACACCTACCATGGCAGATAAATCCTGCAGGCTGAGCACCTCGTTCCACCGGTCATTCAGCACCTGTTCAAGCATATTTATCCAGGCAGGCCTTTGTGCTGGTAACTGTCTGTCGCCGGAGAGTAATTCAAGCAGGAGAAGCTTAATAGAGCAACCGGAAAAGTCATCGTCTATTAAAAGCTCTTTGTAAATTTTCAGGATCAAAAACTTAATATCCGGGTTTAACCGGCAGTGTGCTTCTATTTTTACAGCATCCAATAAATTATCCTTCAGGTAAGAAGGTGCTAGTTCTATATTTATATGGCTGGAGCCTGCTGACTTGTAAATATTCTGATGAGGCTCACCCGACTGGTAAAAGGTAACTCTTCCGGGAAATCTTTCAAACTCTGTGTTTTTTCGCTTTTCAATATTGCCACCTTTAAGTACAAAACTGATATGAGGGTTTTCATGGCAATGCATGTCATCACAGGAACCATCTCCTTTATAGGAAACGCGACCGATGTGAAAACCCTCCGCATCGGTTGCATCAACTACAGTTCCTAAATAAATATTTTTATGTAATGTCAGCATGCTTAAATTAATTAACGCTCCACTATCGTATAAAATTATTTAGTTTAAAAAACAAGAAGTAACTATTTATGATAATACGAAAAAATATCAGGGCAGAATACTACAGCAACCAGGCGCTTGAGTATGGCCGCCGGTGTCGATAGTTGCAATAGCGTATAATAATTATCAAATTGAATAAACCTGTGGACTTGCCCACTTTTGCCAACGTCGCTTAGCCACTTAGAGCGTGTGGTCAATGCGATATTTTTTCTATTTTATGCGCCACATTGAAACTGGTTACTATAGTAGCTTGTTTTCTATCGCATACATTGTTAGCTGAGCATTTGTTTTGAATGCCATTTTTTCTAAAATCCTTGCCCGGTAGGTACTTACAGTTGTAATGCTTAATGTCATTTGAGTAGCGATATCTGAAACAGATTTACCACCGGCAATGAGCTTAAACACTTCAAATTCGCGGGGAGAAAGATTTTGATGCACAGGCCTTTCAGTGTTTTTGTCCAATTCGGAAATAAGTTGATCGGCAACCAAAGGCGTGATGTATTTTTTCCCCTGCAAAATGCGATGAACGGCTTTTACCAGTTCCTCGGAACCTGCCTCCTTATTGATATAGCCAGATGCTCCGGCCTTTAAAACTCTAACAGCATATTCCTCTTCAGAATGGCCGCTTAAAACGAGGATCGGCAGCTTTGGATACAGCCTTTTTATTTGCTGAAGCGCCTCTATACCTGGCCGACCGGGCATAGTAAGATCAGCTACAATTAGATCCCATTTTTCCCGAATCACCTTATTCAAAAGCGTTTCCGCATCTTCACATTCGTCAATATAAGCTGAAGGAAACTCATCAAGCAGAATTTTTTTTAACCCCCACCTTACTACCATGTGATCATCTGCAATAAGAATCCTAATCATAATTTATTTGTTTTCTTGTTAAGACATTACCTCAGAGTGGTTCCCAGCCTTTGTATGTCACGCATTCTTTTTGCAAATAATTTTCCCTATTTGCTCATCAAATGTTTGCAATTTAGTTAACCACTTTGGTATCTGGATCACAGGATATACTTACTTGTGGGATCAATAAATGGTGTTTGAAAGTTTGGCAAAGCAGATAAACAATAAAAGCGAATACAGTTGTATTAAAGTTACATAATCTGGCAACGTACCGGGAATATTTTTATATTCCGGAAGATTTTAAACAGGATGTTATCAGTTCGAATAAGGCAGCTCAACATAAAATACAGAACCTTCTCCCGCCTCACTTTCAAACCATATTTTACCGTGATGCTCCTCTATAATTTTTTGTGTGATAGAAAGGCCGAGGCCATGAGATTCTTCGCCTGCTGTTCCGGTTCTTGAAGCTTCGGGCGCCAGTTCAAATATTTTATCATGTAATTCAGCAGGAATTCCAATACCGTTGTCATGTACAGAAAGTAAAACGGTATCTTTTTTTCTTTTCAGGTGAATATTGATCACAGCATTTTCGGGGCTAAACTTAATTGCATTATTTATTATATTACTGATGACCCTCCATATTTTCTGGCGATTGAGCATAACTATAACATGTTCCGTTTTAAGCGAAAGTTGTTGGTTTTTCTCATCCGCTTTTATTTGTAAAAGTTCTACACATTGCTGTAACAACTTCCCCAAATCAACCATTTCTTTTTGTATGTCGCGAAGTTCCTTTTTTTCAGTAAGTAAATCTTTAATCAGGGCAATGGAGTTACCACATGCATATCTTATAATTCCCAGCACCTCTTTTAATTCTTCCGGTAGCTGTTTTTTCAGCAGTGAATTAACCAGGTTATTAATGCCACTGATAGGATTTCTTAAATCATGTGCAACTACTTTAATAATGCGGTTGTTTTCATTATGGCTTTGTTCCAGTGAAGTGAATGCGTTTTGCAGGTCTGTATTTTTTTGTTGTATCTCCAGGTTCAGGTTCATTAGCTCCTGCACATGCTTCAATTCATACTTCAGTCTCTGCTGGTTTTTGGTATAACGCACGAAAGCATAGATTAGCAGAGCCGCACAACAAGTATAGAGTAACCAGGCCCACCAGGTTCTGTACCATGGCGGAAGCACCCTTACATGGAGCAGAGATATTTCATTACCCCATTTATTTTCCTGGGCTGCAGCTTTTACCTTAAAAACATATGACCCCTCCTGCAAACGCGAATAATTGGCAGTGCGGCTCTTATTAACATAGTTCCATCCCTTATCCCATCCTTCCAGGTAATATGCATAATTTATTTTACTGGCCCCATCAAACTGCAGTGCAACAAAATCTATTGAAATGGTTGCAGCATCATAAGGAACAGTGATTGCTGTAATACCTTCCATACTTCGCTCACTTATATCGCTATCATCCTGCTCTGCAGGTATATTGTTGATTCTTATCCCGTTTAAAAATATTGGTGGATAGATAGTCGAATCATCTATTTTGTCAGGATAAAAACGGGTAAACCCATTAATGCCACCAAACAGAAATTCGCCTGACTTTAAAGCAAGACTGGCGTTAAAACTAAATTGATCGCTTTGTAAACCATCCGATTGAAAAAAATTCCTGAATACTTTTTTTGAGGGATTAAACCGGGATAAACCGCTGAAAGTACTTATCCATAAATTACCAGCCTTGTCCTCCAGCATCCGCAGCAGGGAATTACCAGGGAGACCCTGCTCATCAGTAAATTGCTGCAAAATCGTTCCCTTTTTTCTGTCAAACAATAATAAGCCGCCGCCATCTGTACAAATCCAAAAATTGCCCTTGCGATCCTCGTGCAAAAAACGCATCGTGAACCCCAGGTTATAGACAACATGCTTTTTGTTTGCCCTGTCAATTTTAATCAATGAAAAATAATTTCCTGCCCATAAATTACCATCACGGTCCTCAGTCATACATTGAACATCTGCAATAGCCGTATCAAAAACCTCAAACTTATCAGAGGGTCTATTTAAACAATACAATGTGCCCCGGTTTGTAGCGCTGGCCCATAGCTTTTTTTGTGAATCCTCAAATAAAAACCATATATTTTTTTCTTCCTCCCCTTTAAAAGGGTTATAGCATTTATACTGTTTAAAAGAACCTGTTGTTTTGTTATAACGGTTTATTCCTCCGGCCCAGACAGATATCCAGGTGTTTTCCATGTAATCAACAAGAATACCGGTAATAAAATTACTGCTGAGGGAGCCATCATTTTCTGCATGGTGCAGGTAAGATTTGTACCTGCGTGTTTTTTGGTCCAGATAGCGAAGGCCTCCGCCATCTGTTCCTATCCATAAATTGTTCAACGGATCTTCAGCTAATGATAAAATAAAATTCTTATCGGGGTTCGCACCAATTCCAGGTTCAAAAACAGTTGTTTTAAAGTCTTCTTCTTTGGCGCCGACGATAGTAATGCCTCCTCTGAGTGACCCTATCCATTTTCTTCCTTCTTTATCTTCGAGAACATAAGTAACTGCATTGCTTCTTACCAGGGGTTTGTTTTCAATTGACAGGAACGGTATAGCACTTTCTTTGTTGGGATGCAAAATAAAAAGCCCTCTCCCATCTGTTGCAATCCACATTACTCCCAGCTTATCAATACAAACATTTGTTACATGTGCATTACCGGGTAGCCGGTTGCCGGAATAAGTATTAGCACTTACATTATATTTATAAAGCCCGCTTTCATTACCCAGCCACAGGTTGCCCTCTTTATCTTCTTTTAAAAAGTTCCCATTTTTAATATCATTGTTAACCAGGGTAAATGTCTGTTCCTGCATATTGTACCGGCATAGCCCGATGCCCTGGGCAAACATCCATGCCGTTTGCCCGGAGGAAGAAAAAGTTATCGTAGTTACGTCAATGTTACCTGCATGCCCTGTTAATGGCACCTGCTTACCTGCGGTGGAATTGTTTTTGAATACAATCAATCCTTGTTTCATTGTTCCTATCAGTACATTTCCATTTGTGTCAGATATAAGCGCATAGGTAATCTCTTTGAATTTTATGGGCGAATTGCTTTTGTTACGGAAATAGTATGCAGAGAAAAATTTTGATTTTGAAGGGCTATAGATACTTAAGCCCCTGGCCCCGCTTACCCATAAGTTATGTTGCACATCTTCTGCAATTTGGGTAATCATATTGGTTGCCAGGGATGTGCTGTCGCTAGTTTTATTTCTATAAATTTTAAATTCGTATCCATCGTAACGATTTAGGCCATCGTAGGTGCAAAACCACATAAACCCATTATGATCCTGGTAAATATTGTTAACAGAATTATTGGAAAGGCCCTGCTCTATACCCAGGTATTTTACCGGGTAATCTGCCGCGAGGCAGGATATAGAAAATAAAAATGGGAAGAAAAAAAGGATTGCTCTCAAAACAACTAATATATTCTGCAAGCTACACATATAAAAGTTATTTAATGGTTTTCGTGCGGGGTGATATAAGGTGCTCGAACAAAAATAGGGTTTTCGACACAATTTTTCCAGATTCGTGCAGAGGTGTTAACTGGAAGGAGATAATGGGTTATTGAATACTTTCTTCTCCTGCCCGGATTATTAGTACATAATGTAAAACACTGCTAAAATTTCAGGCAAGAGGGGTCGTGCTTTTTTCAGAGAAAAAAAATGAGCCGTAGAAACGGCCACATTGTTTATGAGAAAAAAACTACTCTAAGGATAAATTTTCGCACGCAGCTATTCTGTCCGCAAACTTTTCACCGGGTTCATCAGTGCGGCTTTAACAGCCTGAAAGCTTACTGTGATAAGCGCAATGAATAGTGCTGCAAGAGCGGCTACTACAAACACCCACCAGGAAATACTCACACGGTAGGCAAAGCTTTCCAGCCATTTATTCATAGCGTACCAGGAAACAGGAAATGCAACCAGCGACGCTATCAGAACAAGTTTTATAAATTCCTTTGAGAGCATTTGCGTAACCTGTACAACACTTGCGCCGAGTACCTTCCTGATGCCTATTTCTTTGGTACGTTGCTCCGCAGTAAAGGTTACCAGCCCAAAGAGCCCAAGACAGCCTACAAAGATGGTCAGTATGGCAAACAGGTTCAAAACTTTGCCCGTCTTCTCTTCTGTTGCATAGGTTTTATTGAAAAGGTCATCCATAAAGCTATACGCAAAAGGTTCTTCCGTTTTATAACTGTCCCAGTGGGTCTTCATGGTTGCAAGTAAGCCGGGGATATCAGTTGTCTGTACTTTGAAAATCAGCCCGCCTTCCGGCAACAGAGTCATGTATAAGGGGCTTATGACTTCATGCAGTGATTTGAAGTTGAAATTTTTCACGACGCCAATTACATGAAAGGGCAGGTTCTGTCCCCTGGCGCTGTTCTGCCTGATAACCGTTTTGCCAATAGCCGTACTATTGTTCCAGCCCAGTGCTTTTGCTGCAGTTTCATTCAGAATGATGGCAAAAGAGTCCGTAGCAAATTCTTTGGAAAAGTTCCTGCCGTTTATTACCTGCATTCCCATAGTAGGGATATAGGCCTCGTCCACATGAAAATCCACACCATCTACAACCCGGCGTTCGTTGCCCTGCGGATACGCCAGCGCATTGTTGTAATTACTTGGGCCGGCGGGCTTATACCAGGAGGAGGTTGCACTCACAATACGTGAATCCTGCAGCATCTGCTGTTTATATACCTGTTCATTTTTACCTAATGCCCAGGAGTTGGGGATTGTGATAATCTGTTCCTTATTAAAACCCAGGTCCCTGTTTTGGATGAATTTCATCTGCTGGTATACAACGATGGTACCAACAATTAAAGACACCGAAATAAAGAACTGGAACACGACCAGCCCGCTTCGCAGCCCCATGCTTTTATTACCCGAAACAAATTTGCCTTTCAATACCTTGATGGGCTTAAAAGAGGACAGGTAAAAAGCAGGGTAAAGTCCTGCAACCACCCCCACAACCAGTCCCATCCCCACAAAGGCCATTGCAGGCCTGATGTCAAATACAAGTTGTTTGCCTGTGATACCGTTGAAGGCCGGTAAGGCCCACTCAACCAACCCGAATGCTATCAGCAACGCAAAACAGGTAATCAGTAATGATTCAGATAAAAATTGTTTAATAAGCTGAATTCTCCCTGACCCAATGACTTTTCTAACACCTACTTCCTTTGCCCTTTTAGACGCACCCGCAGTTGACAGGTTAACAAAGTTGATGCAGGCAACCAGTATCATGAAAAGCGCAACGCCTGCAAAAATGTACACATACATCTCGTTGCCGCCCGGCTCAAATTCTGTTGTTGTATTTGAATTCAAATGAATATCAGTCAAGGGCTGCAATGCGAAACCCAGTGAATTACCCTTATTGCGGAACTCGGCCAGACTGAGCCCCATCCCCTGCTGGATCTGCGGACCCATATATTTTGCCACCATCGCGGGAAAACGGGCTTCCAGTTTTTTCAAATCCGTACCTGGTTTTAGCAATAGGTAAGTATGGTACCCGCCGAGCAACCAGGAATCCGATTTGGCTTCCGGCCAGCCGGTCATCGATCCAAACATATCGAAATGAAAATGTGAATTCGCAGGCATTTCTTTCATCACGCCGGTTACCGTATATGGCTGGTTATTCGTGGCAGTAAGAATAATGGTTTTGCCAATGGCCCTTTCTTTGCCAAAATATTTTTCCGCTGTCTTCTCCGTAATGACTACCGAATATGGTTGCTTCAAAGCAGTGTTGGGCTCACCTTGCACCAGGGGCAGGGTAAACATGCTGAAAAGGTTGGGGTCTGCGAAAGCAAACTGGTCATCTTTAAATGATTTGTCTTTGTAGGTGATTTTTGAAGTACCGAATCCCAATATTCTTACAGCATCCTGCACTTCAGGAAAATCATTCTTCATCGTTTGCGCCACCGGTGGCATTGAAACACTTTCATCTATTTTACCCCCGTTGAGGTTTGCATGAAACACTACCCTCACCATATTGTCCGCATTCTTATTGAAGCGATCATAACTTAGTTCATCCTGCACATACAACATGATAATGAAACAGGTAGCAATACCAAGGGCCAGACCAAGAATATTGATAAAAGAAAACAGTTTATTCTTTTTTACGTTTCGCCAGGCTGTCTTAAAGTAGTTTTTAAACATGAAGAGAAGTTTGAATGTTTTGCTTCTCCAACAGTTATGCCAATACCGGAACCCTCTGCCAGCAAGGATTTTAAAGGAACGAAATCTGAATCAGTGTACGAAACCGAACAGCAGGCGTACGCCGATGAACATTTTTTACTTCAAGACTTTAAAAGTAACGAAGCGCTGAATTGTATCTGCCGGCTGGCCAAAAATGATATTACCTACGAAGATTCATACCGGAAGTTCAGCAGATATAACGTTGAAAATTATTGTGCAGTAGTTAATAAAGGTGTTACGCTTTGGTAACAATTTGCCCTTTTTAAGACAACCATTCCATAACAAGGCAGCCACCTGTTAAGCATAGTTTTTGTGCCGGTGATGATGAACTTTTTTGGAGATTATACTGAAAAATACGGGCAAGCTTTTTCTAAAGCAGGCCCATGTTCATTAAACTGATGCAGGAACGCAAACGGATTATTTTTACAATCTTATATTACCTAATTATAACTTATCACTTAACCACTTCAACAAACAATGCGTTATAAGTATCTTTCGCATAACAATGAGCGACGACAAATTATTTCATATCAGTGAAAATGGATCGATAGAAATATTCCATCCGCGGCCTTCTCCTTCAAAGCTGAAAGGCATTAACGGAGATGTTGTTTTTGGAATATCGGGCCGGTTATTACATAATTATCTTTTACCAAGGGATTGCCCCAGGGTAACTTATTATGCTACCAGTAAAACAACACAGCAAGACAAAGAAAAATTTCTGCAAACACCGGCTGCATTTGTAGTAGCCATCGAAACAAAATGGTTAAAGGCAATTCAGCAAACAACGCTTTATTGCTATGAATTTGACAACACCACTTTTGTTATAGCAGATGAGTGTGCCGGTTATTATGTTTCTTATGAAGCAATAAGGCCCATCAATATAAAACGCATAGATAATATTCTTGATGAACTGCTTAAAAGGAGCAATGTAGAAATAAGAATTTTATCCAACTTATGGCCGCTTGCAGAAAGCGTTATTAAATCAACACTCAATTTCTCATTGATTCGTATGCGTAATGCCAGCGCTATTCTTTCATGAATTTAATTAAGATAAAGCGCCTTTAACTTTTTTATTTTCTTTTTATCAAGACCCATTTCTTTATCGAGATAATTATCAATCGAACCGTATTGATTTTTGATTGCAGAGAAAGTTGCTTCCAGATAAGATTCTTTTGCTGCCATCATGTTCTTTGCAGTGTTTTCATCAAGACCATATATCTTC